>ENA-ORTV01004156-ORTV01004156.1-human-gut-metagenome-genome-assembly--contig:-NODE-4156-length-11187-cov-6.321146_pt1 | contig 11187 bp, 8 predicted proteins | sample MGYA00241915_ERZ509194 | MGnify/ENA primary metagenome ERZ509194 (study PRJEB26280, sample SAMEA2338810) | human gut metagenome | biome: human gut; feature: human-associated habitat; material: faeces... | reverse complement strand
AGAGCGTCTTGCCCGGCTCCCAGCCGTCGGCGACGGCCTTCTCCCAGCTCTTGCTGCCCTCGCGCTGGCCGACGATGACGTTCAGGCCGTTGTCCCTGAGGTTGAGCGACTGCCCCGGACCCTGCACGCCGTAGCCGATGACGGCGATGGTTTCGTTTTTCAGGACTTCGCGGGCCTTCTCCAAGGGGAACTCCTCGCGCGTAACAACATTTTCTTCGACTCCGCCGAAATTGATCTTTGCCATAATTAGTATGATTTAAAAGTGATTTGAATTCGTCTGCCGTCGGCTGCGTTCCAGCTCTTCGAGGTACTCGTTGAGCAGTTCGCGCCGCGATTTGATGATGGCCACGATGCCGCTGCGCACGAACTGCTGCACGCCGTAGGGCTGCAGCAGGCGGAACAGCTCCTTGGTCTCGGCCTTGTGGCCCGTCTTCTCGACCACGATGTAGTCGTCGTCGATTTCGAGGATGCGGACGTTGTGCTGGCGCACGAGGCGCTCGACGCTGCGGCTGCGCGTCACCTTGTAGAGGGCGATCTCCTGCTGCACCACTTCGTCGGAGGTGTAGACGAAGGTCTTCAGCACGTCGATCTTCTTTTCGATCTGCCGCACCAGCTTTTCGACCCGTTCCGGTCCGGTGCGGACGACGATCGTGAACTTATGGATGCCCGCCAGCGCCGACTCGGAGGTCGTGAGGCTCTCGATATTGACGTCGCGGCTGGTGAAAACCGTGGTGATCTGGTTCAGCAGACCCACTTTGTTTTCCGAAAATACGGTGATGATATACTCCTGTTCTTCCATTGCTCGTTCGGATTTTACTCCAGCCGGATCGCCGCGACGGGCGCGCCGGCCGGCACCATGGGAAATACGTTGTCTTCGCCCTCGACGCGCACTTCGAGCAGGTATGCACCCCGGCAGGCCTGCATCTCGGCGATGGCTTCGGAGAGCTCCCCGCGCCGCTCGACGCAGCGGTAGGCGATGCCGTTGCCGCGGGCGATCAGCCCGAAATCGGGGTTTGCCAGCTCGGTGAACGAATAGCGGCGGTCGTAGAAAAGTTCCTGCCACTGGCGGACCATGCCCAGAAACGAGTTGTTCAGCAGGACGATCTTCACGGCCACCTGCGACTGGAAGATCGTGCCCAACTCCTGAATGGTCATCTGCAGGCCGCCGTCGCCCGCGAAAAGGCACACTTCGCGGTCGGGGGCGCCCAGCTTGGCCCCGATGGCCGCGGGAAGCCCGAAGCCCATCGTTCCCAGCCCGCCCGAAGTCACCATGCTCCGGCTGCGGCGGAACCCGAAATAGCGGGCCGCGAACATCTGCTGCTGACCCACGTCGGTCACCAGCACCGCGTCGTTGTCGTAGGCGCGGGCCACGGCGGCGACCGCTTCGCCCATGCGGATACGGCCTTCGGCGGGATGGACCGCCCGGCGGATCACCTTCTCGTATTCGATCTTGTCGCAGGCGCGGAATTCGTCGATCCATGCCCGGTGGCTGCGGGCTTGTATGCGCCCGGTGAGCAGCGGAAGGGTCTGTTTCACGTCGCCGACCAGCGGCACGTCGGCCGGGACGATCTTGCCGATCTCCGCAGGGTCGATTTCGAGGTGGATGATCTTGGCGTTCGCCCCGAAACAGCCCGGATTGCCCGTCACGCGGTCGTCGAAGCGCATGCCCACGGCGAGGAGCAGGTCGCAGTCCCGGTTTTTGATGTTGGGACCGTAGTTGCCGTGCATGCCCAGCATGCCGACGTACTGCGGCGAGTCGGTCGGCAGGGCCGAAAGCCCCAGCAGGGTCGATGCGGCGGGCATGCCGCTCTTGTCGAGGAAGGCGCGCAGCTCCGCTTCGCCGCCGCTCAGGATCACGCCCTGTCCGATCATCGCCAGAGGCCGTTGTGCGGCGTCGATCAGCCTTGCCGCTTCGGCGATGCGCTCTTCGGAGGGAACCGATGCGGGGACATAGCTGCGGATCGAAGCCACTTTCTCGTAGCTGAACGGGGCCGTTCCGCACTGGGCGTCCTTGGTGATGTCCACGACCACGGGGCCGGGGCGGCCCGAACGGGCGATGTAGAACGCCTTGGCGATGGCGCCCGGAATCTCTTCGGTGCGCTTGACCTGACAGTTCCATTTGGTGACGGCCTGCGTGATGCCCACGAAATTGGTCTCCTGAAAGGCGTCGGTGCCCAGCAGCGACGAACCGACCTGTCCGGTTACGAGCACCAGCGGCGTGGAGTCCATCAGCGCGTCGGCGAGTCCCGTCACGGTGTTGGTGGCGCCGGGGCCGGAGGTGACCAGACAGACCCCCACGCGGCCGCTGACGCGGGCGTAGCCCTGCGCGGCGTGTACGGCGCCCTGTTCGTGCCGCACGAGGATGTGGCGCAGGCGGTCGCGGTAGTCGTAGAGTGCGTCGTAGACGGGGATGATCGCCCCGCCGGGGTAGCCGAAAATCGTATCGACGCCCTCGCGCAGGAACGATTCGATCAGGGCCTGCGCTCCCGTGACGGAGGGACCGGGCTGCGGTTCGGACATGTTTGTTTGCGTCGTATCCATGATTGCTGCTGTTTTACTTATTCTTCATCGACGATGCGTACGGCGCCCTTGTCGGCCGAGCTGACCAGCTTGGCGTAGGCGCGCAGCGACGCGGGGACTTTGCGGTCGCGTGTGGCGGGGCGGAAATACTCCTGAGCGGCCATCCGCGCGGCGATTTCGGCGTCGTCTGTCAGAAGGCGTATCGAGCGACGCGGGATGTCGATCTCGATTTCATCGCCCGTCCGGACGACGGCGATTTCGCCCCCGGACGCGGCTTCGGGCGAGACGTGGCCGATCGACAGCCCCGACGTGCCGCCCGAAAAGCGGCCGTCGGTAATCAGCGCGCAGGCTTTGTCGAGGTGCTTGGATTTGAGGTACGACGTGGGGTAGAGCATCTCCTGCATGCCGGGGCCTCCCTTGGGGCCTTCGTAGCGGATGACGACCGCCTCGCCCGCCTGCACTTCGTCGCCGAGAATGCCCTCGATAGCCTGTTCCTGCGATTCGTAGACCCGTGCGCGGCCGCGGAAAACGTGCAGCGACTCATCGACGCCCGCCGTCTTGACGATGCAGCCGTTGCGGGCGATGTTGCCCGTCAGCACGGCCAGTCCCCCGTCGCGGGAGTAGGCGTGTTCGACGTCGCGGATACAGCCCGTCGTGCGGTCTGCGTCGGGGGCGTCGTAATAGGAGTGCTGCGCCCCCAGTTCGCGGCTGTAAAGCCCCGCAGGGGCGCTCAGCCAGCGGCGCAGGGCCGCGTCGGTCAGCGTCTCGCTGCGCAGGTCGCAGGCGTCGATTGCTTCGCGGAGCGTCCGCCCGTCGATGCGCGGGACCGAGGTGTCGAGCAGGCCGGCGCGCGCCAGTTCGCCCAGAATGGAGAGGATGCCGCCTGCGCGGTTGACGTCCTGTATGTGATACTGCGAGTTGGGAGCCACCTTGCAGAGCACCGGAACCCGACGCGAAAGGCGGTCGATGTCCTGCATCGTGAAATCCACGCCGGCTTCGCGGGCCACGGCCAGCAGGTGGAGCACCGTGTTGGTCGAGCCGCCCATGGCGATGTCGAGCGACATGGCGTTTTCGAAGGAGGCCTTGGTCGCGACCGAACGCGGGAGCACCGATTCGTCGCCCAGAAAATAGTAGCGTTCGGCGTTGCGGACGATCAGCGCCGCGGCGTCTTCGAACAGCCGGCGTCGGTTGGCGTGCGTGGCGACGATCGTGCCGTTGCCCGGCAGCGAGAGTCCCAGCGCTTCGGTCAGGCAGTTCATCGAATTGGCCGTGAACATGCCCGAACACGAGCCGCAGCCGGGGCAGGCGCAGCGTTCGACGCGCGCGATCTGCTCGTCGCTGCAGGCTTCGTCGGCCGCCATGACCATCGCGTCGATCAGGTCGATGTCCCTCCCGTCGAATTTGCCCGCCTCCATCGGCCCTCCCGACACGAAGACCGTCGGGATGTTGAGCCGCATGGCGGCCATCAGCATTCCGGGGGTGATTTTGTCGCAGTTCGAGATGCAGACCAGCGCATCGACCTTGTGGGCGTTGGCCATGTATTCGACGCTGTCGGCAATGATCTCGCGCGAGGGCAGCGAGTAGAGCATGCCGTCGTGGCCCATGGCGATGCCGTCGTCTACGGCGATGGTGTTGAATTCCGCGGCGAAACATCCGCAGGCTTCGATGCGCTGCTTGACATACTGCCCGATTTCGTGCAGGTGGACGTGTCCCGGCACCAGCTGGGTGAACGAATTGGCGATGCCGACGACCGGCCGCCCGAACTGTTCTTCGCGCATGCCGTTGGCGCGCCAGAGGCTTCTGGCGCCGGCCATGCGGCGGCCCGTCGTCGTGACGGTGCTTCTGAGTGTGTGTTTCATCTTCTCTCTTTTTTCGGCGTATCCGCTTCAGGCGGACGGCCCGGACAGCAAAAAAGCCCTTCTCCGTCGGAGAAAGGCTTTTCTATAATCTTTCGAGTATACGCATCACCTTTCTCCCGTTATCCTGTAGTGACGACGAGCAGCAGATTAATGACGTTATTGTTCGAATGATTCAGAGCGGTCATGGCCGGATTTCTGTGTTTGTTCCGTTTCAAAGATAAGTATATAAAATCAGACGTACAAATAAATTCCTAAAGAAATTTAATAATGTGATATTCCGGAAGCAGATCGTTCTCTGTGGTTGCTGTTTTCAGGTCGTATTCGTTATTTGCTTACAATTTGAAATCGCTATTTTTGGCTTTAAAACCGGTTTTAGGCCGATTTGCAAGAGTTCCATGCTCCGGAAGCTCTGAAATGTCTTACTGTTTTTATATTATTATAGGTGTGTCCGGCCTTTTTGTGCTATTTGTTCCGAGTGAAAACCCTTCCTGATTATTCGGCGGGCATCTTACGAATCGTTACCTGATTTGGATATTAAATTTTTTTGTTTTATATTTGTCCCTGATGGATATGAAACGGAATCATACGATGTTCGGAGAGTGCGGGAACACCTGCGCTCCGACGACGTATGCCGTCCTCTCCGTTATCTTCACGACTGCCGCTACTACAACCCCTGTGGGGGTTTAGTTTGTTTTTTCCGTCAGAAGCATCTCCGTATGCACACCCGGCCGAGGCTGCCGGGGCGGAAACCCGGATTTTCAGTCAAAGGCAGTTTAATTCAAAGAAGATTTTACCATGAAACATATCAAGGTTTTCGCCCCCGGAACGGTGGCGAATCTGGGCTGCGGCTTCGACATCATGGGCCTGACGCTCGACGGCGTGGGCGACCGGATCGAGGTCGCCGCCGAAGCGGGTGCGAGCGGGCTTGCGATCCGCAACGAGAGCGGGAAGAGACTCCCCGAAAAGCCCGAAGACAATGTCATAACCCCGGCCGTCGCGGCCCTGCTCGAAGCGTACGGAAAGCCCGTGCGGGTCGAAATCACGATTCTCGAAAAGATAGCGCCCGGAAGCGGCATCGGATCGAGCGCCGCCTCGTCGGCCGCAGCCGTCTACGGGCTGAACGAACTGCTGGGCCGCCCCTTTTCGGCGGAACGGCTGGTGGAGTTCGCCATGATGGGCGAAGCGCTGATCGGCGGCACGCCCCATGCCGACAACGTCGGGCCGGCCCTGCTGGGCGGCGTGGTGCTGATCCGCGGATACGGGCCGCTGGACATCATCCGCCTGCCGGTGGTGCCCGATGACTTTTTCTACGCCGTGGCGCATCCCGACATCGTGGTCGGCACCAAGGAGGCGCGCGAGGTGCTGCCCCGCGAGATTCCGATGGCGCATGCCGTCACGCAGTGGGGCAACGTCGGCGGACTTGTCGCCGGACTGGCGCTGGGCGACGTGGCGCTGATCGGCCGCTCGATGCACGACGTCGTCGCGGAGCCTTACCGCAAGGGATTCATTCCCGGTTACGACCGTTTGAAGGAAGAGGTGCTCTCCGAAGGCGCTCTGGCCATGAACATCGCCGGATCGGGACCTTCGGTCTTTGCGCTGGCCGCCGAAGGGTCGGTGTCGGAACGGGTCGCCGAGCGGATGAAGAGCCATTTCGCCGGGCTGGGAATCGGCTGCAACATCTATGCGGGCCGCGTGTCGAACCGCGGTGCGCGAATCGAAGAATAAGAAAAAAGGAAAACCATGAAATACTACAGTACGAGAGACAAAGCACATGCACGGCCCTGTTCGCTGCGCGAAGCCGTCGAGGCGGGGCTGGCGCCCGACGGGGGACTGTTCGTCCCCGAACGTATTCCGCAGGCGGATATGGCGGTCGCGGAGCGGCTGGCCGGGGAGTCCTATGCCGCATTGGCGGGGTATCTGGCCGCACTGTTCTTCGGCGAGGATATCGACGCCGGGATTCTGCAGCGGGAGATCGGCCGCATCTACGATTTTCAGGTTCCCCTGCGTCCGGTCGGCAGCCGCTATACGCTGGAGCTGTTCCACGGCCCGACGTTCGCGTTCAAGGACTTCGGCGCCGGATTCATGGGCCGCATGGTCGGCCTGCTGGGCGGCGCGGACGAAAAGCTGGTGATTCTGACGGCGACGTCGGGCGACACGGGCAGTGCCGTGGCGCACGGTTTTTACGACGTGCCGGGCGTCGAGGTGGTGCTGCTCTATCCCGAAGGGAAGATCAGCCGCCTGCAGGAGTGTCAGATGACCGCGCTCGGAGGCAATATCCATCCGCTGCGCGTGGCCGGAACTTTCGACGACTGCCAGCGGCTGGTCAAGGAACTCTTTGCGGACAGCTCTTTCAGGGCCGCGCACCGCGTATCGTCGGCCAATTCGATCAACCTGCTGCGGTGGATTCCGCAGGCGTTCTATTACTTCTACGGGTATTTCCGGTGGCGGCAGGCGTCGGGCGGCGAAAATCCGGTGGTCGTGGTGCCGAGCGGCAACTACGGCAACCTCTCGGCCGGCATGCTGGCGCGCCGCATGGGGCTGCCCCTCGGCGGATTCGTCGCGGCGTCGAACGCCAACGACGTGGTGCCCGAATTCCTGCGGACGGGCGATTACCGTCCGCGGCCGTCGGTGCGGACGCTGGCCAATGCGATGGACGTCGGAGCGCCGAGCAACTTCGAGCGGATGATGTGGCTGTGCGGCGGCGATGCGGACGCCCTGCGCGGCGAATTGCTGGGGTTCCGGTGCGACGACGCCATGATCCGCCGTACGATCGACGGGCTGTACCGGAATTACGGTTATCTGTCCGATCCGCACAGCGCCGTGGGCTATGCGGCTTCCGTGGCCTGCGGCAGGCCGGGGTTTTACCTTTCGACGGCCCATCCGGCCAAGTTCGGCGAGGTCATTTCGCCCGTGACCGGGGCGAAGGTGCCGTTGCCTCCGCGCCTTGCGGAACTGGTGAAGCGTCCGCGGGTTTCGGAGCCGATGGCGGTGGATCTTGGGGCGCTGGAGGAGTACGTCGCCGGAGTGTGAGATTCGCGGCGGTCCCCGCTGGTGTTTCGGTGCCGATGACGGGCGAATGACATGCCGGTGATTTGCCGGTGACGGTTCTACGGCAGGCGGATAGCGGGCGGCGCGATGGCGGAATCCGTCCCCTTCCGGAACTGTCCGCTGCGGCGAGACCGTGTTCCGGAACTGCGCGGCAGGGACTGGCGATGTTCGGTTATGGTCGGGCCGGTTTGGAGCCGAGCCGACTCCCGGCCCCGAAACGGCGGGAAGAATGGAATTGAAAAAGGGTTGCAACGCGGCGGTTGCAGCCCTTTCTTTGTGCGGGATTTCCGGGTTGCGTGCGGAATTCCCTTTTTGTGTGCGTGACTCTCCTTTTGCGTGCGGGGTTCCCGGCTAAATATGCGCGGCGATGAAATCCCCGACCTCGGAGGTCGAATAGCGCCGTTCGCCCTGTGCGGCGAGGTCCTCGGTGACGATCCCTTCGGTGAGCGCCCGGTTTACGGCGTCGCGGACGGCGCTCCCTTCGGCGGTCAGCCCCAGATGTTCGAGCAGCATGGCGGCCGAGAGGATCGCAGCCATCGGGTTGGCGATGTTTTTGCCTGCGGCCTGCGGGTAGGAGCCGTGGATCGGCTCGAAAAGCGCGACTTCGGACCCCACGCTGGCCGACGGAAGCATGCCCAGCGACCCGCTGATGACGCTGGCTTCGTCGGTGAGGATGTCGCCGAACATGTTTTCGGTGACGATCACGTCGAAATGGGTCGGCTGGCGGATGATCTGCATCGCGGCGTTGTCCACGAACATGAAGTCCAGCTCCACTTCGGGGTATTGGGACGCGAGCTGCTGCGCGATCTCGCGCCAGAAGCGCGAGGTTTCGAGGACGTTGGCCTTGTCGACTACCGTCAGGTGACGGCGGCGGCTCATGGCCAGCCGGAACGCCACATGCAACACGCGCTCGATCTCCTGCCGCGAGTAGGTGCAGGTGTCCACGGCCCGGTCGCCTCCTTCGTCGCGGCCCTGCGGACGTCCGAAATAGATGCCGCCCGTCAGTTCGCGGACGCAGACGAAGTCGGTGCCCCGCACCACCTCGGCCTTGAGGGGCGAGCGGTCGGCCAGCGTGTCGAAGAGCGCGATGGGGCGCAGGTTGGCGAACAGTCCCAGCGACTTGCGCATGCGCAGCAGCCCCTGTTCGGGGCGTACCGGCGCTTTGGGGTCGTTGTCGTATTTGGGGGCGCCGATGGCGCCGAACAGCACGGCGTCGGCTTCGCGGCAGATTTTGTGCGTCTCCTCCGGGTAGGGATCCCCCGTGGCGTCGATGGCGCAGGCGCCCACCAGCGCTTCGCGGTAGGTGAAGTTGTGCGCATACTTCCGGGCGACGCGGTCCAGCGCCTTGATGGCTTGCGCGATGATCTCAGGACCGATGCCGTCGCCGGCTAAAAGGGCTATGTTAACATTCATGGTCGTTATAGTTTGTTTCGATTATGTTCAGCATTTTGATCGTCGCCTTGATGGCGGCTTCGGTCTGGTCGGCATCCAGACCGCGCGTTTTGAATACCTTGCCGCCCATTTCCCACGTGATGATGGTCTGCACGAAGGCGTCGGTGCGGCCGCCGGGCGGGATCGAGACGGTGTAGTTGCGCAGCATCGGGAACTCGCGCCGGAGCTGGCGCTCGTAGATTTGCCGCAGCGCCCGCATGAAGGCGTCGTACTGGCCGTCGCCGGCCGAGGTCTGCTCGTACTCCCGTCCGTTGATCTCGATCTTGAGCGAAGCCGCGGGATGCAGCCCCTGCGCCAGCGAAAGGCTGTAGTTGAGGATGCGGACCGGATTTTCGGCCAGATCGTAACGCAGTACGTCGGCAATGATGTAGGGCAGGTCCTCGGCGGTCACCAGCTCCTTCTTGTCGCTCAGCTCCACGACCCGTTCGGTCACCTTGCGCATCGAGGCTTCGTCGAGGTCGATGCCCAGCGTTTCGAGGTTCTTCATGATGTTGGCCTTGCCCGAAGTCTTGCCGAGGGCGTATTCGCGGATGCGGCCGAACCGTTCGGGGAGCAGTTCGTTGAAGTAGAGGTTGTTCTTGTTGTCGCCGTCGGCGTGGATGCCGGCGCACTGCGTGAAGACGCTTTCGCCGACGATCGGGCGGTTGGCGGGAATGCGGATGCCGGTGTAGGTCTCGACCATGCGGCTGACGTGGTTGATCTTCGTCTCGTCGATGCCGGTGGCGCGGTGCAGGCGGTCGTGCAGGACGGCGACCGTACTCGACAGCGGTGCGTTCCCGGCCCGCTCGCCCAGCCCGTTTACCGTGACGTGGACCCCGTGGAATCCGGCTTTCACGGCCGCGGCGGTATTGGCGACGGCCAGATCGTAGTCGTTGTGGGCGTGGAAGTCGAAGCGCAGGCGGGGATAGCGCCGCACCAGATCGCCGCAGAACCGTTCGGTGGCGTAGGGATCGAGCACGCCCAGCGTGTCGGGGCACATGAAGCGCTGCACGGGGGCGTCGGCCAGTGCGTCGAGCATGGCGTAGACGTACTCCGGCGAATGCTGCATGCCGTTGGACCAGTCTTCCAGATAGATGTTTACCCGCATGCCCCGCGCGACGGCCTTGTCGATCGTAGCGCGGATGTCGCCGAGGTGCTCTTCGGGCGTGCGGCGGAGCTGCTCGCGGCAGTGCTTGAGCGACCCTTTGGTCAGCAGGTTCACAACGCGGCATCCGGCGTCGCCGAGCCAGTCGAGGGATATGCCGCCGTCGATGAATCCCAGCGCCTCGATGCGGTCCGAATAGCCTTTGGAGGCGGCCCACTCGGCGATGCGCCGCACGGCCTCCTGCTCGCCCTGCGAGACCCGCGCCGAAGCGATCTCGATGCGGCTGACGCGCAGTTCCTCCAGCAGCAGCCGGGCGATGGAGAGCTTTTCGCGGGCGTTGAACGAAACGCCCGACGTCTGCTCGCCGTCGCGCAGCGTGGTATCCATTATTTCGACCGGGGGAAGCATCGTCGCGGGGCTATTTTCGGGCGGCTTCGAACCGTCGGATCTGGTCGGAGATGCTGCACAGGTAATCCACGTCGTCGTAGCCGTTCTGCAGGCAGCGTTTCTTGTAGGCGTCGATCTCGAACCGCTCGCTGCGGCCCGTGGCTTCGGCGGTCAGCGTTTGCCCCTCCAGATCGACCGTGAAACGGGCCGCGGGATCGTCGTCTATGGCGGCGAAGATCGCTGCGAGGAAGTCGTCGCTCACCGTGATCGGCAGCAGACCGTTGTTGAGGGCGTTGTTGCGGAAGATGTCGGCGAAGAAACTCGACACCACGACGCGGAAGCCGTAGTCGGCGATGGCCCATGCGGCGTGTTCGCGCGAACTGCCGCACCCGAAGTTGCGGCCTGCGACCAGTATGCGGCCCCCGTAGCGGCTGTCGTTGAGCGGGAACGAAGCGACCTTCCGACCCTCGGCGTCGTAACGCCAGTCGCGGAAGAGGTTGTCGCCGAAGCCTTTGCGCTCGGTGGCTTTGAGAAAGCGCGCCGGGATGATCTGGTCGGTATCTATGTTTTCCGTGCGGACAGGCACCGCCCCCGACGTGAAAGTTTCGAATTTGGGTATGGACATTTTTCTTGACTTTTACATTTCAAACACCTTGCGCGGGTCTTCGATGCGCCCGCAGACAGCAGCGGCGGCGGCCGCCGCGATGCCCGAAAGCATCGTCCGTGCGCCCGGACCCTGACGCCCTTCGAAATTGCGGTTCGAGGTCGAAACGCAGTATTTGCCCGCCGGAATCTTGTCGGCGTTCATCGCCAGGCACGCCGAACAGCCCGGCTGGC
>ENA-ORTV01004154-ORTV01004154.1-human-gut-metagenome-genome-assembly--contig:-NODE-4154-length-11191-cov-2.241020_pt1 | contig 11191 bp, 8 predicted proteins | sample MGYA00241915_ERZ509194 | MGnify/ENA primary metagenome ERZ509194 (study PRJEB26280, sample SAMEA2338810) | human gut metagenome | biome: human gut; feature: human-associated habitat; material: faeces... | reverse complement strand
TAGGGGGGAGAGGATACTCGGGTCAAGCCCGAGGGTGACAACGAAGGGAGAGATTCTCCGGTCAAGCCGGAGAATGACAATAAAAAAGGGAGCCGGAGAATGACAATAAAAAAGAATGCCGGAGAATGACAGAAAAGAACGAAAAAGAAACGTGAAGAAATAGCTTATTCAGGCATAGCTGTAGCGGCGGGTTTCACGGTCGGAAAGCAGTTTGTTAATCGTAGCGGACAATTCGTTACCCTGTTTGGCCTCAATAATCTCAATGACCTCAACTTCCTGTCTTTCCAAACGGCGGTTGATACCCAGGCTGTCGTAAAAAGATCTGCTGCTGTTGTAGAGTTTGGCGGCCTGCAGATTGTTTCCCTGTTCATAATAGAATTGCGACAGCATTTTGCCGGCATTGGCAATCTGGCGGGGATAAATTTCTTCATCCGCCATTTTCAGAACATTTTGATAAGCCTGAATGGCCTTGTTTTTCGAATCGGCGCGGGCATACATATCCCCTACCCGTCCCCAGGAATTGACGTTATCGGGCGCCAGCTCAATTGACAGTTCAAAGGCGCCGGTCGCAAGATGAACGTCATTCAACGCGGCGATGGTGCCGAAAGTAGCGGCATGATGCGAAGTTTCCTTAAAAATTTCATCTCGCTGCGGCCCGTTGGAAAAGGCCGAGCTGCGGTCGATATTGCTGTCCATCAGCGCTTCTAACATTGCCAAAACCAAAGAATTATCCCCCTGAGCCAGATGATAAAGCGCCTCAGCCTCAGAGGGCAGATTCTTCTCGGCGCGAAGCTTGTCAAAACGGCCGTTGACGCAGAGGGCGATAAAATCTTTTACCGCATCAATCGTCTGTAAAATATCATCTTCGGTATTGAGACTCTGATTACGGAAACTCAGGGTCTGGGCAATTTTTAAGTCATCAACGCCGCGGCCGATCATATCAATCATCAGGCCGAGCAGTTCACTGAGCGATTTATGGCTCTGCTGATATTGCAGCGTATTTAATTCAATGGCGGCCGGCGCTTCGGCGGTAACCGGCGTTTTTCCCTTTTTCCAGTCTAAATCAAGCAGATTGTTTTTGTCTTTCTCGCGTAAGACCTCGCGTTCGGCAACTTCTTCTTTGACGGCTTTTTCTTCCGCGGCGCTTTTTTCTTTTTCACCGTCCCGTTTAAGCTCTTTATCCCGGCTTTCCTGCCGCAGTTCGCGCATCAGTTTTTCGTCTTTTTCCTGCTGTTCGCTGATTTCTTTGGCACGGCGGGACTGTTCCAGCTCTCGCTCCAGCTCCCGTTCTAGCTCGCGTTCCATTTCCCGCTGTTCGTTCATATCAGCTTCGTCTTCCCCTTCGTCCTCGCGGCGTTTGGCATCAGAGTTGCTGTCACGGCGAAAATAAGCAAGGATTGACCTGACAAACAACATGATAATCAGGAGAATCAGCAGCGCAAAAGCCGCCAGTATAAAAATCATCGAAACCAGGCGTTGGTTTAGCGCCCCGGACATAAACTCGCCGAAAGCGGCGGCAAACATATCCAGATTAGCCGACAGAGAACTCATAATTCTCCCGGGGGAGAATGTCGTTATTATCTCTTTTAACATCTTTTAAAGGGCACCATTTACAAATAGTGATTTAGTGTTAATATAGCTTCACAGATTAAATATTATAATCGCAAGCTTACGAAAAGACAATAAAATAAAATAGATTAAAAATGGGTTACTTTAGCAAAAGAAAAAGACAAAAACGCGAAATATTATTTTTATCGACAGTCCTGTTATTGCTCGGTTTGGCAACGATTGCGGCATTTTTTGACGACGGCGGTTCCTCCATAATCTATTATATTGATGCCTGGCGGTTTCAGTTATATATTATTTTATTGTTGATAATGCTTTATGCCGTCATCAGCCGGCACCTGCTGTTTGCGGCGGCAGCGCTGCTGCTGTTGGGCGGAAATTATATGATTTTGGCTTCGTCGGGGCCGCTGTTTTTTAATCAGACTTCAGAACCCGGCGACCAGCTGCGCCTTTTTTATCAGAACAGCCCCAAAGACATGGATCGCTTTTTGCACGGCGCCGGAAGCTATAACGCCCGTATCGCGGGGATTAATTTCCGCCATGATACTTATATTCCCAAAGTGGCCGACAATACCCGTTACCATTTTTTCCATACGCACGGGGATATCATGAAAACCGCCTTGTTTGCCGAAGATATGCCGCTGCGTTCGGGAAAAATAAATTTCAGCCATAATCAGGAAGCTTCTTTTATGGTTTTTGAACAGAGCGGACGCCGTTTTGTTCTGCTTAATCTTTATTTTTCACGGCTGCCGATTTCCGAGCAGGAAACGGTGTTTCGGAATCTGGCCGAGTTTGTTCTCAGCCAGGACGACCCGGTTATTGTTGTCGGGGATTTCGGAGTGCCGGCATGGATTCCGGTCTTTAAGAACTTTTTGAAAAAGACGGCGCTGGAAGTTAAAAACCATATTATTCTCAGCGACGGGCGCTACCGGATAAATCCCTTTGCCGTCCCGACTTTTTATATTCTGGGCTATCGCAATGTCGGCGTCAGCGATATCACATTCCTGCCTCGCAAAAACGCCAAAACTTTTCCGGTCGGCATTACGCTGAACATCCGCCCGGCCGAAACGAATTAATCCAGTTCAGCCAAACGTTGCTGCAACTGTTTGTAAAAATCGCTTTCAGGATCGACCGCCGCATATTCTAAGGCGGCTTGCAGGTTTTTGCGCGCCTGTTCCCGGTTGCCGCAGAGTTTTTCGGTCAGGCCGATATTGGCAAAATCAGCGGCTATGCCGGTTATACGCTCATCTTTCTGTTCTAAAGCCAGGGACTGGTTAAATAAGGCGCGGGCGCGGGCGTATTCTTTGCGCCGCAGAAAAATCAGCCCCAGCAGCGTATAGGCATTGGCGGCATGAAAACAGCCCGATTTTTTTTTGGCAATCATCAGAATCCGCCGCAGGACGGTTTCGGCGCTTTCAAGATATTTTTTGCCGCCGAGCCGGTTTTTGGCCTGAAGAAAAAGGCCTTCGGCCCGCAGGTACATACTCTCCAGATAGGCGCTGATATTATCACTGCCTTTATAAGCGGCCTCTGCCTGAGAGGCACGGCTTACCATGGCCGGATAATCGGCTTTTTCTTTGGCGGCATGGCTTAAAAGCTCATAACTGAAAGCCTGTCCGCCGCGGTTTTTCAGCCGGGTATGACGCTCCAGCGCCGTTTGAGCGTAACGTTCGGCCGCCGCAGGCGAGGCCGTCAGCAGTTTTAGCAGCGCACGCTGGTTTCCCAGCTCGGCCAGATATCCGTCCAGCTTGTGCTTGCGAGCGGTTTTGGCGGCTTCGGCCAAAAAGTCCGCGGCTTCGGAAAAACGATTTTCCGTCATCATCAGCATACCGAGATTGGCCAGCGCTTCGGTGGTTAAAACCGGAGATTTAAGCCGCCGGCCGATATTCTCGGCGGTCTTATACATAATATAGGCGGCATCAAACAAAGAGGAAACCCGGTAAACGGTACCGAGAAAAACCAGGCTGCGAGCCTCTTCATACCAGGCTTTGCTTTTGGCAAAGCGGCGGTTGGCGCGGACACCGTAATCTACCGCCCGCTGCAAATCTCTGTCAGCGGCGGCGCCCAGCATTGCGAAATAAAGGCGAATCCCGGACGCGTAAGCCGTGGCTTTGGCGCCAATTTTTTCGGCCGCCAGACGACTGCGCGAGGTTTTGCCGAGCAGATGACTTAGTTTAGCCAATTCGGCCAGGGCTTCGTTATCGGCGGGATTGCTTTTTACCCGCGCCTGAAAACGGGCGGCGGCAACGGACGGGCGGGAAAAAGCTTCAAGAACGGCGGCCTCAAAAGAATAACCGCGGGCGGCAAGAAATTTTGCCGCCGGAGCGGTTTCGCCTTTGAGCAATTTTTCCAGCGCGGCAAAATTCCGCAGTTTCAACAACCGGTCGACAATGCGCCGCAAATAAGGCGTTGCGTAATACCCCTGCCCTTTATCCAAAGCGGCGGCAGCCAAAGCCGCATAATGCCTGCGGGAAAGGCTGCGGCGGTACCAGCTCAGAAACAGCAGCGGGAGGCCGATAAAAAATAAAAAAATGACAGCGAAGGCAAAATATTTCATAAATCTTTACGCTATATTAGTTTTTAGGTCTATATATTTAACATAACGCGTGCAAATTTAAAGTATAGGAAAATTTTGAGATGACAATAACCAGACTAAAACCTGCCGAACTCTACACCAAATGCGACCCCAAGAAATTTGACTTTACGACGACGGCCGAACTGCCGGAACGCTTGTCGGCTTTGGGGCAGGATCGCGCGTTGAGCGCCGTGGAACTGGGAATTAATATTAAATCCAAGGGATATAATCTTTTCTGCCTCGGGCCTGAGGGAACCGGCAAAACCAGTCTGGTTAAAAGAGTTTTGGTCGAAGAAGCCAAAAACCGTCCGACTCCCGACGACTGGGCTTATGTTTATAATTTCGACGAGCCTCATAAACCGCACGCGCTTAATTTCCCGGCCGGAACCGCCAATGATTTTGCCAAAGACGTTGACAAACTGATTGAAGATTTTGAAACGGCTTTGCCCCTGATTATGGAAAGCGACGAATACAAGGCCGGCCTGAGCATTATCCGGGAAAAATATAAGCAGAAAAAAGAAGAATATATCAAAATTCTGCAGAAAAAAGCCAAAGGCAAAAGCGTTTCGCTGCTGCATATGCCGGTCGGAATGGTCGTCGCCCCGGTCAAAAACGGCGAAGTTTTAAGCCCGGAAGCTTTTGACGAACTGCCGGAAGAAGAGAAGAAGCAGCTGATTGACGACCTGAACGCCATGCAGGAAGAAATCGAAAACACCGCCGCCGATCTGCCGCAATGGGAAGACAAACAGAAGAAAGAAACCGATCATCTGCGCGAAAAATTTATTAAATCGGCGGTCAAAAAACCGATTGATGCCCTGCGCCAAAAATACAAAGGCCATAAAGGCGCCTCGGACTTTTTGCGTAATGTTCAGAGTTATATTATCGAACATATTGACGAGTTTCTGCCGGCCAATGAACAGCCCGGCAGCGGCGAAAACGAAGATGCCCTGAGCATGCTGCTGTCCAAAATGAACAAAAACGATGAAGACCGTTTTGCCAAATTTAAGGTCAATGTCGTCGTCAAAAACGATAAAAATGCCGGCGCTCCGATTGTGCTGCTTGACCATCCGACTCAGGGGAATCTGGTCGGACGGGTCGAAAGAGTGCAGCAGTACGGCGCTTTGCTGACCGACTTTACCTTAATCAAGGCCGGCGCCTTGCACCGCGCCAACGGCGGTTTTCTGCTGATGGACGCCCGTAAACTGCTGCTGCAGCCTTATGCCTGGGATTCATTGAAACGGGCGCTGGCTTCCAAAACAATCAAAATCGAAGCGCCGAGTGAAGAAACCAGTTTTACGACCATCTCCCTTGACCCGGAGCCGATCCCCTTAGACGTTAAAGTTATTTTGACCGGCGATGAAGATTTATACGATGTTCTGAGCGAACGGGATCCCGATTTTTCCGACTTTTTCAAAGTCGAAGCGGACTTCGGCGTGTTAATGGACCGCAGCGAGGAAAACGAAGTCGAATATGCAAAATTAATCGGTTCTTTGTCAAAGAAAAAGAAAATCCGTTCTCTTAACAAGCAGGCCGTTGCCAGGATTATCGAATATTCGTCCCGGCTGGCCGATGATTCCGAAAAACTGACCGCGCATATTGCCTCAATCGGCGATCTGCTGCGCGAAGCCGATTACTGGGCGCGAAAATCGCACGCCAACCAAATCGGAAAGAATCATATCGAACAGGCGATTGACGCCATGATTTATCGCAGCGACCGCATCAAACAGGCCATGCTCGAGCAGATCGACAAAGGCACGATTTTAATGGATGTCACCGGTCAGCGGGTCGGACAGATTAACGGTCTGGTGGTTTATAATTTCTCGCGCTTTTCGTTCGGCAAACCGGCAAGGATTACGACTCAGGTTCGGCTCGGGCGCGGCGAATTTATTGATATTGAACGCGAAATTGAGATGAGCGGGCCGATTCATACCAAAGGGGTTTTGATTCTGCAAAGCCTGCTGGCCAACCGTTTTGCCAAGGAAAAACCTTTGTCGCTTTCGGCGTCAATCGTGTTTGAGCAGTCTTACGGCGGGGTTGACGGCGACAGCGCCTCTTCCACCGAATATTACTGCCTGATTTCCGCACTTACCGGAATTCCGATCCGACAGAATATTGCCGTAACCGGTTCAATTAACCAATTTGGCGAAATTCAGCCGATCGGCGGCATTAATGAAAAAATCGAAGGCTTTTTCGATGTCTGCAAACACCGCGGGCTGACCGGCAACCAAGGGGTTGTTATGCCGCGCACCAATGTAAAAAACCTGATGCTGCGCGAAGATGTCGTTCAGGCTGTCGAAGACGGACAGTTCCATATTTATGCAATCGATACGGTTGACGACGGCATAGAAATTCTGACCGGCAGAAAAGCCGGGCATCCCGACAAGCGCGGCAATTACCCCAAAGGCACGGTTAATTATGAGGTTCAGAAAGCGCTTGAAGCCTATTATAAAAAATATGCGCAATATACCAAAGAAACACATGGCTGCATGACGCATAAATAGGCCGGCGATGTATAAAATTCTGTTTGTCTGCACCGGAAACATCTGCCGCTCGCCGACGGCGGAAGCCGTGATGCGCAAGCTTGTCCGCGAAGCCGGACGGCAAAACGAGATTTTTATCGACTCGGCCGGAACTTCCAGTTATCATCACGGCGACTGTCCCGATCCGCGGGCAGTCGCCTGCGCGGCAGGACACGGCGTGGATTTAAGCTGCCTGCGCTCGCGGCCGCTGCGCGCCGAAGATTTTGCCGAATTTGACCTGATTCTGGCAATGGATAATCAGAATATCTGGAATTTGGATATGAAACGTCCGGACGGAGATCCGCGATATCGGCGCGCCAAGGTCAAAAAGCTGTTAAGCTACGCACCGGAATTCGGCGATAATATTCCCGACCCTTATTATGACAGCAACGGGTTTGAGACGGTCTATGAAATGATTGAAACGGCCTGCCGGAATTTGCTGCAAACACTCCCGGAAGACTCCGGCGCGCAGGATTAAGCCGATTAACGCCAAATGAACCAAAAAAAAAAGCGCCGAGAAATCTCAGCGCTTTCCTTTATTTCAGCATAATCATCCCCTCCTGGGTCGGAATGCCGACGGCGATATTTGCCGGTCTGGATATTTTATCCAGAATTTGGAGTTTGCCGTCCACGACAACCGCCCGGACGGTATCTCCTTCGCGGAGCTGAACCGGCTGTGAAAAAGAAATTTTGCTTTCTTTTTCTGCCTCGCTCAATTCACCCAGCCAATTCAGGCCATATCCTATGCCTACAAATAAAAGTATGCACAGATACAGCACTACTGAGTAAGCGACCTTATCTTCCCGGCTCCACTTATTTTTGAACGACCAAAGAATGCACACAAACATTCCCATTACAATAAAGGGAACCAGAAAAACTGACACCCCTATAAATGTTAAACCCCAAACTCCACCGCAAAGCAATGTTATCAGGGCTGTAGCGAATGTCTGTTTCTCGATAAAAATATCAAAACTTTTACCGATCACAAACCAGGTTCCGACTACACCAAACAGAAACGTTCCTGCTTCATAAGAACCCAGTAACTCTTTAAGTTGTTCAAACCGCCCTCCTGTTGTAATAATTGATAAAAAAAGAAGGGCAAGTACGCCAGCAACTATCTGATTGAAATTTCTTTTCATAGCTTTTCATTTTTAATTAACATAATAATTATTTATCACTTTCCTTTATACCATGATTTGACAAAATAGTCAAATCATGTCTTAAGCTAAAGTTTAGATAATTTTTGTTTATAGAAATGGGGAAAACTCTTGCCTTTCGGCGGATTTTGCGCTATTTTAGCGCAGATTTTAAGCAAAAAGGTAAAAAATGTCTGATTTATTTGAAGCCACTGCGCCGGTATTGAGCGAGTACAGCGCGCAGAGTATTGAAGTTTTGGAAGGCCTGGAACCGGTTCGCCACCGTCCCGGCATGTATATCGGCGGCACCGACGAGCAGGCTTTGCACCATCTGGTTGCCGAAATTCTCGATAACTCCATGGACGAGGCGGTAGCCGGCTATGCCAACCATATCGAAATCAAATTTAACGCCGATTATTCGATTACCATTATTGATAACGGCCGCGGAATTCCGGTTGACCCGCACCCTAAATATCCCAATATGTCGGCTCTGGAAGTTATTTTGACCATGCTGCATTCCGGCGGGAAATTCGGCGGTAATGCTTATAAGGTTTCCGGCGGCCTGCACGGCGTCGGCCTGTCGGTCGTCAATGCTTTGTCGGAATCTCTGGTGGTGGAAATCGCCCGGGACAAAAAACTTTACCGGCAGGAATATTCCAAAGGCAAGCCGCTCGGTCCGTTGTCTTTAATCGGCAATGCGCCTAACCGCCGCGGAACCTCTATTACCTTTAAGCCTGACCCGGAAATTTTCGGCGCGTCATCGAATCTGAATCCCAATAAAGTTTACCGTATGGCACGTTCCAAAGCCTTTTTGTTTAAGGGAATCCGTATTTTATGGAAATGCGCTCCCGAAGTTTTATGCGAAGGCGATGTTACGCCGCCGGAAATGGAACTGCATTTTCCCAACGGCTTGCGCGATTTTTTAAACTATCAAATCGGCGCCCGCGCTACCATTAACCGCACGCCTTTTGCCGGCGATGCAGACCTGGCCAATGACGAAGGCAAGGTCGAATGGGCGATTACCTGGCCGGAAGACGAGAACGGTTTTTGTTATTCGTATTGTAATACCGTGGTTACGCCGCAGGGCGGAACCCACGAGCTGGGGTTCAAATCGGCCTTGATCCGCAGCCTTAAAGAATACGGCGAAATGGCCAATATCAAAAAGGCGGCAATTGTTACCGCCGAAGACTTTTTGAGCAATGCCAGCATTATGCTGTCAGTCTTTATCCGCGACCCGCAGTTTCAGGGGCAGACCAAGGATAAGCTGACGTCGGCCAAAGCCGTGCGCCTGGTCGAGCAGGCGGTTAAAGACTCCTTTGACCATTGGCTGACGCAGGATACCGAAAATGCCAACGCATTGTTGGAATATGTGATTGAACGCGCCGAAACCCGCCGCAAGAAAAAAGAAGAAAAAATCCAGAGCCGCAAGACGCCGACCAAAAAACTGCGCCTGCCCGGCAAGCTGGCCGATTGTACGCAGGCTTCGGCAGAGAATACCGAAATTTTTATTGTCGAGGGCGACTCCGCGGGCGGTTCGGCCAAACAGGGACGCGACCGTTTTACGCAGGCAATTCTGCCGCTGCGCGGTAAAATTCTGAACGTTGCCAGCGCCAGCCTGGACAAGATTCTGCAAAACCAGGAAATTAAGGATATGTGCGAAGCTCTGGGCTGCGGCGTCAAAGAAAATTATCGCGAAGAAAATCTGCGTTATGAAAAAATCATTATCATGACCGATGCCGATGTCGACGGCGCGCATATCGCTTCGCTGCTGATGACTTTCTTCTATCAGCAAATGCCGAAGCTGATTGAAAACGGACATCTTTATATCGCCACTCCGCCGCTTTATAAAATTGCCAACGGCGGCAAGATTTTTTATGCCCAGGACGACGACGACAAAGACCGGATTCTGGCCAAAGAATTTAAGGGCAATGCCAAACCGGAAATCAGCCGCTTTAAAGGTTTGGGCGAAATGAGCGCAATTCAGCTTAAAGAAACGACGATGGACAAGAAAAACCGCACGTTGCTGAAAGTGCTGATTCCCTCAACCAATACCGAAGAAGGCAAGGAAGAAGCTTTTGAAACGCGCCGCCAGGTCGAACGCCTGATGGGCAAAAATCCGGAAAGCCGTTTTAAATTTATTATTGAACGCGCCAAATTTGTGGAAGATTTGGATATATGATTCGCCGGCTGCGGACAGAAGATATTTCGAAAGCGGCCGAGATTTGGCTGCGGGGAAGCCTGCAGGCGCATGATTTTGTTGCCGCCGCATACTGGCAGAAAATGAAACCGTCGGTTATCCGCGATTATCTGCCCCGCGCAGAGACTTATGTTTTTGTTGACCGGCATCAGATTAAAGGTTTTATCAGCCTTTTGGAAAAAAACTATGTCGGCGCTTTATTTGTCGACCCGGCATTTCAGCGGCAGAGAATCGGCTCCAAACTGTTGGAGTATGTCCGCCGAAAGCGTCCGGAACTGAAACTGCAGGTCTATTGCCGGAACAGCGGCGCGCAGAAGTTTTACCGCAGCCGGGGATTTCAGAGCCTTAAAGAACAAAGCGATGATTCGACCGGCGAAAAAGAACTGATAATGTGCTGGGCCAAAGGCAGTAAAAACATGGTGCGGCGGCACGGAGATTCCTGAAAAAGCGAAACCCTCTTTCAAATGAGAGAGGGTTTCTTTTGTTACTTCCGGCTCAGATATTTATCCAACAGCGGCGTGCTGCCGGAATTTGAGCTTGAAGTTTGTTTTTTTACCGTGCTGCGAACAGGCTTGCGAGAATCCTGCTGCCGCACGTCGCGAACCGGTCTCCGGTTTTCTCTTTTTTCCAGCTGGCGGGTTTTAACAATCCGCGGGCGGGAATTTGAGTAACGAACCGGACGATCATAGCGATGATGATACGGTTCGCGGTAAACCGGGGTGTAACGACCGCCGTAAGGAGTCATATCAGGCGTCCCGTGCTTGATACCATTCCCGATGGCTTTCAAGCAATGCATGGTGTGATCCCAGGCATAGGCCGCATAGGTAACGCAGTCTAAAAACCGATAGGTTCCGTATAACCATGCCATGGTCTTTTCCCAACCGGCAGAATAATTGTATCTGCGGCAGGCGGGGGCCTGGGTTTTGGAAATTGTCCCGTCGGAGTAAGCATAGTAGCTGCCCCGGTTGGTGACAATTAACCACCGCATATAGCCGGCATTGCAGTAAGGACGAATGTCCAAAATCCGCACTTCCGACCAGCCGTAGCTGTAACAAACGGCTTCGAGACGGCCCATAACCTGATCTTCAATCTGACAGAACGGTATCAGGGTTTTAATCTCGGGATAAGCGCCGCGCGTGATATACACATAAGCGTGCTCATCGTTTGTTTCCACCAGCGCATAACCGTCATAGCACCA
>ENA-ORTV01004152-ORTV01004152.1-human-gut-metagenome-genome-assembly--contig:-NODE-4152-length-11196-cov-3.744098_pt1 | contig 11196 bp, 10 predicted proteins | sample MGYA00241915_ERZ509194 | MGnify/ENA primary metagenome ERZ509194 (study PRJEB26280, sample SAMEA2338810) | human gut metagenome | biome: human gut; feature: human-associated habitat; material: faeces... | reverse complement strand
ATGTAAGTATAGACATCACTCCTCCTGCCAATGTGGAAGCTGGCAGTTATAAAATTCCCGTACGTGCCGCTACAGGCAATACTTCGGCTGAACTGGAACTGGAAGTAGTTGTCACCGGTTCTTATCAGATGGAACTGACCACCCCGAGAGGATTATTAAGTTCTGACGTGACTGCCGGTGATACCAAACGAATCGAACTGGAAATTAAAAATACAGGTTCTTCTTTATTGAAAGATATCCAACTGTCTGCCAACAAGCCGGTTGACTGGGATGTAGCTTTCGAACCGTCAAAGATAGAAATGCTGAAAGCCGGAGAAACGGCTACTGTTGTAGCCATCTTGAAAGCATCTAAGAAAGCGCTTCCGGGTGATTATGTAACTACGATGATGGCCAAAACTCCGGAAGTGAATGCAGATGCGCAATTCAGAATTGCCGTAAAGACTCCGATGATTTGGGGATGGGTAGGTGTTCTGATTATTCTGGCTACTATCGGTGTTGTCTACTATCTGTTCCGTAAATATGGAAGGAGGTAAATTATGGGCGAACAAGTGATCGTACTTACCGATCTGACCAAACAATACGGTAATTTTACTGCTGTGGATCATATTCGCCTGCATATTCAAAAAGGAGAAATATTCGGATTACTGGGTCCGAACGGTGCCGGAAAATCAACTACCATTTTAATGATGTTAGGGTTGACAGAACCGACATCGGGTTCCGTTGAGATTTGCGGCATCAATTCGACTACACACCCTATCGAAGTAAAAAGAAAAATCGGCTATTTGCCCGAAGATGTAGGATTTTATGATGATATGACAGGACTGGAAAATCTGATATACACAGCACGCTTGAATGGTATTCCTGATAAGGAAGCGAGAGAAAAGGCCATGGAGTTAATGAAACGTACAGGATTGGAAGATCAACTGAAAAAGAAAGCAGGAAAATATTCACGCGGGATGCGACAACGGTTGGGACTTGCGGATGTACTTATCAAGAATCCGGAAATTATTATTCTGGATGAACCGACTTCGGGTATTGATCCTGCTGGTGTTCAGGAATTTATCGAACTGATCCGTTGGCTAAGTAAGGAGAAGGGATTGACCGTGCTCTTTTCCTCTCATCACCTGGATCAGGTACAAAAAGTATGCGACCGGGTCGGATTATTTAGTAATGGGAAAATACTCGCACTGATTGATATGACAGAACTGAAAGATAAGAAACAGGAACTGTCTGATATCTATAATCATTATTTTGAGGAAGGAGGAGAACAACATGAATGAAGTCAATCATCCTTTTTGGGTTATCGTCAATAAAGAAATATCCGATCATGTCAAAAGTTGGCGTTTTATTATTTTGATCGGTATTATTGCACTGACCTGTATGGGTTCTCTATACACTGCCCTTACTAATATTGGCGCAACAATAAAACCGAATGATCCGGATGGTTCGTTTCTGTTTTTGAAATTATTTACAGCCTCGGACGGAACTCTCCCCTCTTTTACGTTGTTTATCAACTTTTTGGGACCTCTATTAGGTATTGCTCTAGGATTTGATGCCGTCAATTCAGAGCAAAATAAGGGGACATTAAGCCGTATGTTATCTCAGCCTATTCATCGTGATTGCATAATTAATGCGAAGTTTATGGCTGCTTTGATAGTAATAGGTGTTATGCTATTCGTACTCGGTTTTCTGGTAATGGGATTCGGACTGATTGCAATCGGTATTCCTCCTACGGCTGAGGAATTTTGGAGAATTGTATTCTTCATTATAACAAGTATTTTCTATGTTGCTTTTTGGTTGAATTTGGCAATCCTATTTTCATTGCGTTTTCGCCAGGCAGCTACATCAGCGTTGGCATCTGTGGCAGTGTGGTTGTTTTTCAGCGTATTCTACACAATGATTGTAAATCTGGTGGCAAAAGGATTGAGCCCTTCACAAATGGCGTCGCCTTATCAGATCATCAGTTATCAAAAATTCATTCTCGGATTAATGCGTCTGGCACCTAGCGAGTTATTTAATGAAGCTACTACGACGCTGTTAATGCCTTCTGTAAGAAGTCTAGGACCACTTACAATGGAACAAGTTCAGGGAGCTATTCCAAGCCCACTTCCATTAGGACAAAGTCTTCTGGTAGTATGGCCACAACTCACGGGATTAATTGCAGCAACAGTTATCTGTTTTGCTATCTCTTATATTATGTTTATGAGAAGAGAAATTCGATCCCGATAGAGATTCGTACCACAAAATCCACAAAGGACACGGAGAAATAGTTTGAACGATCAGTTTATAATAACTGATAAATATCTTGTTCACTCTCACTCCGTGTCCTTTGTGTTCTCTGTGACGAAAACGATCATTTCAAAATCTCGAAACAATGCTCCTCTTGTTCGAAGTAATAACGTATATTCAAATGTTGTAGACGACAAATTGAATCGGCTATTGCCAACCCTAGTCCGGTAGAACCCTCTTTTTTACTTCCTTGATAGAAACGTTCAAAAATATGTTCTTCATCTAATGGATGTCCTGACCCGGAATTTCGGAAAGTAATGCTGTTTTTTGTAATAATAATCTGTATACGTCCTCCGTCCATATTATGCACGAATGCATTCTTCAAGAGATTAGTTAATAGAGCAACTGCCAAAGACTCGTTCATTACAATATGAAAACGATCCTGCTCAGTGATATTTACTTCTATGTTGCGGTAATCATAGACCTCTTTATAGTCTTCCAAATATTGCTTGAGAAGTGTGTTCAGTTCCAAATCTTTGGTATCAGTAAACTGTCCATTGTCAATCTTAGTAAGCAATAATAAAGATTTATTCAGTTTGGTTATATATTCCAATGTCTGATGCGTTTTCATTAGTTCTCCAAGTTGATTTTCCGACAATGAATCATCATCCATTAACATTTCCAACCGATTACGGCAAATGGCAAGTGGTGTTTGTATCTCATGCGAAGCATTTCCGATAAATTGTTTCTGTTGTTCGAACATTTGTTCCGTCCGTTCGGCATATCGGACAGCTGCATCATTTAGTTTCCGGAATTCTGTGATTTGGGTATCATTGTTCAATGCTTCGTTTTTCTTTCCCGTCTGGTAACTGTCCAACCAATGAAGAAGTACATATAATGGACGCATATTTCGATAGAATACCCATACAGATATGATTATGATGCAGAGTAACAGGGCTACATATAAAAAGATAATCCATACTTGAATAGCATCTTTCAAATCATCCTTCTCGATACTGGGAGTAGATACAGTCAGTTCATAATAACGTCCTTCGTCATTTTTAAAGATAGTGGTCAGGATACGCGCCGGCTCTGTTTCCCCTTTTTCTACGATATAGACCATAGAATCTTTATATTGGATATCATTGCGGTTTCCAGCATATTCTTTAGTTACTTCAGTAAGATAATACTGATTATTTGAACCGTTGTTTTCAGAAGGAAGCTCCTCTCCTGCCAATGCCCGAATGATAATTGTCTCCGAGTAGTCTTCAAGTGAATCATCGACTTCATCATTTACTTCATCAATCATTGTAACATAAAAAAATACGGCCCAAATTGTCAGGATAAGTGTCAGGGCTAAAGTGATGCGAAGAATGATGTAATATATTAATTTCATGGATGACTCCTATTGTTTCTGTTCTTCTACTATCATTTTGTAACCGAATCCGTAAACTGCTTTAATTTCAAGATCTGCTCCTGCATCCTTCAGCTTTTTACGAAGATTTTTGATTTGGGCATAAATAAAATCGAAGTTATCTACTTGATCGATATGATCTCCCCATACAGACTCTGCCAATGTATTTTTATTAACCAAGTGTCCAGGGCGATTTATGAAGTATAATAAGATATCATACTCCTTTCTATTTAATTCCAGTTCCTGATTATTGACAAAAACACGATATTTATCCGGCTCTATCCGTACATTTCCCTGACGGATATCAATTTCTCCGTCATGCTGATTGCGGCGAATTACACTTTTTATCCGGGCATTTAATTCAGCTAGATGAAACGGCTTCGGCAAATAATCATCTGCACCTAATTCTAATCCCAAGACCTTATCTTCCAAAGAATCTTTGGCAGAAATTATAATCACATTTTCCCGTTTATGCAAGGCTTTCAACCGTTCTAGAAGGTCAAGACCACTTCCGTCCGGTAACATAATATCCAATAAGATACAATCATAGTCATAGTCTTCAATTTTGCGTAAAGCAGAGTTGAAGTCACCTGCTGCTTCTACAACATAACGTTCTTTCTCCAGTGAACGTTGAATTAGTTCCCTTAAAGAGGGCTCATCTTCTACAATTAATATCTTCATAAAATCTTCTCCTTTCTTTCTTACATGATACAAAGAAAGAGGATATTTCTGAAAAAAAACTGAAATGGATAAAAAAAGAGTCCGAAATTTAATCTGAAACTTCGGACTCTTGTATGAGAAAGTAATATCTTTATTAAATAAATAGACCTTTCTTTCAACTGTTTAACCGCACAGTTTAATAAGAGCGTGCAAATATAACACGGCAAGCAGACGGTTTGCCTGTTACCATACATTTGCCCGGTTCTTTATCTCCCGGAACGAACGACTCGAATGGAATACAACGGATAGTTGCCTTCGTTTCTTCTTTGATTTTTTCTTCTGTTTCAGTCGTTCCGTCCCAATGAGCCAAGATAAAACCACCTTCCTCTATCTTTTCCTTGAATTCTTCGTATGTGTCTACTACTGTAATTTTAGAATTACGATAATCCAATGCTTTCTTGTAGATATTAGCCTGAATTTCTTCGAGCAGGTTCTGAACATAAGCTTCAATGCCCTCGCAAGTGATAGTTTCTTTTTCAAGTGTATCGCGACGCATTACCTCCATTGTATTGTTTTCAAGATCACGTCCACCCATAACCAGACGAACAGGTACACCTTTCAATTCATAATCTGCAAATTTGAAGCCTGGACGTTTATTATCTGCATTATCATACTTAACAGAAATACCTAATGCTTTCAACTTGGTAACAATACCCGCTACTTTGGCATCAATTTGTTTCAGTTGCTCATCGTTCTTGTAAATAGGAATAATAACTACTTGAATCGGAGCCAGATGCGGAGGTAATACCAGTCCATTGTCATCTGAATGAGTCATAATCAGGGCACCCATTAAGCGGGTAGAAACACCCCATGAAGTAGCCCATACATATTCCAATTTATTCTCTTTGTTCACGAACTGAACGTCGAAAGCCTTGGCAAAATTCTGTCCCAGAAAATGAGAAGTACCACTTTGCAGTGCTTTTCCGTCCTGCATCATAGCTTCGATAGTGTAAGTGTCAAGCGCACCGGCAAAACGCTCGTTGGCAGACTTTACACCTTTCACAACCGGAACAGCCATATATTTCTCTGCAAATTCACCATATACATTCAGCATTCTTACTGCTTCTTCTTCAGCTTCTTCGCGAGTAGCATGGGCAGTATGTCCTTCTTGCCACAAGAATTCAGCAGTACGCAAGAACAGACGAGTACGCATTTCCCAACGGAAAACGTTCGCCCACTGATTGCAAAGAATAGGCAGGTCACGATAAGATTGAATCCAGTTTTTATAAGTATTCCAGATAATTGTTTCTGATGTCGGACGAATAATCAATTCTTCTTCCAATTTTGCGGCTGGGTCTACTACTACCCCCGAACCGTCTTCTGCATTTTTCAGACGATAATGTGTCACTACGGCACATTCTTTTGCGAAACCTTCCACGTGTTCAGCTTCACGGCTCAGGAATGATTTCGGAATTAATAATGGGAAATATGCGTTTACGTGACCTGTTTCTTTAAACATATCGTCCAGTTGACGTTGCATTTTCTCCCAAATAGCGTATCCGTAAGGCTTAATCACCATACATCCGCGTACGGCAGATTGTTCTGCCAAATCAGCTTTTACCACCAAATCGTTATACCATTGCGAGTAATTCTCGCTACGTTTGGTAAGGTCTTTCAGTTCTTTTGCCATTATATTTTTTTATTTAAAGTACTCATAAGTGTCAAAACAGGGTGCAAAAATACGAAAAATGCATGAACTGCCCTATTCTTCATGCATTATTTTCATAGTAGAAAGAGACTTTGCCCATTGTTATCTTTCAGTCACAAAAAGAAAGCCAGATAGCTAAAAAATAACTATCTGACTTTTATCGTGAGCGGTAAGCGAGACTCGAACTCGTGACCCTTAGCTTGGGAAGCTAATGCTCTACCAACTGAGCTACTACCGCATTTTTACCAGTTTAAAGGATCTTCCTTTAAATTACACTGCAAAGGTAAATATAATTTTTATATCTCAAATAAAATCCTTGATTTTTTAATAGGGGAAATATTACATAACTTTGAACTAAATCAGAATAATCGATAACTCTTTCATTGAGTTTAAAAAGTTGTTTCTCCATTTGTTGGAGTGAACAAACCTGTTCCTTCATCTGTTAGAAAGTCTCAAATTTAGATTTAACCTAACCAGCATGAAAAAAAATAAATCACTTTTTGTACTACTTGCTTTGTGTTTCTCTGCTATTTGGGCAGATGCACAGGTTTCATTGAGTTTTGAGGAATCATTACGTCTACTCCGACAAGAAAATCAAAGCTTAAAGATAGCCGATAAAAGTATAGAAATAGCTAAGGCAGAGCGAGATAAATTGAATGCTTTTTGGTATCCCAGTCTTCAATCTTCGGGTGCATTTGTACATATGTCGGAGAAGATCGAGGTGAAACAGCCGTTGTCTCAATTTACAGATCCGGCAAAGAATTTTGTACATTCCATAATTCCGGACGATCAAGTTATTTCGGCGATTCTGGATCAGATAGGGGCAAATACTCTTGTTTTCCCCCTGACTCCACGTAATTTAACCTCTATTGATTTATCTGCAGAATGGGTACTCTTTTCCGGAGGAAAACGATTTCATGCAACTAATATCGGCCGGACAATGGTGGACTTGGCACGTGAAAACCGGGCACAGACTGCTGCTACCCAACAAAATCTGTTAACGGAAAGTTATTACGGATTACGGCTGGCACAGCAAATCGTAACCGTTCGGGAAGAAACTTATAAGGGACTGCAAAAACATTATGAGAATGCACTGAAACTGGAAACTGCCGGAATGATTGACAAAGCAGGACGGCTTTTTGCCCAAGTAAATATGGACGAAGCCAAACGTACACTGGATGCTGCACGAAAAGATGAAACTGTGGTTCAAAATACGCTCAAGGTATTACTGAATAAAAAAGATATGGATGAAAACATTGTTCCCACTTCTCCACTTTTTATGAATGACTCTTTGCCGCCGAAAATGCTTTTCGACCTATCTGTTAACAGTGGGAACTATATGCTTAACCAGTTACAGCTACAAGAACATATTGCCAAACAGGAAGTGAAGATTGCTCAAAGCGGCTATCTGCCGAATATAGCCCTTTTCGGAAAACAGACCTTATATTCGCATGGCATTCAGAGTAATTTACTGCCACGTACAATGATAGGCATTGGCTTTACATGGAATCTATTCGACGGATTAGATCGTGAAAAGAAGATCCGGCAGTCGAAATTAACTCAACAAACATTAGCCCTCGGACAGATGAAAGCCCGTGACGATCTAGCAGTTGGAGTAGATAAACTCTATACGCAATTGCAAAAAGCACAGGATAATGCAAAAGCATTGAATGCTACGATTGCTTTAAGTGAGGAACTTGTACGTATCCGGAAGAAATCATTTGCAGAGGGAATGGCAACTTCCACCGAAGTTATTGATGCCGAAACAATGCTTGCCAGTGTAAAAGTAGCTCGCCTGGCAGCCTATTATGAGTATGATGTAGCACTAATGAATTTACTTTCACTTTGTGGTACACCTGAACAATTTATAAACTATCAACCTAAACCGTAACAAACAATGAAACCAACTAGTAGAACCCTTTCATGGGCTTTTGTTATTATTTTGCTAGTCGTCGGTATCTTTACCGCCCTTGGAATGATATTGATGCACAAACAACCACTGGTTCTGCAAGGAGAAGCAGAGGCCACAGAAATCCGTATCAGCGGAAAACTTCCCGGACGCATTGATACGTTTCTCGTTCAAGAGGGAGATTGGGTGCGTCAGGGAGACACTCTTGTAGTAATTAATAGTCCGGAAGTACACGCCAAGTTTCAACAAGTCAATGCATTGGAGCAAGTAGCAGTACTGCAAAACAAAAAAATTGATGCCGGCACCCGACGACAGATTGTAGCCACTGCATTGCAACTCTGGAATAAGACTAAGAGCGACCTGTCACTTGCGAAAATAACTTATAATCGTATACTTACTTTATACAAGGACAGTGTAGTTACTTCTCAACGGAAAGACGAAGTAGAAGCTATGTATAAGGCAGCATTAGCAGCCGAACGCGCTGCTTACGAACAATATCAAATGGCAGTGGATGGTGCACAGACGGAAGACAAAGCATCTGCCGCCAGTATGGTAGATGCTGCCCGAAGTACTGTTGATGAAGTCTCAGCCTTATTGGTAGATGCCCGGTTGACTGCACCGGAAGACGGACAAATAGCCACAATCTTCCCTAAACGCGGTGAATTGGTCGCACCGGGAACTCCTATTATGAATCTGGTAGTCATGAATGACGTTCATGTTGTACTTAATGTACGCGAAGACTTAATGCCACAATTTAAAATGGGTGAAACGTTTGTTGCAGACGTACCTGCTATCGATAAAAAGAATATAGAATTTAAAATCTATTATATTAGTCCGTTAGGTAGTTTCGCAACCTGGAAATCAACCAAACAGGTTGGTAGTTATGACCTGCGGACGTTTGAGATCCACGCCCGCCCTACTCAAAAGATAAAAGATTTGCGTCCGGGAATGTCTGTATTACTGACGTTAAATTAATAAAAGAATGAGTCCATCACAAACATATTCACCCTTTCGTACCGTACTACTCCGGGAGTGGCGACGAATGACTTCGCGACGCCTTTATTTTGGTGTCTGCATCATCCTGCCATTATTCACACTCTTCTTTATGGCAACTATTTTCGGCAACGGACAAATGGAAAATATTCCTATCGGCATTGTCGATCAGGATAATACCGCTACTTCCCGTAGTATTATTCGAAATATATCTGCCGTACCGACTTTTAAAGTAACAAAGTATTTCGTGAATGAAGCAGCCGCTCGGGAAGCCGTACAAAGAAAAGAAATTTATGGTTATCTTTCTATTCCTCCCAAATTTGAACAAGACGCCATTACAGGACAAGATGCAACTCTTTCCTACTACTATCATTATGCTTTATTGTCTGTAGGTGGCGAGTTAATGGCTGCATTCGAAACAGCATTGGCTCCAGTGTCACTCTCTCCTGTTGTGATGCAAGCTGTTGCTCTGGGAGTGGAACAAGATCAGATTACAACTTTCTTATTGCCAGTACAGGCAAGCAATCATCCAATATATAATCCAAGTCTGGATTACTCCGTTTATTTGAGCCAGCCATTTTTCTTTGTCTTATTTCAAATATTAATTTTATTGACTACAGTATACGCAATCGGCATTGAAATCAAGTTTCGTACAGTAACTGATTGGCTAGTTGCTGCAAAAGGGAATATGGTAACGGCGATATTAGGAAAACTGTTGCCTTATACTATTATATATATCCTGATAGGTTGGCTGGCCAATTATGTGATGTTCGGAATTCTACATATTCCCTTTCAAGGGAGTTGGTGGCTAATGAATATAATGACAATGCTTTTCATTATTGCGACACAATCATTGGGATTGTTCCTATTTTCATTATTTCCTGCCATTTCACTGATTATTAGCATAGTATCTATGGTAGGCTCTTTGGGAGCTACTTTATCCGGGGTAACTTTTCCTGTTCCCAATATGTATCCGTTGGTTCGGGATGCTTCCTATCTTTTCCCAGTCCGGCATTTCACGGAAATGATGCAGAATATGCTTTACGGGAGTGGCGGTTTTACCCAGCTTTGGCCATCGGCCATGTTTCTTTGTATTTTCCCCCTGCTCGCTTTTTCGTTGCTTCCTCATTTAAAAAGAGCCATAGAAAGTCATAAGTATGAAAACATTAAGTAAATTACAACAGTTATCATTCATCATTCAGCGTGAATTTCTGGCTATCAGTACCAGCTATGCAGTATTGTTAGTATTGATAGGAGGTATTTTTGTATACGGGTTACTCTATAATTATATGTATGCCCCTAACATTGTGACAGATGTCCCTATCGCCATAGTCGACAATTCGCACAGTGAGTTGAGCCGTAATTTTATCCGTTGGCTAGATGCTACTCCGCAAGCTGATGTTTACAGTCAGGCAATGGACTATAATGAAGCCAAAGAATGGATGAAACGAGGCAAAGTACAAGGAATACTGTATCTGCCACACGATTTTGAGGCACGGGTATTTCGTGGAGATGAATCTATTTTTTCCCTTTATGCAACAACTGATGCATTTTTGTACTTTGAAGCCTTACAAGGAGCTTCGTCACGTGTGATGTTGGCGATTAACGATAAATACCGACCCGATGAAGCTGTGTTTCTGCCCCCACAGGGATTATTGGCTGTAACTATGGCAAAACCGATCAATGTAGAAGGGACCGCACTTTATAATTATACGGAAGGATATGGAACGTATCTGATCCCGGCTGTGCTGATCGTTATCATGTTTCAGACCTTATTGATGGTGATCGGGATGGTCAGCGGAGAGGAGCGGCAGTTCAAACTGTTGCAGGTGTATCGCCCGACCTTCGGACAAGCCGGACGCCTTGTGATCGGAAAGACATTTGTGTATATGATGTTGTATGCCGTCTTTTCCTGCTGGGATTGATCCCGCTGATATTCGACTTGCCGGATATCGGTAATGTATGGAATATAATCATGCTACTGATTCCTTTCCTGATGGCGACGAGTTTCTTTGGCCTGACTGCTTCCGTTATCTTTACCGATTCGGATGCACCTTTGCTGATGATCGCTTTCTTTTCGGTCGGGTTGATCTTCCTGTCCGGTGTCTCTTATCCGTTGGAACTGATGCCCTGGTACTGGAAGTTATCGCATTTCCTGATTCCGGCAGCACCGGCAACCCTGGCCTACGTTAAATTAAATTCGATGGGAGCCTCGATGGCAGAGATCCATACGGAATATGTCACCTTATGGGTTCAATGTGCGGTGTATTTCGTATTGGCTTG
>ENA-ORTV01004146-ORTV01004146.1-human-gut-metagenome-genome-assembly--contig:-NODE-4146-length-11216-cov-3.599229_pt1 | contig 11216 bp, 9 predicted proteins | sample MGYA00241915_ERZ509194 | MGnify/ENA primary metagenome ERZ509194 (study PRJEB26280, sample SAMEA2338810) | human gut metagenome | biome: human gut; feature: human-associated habitat; material: faeces... | reverse complement strand
AGCAGCGGTAAGCATCGAAGATGCGAATCGTGATATAATATGAACACTTACAGAGAACTTGTCAAATCTAGTGTGAGTTATAGATGAACATTTGATGAATCTGAGATAAAGGAGAAAAATAATCCAAATAAAGATTCAAAAAAACATATCTACAAAGAAGAAGGCAGAACATCAGGCGGATGCAAAAGCATTTGCCGGAACGGGTTCAGAAAGGACAGGGAACGATGCGGGCGTTTACATTTGAAAATGCGACAAAGATTTATTTTGGCGGAGGCTGTGTGAAAGAGCACCTGCTGGAGGCGGTGAAGCCGTATGGGGAAACGGTGATGCTGGCATATGGCGGCGGCTCGATCAAGACGAATGGCATTTATCAGGAAGTGATGGATGTCTTAAAGCTGGCTGGAAAACAGGTGATAGAATTTTCAGGCATCATGCCGAATCCGACCTACAGCAAGGTGATGGAAGGGAAAAAAGTCGTACAGGAAAATCAGGTAGATCTGATTCTGGCAGTGGGCGGCGGTTCGGTCATGGACTGCAGCAAGGCGATCTCAATGGCGGCTGCGACGGACAAGGACGTCTGGGAGGAATACTGGATCAAAAAGGGCGAGATTGATTTTGAGCCGGTTCCGGTGGGCGTGATTGTGACCGTGGTCGGCACTGGAAGCGAGGTCAACGGCGAGGGTGTAATCACCCATGAGGAACAGAAAATTAAGACGAGCCGGAATTATCCGCGCTGCAATCCGGTGTTTGCGATGATGGACCCGAAATATACCTACACGGTTTCTCCACTCCAGACGGCAGCGGGCGGTTTTGATATGCTCAGCCATGTGATGGAGACATATTTCAGTGCACCGGATGAGGATAATCTTTCGGATGCGATCTCGGAGGCGTTGATGCGGAGTATTATTGCGAACCTGCCGGTGGCGATCCGGGAACCGGAAAATTATGAGGCGCGCAGCAACCTGATGTGGGCATCCACGATGGCGGAGATTGGCATTATCAAATTAGGAAAACAGTGTGATTTTGAGGCGCATATGATTGAACATCAGATGGGGGCTTACACGGACTGCAACCACGGCATGGGACTTGGCGTGATCCATCCGGCGTATTATCGTCGGATTTGCCGGGACGGCATCAAGAAATTTGTGAAATTTGCTGTAAATGTTTGGGGAATGTCACCAGATGGCGGCGATGAGGAAGAACTGGCATTTGGCGGAATTGACGCATTGCAGGCGTTTATTCATGAGATTGGTTTGCCGGGGACGCTGCGGGAACTGGGAATCACAGATCAGAGCCTGCTGAAAACGATTGCTGATTCATGTATCCGCAATGACGGCGGGTATCGGCAGCTGACGCACGCGGAAATCTTGGATATTTTGGAAGAGTGCTATTAGTACAAAGGAGGAAAATCATGCCACACATTGCAATATCTATGTACCCGGGACGGAGCCGGGAAGAGAAGGCAGCGCTGGCTGAGAAGGTCAGAGCGCTGGTATCAGAAGAATTAAAGAAGGATCCGAAGGTTGTGACGGTATCGGTTCATGATGTACCGGCTGAGAAATGGCAGGAACATTTGGATGCGATTCCGGGCGAGGAGAGATTCTATTAGAAGTCTAAGTCGGGGGTGCAGAAAGAGGCAAAAGATCATCCGACGATGGATAATATACCAATGGATAATATAGCTCAAGCAGTGTCGAAAAAATAAACTGCAAAAGATATATAATAATGAATAAAAAAGAACGGACTGTTCATAAATAGACAAAAAAGCATAGGATGTAGAGAATAGATATTTGAACTGTGCCGGTTTACAGAGTATCATCTGTAAACCGGGCAGAAAGAAGCACATTTACGCGCATTACTTAGTGGATTTTGTCTGTATGAACAGTCTTTTTTGCAGCATTTTATAATTGAGAAAACATTTCATTTACTCCTTTTAAATTCCCACAAATATTTCTTGACATTTCCCAGTTACATTCATATAATGAACATATGAACAATGATTCATATAAATAAAAATAGTTCAAAGAAATCTTGATAAAATCCTGCAAACTGCTTTCACGAAAGAAGCAGTGAAGCAGGGCAGAAACGTGTAGCATGAAGGGAGAAATCGGATGGCAATTCATGATGTAGAGTGCTGTGAGGAGTGTGCTGTTCACGATGAGGTTGTGCAGTCGGTCCGGGGAATGCTGCCGGATGACGATGATTTGTATGATCTGGCGGAGCTGTTTAAGGTATTTGGTGATTCGACGCGGATCCGGATTTTGTTTGTGCTGTTTGAGTCGGAGATGTGTGTCTGCGACATTGCACAGCTGCTTAATATGACGCAGTCGGCGATTTCGCATCAGCTTCGGATTCTCAAGCAGTCGCAGCTTGTCAAGAGTCGCCGGGACGGAAAGTCGGTGTTCTATTCGCTGGCAGACGACCATGTTTACCGGATTATCAACCAGGGCTTTGAGCATATTAAAGAATAGCAAGTTCCTTGAATGATGATAATGGATTGAATGAATGTGAAAGCGGTGCTATCTGTAAAGAAAAAAATGGCAGGTCTCGGAAAGCAAACATTAAAAATTTATAACTCAATAAAAAGAGGAGGATTATCATGAAGAAGAAATTTAAATTAACTGATCTAGATTGTGCAAACTGTGCAGCAAAGATGGAGGATGCGATCAAGAAGCTGGATGGAGTCAATGATGCGAGTGTCAGCTTTATGATGCAGAAAATGACGATCGATGCGGATGACGCACGTTTCGACGAGATCATGAAAGAGGTTGTGGAAGTGTGCAAGAAGGTGGAACCGGACTGCATTATTAATATGTAAAATTGGAAAAGGCATAATCGGATCAAAAGCTGCTTTTTAAAAGAATAAAATCAGATTGTGTAATGCACAGAAGGGCAAAGTAAAAGGATATAGGCAAATGAGCTGTGCCGGCACATTTTCCTATATCTTTTTTTTTCAGGGAACGTGTTTCCAGAATGAAGGGAGGCTTTATGAATCAGAAGCAGAAAACGATGCTGAAGCGGATCGTCGCGGCGGCAATCGTATATATCGCGGCGGCAGCAGCGAAAAAAATGAATGTATTTGCCGGAATGCCGCAGCCGTGGACAGAGTTAGTCGTATTTTTAATTCCGTATCTGATTATTGGATGGGATATTGTATACAAGGCGTTCCGGGGGATTAAAAATGGTCAGGTGTTTGATGAGAATTTCCTCATGACAGTAGCGACGTTCGGGGCGTTCGGTGTGGGCGAGTTTTCTGAGGCGGTTGCGGTTATGCTGTTCTATCAGGTTGGCGAGCTGTTTCAGAGTTATGCGGTCAACCGTTCGCGCCAGTCGATCAGCGATCTCATGAATATCTGCCCGGAATATGCCAATATTGAAAAAGATGGACAGATAGAGCAGGTCGATCCGGATGATGTGGAAGTGGATGACATCATCGTGGTACAGCCGGGAGAGCGGATTCCGCTGGATGGCGTGGTGGTAGAGGGTGAATCGATGATCGATACCTCGGCGCTGACTGGTGAATCGGTACCGCGCCGTGCGGCAGCCGGGGATGAAATCATCAGCGGATGTGTCAATGGCAGCGGGCTTCTGCGGGTGCGCGTGACGAAAGAATTTGATGATTCGACGGTGGCGCGGATTCTGGAGCTGGTGGAGAATGCCAGCAGCAAGAAGGCGAAGGTGGAGAACTTTATCACCCGGTTTGCCAGATATTATACGCCGGTGGTCGTGATCGCGGCGGTTGCTTTGGCATTTGTGCCGCCGATTGTGCTGGGCGGAGAATTTGGCGAGTGGATTCAGAGAGCTTGTATTTTCCTGGTAATTTCCTGCCCGTGTGCGCTGGTGATTTCGGTTCCGCTTAGCTTCTTTGGCGGCATTGGTGCTGCATCCCGCATCGGTGTGTTAGTCAAGGGAAGCAATTATCTGGAGGCAGTTTCGGAGCTGGATACGGTTGTATTTGATAAGACAGGCACCCTGACGAAGGGAGAGTTTAAAGTGACGGAGCTGCATCCGGCGGGAATCAGTGAGGATGAGCTTCTGGAGCTGGCGGCGTATGCCGAGAATTATTCGACGCATCCGATCGCGGAATCGATACGGGAGGCGTATCGTGAGAGAAAAGGCAGTTTGGCAGAAGCAGAAACTCAAAAGGCGAATGCGGGAACAGCAGAAATCGTTCTGGATGCTGACAATGACACAATAAAAGAGGTGCAGTCCAAAGAGGGTGTGCAGGGAGTGGTACGCAAACCCCTGATCGACTTAACCCGCATCGGTGAAACCAACGAGATTTCCGGTCATGGTATCGAGACAACGATCGACGGTCACATAGTTCTGGCGGGTAATGGACGCCTGATGAAGAGTAAAAATATACCGTATCAGGAATGCGACGGCATCGGCACTGTGATTTATCTGGCAAAGGACGGAAAATTTGCCGGAAGTATCCTGATTGCCGATACGATCAAGCCGGAGACGGAGGATGCGATCCGTGGACTGAAGGCGGCTGGAATCCGCCGTACTGTTATGCTGACGGGCGACCGGAAAGCGGTCGGCGAGGCGGTGGCTGCGAAGGTCGGCATCGATCAGGCGTACACGGAGCTGCTTCCGGCGGATAAGGTGCAGAAGGTCGAGGAGATGCTGGTGGAGATGACCGGAAAGCGGAAGCTGGCATTTGTCGGCGACGGCATCAACGATGCACCGGTTCTCTCCCGCGCAGATGTCGGTATTGCAATGGGAAGCATGGGAAGTGACGCGGCGATCGAGGCGGCGGACATTGTCCTGATGGATGATAACCCGGCGAAGATTGCAGGTGTGGTTAAAATCGGACGCAAGACAATGGCAATCGCGCACCAGAATATCGTGTTTGCCCTGGCGGTTAAGGCGGTTGTGCTTCTGATGGGCGCGGCTGGAGTGGCGAATATGTGGGAAGCCGTGTTTGCGGACGTCGGTGTTTCCGTCATTGCAATTTTAAATGCGATGAGGGCATTAAGAACTAAATAATCGGTAATATCAAAAAGCTATGGCGGAAGGAATACTTGATGGTTCCGGAAACTGTAGCTTTTTAAGCTTGCGGCTCTAAGGGATTTATATATAAAACCAATATTTGCAAGTGGAAAGAATAGGAATAAGAAAGAAATCAAGGCTTGGAAAAGATAAAATGCTGGGAATCATACGGAATTTCCAAAATAGTTGTAATAATCCTTAATAAAATAGTAATTGAATCTGACGGAAGAATGAAGTATGATCAAATACCATAGGATATTAGACGGAAAGGAAGGAACAGGATGAAAAAATGGATGAAAACGGCGCTTGTCCTGGCTGCAGCGGTCTGCCTGAGTGTGGCGGCTGCGTTCACAGCACTGGCGGCGCAGACGTTTCAGATAACCGCTTCGATCGGCTCCTGTCTGATTGGTTCGGGGCAGAATACAGTGGATATTTCACTTTCAAGCAACGGTGATACAACGGGGACGGACGGAAAGATTTATCTGTTTGAATTGCGGCCGTATGAGTCGGAGATTGGAAGCCGGACTGATTATGTCAGCAGCGTAGGCGCAGGGGAAACGAGGACCGTCTCGATTCCTTTAAACAAGGGAACTGCCCAGGACCGCCTTTACAGCCGGTTTGTTCCGGCAGTGTTTGACGGAACTACATTTACGGCAGTTGGCGCGGCACATTATATCACAAATCCGGAGGTGGTTGCATCCAATCAGGATGCGTTTAAGACGCCGCTGACGAAAAAGGGCTTGAATATCCAGTTAAATATGCTCAACGATGCATTTACACTGGGTGTCAAACATGTGGCGGTCAATATCGCATTTTCCCAGTTTTTAGGAAGTGGCATTGATTATGAGTACGATGGAAAAACGTATCATTTTAATAAGTCGGTGGTTGAAAATTATGACAAGGTGATCAGTACATATGTCGGAAAAGATATATCCGTGACGGCGATCGTTTTAAATGACTGGAATGACTCGCACCCGGAACTGGTTCATGCGGGAACTGCGAAATCTTCGAGCGCCAATTATTATATGTTTAACACGAAGACACAGGAAGGATTTGAGACAACGCGTGCGATCTTCGCGTTTTTGGCGGATCGTTACAGCGGCAAGAATCATAATTCAAATTATGCGAAGATTTCCAACTGGATTCTGGGCAATGAGATCAACAACCAGATTTGGAACTACATGGGACCGGCAGATTTGAATGCATATGTATCCACGTATCAGCAGGCATTCCGCACGTTCTACACGGCGATCAAGAGCACAAGCGCGAATGACCGGGTTTATTTTTCACTTGATTTCTGGTGGGGAGCTCCGTATGAGAACCTGAACGATCAGGTGCATTATACGGGCAAAGGCATTGTTGATACGTTTAACGCCCTGGCAGTAACGGAAGGCCAGATGGACTGGGGCATTGCCTACCATCCGTATCCGTACCCGATGACGGAACCGGAATTCTGGGATGATCCGGCAACGGGGCTGGTAACCGAGAGTGCAGATTCACCGATTGTCAACTTTGCAAACCTGCATGTACTGACCGATTATCTGAATCAGGATTCGATGAAGACAGCATCTGGCGAGGTGCGCCATGTCATTCTGACGGAGGAAGGATTTACTGCACAGAGTCTGACGCGCGGCGATGTGTCGGATATCCAGGCGGCGGCATTTGCATATTCTTACTATATCGTGGACAGTAACCCGTATATCGACGCGTACATTCTGAGTCGTCAGGTCGATGCGCCGTCAGAGGTAAGGGCAGGCTTAAGCTTCGGTCTGTGGTCCTGTGATATGAATCAGGGCAATGAGATTGTAGCGGTAAAGGATCGAAAGCTCTGGAGAGTTTTCCACGACATTGATCAGAAGAGATACACGCTGGAAACTTCGAATTTTGCAAAATCAATCATCGGAATTAATAAGTGGTCGGATGTGATTCCGAACTTCCGGTGGAAGTCTCTGGAACAGTAGCGGATGGTAGACAGAGACTTGTAGAACAAAAACTATAAGAAAAAAAGTATAAATAAAAAAGTGCCTTTCTTCTCGAAGAAAATTTCTTGAGAGGAAAAGCACTTTTTTTAGAAAATTGGATTTTGTCTCCGAATCCTGCCGATTTTATCAGATCTTGAGTTCTTATCAGATCTTATTGCTCTGTCTCCAGATATGCATCTTTTCAGCTTCCTTAATCAGCTGATCGCGGAACTGCGGATGTGCAACGGAGATGATAGCCTCGCATTTCTGCCAGGTTGCAAGACCCTTTAAGTTTACTTTACCGTACTCGGTTACCAGGTAGTGCAGGTTTGCACGTGTATCGGTTACGATGGAACCCTGATTTAAGGTCGGGAGAATACGGGACTGCAGCTCGCCAGCCTTGTTCTTGAAGGTGGAGGAGCAGCAGATGAAGCTCTTTCCGCCCTTGGACAGGTAAGCGCCCAGAACGAAGTCAAGCTGTCCGCCTGCACCGCTGATGTGCTTGATTCCTGCGGACTCTGCATTTACCTGACCGAAGAGGTCGAGGTCAACCGCGTTGTTGATGGACATGAAGTTGTCCAGGGCTGCGATGGTGCGGACGTCGTTGGTGTAATCAACCGGAGCACTCATGCAGGCCGGGTTGTTGTTTAAGTAGTCATACAGTTTCTTGGTACCAGCGCCGAATGCGTATACCTGACGGCCTTTGTCCAGTGCTTTGTGAGCGCCTGTGATCTTGCCGGCTGCGGCAATATCAACGAATGCGTCAACGTACATCTCGGTGTGAACACCCAGATCCTTTAAGTCAGATTTCGCAATCAGGGAACCAACTGCGTTCGGCATACCGCCGATACCTAACTGTAAGCAGGCACCATCCGGGATCTCGTCTACGATCAGTTTTGCAACTGCTTCATCGACATCAGTCGCTGCTGCGCCGCCTCCCATCTCTGCGATGGTCGGGTTGCTGCCCTCTACGATCATGTCTACGTTGGAGATATGAACGCCGTTCTCAAATCCGCCGAGGCAGACCGGCATATTTTCATTGACCTCTACGATGACAACCTTGGAAGTCTCGCAGCAGGCTGCCATATGGGAAGCATTTGGTCCGAAGTTGAAATAACCGTGCTCGTCCATCGGAGCGACCTGGAATACAGCTACATCCGGTTTGGTTGCGGACTCACGATAGTATCTCGGAAGCTCGGAATAACGGATCGGAGCATAGAAGCTGAATCCCTGTGCGATTGCCTTTCTCTCGATACCGCTCATGTGCCAGGAGTTCCAGGTCATATGAGCTGCCGGGTTTTCGATCTTGAAGATCTCCGGTACCCACATCAGGATACCGCCGCGGAAGTTTACATTCTCCAGTTCCGGAAGACGTTTTGCGATAGCAGCATCGACTGCTACCGGAGTGCCGGTGGTCCAGCCATAGTCAACCCAGTCGCCAGATTTAACGACGGAAGCAGCTTTTTCAGCGGAAACCAGCTTTTCTGCATACAGTTTCTTGTAATCCATACTTATTCACCTTGTCCTTTTTAATAATATGAAGAAGTCCGTACAAATGCGTGATTCGGACATCCCCCGTTGTTTATCAGTGTATCATCTCCACTACCCCTTGTCAACGAAAGAGGCGGAGGACAAAATAGGGGAAAATGACGACATATTCATATTTATGAATTACAGATATAAGTGTATGTAAATAGAAGAAGAATGACTTTGTCTATTAATTCACAAACAAAATACCACGTTGGTTATAATGCCAGAGAAGACCACTTTTATTGAGAAAACGGAAGAAAAAAATTGTGCATTCCGCCTAAAGGCGATCAGAACGATGTAGAAATAAGTGGATTGTACGCGGAAAAATGAGAATCTTAAATCTTTATAAATCCATTGATAATTATTTGACAGGAGCCGCGTGGGGTGTTAAGATACAAATACACTATCATATTTATCACTATTTTACTATTTACTGCAGTTGTGTTATTTACGTGGTGGATCATTTTCAAGGAGGATTTTTTCAATGTCTAAGAAAGTCGTAATTGCAAGTGCATGCCGTACCGCAGTAGGTTCTATGGGTGGCCAGCTCAGTACTGTTCCAGCAGCTGAGATGGGTGCCGTAGTTATCAAGGAGGCTCTGAAGAGAGCAGGCGTTGCTCCGGAGCAGGTTGATCACGTATACATGGGATGTGTTATCCAGGCTGGCCTTGGTCAGAACGTAGCACGTCAGATGTCTCTGAAAGCTGGTCTTCCGGTAGAAGTTCCGGCAGTTACCCTGAACGTGGTTTGCGGTTCTGGTCTGAATGCTGTAAACGCAGCAGCAGATATGATCCTTGCAGGCGATGCTGACATCGTAGTAGCTGGTGGTGCAGAGAACATGTCCGCAGCTCCGTATGCTCTGATGAAGGCTCGTTACGGATACCGTATGAACAATGCGACCATGATCGACACCATGGTAAATGACGCTCTGTGGGATGCATTCAACGATTACCACATGGGTATCACCGCTGAGAACATCTGCGATCAGTGGGGTATCACAAGAGAAGAACTCGATGAGTTTGCAGCAGCTAGCCAGCAGAAGGCTTGCGCAGCTATCGAGGCTGGACGTTTCAAAGACGAGATCGTTCCGATCGAAGTTAAGAAGAAAAAAGAGACTGTTATCGTAGATACCGATGAGGGTCCGCGTCCGGGTTCCACTGTAGAGATTCTTGGCAAGCTTCGTCCGGCATTCAAGAAAGACGGACGTGTAACAGCTGGTAACGCTTCCTCCATCAACGATGGTGCAGCAGCTGTAGTTGTTATGAGCGAAGAGAAAGCAAAAGAACTGGGTATCAAACCGATGGCTACATGGGTAGCAGGCGCTCTGGGCGGTGTAGATCCGAGCATCATGGGTATTGGACCGGTTGCAGCTACCAAGAAAGTTCTGAAGAAGACAGGCTGGAAGGTAGAAGACTTCGACCTGATCGAGGCAAACGAGGCATTCGCAGCTCAGTCTATCGCTGTAGCTCGTGACCTTGGCTTCAACAAAGACATCCTGAACGTAAACGGCGGTGCAATCGCTATCGGACATCCGGTAGGAGCATCTGGCTGCCGTATCCTGACAACTCTGTTATACGAGATGCAGAAACGTGACGCTAAGAAGGGTCTGGCTACTCTGTGTATCGGTGGCGGCATGGGCTGCGCAACGATCGTTGAGAGAGACTAATTTCTGACGCAGAACCGGAGTCGTCGGGGCTTATCCCCGGCGCTCCGGCTGTTTCTGGTTTTACGTATTTCAATTCAAGAGCTTTTTAGGAGGAACTGGAAGTGGGATTTGTAGACTATGAGGTAGACGGACACGTCGCAGTCATAACTATTAATCGTCCGAAGGCACTGAACGCGTTAAACGAGGATGTGCTGAAGGATATTGAAGCTGCATTTGATGCAGTAGACCTTTCCGAAATTCGTGCAATTATCCTGACCGGCGCAGGAGAGAAATCTTTCGTAGCCGGTGCTGACATCGCTGCTATGAGCGTGATGACCAAGGAGCAGGGCGAGCACTTCGGTAAATTCGGCAACGATATTTTCCGCAAGATCGAAACTTTCCCGGTTCCGGTTATCGCGGCAGTAAACGGTTTCGCACTCGGCGGCGGCAATGAGCTTGCCATGAGCTGTGATATCCGTATCTGCTCGGACAATGCATTATTCGGACAGCCTGAAGTAGGTCTTGGTATCACACCAGGCTTCGGCGGTACACAGAGACTCGCACGTCTCATCGGACCGGGCAAGGCAAAAGAGATGGTATTTGCGTCCCGCAACATTAAAGCGGATGAGGCATACCGTGTCGGACTTGTAAATGCTGTTTATACACAGGAAGAGCTGATGCCGGCTGCGAAGAAGCTGGCAGGCGCTATCGCAAAGATGGCTCCGATCGCTGTCAGAAACAGCAAGAAGGCGATGAACGACGGACTTCAGACTGATATGGATCAGGCTATCGTGATCGAGGAAAAACTGTTTGGCGGATGCTTCGAGACAGAAGATCAGAAGTATGGCATGGCTTTCTTCCTTGACAAGAACAAGGAAAAAGTAAAAGAGCCTTTCAAAAACTGCTAAGGCAACAACCTTTTAAGGTTTTTAATAAAAAATCAGGAGGATAACATCATGAAGGTAGGTATTATTGGCGCCGGCACAATGGGTTCCGGCATCGCACAGGCTTTCGCTCAGACCGAAGGCTATGAAGTATTTCTTTGCGATATCAACGAAGAGTTCGCTGCAAACGGCAAGAAGAAA
>ENA-ORTV01004136-ORTV01004136.1-human-gut-metagenome-genome-assembly--contig:-NODE-4136-length-11247-cov-6.430039_pt1 | contig 11247 bp, 10 predicted proteins | sample MGYA00241915_ERZ509194 | MGnify/ENA primary metagenome ERZ509194 (study PRJEB26280, sample SAMEA2338810) | human gut metagenome | biome: human gut; feature: human-associated habitat; material: faeces... | reverse complement strand
TTGATTGAACCGCCGTGTACCGAACGGTACGCACGGTGGTGTGAGAGGTCGAAATATCTCATTCACAAGATGAGATATTTCTCCTACTCGATTTACTTGACAAAGCTACTTGACCCTTTGGTTAGTTCCGAACGCATAGCCCCGGGAGTAATTATTAAGGAGATGAGATTTTATATTGAATGTGATTAAGTAAAGAGCAATCATTTCGATTGTCTTCAGAAATTATAATGATTTCTACCTTTGGGTGATTTACGATTTCAGGCCAGAAAGATTCTGCAGGTTCTTGCAATACCCCTAAAATGGGAGTCTGCCCATCCAAAAGGTTTAGGATTTTTCTCCGAAATAAAGCTGCGTCTGCTTCATGTGGACCAAGCTCATCCATAACAATTAAAGAGCAGTCAGAACACATGGAAAGAATATTGCATCCAAGGCGATCAAAGGTATCGGCAGTGTGTTCATCTGTTTTTCCGCATAAAAACAAAAGATTAGATTTGTTTGGGAGCTCCTTCTCTTTTAGATGGTACATATGAACTGAATACTGATCCTTCAGATAGTTTTTTGTGCGGACAGTCAGGAAGCCATCAGAGGTTTTCTTATAATCATCTAATATCTTTTGGATCAATGTAGATTTTCCAATGTGTTTTTTACCAGTTAAAAATATATGTTGAGTCATAGTAAAGTCCCATTTCATTTTATAATAGTTCTATAGTCAGGTCGTATTGTTTTGTTTCGAACATCCCAGAGAATTCTTCCATAAGTGGAATCAGTTATTTCCTTGATCTGCCCATCTTTGTTTAAGTGAGATTGAATCCATTGCATGATTTTATTTGCGTTTTCCTGTGTATATTCTTCAGAAGGAAGCATGTGCTCCATGAGGGAATCAATATATTGTTCATCCGGAGTTACCCAGGTTTCACGATGGAGTTTTTCATAGCTTGTTTCAGGATTATATCCAAGCAGAAATAATATATTGAAAAGAGAGAAAAACCATCGCCCATTCCATTGGGGTGCTGTTTGTTTGCCAAATACTTCCTGTAAGATCTGTTCCCTGAGTGAATTTCGTCTGTCAAGATGCGTGATATTACAGCACCATGCCCTGCTCATTTCCATAGATTTTATCAGTCCGTCCATATTGTGGATTGCAGGTGTCATGGAACTGAATACCAAATCAAATGCATGCGTATACCCCAATTTATCAATATCTAATGTCTGAAAATTACATGTATAGAGTATAGCGTTATTTAAGCCTTCATTTTGGATATGTTCCATTCCGTGTTTAACCATTTTATCAGAAATATCCAGCCCCACTACTTTGTGTACATATTTGGCAAATGCAGCAGCAAACCGTCCGGGACCGCATCCAATATCTGCGACATTATAATTTTTTTCAAGAAGTCCTTTGGAATCCAGGTAGTTTATTGCGCTGATGACACGTTCATCACCTTTTTCTTTCTTTTTGCGTGCGTCTTCCCAAAAGTCTGCACGTTTATTCCATCTTTCTATAGCCCGCTCAGGTAATTCTGCAGGCGCAGATTCCTGCAGAGAAATAAAATAATCCAATATAGAGTCCATGTATCATTTCTCCTAAAATGCTTTTGGTGAGCTATTTACCGGTAAACAGATAGTTCGTTCACGGCCATAGCGGTCGTGTGTAGTTATCACATCCATTTCAATATCGTAAACAGATTGTAAGGTTTCAGATGTAATGATTTCTTTGGGAGAGCCGAATCCCATAACCTTTCCGGATTTCATGAGAAGAACTTTGTTTCCCACGGAAAAGGGATGCTCAGGACTATGTGTTGACATAATAATGCAATAGCCCTGATTGGCCAGCCCTGAAATTACTTCCATGAGAAGTTGATGATTGGCATAATCCAGATTGGCGGCTGGCTCGTCCATGATGAAGATTTTTGCAGACTGACAGATTGCACGGGCAATTAAAACCAATTGCCTTTGTCCTCCGCTTAAGGAAGTATATTTCCTGTTGGCAAGAGGCAGGGCATTTACTTTCTCCAAGGCAGCAAAAGCTGCTTCCTGATCAGGCTCTTTTGGGGTTTCAAATGCGGAGAAATGAGAAGCACGCCCCATAATTACCATATCAAGAACTGTATAGGCAAATACAGGGGAATGATATTGGGGAATATATGCAATCATATTTGCCAGTGTTTTGGTTGTAAAGTCACTAATATTTTTTCCGGCTATCTTTATTTTTCCATTAGAAACAGGAAGGGAACCTAATATTATGCGGAACAGAGTGGTCTTTCCGCAACCATTAGGGCCAAGCAGACAAAGCACATCACCATAGTCTGCGCTGCAGCTGATACCCTTTAAAATATCACCATTGCCGTAACCGCCAAAAACATTTTCAATTTCCAGAAGCATATAATTACGCGCGCTCCTTTCGTTTGATGATAAGATAGATAAAGAAGGGGGCGCCCATGATACTTGTGACAACGCCAAGTGGAAGTTCCATGGACAAAAGGGAACGGGAAATATCATCAACAAGTATCAGGTATCCGCCGCCAAGGATCGCACTTGCAGGTATCAGCCTTCTGTAATCAACGCCAACCAGTGCACGTGCCAGATGGGGAATCATCAGCCCGACCCATCCGATCAATCCTCCAAGACAGACTGCAGCGGCGCTGAGTAATGTGGAAGCGACTATAAAAATCAGACGATATTTACGCACATTGATTCCTAAACTTTTGGCTTCTTCTTCATCCAAAGTCAGCAGATTGATCTGCCATCGAAAAATAAAAATCAGACTTAATCCAATGATCATTGGAAGAACACTCCAGGAAAAGGATTTGGTTGTGGTTTTGGTTAAGCTGCCCATAAGCCAGAAAGTAATTTGCTGGAGAACATCATTGGGGTCTGCGACATATTTGATCATTGTGACACCGGCATTGCAGAGTGACATGATCATAGTTCCGGTCAGAACAAGACTGAGAGTCTGGGAATGTGCGGATTTTCGGCTGATAAGATAGGATGCGGCTACTGCGGCCACACCACCTGCAAAAGCAGAAAGCTGAATCATCCAGTTGGAAGCGCCGTTTAAAATTGCAAAAGCAGCTCCGAGACTTGCACCGGAAGAAACTCCAAGGATATCCGGAGATACCAGTGGATTGCGAAATATTCCCTGATAGGTTGCACCTGCTACCGAGAGGGAGGCACCAATAAATAAAGCAGACAGAATACGGGGCAGACGGATATTCCAGAATATGGTAACTGCCTGGGGTAAGATATCTCCTTTAAAACCAAATTTTGATAAAAATGCATTTAGTACCTGCACTGGTGTAAGCGGATAATATCCCACCCAGAATGAGAGTACTATAATGATAAACAAAAGTACCAGCATAACCGCCAACAGCAGAACATATCGTCTTTGCCGGGCAGCGGCGGCATTTTTTTCATTAGCTGTCAGATTCATAATCATTCATCCTTGTAACTTGACTAATCAAATTTACGGTGTTATACTCAGAAAAATCGAATTGTTTTTAAAAACTATTCGCATATACATTATAATACTTAAAAATTGTATAGTCAATTTCAATAAGCGTCAATTATGAGTAATGCGGAGAAAAGAAAGGAGAGAGTTTATGAAAAAGCACAGACAACTTTTGGCTCTGCTTATATGTCTGGTGATGTCAGTCAGTCTTTTAACAGGATATTCTGAAACGAAAGCTGCTACTGAAGAGCCGACGCAGAGTGCGGAGCAGGAAACTGCTGAAACCCGTGAGATCACAGATATGGCAGGAAGAAAAGTAACTGTCCCAACAGCAGAAAATATTGAATCTGTTTTTTCAGCGGGTCCGGTAGCTGCAATTTTTCTGTACATGGTTGCACCGGATAAGCTTCTTGGGTGGAATTATGAACTGAATGATGTTGAGAAATCTATTATTCTGGACAAATATCAGGATCTTCCTAATTTTGGAATGGGTGATGCTGTCAATTATGAAGCAGTAATTGCTGCCAATCCTACAATTGCTATTAATAGTGGAAAGATTAATGATGCAATGGTTTCTGATTGCGATGCGTTATCAGAAAGCCTTGGAATTCCGGTTGTTGCAGTAGACAACGAGCTTAATAATTCTGCGGAAGCTTTTCGTTTTATGGGCGAACTTCTTGGTGTAGAAGATCATGCAGAAGAGCTTGCCCAGTATGCGGAGCAGGTATTTACTGATATTAATGCACTTTCAGATATTCCAGAAGAAAAGAAAGTCAGTGTATACTTCGGTAATGGAGAGGATTCACTGGAAACTGCACCCAGAGGGTCCCAGCATGCACAGATTCTTGATGCCATCAATGCAGTCAATGTTGCAGATCTGGAATTGGGAGATGGATCTCGTGTTCAGATTTCAGCAGAACAGCTTCTTGCATGGGATCCGGATGTGATTGTTGTAAATGGTGAACCAAAGGCAGATAAAAGCGGAAGTTCTGCAGCAGAAGATATCCTGAGCAATCCTGATTATGCTTCATTAAAAGCAGTACAGGACCAAAAGGTTTATGGAACTCCTAATGCACCGTTTAGCTGGGTGGATCGTCCGGCAGGACCAAATCGCCTGATCGGTATGCGATGGTTCTCAGCATTGATTTATCCGGAATATATTAAATGTGATATCAATGAAGAAATACATAAATTTTTCGATCTTTTTTATCATGTTGATCTGTCCGATGAACAGTTGGAAAATGTTCTGAAAGGAATTTTATAAAGGTTAGGCATGGACGTGGAAAAGGGCTATACAATAAATAAATGAAAAAGAAACGCTGGTTCCGGTAAATACCGGTTCCGGCGTTTCTTTTTATAATTTTCGGATCATTGCGCTTCCATGCAGATCGCATACAGGATCTGCAAACAGATGGTTTTTCAGACAGAATTCCCCGACCGCTTTTCGACATCCGGAAAACTGTGTACTGTACACATCGTGGATCAGGAGAACTCCTCCGGTGGCCAGGCGTTCATAGAACAGAGGAAGTGCGGCTGCAGTTGGAGCATAGAGATCTGCGTCCAGAGATACAAAACAAAAAGTTTCATCTGTGACATCGGAAAAGGTATCCGGAAACCATCCTTTGTGGATCACAGTACGTGTAGGATCAGGCATAACATGAAGAACAGAGTCAATATCAGTAGAAGAAAAATCACCTGTTTTGGCACGGGACAGATTACCGGAGGCTTCTATTGTGATATCCTTTTCTGAAAAGCCCTCAAAAGTATCAAAAAGATGGATTTTTCGGTCTGGAAAGGCTGCACTGATCAGGGAAGAAAATTCACCTCGAAAAACACCTAGTTCTGCAACATTTCCCGGAATATCCAATTGATAGATCTGCTCAGATAAAAGACGCATAACAGCAACCCGTGCGTCAAACATGCGAAGGACGGAGGGATCACGAAAAGGTCCGTGATAACCTAAGTTTTCCATCTGCTTTATCATAGAATTGCGCCGTTCTTCATCCAGAACTCCCAGGATGACCAGATCCGGGAGAAGTGCTGCTGCAGTATCCGGAGAACAGACTGGAATATTTCCAATATATGATCCGTGTTTATGGGGGTCATTATCAGCAAAGCACAGGAGCTGACAGGGACTGCTGAGAAGTCTTGCGGTCATTTGTCCAATTTGTCCGGCACCAAATATTACAGTTTTATATACTGATTTTGCCATCATTTTGATGTAGCCTTTCTGTCAGCGCGAACCTGGATCATCTGTCCTGTGATGGAGATGGCGATTTCAGCCGGTGTTTCTGCTTTGATCTCCAGTCCTATAGGTGAGATGATATGGTTTAAATCTTGTTCATTAATGTTGTATTCTTCAATCAGACGGCGAAATACAGCAGCTTTTTTTGCACGGCTTCCAATGACGCCTATATAACATGCAGGTGTAGCGAGAAGCTGTGCCTGTACAATGGTATCATAGGAATGTCCACGTGTCATGACGCAGCAATAATCAGCAGCTGTAATAGAAACATACTGGTCCAGATGGTTGAAATCACAAAGTATTGTTTCAACTGCTCCTGGGAAAAGAGCAGGATTTGTAAATTCCGGCCGGTCATCCAGGACAACACAGCGAAAATCAACGCTTGCAAGGATTGGGACAAGCTTTTGTGAGACATGTCCGCCGCCGAATACATAGACAGTTCCTGAGGTTCCAATCTGTTCAGAAAACAGATCATAATCTTCACTGTGATATCGGTGTGGCTTTGTAGACAAAGAAGATAATACAGAAGAAGGAACATTGGCAGTTCCGATGAGACCGCATGCAGGACTGTAGAGGCTCACACCGGAGGTGGTGAGAAGATCGCAGATCAGCCAGAAATCTTTTCGCTCTTCATAGAATTTTTCAGCAGTTTCCGTGATTTCCATAATAATCGGATCGTTATGATCAAGATACTGGAAAAAGGCCGTAACATCACCACCACAGATCATACCAATATTTTCAACATCTTTATGATTCAGCCGGAATTCATGCTCGCAGGATTCCTTTTTTTCAAGAATATCCAATGCCATACATTCAGCACGATATTCTACAGCTCCACCTCCGATGGTTCCGGAAATTCTGCCGTTTTTTCCGACCAGCATGCGGGAACCGGCACCTCTTGGTGTAGACCCTGAGGATGCTGTAACGGAAACAAGTACAAGATCGTTTCCCTCCAGGAATTGTTGTTTTATTGTCTGAAATAATGTTCTCATATAATAAAATACCTCCTAACTAAATTAAGTGATTTTTCTGCTCCAGTTGTGTACGTCTGCCCGCTTGAACTAAAGCGTGATATGGCAGAGTGATTGTATCATATCCTGCAGTTTGCGGGCTTGTTCTAACTGCTGCTCATGAGCTTTGCGAGCTTCCGGACTTTTGCATTTACTCATGCTGTCGGCAAATCTTTTTTCTATGGTTACACGCTGTGTTTCCTGAATCAGTTTATCAGCCAGAAATACAATAGCTGCTTCATCCAGCGTGGCTTCCAACAGACCATGGTGCTGTGAAATGATCTGGCTGATCTCAGGATAACCTAACTGTAAGAAAAGTTCACCGCCTGTTTTCGCGTGATGCCTCTGAAGTCTGGCAATATCATGCAGAAGTGCACCGGAGCGAACAAGCTTCTGGTCAAAGATATAACCATTGGATTCCAGCATATTGCATAAACAACAGGCAAGTTCAGTAACAGCATCACTGTGAGCTTGTACATGACGGGGCAGAGAAACAGCATCGCGAAGCCTGAGACATAGCCCGTCATTTAATTCAGGATGAGGCAGTATATAACTGGGATCAGAGAAAGAAATATTATTTTTTTCATTCACTTCCAGATGATAGTAAGAGCCGCAGGGCAGACGAAACCGCTGCCTGCTGTACATATCAGAATGTAATGCATGTAAATAAGAAGAGATTACATCTGTATGAGTTACCACTGCAATATCACCTTCAGAAGCGCAAAGAATCTTATGAACTGCCTGCGAAAAGCGAAAACCAGATGCAGCAGGAGTTTCTGCTCCCGGGATCGGATGATCAGGGTTATTCCCACGCGCTTTATAAATGTCCGGCCATCTCTGGCGTATTTCATCAAAAGAAAGGCCATCCCATTCTCCCAGATTTCGTTCTGACAGATCAGAAACAATGATATGTGGAAGCTCAGGTGCCATATGGCCTGCTGTCTCAATAGCTCTTAACAAAGGACTGCAGTATACCCCTGATATTTTATCGGACAATTCTTCGTTAAGAAGGACTGCCTGCAGATGTCCAAGCATGGATAGAGAGAAATCTGTCTGTCCTACACAGTAAGAATGTTCATCCGGATACTGTGGTTTTCCATGCCGGACCAGATAAAGGTTACGCATTTAAAAACCCTCCGAAACATTCTTCAAATATTTTTTTTGAACAGGAACGTGTTTCTTCTGAAAAACGGGCATATCGTTTCAGAAATTCTTCGCCGTATGGTGTCAGTTCGCTATGGCTTCCCCTTGTACCGCCCTGGCTTCTGATGATCAGAGGTTCATGAAGCTGTGATTCCAGGGTATGGATCAGGTTCCAGCTGGTAGAATAGGAAATGTGCATGCGCTCACAGGCATCGCGGACAGATCCTGTTTCATGGATCAGTGTAAGCAGCGAATAGAGTTTTTCATCAAAAAAAATTTTTTCCCGGGCTAGCTGAATATGGATTTCAGAACGGATCAGGCTCTGGTTGTGTATGCGGAGAAGTTCAGCATAATCCTCTGGTGTATCAGCATCATGAATAATACCGGGATCCTTTACATTAAGATAATACATGGGTTCCCCGCAGTTATCCACAGCACCTTTAAGTCCTGATTTTCCGTCATCACTTAGGATGGAATCAATCAGTGTGGAACGGATCAGAATGGGATGACCGGGATTGCCATTACAGACCGGAGTTACAAGGGGACGCCCCAGAGAGAGCATTTGAGTGACTGTCTGGGCTGTGAACAGCGGAACATCAACAGGTGTAAAGAGTACCGTATCCACTTTGTCTTTCAGATACTCAAGTCCGATTCGGACAGAATCAAACATATGAGTGTTTGCATAGTTCTCATTTCGAAGAAAGACTACATTATTGGAAGCCAGGTGGCATTCCAGAACATCTGCATGATATCCGGTTACCACTACTACTTTGGAGATTCCGGCCTGCCGGAAATTATTGATCACGCGCTGTGCGATGGAAATGGAGCCAAGCTGAAGCATGGGTTTAAAGTCTCCCATTCGTGATGATTTCCCCGCAGCCACGATGAGGGCGCCTGTCTGCATTTAGATACCTCCTTCTTTCAATGATATTATACAAATTTGATATTATTATAACATATAAAAGAATAAAAATAGTTAAAATTTTAAATGAAACAAAATAAAATTGTCTGTAATATATAAAATAGCCAACTATTAATTATTTGTAATTTGTATAATTGTGCAAAATTATGGTAGTATGGATATATAAAATAACGTGGACAGGAGAACTTTTTTATGGATAAGATTTTTGAGATTACCGCAAAAGAAGTTACTGTACAGGTAAAAGATGAGCGTACAGGGGTTGTATATAGCCGGACGCTTCCCATCGATTATTATGAGAATGCAAATGTTTTAAAGCTCAGCGGTGAGAATCTGGACGGGAGCAGCTCTTCCATTGTTTTCTATTCCGCCAGAGGAATAGAGAGACTGAAAGATCTGACAGGCAGGGGAGCTGACCATGATTCGTGCGGAACACATAAGCCTGAAGATCAGTAAGATTGAAATGAATTTTTTTAAAAGGAGGAATGGGACATGATTAAAAAGACATTGAAGATTAATGGTGTTGAGAGAATACTTATTCTTGATAAGGATGAGACACTGGCGCAGGTGCTCCGTGATCACCTTCTTCTTACAGGATGTAAGATTGGCTGCGGTGAAGGTCACTGTGGAGCCTGTAATGTTATTATGAACGGAAAAGTCACAAGATCCTGTATCTACAAGATGAGCCGTGTTCCCGATCATGCAGAGATCACAACCATTGAAGGTGTGGGAACACTTTCTGATATGCATCCAATCCAGGTTGCATGGATGGCATATGGATGCGCACAGTGCGGTTTCTGTTCACCGGGATTTATTATTTCAGCAAAAGTGCTTCTGGACAATAATCCAAGTCCTACCCGTAAGGAGGTAAGAGACTGGTTTAACAAACAGCGTAATCTCTGCCGTTGTACAGGCTATAAGCCGCTGATCGATGCTACTATGGCTGCAGCAGCAGTTATGCGCGGCGAGATGACAAAGGAAGACCTTGTGTTCAAACAGACAGGTGATTCTATTGTTGGAACAAATTATATCCGTCCGTCAGCAGCACAGAAGGTAACAGGTACCTGGGATTTTGGTGCAGATGATGCATTAAAGATGCCATCAGGAACACTTCGCCTTGCTCTTACACAGGCAAAGGTTTCTCATGCAAATATTCTCAATATTGACACAGCAGAAGCAGAGAGTATGCCTGGTGTTGTTCGTGTTATCACAGCAAAAGATATTAAGGCAGCAGGCGGAACCAACAAGATCAATGGTCTTGTAATGCTTCCAAAACACAACAAGACAGACGGTTTCGAACGTCCTGTACTTTGCGATGAAAAAATCTTCCAGTTTGGTGATGCGATTGCCATCGTAGCTGCTGATACAGAAGAGCATGCAAGGGCAGCAGCAGAAGCAGTTAAAGTTGAGATCGAAGAGCTTCCTGCATATATGAATGCAATGGATGCCATCGCACCGGATGCGGCAGAGATTCATCCCGGTATTCCGAACGCATTCTTTGAGACAAACTGTATCAAGGGTCCTGATTTTGACTGGGACAGCATTCCGGATTCACAGCAGGTTGAGATCGAATCTTACTGTTCACGTCAGCCTCATCTTCATCTTGAGCCGGACTGCGGTTATGGTTACATTGACGAAGACGGTATGATAACTGTTCATTCCAAATCCATTGGTATCCATCTGCATATGCCTATGATCGCTGATGGTATCGGTGTGCCAATGGAGAACTTACGAATTGTTCAGAACCATGCAGGAGGAACCTTTGGTTACAAGTTCTCTCCTACAAATGAGGCTCTGATCGGCGCTGCTGTTAAGATCCTTGAATGTCCTGTGTCTCTGGTATTTAATCAGTTCCAGAATATTACTTATACAGGAAAGAGATCCCCTGCATTTATGAATATCAAGCTTGCAGCAGATGAAAATGGTAAGCTTCTTGCACTCTGGGGCAATAACTATGTGGATCATGGTCCATACTCAGAATTCGGTGATCTGCTTACAATGAGACTTTCCCAGTTTACAGGTGCAGGCTATGGAATCAATTCTATCCGTAACAAATCTACAACAGTGTTTACAAACCATGCATGGGGTTCAGCATTCCGTGCTTACGGATCTCCTCAGTCTTATATGGGATCTGAGATTGCGATAGATGTTCTGGCTGCAAAGATGGGAATCGACCCCTTCGATATCCGTGAAATGAACTGTTACAAAGAATCAGAAGGCAGTACGATCCCTACAGGTTATCCGCCTGAAGTATACTGTGAAGAAGAACTGTTCAAGACAGCTCGTCCACTGTATGAAGCAGCTAAGAAACGTGTGGCTGAAAAGAATGCAGCTTCTGATGGCAAGATCAAATATGGTATCGGTGTATCTCTCGGTGTATATGGCTGTGGTCTTGATGGTGTTGATACATCAAACGCATTTGCAGAGCTGAATCCGGATGGAACAGTTACAATGTATGCTGCATGGGAAGATCACGGACAGG
>ENA-ORTV01004127-ORTV01004127.1-human-gut-metagenome-genome-assembly--contig:-NODE-4127-length-11264-cov-2.096708_pt1 | contig 11264 bp, 5 predicted proteins | sample MGYA00241915_ERZ509194 | MGnify/ENA primary metagenome ERZ509194 (study PRJEB26280, sample SAMEA2338810) | human gut metagenome | biome: human gut; feature: human-associated habitat; material: faeces... | reverse complement strand
GAGGAGGAATACCATAAAGCGAATATTACGATTAACGGCGAAACGGTCGGAAATGTGGCAATCCGCACGAAGGGCAACAACAGCCTGACCTCCGTGGCAAGCTCTGATTCCGACCGCTACAGCTTTAAAATAGATTTTGATTATTATGACGATAACAGCAATTATTACGGCTTGAAAAAGCTTTGTCTGAATAACAACTATTCCGACAACAGCAGCATGCGCGAATATATTTCCTATAAAATCATGGGCGAGCTTGGATTGGATGTCCCCCAATGCGGCTACAGCAACATTACCGTCAACGGTGAGGAATGGGGGCTGTATCTGGCAGTGGAGGCGATAGATGAAACCTTCCTTGAGACCCATTTTGATGATGCAACGGGCGACCTTTATAAGCCCGAAGGACAGGATGGCACAGGTGCGGATCTGGTTTATGACGGGGATGATATTTCCTCCTACACAGGACTGAACCTGAAAACAAACGAGGATACCTCTGACGGCAAGGAAATCATCGCTTTGATGAAGGCGCTTGAGGATGGCGAGAATCTGGAGGATTTGCTGGATGTGGAATCGGCGCTGAAATATATTGCGGCGAATGTGGCACTGGCGAACTTTGACAGCTACCTCGGCAATACCACGCATAACTATTATCTCTATGAGGAGGACGGCTATTTCACCGTTATCCCTTGGGATATGAACCTTGCCTTCGGCGGCTTTGGCGGCGGCGGAGCGAAAAGAAACGGCCCCAGACGCGGGAAGGATGTAAACGTAAGCATCCAGCTGACCTTTGAGGAGGCAGTTTTTGGCTGCAAAAAAGAAATTTCCATTGCAATTTATGATGAATGTGAAACCTGCCATGGTACAGGCGCGAAGGCAGGTAGTCATCCCGAAAGCTGCCCGACCTGTCACGGGACAGGGCAGGAGAGAGTGATGCAGCAGTCCATGTTTGGCTCTGTAACCTCCGTAAGAACCTGTTCCAAGTGCGGCGGTACGGGTAAGGTTGTGAAGGACCCCTGCAATACCTGCCATGGCAGCGGCAAGGTGCGTAAAACAAAGAAATACGAGGTCAACGTACCCAAGGGTATTGATAACGGGCAGACCATTCGTCTGGCGGGCAAGGGCGAAATCGGTGAAAACGGCGGCGGCTACGGCGATTTGCTCGTAACGGTTTATGTACAGCCGAACCGTGTATTTGTGCGTAAGGGTTATGATATTTATTGTGATGTACCCATTACCTTCGTGCAGGCGGCACTGGGCGGTGAAATCACGATTAAGACCATTGATGGTGAGGAGAAATATACCGTCAAACCCGGTACACAGCCCGATACAGTCGTAACCCTGCGTGGCGTGGGTGTGCCGAATCTGAGAAATCCTAAGGTAAGAGGGAATCAGATTGTAACATTGAAGGTAAAAATCCCTACAGATATGAGCGAAAGACAGAAGGATTTGCTGCGTCAGTTCTATGGGGATGCGCCTAAGGCAGCGACAGAAGCAGAGGCTCCTAAGGAGGAGAAAAAATCCTTTTCCAAAAAAATGAAGGACTTCTTTAAAGAAGATTAAGAGAAAAGCAATCAAACAGTTCCCCTGTTCCGAAAAAGGAATAGGGGGCTTTTTTTGTGCAGAGTTGCGGTGGTTTGTGGTTGTAATTCGCTTTTCAAAGTGATATGATAATACGATAACCTGATGAAAAAAGAAGATGAAAAAATTGGGGGAAGTGGGTATGACAGGGCTTTTGTTAAGGCTTTTTGTAAAAAATTATACGGATGCGGAGAATACGCAGGTGCGTACCGATGTAGGTAAGCTGGCGGGTGTGGTCGGCATTTTCTGCAATGGGCTTCTGTTTTTCGGCAAGCTTGTGGCAGGGCTTCTGTCTGGCTCGGTTGCGATTGTTGCCGATGCGGTGAATAACCTTTCGGATGCATCCTCCTCTGTGGTGACGCTCCTTGGCTTTCGTCTGGCACAGCAGCCTGCGGACGCAGACCATCCCTATGGACACGCCAGATATGAATATCTTTCGGGGCTGATGGTGGCAGTGCTGATTCTGGTTATCGGCGTGGAGTTGGTGAAATCCTCTGTAGAAAAGATCATTCATCCGGAGGCAGTGGATTTCTCTGTGCTGACAGTTGTCATTCTGGTCGGCTCTATTTTGGTAAAGCTGTGGATGTCCTTCTTTTTCGGTAGCTTGGGGAAACGGATTCACTCTCTTACCCTGGAGGCAACCGCGGTGGATAGCCGCAATGACGTAATTACAACGGCGGCGGTTCTGCTGGGGTGTTTCGTGGGATTTCTGTTCCGCATTAAGATTGACGGTTACATTGGTCTGCTGGTTGCGGTGTTTATTCTCCATTCGGGTGTGAATATCGTAAAAGAAACGATTTCTCCGCTGCTTGGGGAACAGGCGCAGCCGGATTTAATTGAGAAAATCAAGGAACTGGTGACAGCACCGGACGAAATTCTGGGTGTGCATGATTTGCTGATTCATGATTATGGCCCGGGGAAATCGATTCATGCAGAGGTCAATGCGGATTTGTACTCTCTGGAGGGGCACGACATCATTGATGAGTTAGAAAGCAGGGCTTTGCGGGAGTTGAATGTCCATTTGGTGATTCATTATGATCCCATTTTGGTGAATGATGCGGAATGGAATGAAATGTCAAACGGTGGAGATATTGAAGATTTGATAACCTATTCTCTTAGTCGAAATATAAAGCCTATGATTTGGTATAATTCGTCAACTGCTTGGATGGGGCCGGGTCCTCTTTACCGCTTGAATAGTAAGGAAAACAGAATAAAGGAATATACTTGGCTTCAAAAGTCAGGTGTAGTAGGGGTTAAGATTGATTTTTTTCCTGATGATTATTCGTCTAATATGGATTATTATATTGATTTGCTGGAAGATGCAGCTAAATATAAATTAATGGTCAATTTTCATGGAGCTACTATTCCTCGTGGATGGCAAAGGACTTATCCTCATCTGATGACTATGGAAGCCGTTTATGGGGCAGAGTGGTATAACAATAAGCCAATACTTACAGATCGTGCTGCTGAACATAATGTAACATTGCCATTTACCAGAAATGTCATTGGCTCAATGGATTATACACCTGGTACATTCTCTGATTCCCAACATCCTCATATCACTACTTGTGGGCATGAACTAGCTTTGTCTGTTGTGTTTGAGTCAGCATTGCAGCATATGCCTGATAGGCCGGAGGTGTACAGTTCATTACCTCGAAAAGTAAGAGAATTCCTTTCGGGATTACCTACTGCTTGGGATGATACAAAACTGTTGTGTGGCTATCCGGGTGCTGACATCGTACTGGCACGACGTAAGGGAGATGTATGGTATATTGGAGGATTGAACGGAACTAACGAGAATAAAACTCTTTCTTTTTCATTGGTTCCTCTGCAAGTTGAAGGAAAAACGATGGATGTATTTAAGGATGGGGTGGACGATAAGAGTTTTGCCATCGAAGAAGACATCCAGTTATCAAACGATAAAATGGATATGTCATGTCTTCCTCGTGGAGGATTTGTGGCAGTAATAAAGTAAGGATAATAAATGATATTGTTTTAAAAGTCGATATTGTTTTATTGTAAATCGTATTCATCCTATTTTTTTTCACTAAAAAAGCGCTACGTTTGCATTATATAATTCAATCGTAATATTTATGAAAGCAAAAAAATTACTATTACTATCCTTGTTATTTATAGCGGAGACTTTATCTGCTCAAAACTATCAGGTTCCTGTTTCGGAGCAAGATGAACCTATGATGCAAGGGAAATTCCAGCCTACTTGGGAATCATTGGCTAATTATAAAATACCGGAATGGTTTAGAAATGTAAAGTTTGGCATTTGGGCTCATTGGGGCCCCCAATGTGTGGAAGGATCTGGCGATTGGATGGCTCGTTCTTTGTATATGGAAAATTCGCCTGAATATCGACATCATATAGCGAACTACGGTCATCCTTCTGAATTTGGCTTTAAAGATATTATTCCGTTATGGAAGGCTGAAAAATGGGACCCCGATAAGTTGGTTGCATTTTATAAAAAAATAGGTGCTCAGTATTTTTTTGCTTTGGGTAACCATCATGATAATATGGACCTTTGGGATAGTAAGTATCAACCATGGAACTCGGTTAATATGGGGCCTAAAAAAGATATATTGAAAGGATGGGAAAGAGCAGCGCGTAAACATGGACTTTATTTTGGGGTCAGTCTGCATGCAGACCATGCCTGGAGTTGGTATGAGACTTCCCAAAGACACGATACTCAAGGTCCTAAAAAAGGTATTCCGTATGATGGGAAATTAACGAAAGCTGATGGAAAAGGAAAGTGGTGGGAAGGATATGATCCTCAGGACTTGTATGCTCAGAATCATCCGTTAAGTCAGGATAGTTGGGATAATGGTACAATTCATAGGCAATGGGCATGGGGAAATGGAGTTTGTTTACCAACACAGGAATATTGCACTAATTTCTATAATCGTACACTTGATGTAATAAACCGTTATAATCCGGATTTGTTGTATTTTGATGTAACTGTTGCACCTTTTTATCCTATAAGTGATGCAGGCTTAAAAATTGCGGCTCATTTTTATAATCATAATATGTCAATGCAAAAGGGTAAATTGAATGCCGTAATGTTTGGTAAGATTCTTGATGCAAATCAACGTAAAGCTTTGGTATGGGACGTAGAACGTGGAGCTCCTAATAAAATAATAGATGAACCTTGGCAGTCATGTTCGTGCCTTGGCGGGTGGCATTATAATACGTCTATTTATAATAATAATCAATATAAGTCGGCAGCTGACGTAGTGAAGCTGTTAGTTGATATTGTCAGTAAAAATGGTAACTTACTTCTGAGTGTCCCGTTGCGTGCAGATGGTACATTTGATGAAAAAGAAGAAAAGATATTGAATGAATTTGGTAATTGGATGAATATCAATAAGGAAGCAATCTATCAAACGCGTCCATGGAAAATATTTGGTGAGGGACCTATAGCGGATAAAGATGTTCAACTCAACGCCCAGGGGTTTAACGAATGGGCCTATAGTAAAGCTGATGCAAAGGAAATACGTTTTACACAAACAGATAAAAATTTGTATGCTACAGTTTTAGGATGGCCTGAAGATGGGAAAATCTTAATTAGGTCTTTAGCGGAAGGTAACGGGTTATATCCCACTAAAATAGGCAGAGTAGAGTTGCTTGGTTACGGAAAAGTATCTTTTACACGTACTGATAAGGGACTTGTTGTTGATATACCCGCTAAATCGTTGAAGAATATAGCCCCTGTCTTGAAAATTAGAAAATAAAAGTTATTACTATGTCGTCTATTCAGGGATACAAAATGAAAGAGTATAGCATGCCTACAAAGAGGTATTGCCAAACTTTAAGCCTTAAAAATAATCCGATTCTGATTGAAGAGTATCGTAAGATACATAGTGAAGAAAAGGCATGGCCGGAAATAAGGGCGGGGATACGTGCAGTAGGGATTCTGGAAATGGAAATTTATATATTGGGATCACAACTTTTTATGATTATAGAAACTCCACTGGACTTTGATTGGGAGATAGCTATGGATAAACTGTCTAATCTTCCGCGGCAGGCTGAGTGGGAAAAGTATGTGTCTAAATTTCAAGACTGTCCGTATTTGAGTTCTTCTGCTGAAAAATGGAAGTTGATGGAACGTATGTTTTATCTGTATGAAGATTAGTTGAGGATAACGTAATCGTTTACTACGTGTTGAGAAAAAAGGAATAGTGTGAAAGTTGCTATTCCTTTTTTTCTGCTTAAGAGTGATAAGAGGTGCGATATTCTTGGGGAGTAATACCTGTGATTTTTTTGAATAACCTGTTGAAGTATGAATAATCTTCAAAAGCAAGATTTAATGCAACATTTTTGATTGACATATCATCGGTTATTAGTATGAGTTGAGCTTTTTCTATTTTCTTACGGTTAATGTATTTTAAGGGGGTATCTCCTGTCTCTTTTTTGAATAGACGAATAAAATGGTCTTTTGATAAACAGGAATTCTCAGCGAGTACTCTTAAATCAATAGTTTCATTTATATGTTTACGGATATAGTGAATGGCTTCTTCTATCCGATTGTCTTTTAATTCCATTTTTACTTGAGCTCTTTTTAGGAAACGTGCTAGCAATTGATATACAATACCTCTTGATTCTATCTTATCAGACAAGGTCCGTTGTTTGTTTTTTAGCAGATTCTGCATAAGGGTGTAATTGTTATCGTAAGAAGTCGGGTCTGATTTCTGTAAGGTCATATGTGGATTTATAGTGCAGAGCCGCTGAAATAATGCCAAATCTATTTCGACAGCGGGGATTTCTATTGGAAAATCCCAATTGTCCAGTAAGTTGCTGTCTGACTGGTGTTCTTCATATATATGCAGATAATAGTGGGAAAAATAAGAGTTGCAGATATAGCTATGTTTGGTAAAAGCTGGAATAAAATACATGTGGTTAGCTTTTAGAATCTGAGTTTTACCCGATATTAAGACTTGTGCAGTACCTTCTGTCACATAATATAAACGTGTAAAAGGGCTATTGACATTTTTCCAGTTCCAATCGGCATTATGAATAGCCAAACCTATGTTCAAAACAAGCGGGTGCAATTTATCAACAAATGAAGCCATAGCATATAGGGTTTATTAATGTGAAGATAAAGATATATAAAAAATAAATATAACTCTTTTGATGTCGATAATTTTAAATAATATATCGATATTGTTTTATAATAAATCCTGCTATAGTCGTTCATGTCGATATTGTATTACTCTAAATCGTATTAGTCCTACAATGTGGACTGCCGAGTTGTTACATTTGCGGTATATAATCTAATAGGAATATTTATGAAAAGTATGAGAAAAAACACATGGCTTCCTCTTATTGGACTCCGAACTTTTCTTTTTGTGACCACAGCGTTTACAATTGTTTCATGCAGCGATGACAAAGGAGAAGACGGGTATAACCCTAATCTTCCGGTCAGAATTAGCGAATTGTCTCCCCAGGAAGGCGGATACTTTGATAAAGTAATCCTCCAGGGTGAAAACTTTGGCAACAACCCTAAAAAGGTACGTGTATTCTTTAATAAAAAAGAAGCGATTGTTGTAGGAGCATCCGGCGATCGGGTGCTGGTTCATGTCCCGAAACTCCCGGGCGATGATTGTAAGATAGGTATGCTTTTAAACGGTAACACCACCGATACTATTTTCGCAGAAAAGCATTTCGCCTATGAAAAGAATTATCAGTTGATATATGTAGCCGGACAGCTCAACTCCAATACAGAAACATTTGTAGAAGGAAGCTTGGAAACCACAACATTTGCCAATAGTATGCAGCATCTAGCGTGCGATCCCAGTGGCGTCATATATATGAACCATAAAAATACAGGTCAAAGTGGCAGTCTTATTTACATTAATGAATCTGAGAACTACTCTAAGTTTTTGGATTATGGAGCATCTACTGAAAACGGAGGCTCGCCTAGCACTCCGTATTATGATGACAAAACAGAGAAGGTTTACTTCTGTGCGCACCATGCTCCATTTTTTTGGGAAGTTGATCCTAAGGATTCATGGTCTTTTGTGAAAAGGAAGTTGATTGCCCCCGACGCCAGTTACCAGGCAAAAGGATATCGTCCCGTACCAAGCGGTCAGAAGTTGGAGTATATGTGTTCCTATGCTCGTGCAACAGATGCTAATGGCGAAAGTTTTATCTATTGCCGGACGTGGCAAGGTCAATTCTTCCGTTTCAAACTTGAAGATCGTGTCTACGATTATGTCACCACTTTTGCCAAATCAGATGCATGTCTGGCTACAGACCCCGACGACCCGACCAAGATTTACTGTGCCTTGAATGAATACAACAAAATAACCTGCATTGATTTGACAAAGAATCCGGAAGACAGCGGCTTTGAGACAGATGTCTGCGGCATACAGGGACCAGGAGCATATCAAGATGGACACGTTTCTGTGGCAAGATTGAACAATCCTCAACAGATTTTGTCAATGCACGACCCTGAAACCGGAGAAAAGGTGATATACATCTGTGATGCCAACAATAACTGTGTACGTATGTACAATATGGAGACAAAATTGATGAGTACCGTAGCAGGAATAGGCGGGAAATCCGGATATGCTGCCGGAAATCCTACAGTTTCAAGAATGAACAGACCTTATGGTATCTGTATAACTCCCGAAAATGACATTTACGTTGCAGATGCAGGCAATAAAGTAATAATGAAACTGGCATTTATGTAATGATGAGTAGTAATCGTTTAAAGAAGAAAAAAATGAAAGCTTATATAACAAATAGAATATATCTTATGCTGTTTTTCTGCTCCATTACCATAATGGCACAAGCACAGCAAAAGTTTGAGATATCCGGTATAGTCCAAGATGAAACAGGACAGCCTGTCCCGGGAGTCAGCGTATATGTAAAAGATAAAACAGGCATAGGTACGAACACCGATATGGATGGAAAATTTGTTTTGAAAGTCGATCGTGGAGATAAAGTGCAGTTCAGTTTTATAGGATATACCAGACACGAGTATCTAGCATTAAAAACTGAAAAAAAACTGGTTATCCAATTAGTACCGGATGTAAGTGCACTTGATGAAGTGGTAGTAGAAGCTTATGGAAGCAAGACTCGTAAAATAACAACGACAGGTGCTGTCACTTCCGTAGACGTAGCGACATTACAGACTCCTGCCACCAGTCTGGCTAATATGCTGGGAGGACGAGTTGCCGGTATTATCTCGACACAAGGCAGTGGCGAACCGGGTAAAAATATCTCAGATTTCTGGATACGCGGTATCGGAACATTTGGAGCAAACGCATCAGCACTTGTCCTCATTGACGGTCTGGAAGGTAGCCTGAATGATGTAGACCCGGCTGATATTGAAAGTTTCTCCGTATTAAAAGATGCTTCGGCAACAGCCATGTATGGAGTACGGGGGGCAAATGGCGTAGTACTTGTTACCACCAAAAGAGGAAAACAAGAAAAGTTAAGCTTTACTGCACGTGCAAATGCTACTATTTCATGGCTAAAGCGCCTACCGGAATATTGCGACGGATATAACTATGCAAAATTGGCGAATGAAGCACTCGTTGTACGTGGCGATGACCCTAAATATACGAATCAGGAACTGGATATCATTAAATACGGCCTGGATACGGATTTATATCCGGATGTCAATTGGCAGGATGAAGTTCTCAAAAGGTCTTATTGGCAACAAACCTATTATTTGAGTGCCCGGGGCGGTGGTAGTATAGCACGATACTTTATCAGCTTAAATGGTTCTAACGAGACTTCTGCTTACCAACAGGATAAATCCAGTAAGTATTTTAAAGGTTTGGCATATAATACCTTCGGGCTACGTGCTAATATTGATATAGATTTAACTAAAACTACCAAATTATATTTTGGTGTCAATGCCAATAAGACAATCAGAAACCTGCCGGGTGCCGCAGATACTAATCTGATCTGGTCTGCTTGCAGCAAACTGACTCCGGTTACCATACCAGTGGTTTACTCTAACGGAATGCTTCCTTCAGCCAATGGAGTGACAGATGAAATGTCCCCTTATGTACTTCTGAACCACACAGGATTGAAACAAGAAGAAGAATTCACTTCTACTTATACATTAAGTTTAGATCAGGACCTGGGTATGCTGATTAAAGGATTGAAGCTGAATATACAAGGAGCCTATACCAACGACAACGCTTTTCATGAAACACGCTACATCATCCCCGAACTGTGGTCATATGATAAGCGTAATGCAACTGGAGAACTCGCAGGAAAACGCCAGACCGAACGCATAACGACCCAGTACAGTAAATGGGAAATGCAATACCGCAAATACTTCCTTCAGGCTACCATGAACTGGGCACATGATTTAGGACACGGACACACGCTTACGGCACTGGCGCATTATGAAATGAGTGATCAAAAGCGGTCAACTGATGCCAATGACACGATGTCGGCTATTCCAGTTCGTTATCAAGGACTTTCCGCTAAAGTCGGCTACAATTATAATGATACATATATAGTCGACGGCAACTTCGGTTATACAGGTTCCGAGAATTTCCAGCCAGGACGCCAGTTCGGATTCTTTCCATCCATATCTGGTGCATGGGTACCGAGTAGTTATCAATGGACAAAAGATAAAATGCCATGGTTGAACTATTTTAAAATCCGCGCTTCATACGGTTTAGTTGGTAACGACCGTATCACCGACAAGCGTTTTCCATATCTGACCAGCATAAATGTAAATGGTTCCGCTACCACAAACTGGAAGTATACCAAGGGAGGTATTTGGGAAAACTCGATCGGGGCAGATAATCTGGAGTGGGAAAAAGCAAAGAAGTTTGACGTCGGTCTGGAAGGTAAATTATTCGATAAATTTGAGTTTGTAATAGACTTCTTCCGGGATACTCGCGACGGAATTTTCCAAGAACGCAAACAAGTTCCTGATTTTGTAGGACTCGTAAATATGCCATTCGGTAATGTGGGCAGTATGGTAAGCTGGGGTAGCGACGGCAATATCACCTTCAACCAACGCATCAATAAAGACATGGAATTCACGCTTCGTGCTAATTTCACATACTCTACCAATAAGGTGAACTACTATGAGGAAGGAGATACCAAGTATGAATATACATCAGCAACAGGACGCCCTAATGGCTACATGAAAGGTTATATCGCTTTAGGACTTTTCAAGGACCAAGAAGAGATCAACAATAGCCCGAAACAAGATTTCGGAAGTTACCTGCCGGGAGATATCAAATATAAGGATGTAAACGGTGACGGTGTTGTTAACAGTGACGACCAGGTACCAGTCAGCTATCAGGATTACCCGCGTCTGATGTATGGTTTCGGAGGAGAATTTCGATGGAAAAAGCTGACATTGGGCGTACGTTTCAGTGGAATAGGTAATACAGACTATTACAAAATATGGACATGGGGAAGCAATAATGTGGGATATATTCCTTTCTATGATGGTAAACTGGGCAATGTACTCACTATTGCAGCCAATCCTGCCAACCGTTGGATTCCGGCCGATTATGACGATCCCAGCATACCAGCCAGTATGAGAGAAAATCCCAATGCCATGTTCCCGCGGCTAAGTTACGGTAGCAATCAGAACAATGCGCAGGCATCTACATTCTGGAAAGGCAATCGCAAATATTTACGTATGATGTATTTTCAGGGAAATAATTTCTATCCTTTTGCATTGGATTGGAAAGAGA
>ENA-ORTV01004122-ORTV01004122.1-human-gut-metagenome-genome-assembly--contig:-NODE-4122-length-11273-cov-8.284721_pt1 | contig 11273 bp, 14 predicted proteins | sample MGYA00241915_ERZ509194 | MGnify/ENA primary metagenome ERZ509194 (study PRJEB26280, sample SAMEA2338810) | human gut metagenome | biome: human gut; feature: human-associated habitat; material: faeces... | reverse complement strand
GAAATTATTTTGCATGAGATGATTTATTCATAACGGTATGGTAGAATGATTATGACAAACTTGAATTTGTAAAGGAGGATTTACAATGAAAAAAATTGGATTAGGTATTGCAATACTACTCTTTGCTATCGTAATTTCTCTTTGTTCATCAGGAATGGGGCTACTTGTTATTGGAATTGGGATTGTAGGATTGATTTTTTCAATCATAGGATTTATGGAGTGCAAGTAAAATAACTCCCAGTTTATCGGACAGATAAACTTATCCATGAAAGAGATTCACCCAGCCGATTCCGGCTGGCTGTTCTGTTATTCCTTATACTCCAACACCGCTTTTATCATGGCAAATGCAAGCTCCTGTTTGCTGGGAGAAGTATCTTTCCAGAGTGCTTCTATTTCCCGGATAGTACTGATTTCGTTTTCTTCCAGTTCGTCTTGTAGAAGATAATCAGGCGAGATTTTCAGAGCCTTGCAAATGTCTATGAATACCGACAGGCTGGGCATTTTTACGCCGCCCTCAATCTGCCTGAGATAAGTAGCGTTGATATTGCACATTTCCGAAAGACGGTCAGCAGTTAAGCCCCGGTCTTTCCTTACTGCGTTGATACGCTTTCCTAATCCGTTCTTTTCCATAGTCCCACCTATCTATTTATTAGCTATCAGTTATCATTTTGTACTCTTTAAGACTATAATATGATTGCCGTTTTCAATAGCTTCTGTTAGACTATAAGATATTAGCTTGTGGCTTATTGGAGGGTACGGATATGAAGAATATATGGAGAAAAATGCGGGACTGTTGGCTGGATTTCTGGGAAGATGATGAACTGGACATGAATAAAAAACATTTAAGCCAGCATGACAAGCGTTCCCTGCTTTATGGCGGTTTTATGATAGGGGTTGCTACATTTGGACTTTTCTCAATCGGTATTATAGCCGGGAATATATGGACGAACCATCAAAACCAGAAAGATATGGAAGAATTTTTAGGGACAGTTGTTACTTACATGGCAACCGCCACTGATGATGAATATGAGGAAATTGCTCAAACCATCCGGCATGATTTGGTGTACAGCCAGTATGGACAGGATGTTGAAAACCTTATCCGCTATATCCCGAATACGGCTGACGGTTGCTGTCTGGAACGGGAGCTACCGGAGCGTATCAATCTGGTTTTCCTAAATACCGGTGCAGCCTATGGGTTGGAAATATTCGATAATACCGAGCCGATTGAGAGCCAACGGGAAAGAGGCAGCACAATGATTACCTCTGGATATGATGAAATCAGCGAAGCTCACTTAATGATGATGTCAAATCCCAATAGCGGCAGCGCTACCGCTTCCATTGACCGGGGACGGGGCATTGTGAGCGCCCACAAAATGAAAACACATTTTTGTGATGATTGTATCCGGGAAATCCTGACTATTGTTGAAGATGAATTTATAGACGAAGCTGTGATTTATGACGCAGAGGAAAAGACCTTTTACCCTGTCACAGAAGGGGACTTGCAAATCGGGGACTATGCTTTCCACACTTACTATGAGGATGGCAGCTATGAAATAGAAATTGCATATACCGGCGAATAAAAGACGCTGCCGTTGTAGGAACACTCATTCCCGCAACGGCAGTTTTCATTTCCAAGGTCTGCGCCGGAAATTCATGCCGGAGTGCTTGATAAGCGGGGACTTGCGGAACAGCTTTTTCAAGGTGGTGCGTTCTTCTTCCGAGAGCCGCTTATATTTGAGCTGGAACGCCTTGCAGAACAGCTCCGTAAATTGCTGCACCCTGTCCCCCGGCGATTGCATGGCCTTTTGGACTTCCCGGATCAGCTCATCGGCGGGCGTGGTATCCGGGGCGCTTTCGCTGTCATTCTCATGGGCTTTGCGAATGTCTTGCAGAATGGCGTCCCATGTTTTGTGCGTCACATGGCAGAAAAAATCTTCCTCTTGTATCTGTCCGGCTTCCAAGATTTTCAGATAGCGGTCTGCGGCGGCTTCGGGATGGGCTTCCAGTATCATAGCCCGCACAGCGGCCAAAGCGGTGTTCATATCGTGAAAGCGCATGGTCGCCATCCCATCCACATAAATTTCCGCGTCTGCCAGCAGCTCCGCAAATTTGTCATGGGCGACGATCTCACACAGCAGCCGGTTATTGACCCGCCCGCTTTTCAGGAGGGCCACCGCTTCATCCGTCAGGTGCAGCTCCGCAAGGGGCGTGTTTTCATGCGCTCGGTTGTCGGTCAGACCCAGCAGGTAGTCCACCGTCACCTGATAAAATCCGGCCAGTTTTAGGAGGCTGCCATGGTTGATCTCCTTGTCCTCGTCATTCTCATAGCTGCCGAGGGCGGATTTTGAAAGGCCGACCTGTTCCGCCAGTTCTTCCAGCTTCAAGCCTTTCTCCACCCTTAAATCCTTCAACCGTTCCTGTACGGAAATGCGGGTTTTCATATCGCCACCCCTTCCTGCGCCTGTGCGCCGCCGTTTTCTTCCATTATAGCATACCATTCCACAATCGTGGAATTTTTCGTTTTTGGAGTCGATTTCCTACTTTATGGACATACGGGCGGGGGGACAAAAATGGTCTATGATATGGGTAGTTCATCGATGGATCAAATCCAATCGAATGACCGGCCTGTATGGGATATGCCCCCCGGCGATGTAGCGCGGCGACCTGCGGCGAGGAAGTGGAGGAACCTTGACCGCAGCGAGCGTACCAACGGGGGCGAAACGCCGCTGAAAAAGCCAGGGGCAGGAACGACATTAGGGAGAACCGGCAAATATGGACACCGAATTGATACCGAAACACAACAATCCGATAGGGCATAGTTTACCCTATCCGTACTACTGCGGGGGATTTCAGAACGGCTCTACGGCTGTTTTTTCCTTGAAAATCGCCCCGAAATGCAACACAAAAACCTGCTGTCCGTCCACTCAGGCTGTTACGGCTGAAATGGGCGGATTTTTTGATGAAGGAGCCAATATGCCAAGAATGTCAAAAAAGAGGAAGCTGGAGCTATCCTTTTTCCTCAACGAGCGCGGGCGGGTGGCGTACAACAGCCTTTGCCGGAAATGCCGCCACGCCTGCAAACAGAGCTTCCGGGCCATTGTGATCCTCTGCCCCCACTACCATTCCAAGCGGGCCAAGGGAAAGGAGGACACCTGAATGAATACGGAATTTATGACCGCCGACACCAACCTGCCGCCCTGTCTGCCCCTGCCGGGGGCCATGCTGGGGCTGCCGGTGAGCAGCACCGCCAAGGTTATGTATGCCCGTCTGCTGGGGGAGATTTATACGGCGGGGACGGAGGACATCAACGGAATTTTATTTGTTCAATTTCCCATTGTGGAACTGGCGGCGGCGCTGGGGCGCAGCGCGCAGACTTGCAAGCGAACCTTGCGGGAATTGGAGGACGCCGGATTGCTCCTACGGGTGCGCCGGGAGATTGGAGCGCCGAACCGGATTTATGTCCTCATTCCAAGAAGCTAAACCGTTGAAAAACAGAAGAATAAGCCGCCCAAAACCGTTTTACAAAAGATCTCAGGTTTGTTATAATAAACACATGAAATTGAGCGTTTAATTAAAACATTTCAATGTACGGGAGGGTTCATAATGTGGATATTTATTTTAGTGGCAGTCATCGCAGTACTACTCATTCTTTACATTAAATTCTATAACCGTTTGCGGCGGCTTTCCGTCAAGGTGCAGGAAGGCAGCGCAGGCATTGATGTTGCTTTGGAGAAACGCTACGATATGCTGTCAGAAGAAATTGAAGCAGTAAAAAAGTATCTGGCACATGAGTATCAAATCTACACAGAAGTCACATCTACCCGCGCGGGAAAAAAACTGAACGAAAGCATATTTCAGGAAAAGAAACAACTGTCTGAGGAAGCGGTCAAAGCAATCAGCGAGACGATTACCGAACAGCAAAAGCAGATGGAAACAATCCGGCAGCAGTTGGATCAGCAGCGAGGGCAGGATAACTCTTTTGGAGCGGAAACACCGGGTATGGGGGACGACGGGCTGATCGGACATCAGGTAAGTCTGGATCGGAAACTTGGCTTGCTTGCTTCCGCCCAGCAGGGACTCACCGGGGTCAACTCTGCCATCAATGCACTGGCTGAGCAATACCCAACTCTTTATTCCTATGCGTCCATGCAGCATTTTCAGCAGGATATTTTTGACGCAGAAGAACACTTACAAGCGGCGAGACGGTTGTACAACTCTAATGTATCTTTGTATAACCAGAGAATTAACACATTTCCTTATCTGCTTTTAGCAAAACTTCATGGTATGAAAGAAGCGAAGTTTTATACTGTGGAAGAAAAGAAAAAAGACTTTAAGGTGCAGTTTTGAGAAGAAAGGAAAAAAGATGTATGAAAATGGTGGAACAAAATATCAGCGGTGTCAAGCTGGAACAGTTGCGGCAGAACGCTGTTAAAAAGCATAAGATTCTGCGGAAGCTGCTCCCGGTGTGCCTGATTTTGTTTATAGGATTGACACTGGTAAAAAACCGATTTTTGTTTGTCTCCATCAGCGAATATGGCTTTGGAGACCCAGCAACTCAGGGGGCCTTTTGGGGTCTGATCGGAGGCATGATGCTCAGTGTGATTTTTGCGGGTGCTGTTTTTGTTTTTTACTATATGCTGGTCTATAAAAAAGCTTATGACCTCTTTTGTATCAATTTCAAAAACAAATATGTGTTGGACACTCTCCGACAACTGCCGGATTTTTCCGAACTGCGCTACAATGCCGGAGGCGGTCTTTCTTATGAGGAAATGAACCGTTTAAAGTTAATCCCCGGAGGCCAGTCGGTCTTTTATCAATCGTCGGATGAACTGTCCGGCAAGTTGGATGGAGTCCCCTTCCGGGCTGTCAATGTCTGCACTGGCGAAAAAGCTTCCGCAAGAAGTTCTACCCCCAAAATTCTATTTGAGGGACAGGTTATTGTTTTTTCCTATTTTGATAATCGGAAGATCAGTGAGGGTTTTGTTCAGGTGTTTTCCAAAAAAGCTCTGTCTAAACTCAGGGAAACCAGAGTCCCGTTGCCAATTCAGACAGAAAACAGTGTATTCAATGAAAATTTTGCGGTGTTTGCAGAGAACGAGCAGAATGCTTTTTACATCCTGACACCCCAGGTGATGGAGCAGATTACAGCTTTTCAGGAAGCTATGGAAGGAAATGTTTATCTTTCCTTTTCTGAAAAATCCCTGTATGTAACTTGCAGCCAGCTTCGCAATCCTTTTCATATTTACATAGATATTCCTGTTGAAGAACAGCGTCAAAAGATTGCCGGCGATACGGCGATTCTCCGCAGCGCAAAGGAAATTCTCATTAGAGCCGGACAAAGCAGTCCGAAATAAGAAGTCAGTCCCTGAAAGGAGGTAGGTATCATATGGGATGTACGATTGTGTTCGTTATCCTGCTTGTTATTGGAATAGGCATCCTCTGCTTTTTGACGGGGGATATGACGGCTTTTATCGCCCTGGCTGCTACTTTAGTCATAGGGCTTGGTCTTGCCGGTATTCTGTATCATATCTATAAATCGAAGCAAAGACGGATGGAGAAGTATAATCCCCTATCCCCTACATTGCGCTGGATGAATGCCGCAGGGTCGATCCTGATTGCCGCAAGTCAACATACAAATTTTCATCTACTGGCTGGCTGGCGGTACAATAACGAATTTGACCGGGAAAGTATTAAAACAATGCTGTGGGATTATTGGGGCATTCAAGGACATGAGACAGCTATAAAGGAAATGCGCAGCCTGATCGACGAGGGAATGCGTGCCAGCTATCGGAGGAAAATGGAACTCTTGTCGCATAAATATAAGGATGCTACAGAAGTCCAGCTCATTGAGGAGGCCCGCAAAACTAATCCAAAAGCCGATGAAGCTAGCTATCTGCCGAAAATGCTGACAGCATGGCGGCGTTATGGGGAAAATGCCCTGTTAGGCTGGGATATGGGACGCTGCGCATATATCACGCAATGTTGCTATCTGGCAGGCTACATCAATATGAAGGAAATGTTGGATTTGTGTGTAGATGCCGGGACAAAGGCGCAGGCTTTTTTTCAGAACTGGGAAGAAATGATGGAGAGCTATCTGCTGGGCGGCCAGTTCTGGCAGCATGAGGATAAGAATGACCCAAAATCCATGACGGCAGAACGATGGAAGCTATATGAACAGCTCTGGCAGGGAAAAAAGCCGTTTCAGGGTTCTCCATACCTCGCTGTCCCATTCGACCAGCCTCTTTCCAAAGAGGTCATCACCAACGAATACGGCATTCTGCCGGAATACCAGAAATATTATAATTATGGATAGATAGCCTCTGGTACAGAGTAGGCATTGACAAAAGCACTTACAAATACTGAGGTAATGCTAATTTGATTATTTAGTCATTGAAAAATCCCTTTAGGAACTAAAGGGCGCATTATCCCAGATATTCAATTATCCGAGGAAATTCTTAAATATTGCTGATATTAAAGGCTTTCAAAGAAATATCCTCGGATAATGTAATGGCTATTTCAGAAAATCAGGCAACTGATTTTCCTTCTGATTAGCAGGGGTTTCCTTTTGATGTGAAAACCATTTCTCGTTCCAATCTCGGATATACCTGTTCACGGTACTCTGGGAAAGCTCTGCGTACCGTTCAGTCGTAGAAATCGAGGAATGTCCGAGAAAGTTTTTGATTGCTATGATCGGGACTCCGGCTTCTAACATATGTGTGGCGGTTGTATGTCTCATGGTATGCGGGGTATAACACTTTTCAAGAAACATCTTCGGATACTCCGCCTTGGCAAGGGCAACATATTTTTTATAAATTTCCTCAATGCAGGAGATAGTCATCTGCGGATGTGTCTGGCTGGAAAAGATATAGGCATCTAACCGTCCAGTTCTGCCTGTTTCTTCCAGATACCGTTTCAGGAGGATTCCGCTAGGTTTAGCGATTACAATCCTGCGGGTCTTATTCCCTTTTCCTGTGATTGTCAGCTTGTACAGATTTTTTTCAACAAGGAAATCTCTGACTTTAAGATCACAGATTTCCTGTGCCCTGGCTCCGCTTGCATACATCAGGTTTAAAAGAACCTGGTCACGGAAGCCCAAGCGTTTTTCAGTGTCAGGAAGCCGGAGCAGGGCTGACACTTCATCAAGCGAAAAAATAATCCTTGGCTGGCTGGATGCCTTTTTTACAGGAATCCTCCTTACAGCATTCGCAAACACAGTCGCCGCTTCAAAATTTCTGTTCTGTGCGTAAGCGGCAAAGGATGTGAGTGCCGAAAGCCGGAGGTTCCTTGTGGATACCGAGCAGCCCCGTTCTGTTTCGATCCATTTCAGGAAACTGTCGATTGTTTCAAAATCGAGATCCTGAAACACGATTTCTCCGGCATCTTTCTTTTTCACTTGATAAACATACTGGAACAGAAGCCGAAAAGAATGCTTATACGATCGGACGGTGTTAGGAGAAAGACCTGATGAGAGCGGCATATATTCCGTAAAAAACTGTTCCAGCAGAAGCATGAAGTCGGGAAGTTTATTTTTCCTCATCGCCCACCTCCATGAATACGCTGACAGCATAGTCTTCAAACAATTCCGTGTATTCGGGGAACATGTCGCTGCTGAATTTCAGGTACTTCTCAGTCTCGTTCATGTCATGGTGTCCAAGATAAACGGACAGGAACGGTACAGAATCATTTACCGGACGTCCTTTTTTCTCTGCCTGTACAAAAGAATGGATGGCAAAGTAATGACGGAAACAATGAAGACATTGACCTCTGGAATGAGCCTTTCCAGGTACACACAGGTTGGTTTGCTGTAACAGCTTCCTGAACCGTAATCCGAAAGTTCCTTTTGTAACAGCTGCCCCTTTTTTCCTGACCGATGGAAACAGGTGGCTTTCCGGCTCTGTTTTGATTGCCATCGCAATGCAGTACTTTTCCAGCATTCTGGTTAATGTTACATCCATCGGAACGACACGCTGCTTGTTATTCTTGGCATGGCGGATCAGGATAGTTCCGCGGGAAAAGTTTATATCCTTCACCCTGGCAGCAAGTGGTTCCCCCAACCGGAATCCGCAGCCCAAAAGCATCCGCAGTAACATACAGAACTCCATGTCCATCTGTCGCGTTTGCGGGTCTGTGTGCCTACTGCCCCAGCTATCGGCACTGGCCAGAAGCATTTGTATTTCCTCATCCGAAAAAATATATGGGACATAGCTGTCTGATGTTTTAGGGCAGTCAGGCATAAAAACACTGTAGCCTTCATACTGGAGATACCTTAAAAATTTCCGGAGATAGCTCACCTTGTCGCTGACTGTTTTAGGTGCGTTAGTCTGGAGAAGTCTGCCAATCCAACGATTCACTGTCCTTTCTGAGATTTCGCCGGTATTTTCTTCTGCCAGCAGTGAGTCGAACGAAAGCAGGATTCTGCGTGTATTCTGTAAAGTACCGTCACTGATTGTGCCCTGGCTGATTGCAAGGTATTCCGCCAGCTCGTTTTTGAAAATGCTTTTAAATTCATTCATGACAAAGACCACCTTCCTTCCAGAAAACCGGCAAATGTACCTGCTGCTTCCGGTACAGGGAGTGCGTAGCCCCGAAGCTGCTCAATGTCCAGACTGGCATAAGAACGGATGGCATTTTGGTCTGTATGTCCAAGAGTTTTTCTTACGACTTCATAAGGGATGTTGTCATTGACCATGGAACTTGCAAGGGATGCCCGGAAGGCATGTGCTCCCTGCTTGCGTTTACCTGGATCGATTCCTGCTGTTTCAATGGCAGTCCTTACAATCTTAGTGATTGCCTGTACTGAGATATGGCTGTAAGGCGGAATAATTCGGAGAAACACATATGGACTTTCATTGTCGGCACGCTCTTCCTGTAAATATCTCTCCAAAGCAGTTTTTACATCGGGAACCATGGGAAGTTCAATAGTGACACTGGTTTTATGCTGGGTAAGCAGGATCAGGTCCCTGTCAAAATCCAGCTCTTTGAATGTCATGGATGAAATGTCCCCGCTTCTGATTCCGAGCCGCGTCGCAAGGAGCAGGGCTGCATAATCACGCTTTCCGTGTGGGGAAGTCTGGTCTATGCTGCTTTCGATTTTTAGAATTTCATCTGTTGTGTATACAGAAGGGTATGGCTGCGGTCTTTTAAAAAGAGGGACAATACCACTGTAATCCCTGTCGGTATGACCGGACTGATAAGCATACCGGAGAAATGTCCGGATGTGGGAAAGATACCACTTGCTGCTGACTGATAAGCATACGGTTCCTATATTTTGGGGATTCATTTCCTGCGGTTTCACACAACCGATTCTGGTTAGGGCGGATAAAAAGTAATGTCCAATCTTATCATGAAGATGAATTGTACTTTCCTGTAGCCCCTTACGTCGTCCGTCTTCAAGATATTCCGACAAAAAAGCATCCATCTCGGGATTCAGTTCCTGATACCTGCATGATGCAATGTCGTTTTCGTTTGTCTGTTGACACATGGTTAAAACCTCCTCGTTATTTTAGTGGCTTTAACTGTACCATACATGAAAAACGTTATCCGAGATTTTCTGTTCAAAACCCAGAATACCAAACGACATTTGAAGTTTACCTCGGATAATTGAATATCTGGGATAATGCGCCCTATCCCAGAACTCGGATAGGGCGCAATTATACACCACCCAGAGGTTGGTGCATTGCGTTCTCCGAAGGCTCCTCGCCGGAGGGCTGTGATTTTCCGCAGTCATGGTCTGCTCCAAATCATACAGGGGACGCTACACTTCCCCTGCGCTGGCTGCAGCCAGCTACCCTTTTGTGGACTTGCCATCTGGGGACACTTTGCGTTGCAAGTTGTTCCCAGCCGACAAGTTTCATAAAATACGCTATCTTTTCGATAGGCGATGAAGTATAATGAAGATGACAACAAATCGGAATTTGGCAAGGAGTTTTGATAGCATGAAAAAGAGATTTCTTAAAATTGTGATAGGGATTGTTTTAGTTTGCATTTTATTCGTTGGATTTCTTTATGCAAACAATAACATCGGTATGACTTCGACCAATTTGGAAACGGATATTCGTTCATCGCAGAAGATTAAAGATGATTGGACGCTCGATGGAAGCGTTTCTAACACGATGGCTGCTTATATTTCTTATTCTCAAGACATGAGCGACCACACTTTTTCCGTCTATGTCAATCGTCCAGGACTTTCCTTCGGATATTTTTTCCGTGGAGGTGGAACTCTTTCGGGGATTCAAAGAGGAATTGTGGAGTTTACTGTAGAGGGATATAATGAACGAGCATTTATTTCTATGAATCAACAGCAGGTGCAACAACTTGAAATAGATGATGGCAACACAATTCAAGTGGTTGATATTGACCGCAATAAACCTTTTGCGATTGTCTTGCCTATAAATGCGGGTAATATTACTTTTTATGATGTAAATAGAAATACTGTGGAATATTGGAATAATCCTCTTTGACAAATTCAAGTTTGGAGAATTGAGAAAATCGGAATTGACCGAGCTCTTTGAGCGAGGGATACTTCTTGTCCGAAGGGCAAGAAGGTGGGCGTAAAAAAGATTAGAACAATCGGGATTTGAGGAGGTGTTCATATGAAGAGAGCATTGCTTTTTATTTTCATGACGGTTTGTGTATTAGGAATGTCCGCCTGCAGCAGCAAAGACGCCATGCCAGAAACATCAGATTCTGCCAGCAATCCGGTTCAGAATACAGATATCAGTAATCTGAATGGAGGAAAAATCTGGTCTGAACAAGATATTGTGTCGATGTTCTCTCTTGTGCAAGAAACAGATTGGGAATACATAGACTGTGTTTTAATTCCAGATCATGCTAGTGACCGTGTTGGTGCAGTACTCTTCCGGAACGATAAGGAGCAAACAAGCAATGTTGCGTTCTTTGATGCAGACGGATACTTTCAACAGTATGGCACATATGCAAGAATGTCTGACGAACCTGATTTTCAGTATCTCGGAGGTGGTGCGGTAACATTTAGGCTGGAAACAGAAGATGGTATAATCTATAACTACACGATCACAATCTCGATCGATGACAGTAATGTGAATTTTAAAGCGGAAGATGATTTGCCAAAATAAATTCAAGTTTGTCAGCTTCACATCGGGTCAACTTGCCCCGAACTTTTACAATTAAATACCCGCCGCCCACATAGCGGCACACCGAGCAGGAAATCTGAAAAAGGTCTCCTGCTTTTTTTCTGCCAAAATGAGGTGGTAAAACGCCACCCCATCCACCAATTACCGAAAGGAGGGACACGA
>ENA-ORTV01004118-ORTV01004118.1-human-gut-metagenome-genome-assembly--contig:-NODE-4118-length-11281-cov-4.842776_pt1 | contig 11281 bp, 8 predicted proteins | sample MGYA00241915_ERZ509194 | MGnify/ENA primary metagenome ERZ509194 (study PRJEB26280, sample SAMEA2338810) | human gut metagenome | biome: human gut; feature: human-associated habitat; material: faeces... | reverse complement strand
GGCTTTCTTGTGGGGATGCTGGCGCTGGCCGCTGCGCTTTCCCGCCGCTTTTCCATGCCGATCACGCAGGGCTTTGCCGCAGCCAGAAGTCAGGAGCAGGACTGGCAGCCTACGGGCATTCGGGAGATCGACGAGCTGACGGCCTATTTTCACAGCCGTCTGCGGGAGAGACCGTCCGAGGATGCTCTGCCGTGGCAGGTGGAAAGCCTTGTGTCCGAGCTGATCGACCGGGCGAAGGGACTGACCGGTACGGAGCGCGTGATCCTGCGCTACTATGCCGAGGGCTATGCGGTCAAGGATATTTCCGGTCTGCTGTTTATCAGCGTGGGTACCGTGAAGGGACACAACAGCCATATCTACAGCAAGCTGGGCGTGAATTCCTACGACAGCCTGAAGGCATATCTGGATGTTCTCCGGCGCTGTGAGCGGCTGGAGGAGCTGCTTCAGGGCGGCGGTAAATAAAAGAAGAAAGCTCCTGTGCGGAAACCGAGGCGTATGTCCTCGGTTTTCGTGCGTTTGCGCGGAAATCCGGGCTGTTTTCTCTTTGTTGAAAACACCCAAAAGGTGATGCCTGTGTTTGTGCATTCCGTCTATGCCTGAGTCATGTTTTGGCGTTTTTGCCCCAAAACCATGACTCAGGCCTATATTTTTTTCCTGTAAAAACTGATATGAATAAATCATCAAAGCCGCGATTGGAAGAACTGCCGGAGAGGAGGGACGGATAGATGAAGCGGGTCGTGAAAGAGGCAATGGGAGACTGCTCCACTGTTGAGGAGTTTCGCTTTCTCGTTCGCTGTCAGGAATGCGGTGGAATATGGCACAGCAGTCCCATCCGCTTTTCCAAAGCTGGCGCGGAGCCGGAGCCGGAGGGGATGCGCACGATCCTCCGCACGCTCTACGAGCGGGAACGGGAGGCCGCCCGGGAAATGGCCGCGGCGGAGGCCGCAGAGATTTTCAACTATTGTCCGGTCTGCGGCAGGCTGGTGTGCGACCGATGCTTTCTGATCTGCGAGGATCTGGATCTGTGCATTGCCTGTGCGAACAAGCTGCGGGTGCGCGGCAGAATTGTGGCAGGTGAGGCCTCGGATGCACGGGAGCCTCCTGCCGGGGCGGACGGAAAAATTACAACAGAAGGAGATGGAACCATATGAACATGAGGAAACGAAAGAATGCAGGGAGACTGCTGAGCCGTCTGCTCTGTCTTGTGACAGTGATGGGAATGCTCGTCCCTATGGCATTGGCAGATGAGTTGGGCAAGGTGCCGGGCAGTTCCGACACAAACACGTATGAAAAAGCAGACATCAAAGTGGAGATTTCGGTCGTGAAACATGTCCAGCAAACCGGCACGGAAACACCTCCAGCTGAGACATTTGAATTTGAAGTGGAGGACACGGCTCGGGGGGAGAAGCATCCCCTTTCCTACTACGGTATTGGTGTGGAGGAATTGAAGCTGGCCACGAACGGGGTCGGCGATGTGGAGAAAACGTTCTCTTTCAATGTCCCGTGGACAAATGATTATACCGCCTATCACTGGGATGCCGTCCCCAAGTCCGGCACGGATACGGTCGCCTGGTACAGCAAGACCTTCCTGCTCAGGGAGAAGAATGACGGCAAGCCGGGATGGAACTATTCTAATGCGGAATATGCGCTGACCTTCTGGTATGACATTGAATATGGCTCAATGCAACTAAATATCCATGTTCCCGGAAATGATGTGTATTACACAAAAGCGGAGTTTACCAACACCTATACATACAGCGAGACCCGATATGAGCTCCCCTTCACCAAGACAGTGAAGCTGGGCGGCAGCGACGATCCCGGACGGGAGACCTTTGAACTGGAGATCTTCGATGTCGGCGTCGGAAGCATGGAGGAGCACGCGAAGGAACTTTATACGGCAGCTGTCACCACCAACGGCGTGGGCGATTACGATGGCAGACTGGTCATCTCCGGCCCGGCGGATCAGGTGGAAGCGCTTGTCTGCGAGGGCTTCTATGTCCGGGAAAAGAACGCCGGAGCCGCCAACTGGACGTATGACGACGCGGTATGGCACATCCTGCCGGAGCGAACCGGCTATATCGTAGATACAGATGCGCCGCTTGTCAATAATCTGCCCGCTGATACGCAGATGGAGACGGACGCGAACGACCGCTTTGTTATCCACGCCACAAAGCGGGAGGAAAGCGACAACGGTGTCGATTATGTGGATTACGGGACGCCGGCGAACAAAATGACCTTCACCAACACCTACACCCGCAGCTCCGGCGGCGGTGGCGGCTCCAGCAGCGCGTCCATCACGGTAAACAAGACCGACGCTCTGGGCAAGCCCCTTGCCGGCGCATCCTTCGTGCTGAAGGACAGCCGGGGACGGGAGGCCTATCAGGCCACCTCGAACGCCAGCGGCATCGTGCGCTTCACCAGGGTCGGCAGCGGCATCGTGCGCTTCACCAGGGTCGGCAGCGGCACCTATACGCTGCTGGAAAAGGCTGCGCCGGAGGGTTATGTGATCTCGGACAAGACTTATGAGCTGACCGTCAGCGGTTCCCGCGTCACGATGAATGGCAAGACCTATTCTCCTGTGACCTTCGTCAACCGCAGGGCGGCGGAGCTGAACAGGCGCGACCACTACGCCTTTCTGGTTGGCTACGCCGACGGTACCTTCGGACCGGAGCGCAACATGACCCGCGCCGAGGTGACCACCATGTTCGCCCGTCTGCTGACCGAGCAGATCGAGGCGGATAAGACCTATTCCAGCACCTTCAACGATGTGGCGAAGGGCTGCTGGGCAGCCAACTACATCGGCTATATGCAGCAGTTCGGCATCGTCACCGGATATACGGACGGCAGCTTCCGTCCCGACGCTCCAGTGACCCGCGCTGAGTTCGCCGCCATTGCCAGCCGCTTTGAAAAGCTGACTCAGGGCAGCGCGAGCTTCACCGACGTGCCGGACACCCACTGGGCAGTCAGATACATCAACTTTGCGGCCACCCGCGGCTGGGTCACCGGATATGAGGACGGAACCTTTAAGCCGGAGCACTCCATCACTCGCGCCGAGGTAGCGGCGGTCACCTGCCGCCTGCTGGAACGCAGCGCGGATCAGACCTATATCCGCAGCCATATCGGTGAGCTTCGAACCTTTGCGGACGTGACCGAGAGCCACTGGGCATACTGGTATGCCATGGAGGCCGCCAACGGTCATGACTACACCAAATCCGGCGGCAGCGAAAACTGGAGCCGCACTCATCGATAACAGTTTTGATGCTTTCGGGCGATTCGTGTTCTGCGTCAGTCGGAGCAGCGAAGCCCTTCGACAGCCTCACAAATGATGCGAGAAAGGAGGACGCCATGCAGCTGTCTGCCGGTCACGGCGCCGGATGCATGGGGATAACGCTATGGGCAGAAAATATCTTACGCTGGCGTCGGCGCTGCTGCTGGCACTCTGTCTGAACGCCTGCGGCAGCCGGCCGGGCACGGTCCCTCCTCCTTCCGGAGGCGGTGAAGGAGAAGGCAGTCCGCTGCTGACGCCTGCATCGCCTGACGACTGCTACTGGACCGCCGTGCGGCATGAGTCCTACAACCCCTCTTATGGCCGTACTGAGGTCAGCACGATGCCTACGGAAAAATGGTGGGCGGATCTTGTCCTCGACGAGGACGGAACGGCGCAGTTCCGCGAGGTGCTCGGCCTCGGCTACACCTCCTGCCTGAGAAACGGCCAATGGTGGCTGGGGGCGGACAATGTCCTGCGGCTGACCGGAGAGGATTATGACGGAGAGCTCGTCACCATGGATGGACGCATGGAAAAGGATCGTTCCGTGATGCTGGAGACCCCTTACGGAGACCGGTTTTATTTTGAACCGGCGCAGAAGCCGGATTCCGGCGGAGAGCTCTGCATCGCAGATCTGGAAGGGACCTGGCGGATGACCGGCGGCGAGCCCGGTGCCGGGGAGAAGCACATGGCTTCTCTGCTGAACATCGAGCGCCGGTGGTCTGACGGCGAGGAAGGCGGCTATATCCTGCGGGCGGAGTATTACAGCGCCCGCCTGCTGGATACGGATACGCCGCAATACGAGACACAGAAGGAGCTGCTGGTGGAAAAACGGGAGGAGGCTCTGTCGGACGGCTTTTCCGGCGAACCATGGTCGGCACAGCTGTTTTCCGAGGAGTCCGGCGCAGAGTATCTTGCGGCGCTGACAGAGCGGAACACCCTGTACCTCCGGCGCTCTGATGCCCCGGACGGTGCGCCGACAGTCTACACACGCTCGGACGGCTTTCTGCCGGAGACGCTGACGCTGACTCTGGCGGACGAGCCGGACAGCGCGCTGATATTTTACTGGCGGGATCCGCCTGCGGAGGTCGCGCAGCCGCTGGAGGCGCTCCCCATGACCGCACTGGAAAAGGGCGGTCAGAACAGAATCCTGCTGGTGGGGCGCTGGTACGAGACAGACATCCAGTTCTGCACAGGCAGTGCCGAGCAGAACGAGGACGGCACGCTGGGGGAGTGGCTCACGGATACGGTGCTGTATGAGGGTACGCTCGGGATTGACGAGCCGCAGTGGTTCTCGCTTTCCATCCCGGAGAAGAACGCAAGGCTGTGCCTGTTTATGAAGCGGCCGTGGGACGAGAGCTGGTTTACCTGGCCCATCACGGATCGGGATCCGTTCCTTGTGAGCGGAAACACCTTCCTGACCGAGACGTAACAGCGCGCCGCTGCTCCGGAGACAGAGTGGCAGTCATTGATTTGAGAAAAACGATTTCAGGGCAGTGCCGCCGCAGCATTCACTGTGCGGCGCTGCCTCAGATAAAAAGGAGACGAAGATTATGGGACTTATCAAAGCGGCATTGGGCGCAGCGGGCGGCGTGATGGCCGACCAGTGGAAGGAATACTTTTATTGCGAGGCGATCCCCGCGGATGTGCTGGCAGTGAAGGGGCAGAAAAAGGTAACGGGACGCTCGAGCAACAGGCGCGGCGACGACAACATCATCACCAATGGCAGCGTGATCGCCGTTGCGGGCGGACAGTGCATGCTCATCGTAGAGCAGGGCAAGGTGGTCGATGTATGTGCTGAGCCGGGCGAATACACCTATGATATGTCCACCGAGCCGAGTATCTTTTCCGGCGATCTGGGCGACAGCGTGAAGAGCGTGTTCCAAAACATCGGCAAGCGCTTTACCTTCGGCGGCGAGGCCCCAAAGGATCAGCGCATCTACTACTTTAATACCAAGGAGCTGACGGGCAACAAGTATGGCACCCCCAGTCCTGTTCCCTTCCGCGTAGTGGACCAGCGTGCGGGCATTGATCTCGATATCGGCATCCGCTGCTTCGGTGAGTACAGCATCCGGCTGAAGAATCCGCTGCTGTTCTACACCAACGTCTGCGGCAACGTCAGCGAGGACTATAAGACCGAGAATATCGCAGGACAGATGAAAACCGAGCTGCTGACCGCGCTCCAGCCTGCGTTTGCAAAGATCAGCGAGATGGGCATTCGCTACTCCGCTCTGCCCGGTCACACGCTGGAGCTGGCGGACGCGCTCAACGAGCAGCTGTCCGGCAAGTGGCGCGATCTGCGCGGCATGGAGATCGTTTCCTTCGGCGTTTCCAGCGTGAAGGCGAACGAGGAAGACGAGCAGATGATCAAGGAGCTGCAGCGCAATGCAGCCTTTATGGATCCCACTCGTGCAGCAGCGCACCTTGTCGGCTCGCAGGGTGAAGCGATGAAGGCAGCAGCCGCCAACACCGGCGCGGGCCCCGCCATGGCCTTCATGGGCATGGGCATGGCCGGTCAGGCAGGAGGCATGAACGCACAGAACCTCTTCCAGATGGGTCAGCAGCAACAGCAGATGCAGCAGGCGGCGCAGCCTGCTCCCGCTCCGGCGGTGCAGGGCTGGACCTGCTCCTGCGGCCAGAGCGGCATCACCGGCAACTTCTGTCCCAACTGCGGCAGCAAAAAGCCCGAGCCGAAGTCCGACGCGGACAGCTGGAAGTGCATCTGCGGCGCCACTGTCAACGGAAAGTTCTGCCCCGAATGCGGCAGTCCCAGACCGGCGCCTGCCGTGGAGGGCTGGACCTGCTCCTGCGGCGCGGTGAACAAGGGTAAGTTCTGCTCGGAGTGCGGCGCGAAAAAGCCTGCCGGCGTTCCGCAGTATAAGTGTGACAAGTGCGGATGGGAGCCGGCTGATCCTCGGCATCCCCCGAAATTCTGCCCCGAGTGCGGCGATCCCTTTGACGATGGGGATATCGTGGGATGAAGCACCGGCTCTGGATCTTTCTGGCGGGCATGCTGGCCGGACTCATTCTTTCCGGGAGCTATAAGCACTTTGTCACCGATCGGATCATGGACTGGGGCGGCATGGAAAACCCGGATGCGTACCGGGCGGAGGAAACGCTGACCCGCTTCAGCTGGAAGCAGTAATCACAGCGCACGCCTGCTCTGCACAGGGAAGGCGAAGCAAAAAAACAGGACACAGTAGAGGAGGAAAAGATTATGGCAAATCTGACTGGAAATTTGAAGGACTCTGTAACCGCAACCTTTCCCCGCGAATTCGATATTCCCAACGCGATGACGCTCGGGGAGATCTATGACAGGCTGAACAAGCGCGCTTCGGCGTTCCAGATGCCGTTTTCCGTCAAGGGCGGCGTCCCCGGCGAGCGCATCGTTTTTGCAAAGGAGCCGAACCTGGATGTTACCATCTGGCTTCACGTCAAGAACGGCACGCACATCAAGATCACGCCGGTCACGCAGAGCAGCAGCGCTACGATCAACGGCATCGACGTCGGCAAAAACAGCGTTATGCGCAAGGGCATCAAGGGTGTCGCGAGCAGACCGATGCTGCAGGGACAGTACATCGACGGTGTGACCGACACCATCAAAAAGATCCTTGCCGGCGAGGCGGTCGCGGACTATGTGGCGCCGGCAGTCGCGCCCGGCGCGGACAAGCCCCTGAACTGGCTGACGCTCCTGCTGCTGTGCATCTTCGTCGGCGGCGCCGGTATCCATCGCTTCTATGCAGGCAAGATCGGCACGGGCGTTCTCTATCTGTTCACAGGCGGTCTGTTCGGCATCGGCTGGCTCGTAGATCTCATCAAGATCGCCACCGGAAAATTCACGGACAAGAACGGCAACGTGATCCAGAAAAGCTGAGCGGCGCGGCCGTGAAGGATGCTGGGCACGAAACACAGAGGTTTGATATAACCGACGGTAAAAGGAGTCAGAAATGAAAAAAGTTTTATCTCTTGTGATGATACTGATACTCTCCCTTACCGCCTGCGGCGGCAAGGGAGGCGGAGCCTCCGATGATCCGAATCTCGGCAAATACATCGGTGAGGAGTACTCCGGCGACGGCAGCAACTGGTTCAGTCTGAGTGAGATATTTGATGAAGGCGAAAGTTACATCGAACTGAAGGACGGCGGCAAGGGTGTGTTCTGTCTGGGCGGCGACGCGACCGACATCAAGTGGACGCTCGAGAGCGACGGCACGCTCAAGCTGACCCGGGACAGCCTGGAGAGCAACGGCACGCTCAAGGACGGTATGATCACGCTGACCGACCTCTGGGGCAATGATACGGTTACCATAACATTCCAGAAGGAGGGCGACTCCGAAGCGGCGGCGACCGGCGATGCGCTGCTCGACTGGTGGAATGGCGACTGGTACGGCTGGTGGAAGATGAGCGGCTGCTCGGGCGGTTACGAGGACATGGAGGGCGAATGGTGGGACGTCTGCGGCAGCATCGACATTGGCGCGGATAAGACCGGCACCGTCAAGCTCTGGGACGAGGACTATTCAAAGGACGACCCGATGGCCGAGGCTTCGGTCACTCTGAGCGCAGCCGGTACCGGCGAACACGGCACGCTGACATCCGAGAGCGGCTACTTCACGGACGTGGATCTGGAGCACGCAGACTGGATCATAGATCCGGGTCTGGAGGATTACGAGGATCTGATCCGGATCGACGGCTGGTATGAAAGCGGCGACGACGAGTTCTATTATGAGATCTATCTCCGTCCGTGGGGAACCGCATGGGATGACATGGAAGAAGATTCGTGGCCTGCTCTTTACAGCAGCTGGTATGTGCCGCTGATCGAGGCGGGCAAGTCCATGCCGGATGCTGTCGGTGCAGATATGCCGGCGGACAGCGGCAATGCAGGCACGGCGGCAGGCACGAGCGCTCCTGACGGCACCGGCATCGTGACCGAGGAGCAGGTGCAGAAGGGCTATGTCTGGATGAACGAGGTCAATAACAACATTTTTGACACTACTTACGAGGAGATTGCCGACTACTTCGGTGTGGAGGGCAAGTTCGTCAAGGAAGAGTACAGCGACCACATGAAGAGAAACCAGCGCTACTACAAGTGGATCTCCAAGGACAACGAAAACCACTTTATCTATGTCAATTTTGCGGAAAAGGAACCGAATGTTTTCACGGTCAGCGCGTACAACACGAGCGGCTTCTCCGGCACGGAGGCCATCGAGAAGTATCTCGACACCGTGAAGGCCGAGGCGGCTGAGGCGAATAAGGCTTCCGTCGCAAGTGAGGGAACGAAGGACTTCTCTGCGACTGTGACTCAGTTTGCACATGACGATGTGCTGGTCAAGATCACGACGAAGATCCCGAAGTCCGGCTGGTCGTATGACGAGGGAAAGAAGTGCCTTGTGGAAAACGACGATCCCACGGCCTTCGGCGCGGGCAGCATCAGGTTCGAGGTACGGGCCAAGGTGGAGGACTTCGACTACTACAAGAAGGACTTCGAAAACTATCAGGATATTGCGGATCGCAAGATCGGCGGCATCACCTTCCACGGACGTACCTACAAGTACATCGGCTACGACTGGATCGAGTACGTTGCGCAGATCGACGACGGACGCGCGCTGTCCATCGGACTGAGAAAGCTGGACTGTGCTCCGGGCACGGCGCCCGATGTCATCCTGAGCAGCATGACGATCAAGTAAACGCGGAATGATGAAGGGCAGACTTTCCCTGACCGCAATGCAGGAAACGGTGTCCGCATCTGCGGACACCGTTATGGGAGAAAATGAAAGAGGTGAAACCATCTATGCCAGCACAGGTAACCAACTATCAATGCCCCAGCTGCACCGGACCGCTGCATTTTGTGGGCGCTTCCGGCAAGCTGGAGTGCGATTACTGCGGTGCCAGCTACGATGTCGCGGAGATCGAGGCGCTTTATGCAGAGAAGGAAGAAAAGGCTGCGGCAGCGCAGCAGGCGGCAGAGGAAAAGGCCGCAGAAAAGAAGGAAGCCTCCGCCGGCGGCGGAGACTGGGATACCTCTGGCTTCAGCGAGGACTGGGGCGAGGAGGGGGAACGCATGAAGGCATACAGCTGCCCGAGCTGCGGCGCGGAGCTGCTCTGTGACGAGAGCACGGCGGCAACGTCCTGCCCCTATTGCGGCAACCCCACGGTCGTGCCGGGGCAGTTCTCGGGAGAACTGAAGCCGGATTTCATCCTTCCGTTCCGGCTCGGCAAGGAGGATGCAGTCAAGGCGCTCAAGGAGCACTGCAAGGGAAAAATTCTCCTGCCCAAAGCCTTCACCGATGAAAATCATGTGCAGGAGATACGCGGCGTTTACGTCCCCTTCTGGATGTTTGACGGCAAGGCGCAGGGCGACGCCAGATATGAGGCGACCCGCTCGCACAGCTATACCTCCGGCGATTACGAGATCACGAAAACGGAGCACTATGATGTTTACCGTGCCGGCTCGGTCACGTTTGAAAAGGTGCCGGTGGATGCCTCGAGTAAAATGCCGGATGACCACATGGACTCCATCGAGCCGTATGACTATGATGAACTGAAGAACTTTTCCACGGCCTATCTGCCCGGTTTTCTTGCTGACAAGTACGATGTGAGCGTAGAAGAGAGCCGTGAGCGTGCGGATGAGCGCTGTATGGGAACGCTGGATGCCGCGCTGCTCGACAGTGTGAAGGGATATGACACCTGCACCCGTCAGGCCGGCAGCACGGATCTGGTGCGCGGCAAGGTGCATTATGCGCTCATGCCGGTGTGGATGCTCAATACCAGATGGAATGGCAAGGATTTCCTCTTTGCCATGAACGGGCAGACCGGAAAGCTCGTAGGCGACCTGCCGGTCAGCTGGGGGAAATTCTGGGGCATGTTTGCCGGTATCGCGGCGCTCCTTTCAATCGTTGGCTCGATCGGAGCCACGCTGCTCATGATGTGACAGGGGGGGATGGACATGAAAAGAAGAATGACAGCCCTGCTGACGGCGCTCCTTCTGGCGCTGACCCTGTGTGTCCCCGCCCTGGCGGTGACGGAGTACGGCGCGTACTATGATGAAACCGACCAGCTCGGCTCAGTCGAGCTGACCTATCAGGGAGAGAAGAAGCTCCCGCAGCTCACGCAGGAGCTTGGCGTCGATCTGCGTGTGGATGCCTTCACGGAGGAGGATGTGTCCGAGGACACGAGCGTCGAAGATATTGCGGCCTATGTCTATGAAAATTCCGGCTACGGCTGCGGTGAATCGAAAGACGGTGTTTCGCTGACGCTGCTGCTGCGCAGCACGGCGGACGGCGCGTACACGCTTGCGGAGAAGGACTGGTGCGTATATTCCTTTCTCGATGAGACGAGGGGCAGCGCACAGGAACTGTCCGACGTTGTCCGCGATGCGGTATCGCCCTATATGGCCGAGCGCGCGTGGAACGGCAGAGATATGACGATGAGCGCTACGGCGCTCTCGCAGGCGGTGGACGCGATGGCGGAGAGCGTGGAGAATTATATCCATGCAAACGCTTCGACGGACGTCGCAGGCGAAGACACCGAGGCGGTCGCCGGTGAAGGCACCGAGACGCAGACGCAGGAGCCGACGGACGCCGATATGAACTACATCTTCGACCTCAGCGACAAACTCACCTTCGATGAGTGGGCGGAGCTGGAGGCGCAGGCGGCAGACATTTCTCAGCGCCACGGCTGCGGCGTTTACGCTGCCTTTGTGGATGACTTCACGGAGTACGGCGGCGGAGACAGTGTTTACAAAACCACCTATCAGCTCTATCACGCCAATGAGCTTGGCATGGGCGAGGGGCGGGATGGTATTATCATCCTGCTGAGCATGGCTGACCGAGATTATGCGATGTTCGTTTACGGCGCGAACGCGGAGAACGCATTCAACGAATACGGGCAGGAGCAGCTGGAGGAGTCCTTCCTCAGCGACTTCGGCAGCGACGAATGGTACAGCGGCGTTTCTCACTATCTGAACACCTGTGATGAGTATCTGACCCTCGCAGAAGAGGGAAAACCCGTGCGGAAGAGCAC
>ENA-ORTV01004113-ORTV01004113.1-human-gut-metagenome-genome-assembly--contig:-NODE-4113-length-11297-cov-3.037538_pt1 | contig 11297 bp, 7 predicted proteins | sample MGYA00241915_ERZ509194 | MGnify/ENA primary metagenome ERZ509194 (study PRJEB26280, sample SAMEA2338810) | human gut metagenome | biome: human gut; feature: human-associated habitat; material: faeces... | reverse complement strand
GGGGTATCTCTACGTCGATGTTCTTCAGGTTGTGCACCCGCGCGCCCCGCACCCGGATGGCGGCGGGGAGAGCGGAACTGGATTCGTGGTTCATCGTGTCTCCTTTCTCTGAATGGGGTCACAAAAGGCTCCCCCACAGGGGAGCCGGAAAGATCATAAACCGAGGGGATCAAACCGCTGGTGTTCGAGCTGGTCGATCACCGCCTGCGCTGCCGGTGCAATGGGAGCGGGCACTGCGGCGGGGCGGCTGAGGTAGTAGCCCTGCAGCAGGTCCACGCCCAGACCGATGACGGTGCGCAGCTGGGCCTCGGTCTCAATGCCCTCGGCGATGAGCTGCATACTGCGGGCGTGGGCGTAAGCCACAATGTTGGAGACGATCTGCTGCTTATCACGGTCGGTGTCGATCCCGCGCACAATGGAGATGTCGATCTTGATATACCGGGGCGAGAGCTCCAGCAGGTTCAGCTCGTTGCTGTAGCCGCTGCCGTAGTCATCCAGCGCAAAGGAGCCGGAGAAGCCCGGAACGTTCCGCTTCCGCTCCAGACATGCGCGGTCCAGATCCTCCTGTTCGGTGATCTCCACCACCAGCCGCTTGAGCAGCTCGGGGTAGCGCTGAGCATATTCCTCCACATCCTCATTCGTCAGGCTGACATTGGCGATGGAGTTGATGAAGAGCAGGGCATCGCTCTGGAACAGGCCCTGTGCCTGCATGCGCTGGAAGATCGCACTGGAATGGAACACAGTGATCCGTTCGATCTCATACAGGCGGCCCGTCTCATGGGCCAGCTGCATGACCTGAGCGGGGGAGTGCAGGGTAGGCAGATCCACCCGCATGAGGGCCTCGTAGGTTGCGATCCGGCCGCTGCGGGCAGAGCAGATGGGCTGGAAGTGGTAGGTCACCAGTTCCTCCCGCAGCAGGAGCTCAAAGTCCTGCTGGGTCTGGGCGGCGTATGCCTCCTGATGGTAGCTGCCGATATCAAAATCACACATGCGGCCCTTGTGGGAATGCTTGACCTGATACATGGCAAAGTCGGCATATTTTTTCAGGGTGAGCAGGTCGTGGCCGTCCGTGGGGTACCAGGCAATGCCGCCCGAGATGCTGATGTGCAGCTGCTTGCCGTTGGGCAGGATGGACACGCTGCGCTGCAGGGCGGCACTCAGCAGCTCCAGCTGGGCGCGGAGCTGTGCCTGATCCTGGTAGCCATAGAAGAAGATCAGGAACTCATCGCCCGAAAGGCGGGAGCAGATGGTGTTGGCGGGCGTATTGGCCGCAAAGCACTGGCCGGTCTGGCGGATGTACTGGTCGCCCCAGTCGTGGCCGTAGGTGTCGTTGATCTGCTTGAGGTTGTCCAGATCCATCATCAGCAGGGCGGCACAGCCCAGCTTTTCGGGCTGCTGGAACAGCGCTTCACAGGCGCGGTCAAAGGCACGGCGGCGGTACAGGCCGGTCAGGGTATCGTAATCGCGCTCGTGCTCAATGCGCTGCTGCTCCAGCACCGTGGTGGTCATATCCTCAGCCAGACCCACCTCGGAGGCGTTTTCGCCCAGGATATGGGTGACACGCAGGGTGATGTAGTGGGTGCTGCCGTCGGGCTGGGGGATGGCAAAGACCTTGTTGTTGGCCGGGGACAGGCGGTAGAACCACCGCTGCTCCAGTGTGCCCATCAGGGCGCGGAAAGCCTTTGGCGTGAGCGGATCAGGCTGCTCCTGTGCAAGGCCCAGCATGGAGAAGAAGTTATCAGTCACATAAACGCTGTCATCGCGCAGCTCATAGCCGCCCAGCTCCGCACTGGCCAATTTCATAATGCGCAAAAAGCGGGTGGAGGAGTCCAGCACGTCTTTGCTCAGCTGGGTAAAGGCGGAGGAGAACTGATCCAGCTCCCTGATGCCGGTGGTGGACAGATGCGGGATGGCTGAGGAATCCGCTTCGGCAGCGGCTACCTCAGCCGAGAGCTTGGCTACGGGCCGGGCCAGCCGCCTGCTGATCAGCCAGCTGCAAACAAAGCCAACGGCCAGCGTGATCAGAATGATGAAGGAGAGCAGCTGCTGCAGCCGCTGGGCAAAAGCAAAGAGCTGCGCCTCGGGAACAGAGCCCACGAGAAGCCAGTGCTCGCCCGAGAAAGGAGCATTCCGGCTGTAGAGGTTCAAGGGGGAGACCGAGGCAATGTAGAGGGCATCGCTGAAGCGGTAGCGGCGGGTCTGGGCACTGTGGAGGCGCAGCGTAAGGCTTTCGTCCGCAGAACCCGGCTGCCCGTCGCAGTGGGAACGGAGCACCGGATGCAGCTGCAGTTCAGCGGCAGAGAGTTCCTCCGTATCGGTCACGGCAAGGAAATAGGTGCCGTTGTTCTGCAGCTCAGAGCAGGGCAGGTTCTCCCACAGGTAGTCGGCCAGCAGCTCCACGCCGATCACGCCGTAAACGGTGCCGTCCGGCAGGATCAGGGGCTGGCTGTAGGCAATGGCCTCGTGGGTGTCCCCGGGCACCAGATAGGATCGTGAGGTCCAGTGGCCATAATCGGAGGCGGCAAGGCTGGCTCCGTCTTTATAGGCAGCCTGGAAAGGGGGATAAAGGAAGCCGCGGTTTCCCAGTGCCCGGTAGCGGATGGTGGGAGCCCAGCTGTTGTCCGTGGCAATGGAGAGGGACTGCACCAGCTGGGCCGGTGCCCGCACAAAGGTCAGGTCGGCGTTGCGCTGGGAGGGAGCGGCATCCGGGTCGAGATCCCGCAGGTAGATGGCGGGCAGCCGGCTGTCCTGCTTCTGCTTGTCCAGATCATGGGTGTTCAGGATAAGAAACACGCCGGTCACCGACTTGATGCGCAGGGTGCTGATGAGCTCCGGCGCGGCGGCTTCCAGCAGGGGATAGGCCGCGTCGCTGCTGCTGTCCAGCGTGCTCAGGCTGATCTCTCCCTCGTCCAGAAGCTGCTGGGTCAGGCCATTGATGGTATCGGAAAGGCTGGTCAGCTCCTGCGCATTATGGAGGATGGACTGAAGATACCGGCTGCGGTTGTCCACCTGCATGGCAAGGATATCCTCGGCGTTCTGGTTCAGCTGGGGGCCAAGCCGGGTGGCGTGGACGGTAAAGGTCAGCAGCAGGATCTCCACCGCCAGCACAGCCAGCAGGGAGAAAAGGATGGTGCCGAAGATAGAATGGCCCGTCTGAGGGGCCTTCTGACTGTGCGGCTTGCGGTTCTGCATCTGAAGGGCTCTCCTTTTGTGGTTGTTCCAAGGGCATCTCAGCCCGCAAAGGCGCTGAGAGCGGCCAGAGTCTGGTCGTACCAGGCATCAAAATAGGCATCGGTCAGGAACTCGGCTTCGGCTTCCTCGGGGGTCTGCCCGGCAGCCAGCCGCTCCAGCACCGTGGCACGGTCGGCAGTGACACGGTCCTCCAGGGCGTACTGCAGGGTATTGCGGGCGCGCAGGGCATCCGGGAAGGCATGGGTGGTGTAGAGCTTGCTGCGATCGATGGCATCAATGGACAGGCTCAGCACCTTGTGGATGCGCTCGGAGACTGTCAGGCCGCTGTTCTCAAGGGCGGACATGCTGTTGGCGGCATAGGTCACGGGCATATAGCCGGACTGCACCGAGAACTGCAGGTTGTTTTCCGGCTGGGTGAACCATTTCAGGAAGGCAACGCAGGCACTGATCTCGTCCTCGGTGCCCGGGATGACTACCATGCCGGCCCCCTGCTGGACGGCCACCGGCGCACAGCCTGCAAAGCTGGGGCAGGGCAGCGCGGCCATCTCGATGCCGTGGCTCTCGGTGTCGCTGGTCAGCACCTGGGTGGGGAAGAAGGAAGCGCTGGAGGAGGAACCGACATAGGCCAGCAGGCTGCCGGTCTTGATATCGTCGCTGCGGAACTTGCCGCTGGCACTGCACCAGCCCTTGAGGTAGGGGACATAGTAGTTATCCCACAGCTTGCGGAGGGTCGGCTTGTCAAAGTGCAGGGTCATCACGCCGTTCTCGGCATCAAAGATGGTCGTACCCAGTTCCTGTGCGCCGCAGAGCAGGTAATTGGTCAGCGCGTCGCGGCCATACAGGGCCTTGCCGTCGTTGGGCGCAGCCGTCTGGGCATCGGTCCAGTCGTAGTATTTGTGTGCGGCCTCGTTCAGCCCCTCCACGGTGGAAAGATCTGCGTAGGTCACGCCTGTGGCCTCGGCAAAGGGGGCAAAGTCGGTGGCGTTCAGGTAGAGCAGCTCGGTGGATTTTGCTATGGGAAAGACCTTGAGCTCCCCGTTGTTCATCAGGTCGCCCTCTTCGAGAAAACCGGCGATATAGGCAGACTTCTCTTTTTCGGTCAGGTAGGGGCTCAGGTCAACGGCAAGGCCCATCTGATCCAGCGTAAAGGCGGTGTCCGCGTAGGAGGAGACGATGTTGGGGAGTTTTTCGGCACCCACCTTGCCCTCGGCGGCGGCCAGCACGCTGGTCTCCAGGTCGTTCACGCTGCCCTGACTGGAGCTTTCGACCCGGATGTTCTTCTCTTTGCCCACGGTGGAGTTGAACTGCTCCACCAGCTGGTTGAAGCATTCCAGCTGATCGCCGTTGTAATAGGTCCAGATCGTGATGGTGGTGGGCAGCTTGCTTCGGCCGCAGGCGGTGCCGCCCAGCGTCACGGCGGCGCACAGCAGCAGACTGACGGCAGAACGAAGGATTCGTTTCATTACCTTATCTCTCCCATTCCGACAAAACGGCTCACGAAAAAACGGCGCGTCCTGTCGTTTCTGAAATGATACCAGACGAAAACATTGTAACACTTTTTCGGGGCGGGGGCTACTGATTTTTGAAAAAACACCCGAAAGCAGACGAAAAAAGAAAAAATCTCTGGCCAGCGCTTCCATTTTTCGTAAAGTCCGGATATAATACAAGCATAAAATACAACAAAAAGAATGGGAGAGCTTATGGCGCAGAAGAAGGACGAGGGCCTGAACGGCAACGAAAAGATCGAACAGGCGGTCTGCCAGTTACAGCAGGAGCCCACGCAGGAGCAGCTGGCGCATACCCTGACCGTGATCCGTCGGCGGATGCGGGAAAACGGACAGGTCGTGGTGGCGGGGGAGCCGAACCCGGCCAGGGAGCAGATGCAGCTGCGGGTCCTCCGCACGGCCGATGGGGCCAGCTGGTGGTATGCCTTTACCAGCTTTGAAGAGGAGATGAAGGGCGCGGAAGCGGTGCAGTCCACCTTTCTGGTGGAGCTTGAAAAGCTGCTGGATGCCGCACTGCAGGTGCCGGAGATCAACGGCATTATCCTGAACCCCTGGAACCGCACCATCCAGCTGGACAAGACCCTGCTCCGGATCATCAAGGGATAAACACGAAAGGGCCCGCCTGCCGCATTTTGGTGCGCGCAGACGGGCCCTTTTTATATGGTAAAGGAAGAAGGAGAATGGCAGATCAGGCCGCGTCGGTGCGGTCCTTCTTGAGCAGACTCAGGATCACGGCACCCACCACGCTGCCAGCGGCCAGAGCCACGCAGTAGAGCAGGGCATGATCGACCACGGGGAACACGAAGATGCCGCCGTGGGGAGCGCGCAGGGCGCAGCCAAAGGTCATGGAGAGGGCACCGGCCAGCGCGGCACCGGCCACACAGCTGGGCAGGACGCGCAGCGGATCTGCTGCTGCATAAGGGATCGCACCCTCGGTGACGAAGCACAGGCCCATGACGTAGTTCACGATGCCGTTGCGGCGCTCGTCAGGGGTCCACTTCTTGGGGCAGAAGGTGGTGGAGAGGGCGATCGCGATGGGAGGAACCATGCCGCCCACCATGACAGCAGCCATGACCTCGTAGTTGCCGGAGGCCAGTGCGGCAGTGCCAAAGACGTAGGCAGCCTTGTTGAAGGGGCCGCCCATGTCAATGCTCATCATACCGGCAACGATGGCACCCAGCAGGACTTTGGAGGTGCCGCCCATGGCGTTGAGGCAGTTGGTCATGGCGGTGTTGATCATGCCCATGACCGGGTTGATGCCGCACATCACGGCACCGATGATGAGGATGCCGCCCAGCGGGTAGATCAGCATGGGGCGGATGCCGTTCAGGCTGGCGGGGAGCTTTTCGGTGATCTTCTTCAGGAACTCGACCACATAACCGGCCGCGAAACCGGCCAGCAGAGCGGCCAGGAAGCCGCCGGAGATGCCGGTGGTCTCACCGGCGGCGATACCGGCGAAGTTGGTGCCGTTCATGGCCAGCACGCCGCCCGCAAAGCCCACGGCCAGGCCGGGACGGTCGGCGATGGACATGGCGATGAAGCCTGCCAGAATGGGAAGCATGTAGCCAAAGGCGGCGCTGCCCACCGTCTTGAAGAAGGCGGCGATGGGGGTGTTCATGCCGAAGTTGGAGGGATCGATGGTGTAATCGTCCAGCAGGAAGGCCAGCGCGATCATAATGCCGCCGCCCACCACAAAGGGCAGCATGTGAGACACGCCGTTCATCAGGTCCTTGTACACCTTGCGGCCAAAGCTGTCGCCGGAGGTCTCCTCCTCGGCAGCGGCGGCACCGCCCTTGGCGTGATAAACAGGAATTTCACCGTGGGCCACCTTTTTCAGCAGCTCCTCGGGCTTGTGGATGCCGTCATCCACCCGGGCAAACAGCACGGGCTTGCCGTCAAAGCGGGCAGTCTCCACATTTTTGTCCGCTGCCACGATGATGCCGTCACAGGCTGCGATCTCGGCGCGGGTCAGCACGTTCTTGGCACCATCGGAGCCGTTGGTCTCCACCTTTGTGGGCAGGCCCAGCTTGTCACCGGCCTTGGCCAGCGCCTCGGCGGCCATGTAGGTGTGGGCAATGCCGTTGGGGCAGGCGGTCACGGCCAGAATGCGGTAGCCGCTCTGGGGGATGGCCTGCTGGGTGAAGCTCTCCTCACCGAACTGGGTCTCCTCCTGTGCGTCGATGAGGGCAAGGAATTCGGCGGGGGTCTTGGCGGCCTTCAGCTTTTCCACAAAGTCCTCGTTCATCAGCATCTGCATCATGCGGGCCAGCATATCCACATGCAGGCTGCCGTTTTCGGGGGCTGCAATGGCAAAGAGCAGGTCGGTCTTGCCGTCATCTTCGGCGTTGTACTGCACCGGGGTGCTCAGACGCAGGGCGGCCAGGCTGGGCCGGGTGACCACATTCGTCTTGGCGTGGGGAACGGTGATGCCGTTGTCCACGTAGGTGGAAGCCTCATCTTCCCGGGCGTAGAGCGCTTTCTTGTAGGCTTCTGTGTCGGTGATGTTGCCGTGGGTGGCCTGCAGTTCCACCAGCCGGGAGAGGATCTCGTCCCGGTTGGAGGCCGCGGAATCCAGCTCGATGGACTTTGCGGTGAATAATTCCGTAATGCGCATAAGGGTTCTCCTTTCTCTCTCTGTGCAGCCCTCTCAGCTGCGGTCTGCGCCGCAGACCGCAAAGAGGGCTCTGCTTCAAATTTCCTGCATCAGTTCGGCAATCTTTTCTTTCGTTGCCAGCCCAAGGCTGAACGCGGTGGCACTGCCGCAGGCGGTGCCCAGCCGGAGGGCCTGCTCATAGCTGCCGCTTTGCAGATAACCTGCCACAAAACCGGCCACCATGCTGTCGCCTGCGCCTACGCTGTTCACGACCTTGCCCTTGGGGCAGCCGATGCGGTGCACCTCGCCGTACTCATCCACCAGCAGGGCACCGTTCCCGGCCATGCTCACCAGCACGTTCCGGGCACCCTTTTCCTGCAGGACGCGAGCGGCGGCGGTGATCTCTGCGTCCGTTTTCAGCTCCCGGCCCACGATCTCGCCCAGCTCATGATCGTTGGGCTTGATCAGGAAGGGGTGATAGGGGAGGACGTTGACCAGCAGATCCTGGGTGGCATCCACCACGGCCCGCACGCCGTGGCCCTCCAGCCCTGCCAGCAGCCGCTCGTAGGTGCTCTGGGAAAGGCTCTTGGGGATGCTGCCCGCCAGAATGAGGATGTCGTCAGGCTGCAGGGTGTCCAACTGGGCTTCCAGCTGCTGCATGGCGCTTTCCGGGATGCTGGGGCCTGCGCCGTTCAGCTCGGTCTCGGTGCCCGCCTTGATCTTGACGTTGATGCGGGTCATGCCCTCGGCCAGATGGATGAAATCGGTCCGGAGCCCCTGCGCGGCCAGACCACGTTCCAGCCAGGCACCGGTCTCACCGGCCACAAAGCCCAGAGCCACGCTCTCACAGCCCAGCTCCCGGAGCACGCCGGAAACATTGATGCCTTTGCCGCCCAGCACGCAGTCCTCCCCGGCGGCGCGGTTCACCTCGCCCACCTCAAGGGGTCTGTCGAGACGGACGACATAATCGATGGCAGGATTGAATGTAACAGTGTAGATCATACCTCGGTCTCCTTTATCAGAGTGTATTGCCGGTATTTGGGGTTGGGGCACCGGTTCGTCAGGATGGCACCGCTGTGCAGATCACAGATGACGGCGGGGTAGACCTGCGCGAATTTGGTGTCGTCCACCAGGAACCACGTCTCCCGCGCCCGGCGGATGACCGCAGCCTTGACGGCGGCCTCCTCGGGGTCTGGGGTAGTGAAGCCGGAATCCAGCGCCACGCCATTGGCTCCCATGAAGGCTTTGGTGAAATTGTACTGCTGGATGGCAGTCAGCGCAGCCGCCCCGATGATGGCCTCGGTCTGGGGCCGTAGCAGCCCGCCGGGCAGGAACACCCGGCAGCCTTTCTGGGCCAGCAGGCGGGCGTGGGCCACGCCGTTGGTCACATAGCTGGCGTTCAGGGCCGGGCCGCTCAGCGCCCGTGCCAGAGCCAGCGTGCTGGAGCCTGCATCCAGATAGATGAAATCCTCCGGCAGGATCAGTTCTGCCGCCGCCTGGGCGATGCTCTGTTTCTGACTGACGGCCAGCTCTTCCTTGGCGGCCATGGTAGGCTCGTCTGCCAGAAAGCGGCTGTCCGGCAGGGTGGCCCCGCCGTGCACCTTGTTCAGTTTGCCCTGCTTGTCCAGCTCGTTCAGGTCGCGCCGGATGGTGGATTCGCTTGCGTTCAACGCCTCGCACAACTCCTGTACGGTGGCGGTGCGCTGCCGCGCCAGCAGATCCAAAATCAGGCTGAATCGTTCTTCTGCCAGCATCGGGAACATTCCCCCTTGTTCGATTTATATGATTGATTTTGATTGACGTTGGCGGGTTATGACCGCCTTGCCCCCTTATTATAGCAAAATCTCAGTCAAAATCAATCAGGTTCCGCCAAGTTTGAGTGACAAAATATTGCTCTGTTTTTTGGGCAGGATGCATAAGAAATGGGATACAACAACAAAAAAGCCGACACTCCGCAGTGGAATGTCGGCTGAATCTCTCACCGCTTCGGTCTGGCTGTGCCAGCGCCTTGCGGAGCTCTCCTAATAGGAGAGCCAGGAATCACGGTCACTTATTCTGGATGTACTCGTCCATGGCCTTGGCGGCTGCCTTACCGGCACCCATGGCCTTGATGACGGTGGCGGCACCGGTCACGGCATCGCCGCCGGCGTACACGCCGTCACGGCTGGTCTTGCCCTCGTCGCCCTCGGTGACGATGCAGCCGTGCTTGTTGGTCTCCAGACCGGGAGTGGTGGAGCGGATCAGGGGGTTGGGGCTGGTGCCCAGGCTCATGATCACGGTATCCACATCCAGCTCAAACTCGCTGCCCTTCTTTTCAATGGGACGGCGACGGCCGGAAGCATCGGGCTCACCCAGCTCCATCTCAATGCAGGTGATGGACTTGACGAAGCCTTCGTCGTTGGCGTGGATCTCCACGGGGTTGCACAGGGTCTTGAAGATGATGCCCTCTTCCTCGGCGTGCTCGACCTCCTCCTTACGGGCAGGCAGCTCGGCCATGCCGCGGCGGTAGACGATGTACACAGTCTCGGCACCCAGACGCAGGGCGCTGCGGGCAGCATCCATGGCCACGTTGCCGCCGCCCACAACGGCCACCTTTTTGCCGGTGCGGATGGGGGTCTTGCTGGTGGGCAGGTAGGCCTTCATCAGGTTGGAGCGGGTCAGGAACTCGTTGGCAGAGTACACGCCCTTCAGGCTCTCGCCGGGGATGCCCATAAAGCGGGGCAGACCGGCACCGGAGCCAACGAACACGGCCTCGTAGCCGTACTCGCCCATCAGCTCATCGATGGTCAGCACCTTGCCGATGACCATGTTGCACTCAAAATCCACGCCCATCTTCTTCAGGCCGTCGATCTCCTGCTGCACGATGGCCTTGGGCAGACGGAACTCGGGGATGCCGTACATCAGCACGCCGCCGGCCACATGCAGGGCCTCGTAGACGGTGACCTTATAGCCCAGCTTGGTCAGGTCGCCTGCGGCGGTCAGACCGGCAGGGCCAGCGCCGATGATGGCGACCTTGTGGCCGTTCCATGCGGGCACGATGGGGGCGGTGTGGACGTTTTCACGGTGCCAGTCGGCCACAAAGCGCTCCAGGCGGCCGATGCCCACGGGCTCGTTCTTGATGCCGCGGGTGCACTTGCCCTCGCACTGGCTCTCCTGGGGGCAGACACGGCCGCAGACGGCGGGCAGGGAGGAGGAGCGGGCAATGACCTGATAGGCGGCTTCAAAGTCGCCCTCGGCCACATGACCGATGAACTCGGGGATATCGATGCCCACGGGGCAGCCGGACTGGCAGGGGTTATTCTTGCAGTGGATGCAGCGCTTGGCCTCGTTCACGGCCATCTCTTCGGTATAGCCCAGTGCAACTTCCTCAAAGTTCTTGTTGCGGACGTTGGGGTCCTGGGTGGGCATGGGGCACTTTTTGGGATCCATATTGAAAGCCATCTTACATTCCCTCCTGAGTCTTGAACAGGTTGCAGGCCTTTTCGCGGGCCTTGGCCTCAAAGGGGCGGTACATGGTGCCGCGGGCCATGGCTTCGTCGAAATCGACGAGGTCACCGTCAAAGTCAGGGCCGTCCACGCAGGCAAACTTGGTCTCGCCGCCCACGGTCAGGCGGCAGCCGCCGCACATGCCGGTGCCGTCGATCATGATGGGGTTCATGGAGACGATGCTCTTGAGGCCGTGCTTCTGGCAGGTCTTGACCACGAACTTCATCATGATGAGGGGGCCGATGGTGATGACGAGGTCGTACTGGTTGCCAGCGGCTACCAGCTCATCGAGGGCGGCGGTGACAACGCCCTTGGTGCCGTAGCTGCCGTCGTCGGTCATGATGCGCAGCTCATCGCTGCAGGCTTTGAACTCATCCTCGAGGATGAGCAGATCCTTGCTGCGGAAGCCCACGACGCTGTGGACGACGCAGCCCTGCTCGTGCAGCTCCCGGGCGATGGGCAGAGCGATGGCGCAGCCCACGCCGCCGCCGACGACGCAGACCTTCTTCAGGCCCTCGGTC
>ENA-ORTV01004112-ORTV01004112.1-human-gut-metagenome-genome-assembly--contig:-NODE-4112-length-11301-cov-47.656945_pt1 | contig 11301 bp, 13 predicted proteins | sample MGYA00241915_ERZ509194 | MGnify/ENA primary metagenome ERZ509194 (study PRJEB26280, sample SAMEA2338810) | human gut metagenome | biome: human gut; feature: human-associated habitat; material: faeces... | reverse complement strand
ATGGCTAACAACCTAACTGGTTGTTAAGTGCATTAACCAATTTATATTGTAGTAGTTAGGAGGCAGGAGTTATTGGTGTGCGCATCCGCGCATATTTTGAATATCAGGTTTTGCCTTATTTCAAAATCGCGGCGCAAGCCGCACATTCAACTCCTAACTGCTACCTCCTAACTGATTTTCAGGTTTTATCCATAATGCGGATGGCGGCCAAATCTTGTTCAAAGCTCCAGCGGGACGTTTCTTCGCCGCGCAGGCAGGCAAAAAAGTTGGTCAGCTCATCCACATAGGCGTTCTCTACAATGTTGTCGCTGTAGCGGTTGTCATGCTCAAAGCTGGTGTAGGTGTCCACAAACTGTTTGTCACCGTTCTTGAACTCATACAACGCTTTGGGGTTGCCCTCCCAGAACAGGTGCAGACCATCGCCAAAGCATTCAAAGTTGCGCACTGCCTTGGGGCTTACCACATCTGCTGCCAGCACACCCTGCGCGCCGGAAGCATGGCGCAGCAGCAGGGTAACGCAATCAGGATAGGGCAGCCCAAGGTCGCTGATGCTGTCCTCCTGCACGGTCACATGGGTCACATCGCCAAAGGCATCCAGCAGCCAGGGCAGGTCAATGCCAAAAATCTCGCGCACGCCGCCGGTGCGGGCGTTGCCCACAAAAAAGTTTTTGTAGTTTTCCCACGGGTGCCAATCCGGCAGGTACTGGCCAATATGGTAAATATAATGCACCGGCTTGCCGAATGCAGCCACCTGCTGCTTGATGTACTGAGTTTCGCGCCGGTAAAGCATGGTGGAAGAAAGAAACAGCAGCACGCCTTTTTCTTTTGCTTTTGCCATGTTTTCCTCATAGCCGTCAGCAACCAGATTCAGCTCGGTAAATACCGGCAGGCTGTTGTCCAGCAGCTCGCTGATGATGGCCGCGTGGGTCAGGGGAGCGGTGCAAACAAGGGCGGCGTCCGGGGCTTCGGCGGCAACGGCTTCAGCGATGCTGGGGTAAGCGGCGTCGATCAGGCCAAGGTCGGTGGCTTCCACCCGGCGGGATTCCGCCGTATCGACACCCGCAATGCGGATGCTGGAATCAATGCCTTTGGTCAGGCGGGCACGGCGCTTGCCCATGCTGCCCAGACCAACGATCAGAATTTTCATAGGGAGATGCTCCTTTTGGGGTTAAATTCCGGCACGGGGCCGTCATAAAACGTTTTGGGTTTGGCAAAGTCAAATTGGGCCAGAACCCGGCAGATCTTGCCGCTGGTATCGCCGCCGTTATAGGGGCTTTGTGCGGCGTGGGCCACGGCGGAAAATTCCGGGGTCAGGGCACGGCGCAGGGCGGCCTCGATTGCGGGGGCAGCGGCAGCACAGCACAGCACGTTCTGGCAGATGATGCGCCCGGCCTGGCGGCTGCCGATGTTGACGGTCGGCACACCGAACGTGGGCGTTTCTACCACGCCGGAACTGGAATTGCCCACCACCAGCGCAGCGCGCTGCATGGCGGAAAGATACCGCTTGAGCCCCAGGCTATTGATGAACCCGGCACGCTGCGGGTGGGCGGCGGCAAACGCCTGCATTTTGGCGGTGCACACAGCGCCGCCGGCATCCGCGTTGGAACCGGTGATCAGCCAGAACACGCCGGGAACCGCTTCCATTGCGGCGCACAGGGCATCCGCCTGCGCAGCAGGATCGCCCGCCGCGGCGGAAGTTTCGGGGTGGTAGGTCACGATGGCAAAAGGCTGCATTAGGTCAAAGCCGGTGGAAGCGCACAATTCCTGCCGCGTCATTTTGGGCAGGGTGCGGATGTTTTCATCGCCCAGGCCGCCCACGCAGAACACGGTTTCGGGGGCTTCGCCCATGCGCACCAGCCGGGCCGCGCTTTCGGCACAGCTGGGGAAGTGCAGCGCCGCCATTTTGGTGATGCAGTGGCGGTAGTATTCATCCGCCGCGCCAAGGGTCACATCCCCGCCGGAAATATGCGCAATGGGGATATGCCGTGCCGCAGCCGCTGTAGCCACCGCAAAAATTTCAAAGCGGTCGCCCAGAAGCAGCACCGCATCCGGGCGGTGGGCGGCAAAATAGCCGTCAAATACCGTGATGGTGCGTGCAATGGTAAGGGCCACCGGTTCGTTGGGGTTCTCTTCTTCAAAAATCGGCAGGCGGGCCGCAATGGGCAGGCCGTCAGCCTCAATTTCCTGCACCGTATTGCCAAACCGGGCACAGAGATGTGCCCCGGTAACAACCAGCTGTAATTGCAGGTCCTGTGCCGCCGCAACCTTTTGGATAACCGGCCGCAGCAGCCCATATTCCGCACGGGTGGAGGTGATGATGGTGATGTTTTTCATAATAGTTAGAAGTTAGGAGGGAGGAGTTAAGGCAATACCGCATAATTCTAAGTGCCGATACGGAGAGCGAGGTGCGGCAGATGCCAAGCCAAAAGCGCAGATAATACTGGATGCTGCAAAGGTGAGCGCCGCCAGTGGCGGAAACAGCGAACCGAAGCAGGGGCAGCGGTCGCAGAGTGCGAGGGGCTTTTGCCCCCGAAGCACGATGCGGGTACCGCAACCCGACATTATCGAGCATTTTGGCAACGCAGATGCCGTGCCGCAGCCGCCGGAGCGGTGCTTAAGCCGTCAGGCGGGAATTGTGCGGTGTTGCCTTAACTTTGTATTGGTTCCCCTGGAGGGGAGCTGGACGCGATGCGGCCTGAGGGGTGGTTCCTTATTGCGTGCATAAAAAATTACAGAATAAACCCTACCCAATATTGCCGCTTAAAATGCATCAAAGCGGCTAAGAGGGAGCCATCCCACGGATATTACGATGGAGTTCCAATTCTATTATTTCTATTCAGAGTTTTTCGCCGAGGCCTTTTTGCAAAAGGCCGGAGAACCCCCCGTAAAAATCACAGCTCGATCTTTTCGTCTTCGGCAAAGTCGCGCTTGGCGGTCTGGCCAAGGACGGTGTACCACAGCATGGGGGAAATACCATCGCCGGGGCGCTTGGTCAGCAAGTTTTCGGCGGTGAACACTTCGCCTGCCTTGATGGGCCGCGCGGCCACAATGCTCTTGCGGGCAATGGCCTTGTTAGGGGCTTCGCTGGCGGTCAGGTGCTTGTGGCCATCGCCAAGGGCGGCTTCCACATGGCGTACGGCCTGTACCATGGCCTTGAACTCGGTCGGGTCCAGGCTGGCTTTTTGGTCCGGTCCGGGCCAGGATTTATCCAGCGTAAAGTGCTTTTCAATCACCTGCGCACCAAGTACCGTGGCAGCAACATCGCATTCCCAGCCCGGCGTGTGGTCCGAAAGCCCGACCGGCAGGCCGAACTGGTCAAAAAGCTCCAGCATGGCGGTAAGGTTGGCATCCTCATAGGGAGTCGGGTACTGGGTGTTGCAGTGCAGAATGGTCACTTCCGGGCAGCCGTTGTCGTCCAGGATGCCAAGGGCGTCGGTGATCTCGCTTAAGTTGCACATGCCGGTGGAAAGCAGCGCCGGGGTGTGCAGCTTGCCGATCTCTTCCAGATAGGGCAGGTTGGTGATCTCGCCGGACGGAATTTTAATGAGCGGCATGCCCAGTGTGCCCAAAAACCGCACACTGGGGATATCAAACGGCGCGGAAAGATACTGGATGCCAATGGAATCGCAGTATTCTTTCAGTTCCCGGTGGCCCTCAAACGAAAAATGCAGCTTGCGAATCATCTCCAGCTGGCTTTCGGCGGCATCGGTGGTCTGTTTCTGGTATTCGGCTTTTTCGGCGAACCTGCTCACCACAAGCTCCGGCACAGCGGTCTGGTATTTTACAATATCTGCACCGCATTCCTTAGCCACATAAGCCATCCGCTTGGCGGTTTCCAAATCGCCGTTGTGGTTTACCCCGGCTTCAGCAATGATCGTTACAGGCATAAATTACTCCTAACTCCTAACTCAGCTCTGTTGTTCCAGCTTTCTTCTCATCTTTTCCAGCTCTTCCATCTGGCCCATGTCCATCCAGGAGCTTTCGTTGATGGGGTAGATGCCTACTTTTTCACCGGCGGCGCGGTAGCGGTCGATCACATCAGGGAAGCCAATCACTTCGCCCATCTTCATCTCTTCCACCACGCGCGGCTCCACAACGTAAACGCCGGTGTTGGTCAAAAAGTTCAGCTCCGGCTTTTCCCGCATGGCGGCAATGCCGCCGTCTTCGCCCAGTTCAACAACACCGTAAGGCACTACATAGTGCTTGAACGCGCATACCATGGTAACCAGGTTGCCGTGGGCTTTGTGGTACTGGTACAGGTCGCCGTAATCCAGGTCCAGTAGGGTATCACAGTTGGTAAAGAAAAACGGGGAATCCATCCGCCCTTTCAGCAGGCAGAGCCCGCCGCCGGTGCCCATGAACACATCTTCGTCAATAAAGTCAACGGTATAGTCTTTTTCCAGGTCGGCAAAGTAGCTCTTGATCATGCCGCGCTTGTAGTTGACAATCATCGTCATATGGCGGCAGCCAAAATCCCGGAAGCGGGAAAAAATCAGCTCGGCAATGGGCTGTTCCCCCACCGGAATCAGCGGCTTGGGCAGAATTTTGGTGTAGGGGTACAGCCGCGTGCCAAGGCCGCCCGCCATCATCACAACGGGGATATCCACCTTTTTGCGGTTGTCCACATCCACGCCGCCCGCAAACACAATATCGGTGATGACGCCGTGCTTGTCCAGAATGGGCAGGGCATCAATGCCAAGGCGCTGCAGCTCGGCGCGGGCGCGGCCGCGCTCGGCCACCGGCAGGCTGTGGGGGTGATAATTGGCAGCCTGGGTCAGCGGGGCGCTGAGCGCGCCGCCGCGCAGGATACACTTGCGGATATCCCCATCTGTCACAACGGCCTTCAGCTTGCCCTCCGGCGCAATAAACAGGATGCGCTGGCCCGTTTCATCCAGCTTTTTCATCGTATCCAGCACCGTGCAGGACTCCGAAATAAAAAGTTCTTCGACTTTCAGGTAAAATACCCCCTTGGAAAGGTAGGAGTTAGGAAGTAGGAGTTAGGAGTTGAAAGTGCGGTTTACGCCGCAAATTTTGAAAAAGGTGAAAGACTTAATATCCAAAATTGCGCGCGGCAGCGCACACCAATAACTCCTAACTTCTAACTCCTCCCTCCTAACTCAAATTACAGGTTCTTAACTGCCGCAATCACGCGTTCGCAGTCTTGTTCGGTCAGGTTGGTGGAGCAGGGCAGGTTGACGATGTACTTGCGGTAGTCCTGGGCTTTTTCCAGGGCGTACGCTTCGTTTTTGGGATAGTCGGCCTGCTCGTTGATCAGGGCCCATACCGGGCGGGTCTGGATGCCCTGCTCCTGCAGTTTGGCAATCACGGTATCGCGGTCAAGGCCGGAATCTTTCAGGTACAGGCTGTAGAACCAGTGGTTGGAGCGCACGCCGTCAGATTCCTCTTTGAACGGCAGAATACGAAGGCCGTGTACGCCGTCCAGAGCAGCTTTGTACTGGTCGTAGCGGGCTTTCTTGGCCTCCACAAAGCCCTCCAGCCTTTCCAGCTGGGCAAGGCCCAGGCAGGCCTGCACGTTGGTCATGCGGTAGTTGTAGCCGACTTCATCATGCAGAAATTGCAGCATATCGGCCTTGGCCTGGGTGGAAAGGTGCTTGGCGTGCTCGGCCCAATCGGCGTGGTTGGAAACCACAAAACCGCCTGCGCCGGTGGTCATGATCTTGTTGCCGTTAAAGCTGTAGCAGCCGATATCGCCCATGGTGCCGGCGGCCTTGCCAGCCAGCGGGCCTGCGGTGTAGCGGGTGCCAAGCGCTTCGGTGGCGTCCTCAATCAAAATCAGCTTGTAGCGGCGGGCAATGTCCAGCAGGCGGGGCATATCGGCCATATTGCCAAACACATGCACCACGCCCAGCGCGCGCACACGGGCACCGGTTTTGTTATTGTACAGCCCGTCCTCTTTCAGGGTGCAGTGGTTGGCACAAAAATCCTCCACGGCGTCCGGGTCAATGCAAAGGGTATCGTTGCAGCCGATGAAGATCGGTTCCGCGCCCACATAGCGGGTCAGCGGGTTGACAGCGGCAATAAAGGTCAGGGTGGGCACAATCACCTCATCCCCGCGGCGGATGCCCGCCGCCATTGCGGCCAGGTGCAGCGAGGAGGTGCCGCTGTTGGCGGCAACAGCGCGCGGCATGCCTACATAAGCAGCCAGTGCTTCCTCAAATTCGCTAACTTTGGCACCGCTGGTGGAAACCCAGCCGGAAGTAATAGCCTCGGCAGCGTAAGCTGCTTCTTTTTCGCCGAAGTTCGGCACGGAAAGCGGGATAAAACCAGACATTTGCAAGATCCTCCGATCAAATTTATAGGTGGGTGTGCCCGGCAGAAGAATGGCCAAAGGGCACACAAGGTAAAAACAAAATATATTCTTTTACATTATACGCTATTCTATCTCTTACGGCAAGAAAAACTTGCTGCGGCCAGGGGGCGGTGCTATAATAAACCATATTTCGCGCAATCAACCAGATCAGTAGGGAAAGAGGAAGGAATATGACCAAAAAAGAGGAGTGGCTGGCCGGGACCCGCAGCGCGGTGCCCATTATGCTGGGGTATGTGCCGGTGGGCATTGCCTATGGCGTAATGGCGCGCCAGGCGGGCCTGAACACCTGGCAGACGGTGCTGATGTCCTTGACCGTATACGGCGGTGCCAGCGAGATGATGGCTGCTGGTATGGTGGCGCAGGGCGCTGCTGTGCTGACCATTGTGCTGACAACATTTATCCTGAACCTGCGGCATATCATCATGAGCACCTGCGTGTTCAACCAGATGCAGGGCGGCAGGTTGCCGGTGCGTATGCTGGCCGCTTTTGGCGTTACGGACGAAACCTTTGCCGTGTACACCACCACGGCCAACGCCCCGCGCACGCCGCGGTACTTTTTCTCCATGGCGCTCTGCTCCTATCTTTCCTGGGCGCTGGGCAGCTGGCTGGGGGCCATTGCAACCGGGCTGCTGCCGCCGCTGATCACCGCGGCACTGGGCATTTCGCTGTATGCTATGTTCATTGGCCTGCTGATGCCCGGCCTGCACGGCAACGGCCGCCTGGCCGCGCTGGTTGTGCTAACGGCGCTCTGCAACACTGTGCTGTGCAACGTGGTGCAGCTGGATTCCGGCTGGTCGATGATCCTTTCCACGCTGGGATGCGCGGCGCTGGGGTCATTTTTTGTAACGCCCAATGCGGCAGGTGAGGAGAACAGCCATGCAGAACCGTGATATCTACCTGATGATTTTGGGTATGACTCTGGTGACCTACCTGCCCCGTGTGCTGCCCGCCTTTTTGATGGGCCGCATCAGGCTGAGCACGCGGGTCGAACACTTTTTGCAGCTGATCCCCTATACCGCCATGACGGCGCTGGTGTTTCCCGGTGTGTTTAGCGTGGATGCCAACCCGGTGCTGGGGGTTGTGGGGGCTGCCGTGGCAGGTGGTCTGGCATGGAAAAAGTGTCCCATCATTGTGTGTGTGCTGGCCGCCGTTGCGGTGGAAGCCGTGATGCTGCTGGTGCAGGGCAGCGGGATGCTTTGGAGTGTGGTTGTGGCCGCAGGATGAGGGGAAAAAATAAGGCAGTCGGCCCGGTGCAGGGCGACCAGTTATTGCACACAATTTCTCCCAAGTAATAAATAATAAAGAATAAAGATAAATAATAAATAATAAAGAATAAAGAATAATGTCGGTGCGCCGCCCGCGGCGGCGCAAATAAAACAGGGCCGTTGCTCTGGCCGGAATGCTTTTTGCCGGAGCAGCTGGCCTGGGGTGTATCTGAAACGTCGAAAATATCGTCTATTTCTACAAACGCAGCGGGATTTTGCGTTAAAAAGCCTTGGAATATACAAAGGATTCCGGCGGCTCTTTGCCTTACATCCTGCTTGTGTTTGCGAAATATCCGTCATTTTCTTTGTTTTCAGATACACCTTAGGCAATACCGCATAATTCTAAGTGCCGATACGGCGAGCGAGGTGCGGCAGATGCCGTGCCGCAGCTGCCGGAGCGGTGCTTAAGCCGCAAGGCGGGAATTGTGCGGTGTTGCCCTTAGTTAAAATGTGACGCCGCGGGCGTCACACAACCATTATTCATTATTCTTTATTCTTTTTTAATTAAAATAAACCCGGCCCGGTGCAAGATGCGCACAGGGTCGGGTTGTGTTTGTGAGCTGATAATAAAATGAAATTCAATTTTTCGGTTTGGCGGCGGCGCGCAGGGCGTTTACTTCTTCTGCGGTCAGCTCCCGCCACTGGCCGGGAACAAGGGCAGCATCCAGCGCAACGGGGCCGATGACTTCCCGGTGCAGGGCGTTCACCCCGGCGTCAAACACGCCGAACATCCGCTTGATCTGGTGGTAGACCCCCTGGTGCAGCGTGACCCGCACCACACAGGGGTCGGCTCCGGCGGGCTTCACCTCGGCAGGGGCCAGCGTCTGGCCGTCTGCCAATGTGACCCCGGCGGCAAAGCCGACCCGCATCGCGTTGGTCAGCGGGGTATCCAGCGTAACAAGGTACTGCTTGGGCACATGGCGGCCCGGCGCAAGGATGTCATGCGCCAGCGTGCCGTCATCCGTCAGCAGCACAAAGCCAGTGCTGGTTTTGTCCAGCCGCCCGGCGGGGAATAGCTGTCGGCGGGGGAACGCATCTTTTACCAGATCCACCACGGTGGTATCGCGTTTGTCCTGCGCGGCGCTCACAACGCCCTCCGGTTTGTTCAGCATCAGGTAAACGTATTTCTGGTAAGCCCCGGCCAACAGTCTGCCGTCTACGGCAACCTCGGCAGTGGCTTCCTCGATCTGAGTATCAGCCTTTTTGGTCAGCACGCCGTTCACCGTCACGCGGCCCTTGGCGGCCAGCTTACGGCTTTCCCCGCGGGGGATACCCAGCCGCTCGGACAGGTATTTATCCAGCCGCATCATCAGGCGTTCTCCGCGGTGATGGCGGCGGTTTTGCCGCGGGTTACTTTAACAAGGTCTGCCGGGGCGCATTCGATCTGGGTGCCGATCCGCCCGCCGGAAACCAGGATGGTGGGCTGGGCCAGGCAGCTTTCGTCAAACACGGTGGCAAACTGCTTTTTCATGCCAACGGGACTGCACCCGCCGCGGATGTAGCCGGTTACCTTGTTGATGTCTGCCACATGAATCATGGCAACGCTTTTCACGCCCACGCTCTTGGCGGCTTTCTTCAGATCCAGTTCCGCCAGAACAGGCACAACAAACACGTAATAGTTGCGGTCTGCCCCCTGGGTAACAAGGGTCTTAAACACCTTGGCAGGGTCCTGGCCGGTAAGCTGCGCCACATGGGCACCGTCCACAGCCTGGCCTTCCTCGTGGGGATATTCGTGCGATGTATAATTCACCTTGGCACGCTCCAGCATGCGCATGGCGTTGGTTTTTGCTTCTTTACCCATGGTAAAAATACCTCTTTCTCTGTATGTGCCGGAAAATACGGTGCTCCGATTATTTTACGGAACACGTTGCAAATACAGCCTTATTATACGCCGCGGGTAAAATAATGTCAAAACAGGGGTTGATTTTAGCACTTTAACGTGCTAAACTATACAGCGTTAAGGATAAAAGAATTACCGTAAAGCGGATAAGAAATAGAGGAGAATATGTCATGATCATCGTATTAAAACAGCATGCCCCGGATGAAAAGGTCAAAGCTTTCTGCAACGAACTGCAGACGATGGGGTACCAGATCAACGATTCTATGGGCAGCGATACCCACATTCTGGGCCTGATTGGTGATACCAAGGCGCTGAGCGAAAGCTGGGTGCTGGCAAACCCGGTGGTGGAAACCTGCCGCCGTGTTTCGGAGCCTTACAAAAAGGCAAACCGCAAGTTCCACCCGGACGATACCGTGGTGGAAGTGGGTGATAAGAAGATCAAGGTTGGCGGCGGCCATTTTGCCGTGATGGCGGGTCCCTGCAGCGTGGAAAGCAAGGAGCAGATCACCTTTGTGGCGCAGCGTGTGCAGGCCGCGGGGGCCAGCATCCTGCGCGGCGGCGCATTCAAGCCGCGCACCAGCCCCTACAGCTTCCAGGGGCTGCGTGCCGAGGGCCTGGAACTGCTGGCCCATGCCCGCAGCCAGACCGGCCAGCCCATTGTGACCGAACTGATGAACAGCGAGCATATCCCCCTGTTTGAGGAAACCGGCGTGGATATGATCCAGATCGGCGCGCGCAACATGCAGAACTTTGAACTGCTCAAGGCTGTTGGCCGCACCAACATCCCCGTTCTACTCAAGCGCGGCCTTTCCGCCACGCTGGAAGAGCTGGTGATGAGCGCCGAGTATATTATGGCAGAGGGCAACCCTAATGTTGTGCTGTGCGAGCGCGGCATCCGCACCTTTGAAACCAGCATGCGCAACACGCTGGATATTTCCGCCGTGCCCATGCTGAAAAAGATGACCCATCTGCCGGTTGTGATTGACCCCAGCCACGCCGCGGGCATCGCCTTTATGGTGCCCAGCCTGGCCAAAGCTGCGGTGGCAGTCGGTGCAGACGGCTTGATGATCGAGGTGCACAACGACCCCGCCCGAGCCAAGAGCGATGGAGCCCAGAGCCTGACCCCGGACCAGTTCGATGACCTGATGGCCACCATCCGCCCGGAGCTGGAGTTCTTTGGGAAAACGTTGAATTGAGAAAAGAAATCCGGTATATAAAGATATAGCGAAAGCCCGCAGAGCATTTTTTATGGTGCTCGGCGGGCTTTTGGTTTCGTTGGCAGAAAATAAAAAAGCAGACTTGAATTTTCAAAGACATTCCATGGGAGCACGCTTCACTAAAAAGCAGAGACAGGAGACAATGAAACCAGTTTATCTCATATTGGCGAAGCTGATATTGGCGAAGCTGATCATCAAACAGATCACGACCCAGACCAGCGCAATAATCAGGCCGGCAATCTGGGAGCCCTTGCGCCTGCCGGAATTGCTGTTCTGGTAAGTTGGCTTGGTAGGCCGCTGGGACGGCTGGGGGCGCGGTGCGCTTTCGGCCCGGTGGCGGGCGTAATCCGCCGCCAGCGAGACCGGACGGGCTTTCTGCCCCGGCTCAACGTGGGAGGGGCAGTTGGGATCCTCGGTATGGTGCAGAGTATAGCGGTCCTCAGGGGGAAAAATCATTCCGCAGTCGTCACAGCGCTGGTTGGTCAAATGGCCGCCGCAGATGGAGCAACGCATAAAACAGCCCTCCTGTTCAGTTCTGGTATCACACAAAAAACGACAATAGCTTTGGGCAACACCGCACAATTCCCGCCTAGCGGCTCAAGCACCGCTCCGGCGGCTGCGGCACGGCATCTGCGTTGCCAAAATGCT
>ENA-ORTV01004103-ORTV01004103.1-human-gut-metagenome-genome-assembly--contig:-NODE-4103-length-11321-cov-4.437511_pt1 | contig 11321 bp, 9 predicted proteins | sample MGYA00241915_ERZ509194 | MGnify/ENA primary metagenome ERZ509194 (study PRJEB26280, sample SAMEA2338810) | human gut metagenome | biome: human gut; feature: human-associated habitat; material: faeces... | reverse complement strand
CTGGCGGTCTATCTATTGTTTTCGGTTGCTTGCTTCTTTACCGTACATGAGCATTTCCGGCTGATTTGAAACAAAATAATCAATAACAACAGCGGTGTTATAAATATTCTCCGACCACTTGCTTAACTGTTTAAACTCCTTGGGAGTAATATTTAATCCGACTTTTTCCATACGACCTCCTTTATCGTGTCGTATACATCACTCAAAGTAAGAATTAAATCAAGTTATTGTTTTACATTCTACTTATTTTTAGGCTATATTAATAAATATGAGCAACTTATCACCTGCAGATATTAAATATTTAGATAACGCATTAAGGCTGGAAACTGGATTTATTATCAGATTCACAAAAGAATCCTTTGCTGAATTTTTTCAACATTTTAATATTAACATTTATGATGAAAAATATACGGCAAATGGAACATCTATGACTAATATTTTACACACATTTTGGAATTTAGAAGACAACAAACTTGTTGCTATGACATTATTAGAACTTGCGTCATTATTTCGCAACAGAGAATTAGCGATTCCAATGAATATAAAATTCTCTGGTGAAATCGAAAAAATTGCTAATAAATTGCAAATGTATCCTTCTAAAAAATTAGAGGTAAATAATATTGAAAACGCTGAAGTTACGATCAATATAAGACCTGAAATATATGAACATATAAAAAGATATTTAGTAACTCAAGACTATTATCACGCAGTAGAAGAATCATACAAAATCGTTAGACAGAAATTAAAAGATTTGACTGGTGAAGAAAAAGCTAATCAGGCATTTAGCGAAACAAATATTGAAAAAATATTTGGACACAAAGCTAAAGATGATACCGAAAAAGATTTTTTTGATGGGGTAAAATTTATAAATATGGCAATACAAATGTTTAGAAACGAAAAAGCACACACTCCGGCAAAACAATTAGATAGAAATTTAGCAATACATTATATTTCTCTGGCAAGTTTAGCGTATGAATTAATATCAAAAAATTAGGTTTTGCAAATTCGCTATTCAGTGCGTACTGATTTTATATGTCCATATTTGGCGCAGTTATAAAGTAATATAAATATAAAAGACATATTACCATGTTCATGGTAGTATTGGCATAGGAACTTTATGTAGTTGAGGGTTTTGAATGGGCTATCAAAGTGAAGCAGAATTAGAAAATAAATTAATTGAAAAACTTAAAACACAAGGTTATGAGAGAGTTTTAATTAATGATTATTCAGAACTTGAAAATAATTTCCGAGAACAACTTAATAAATTTAATAAAAAAGCATTAGATGAGAAACCTTTAACTGATAAAGAATTTGAGAGAGTATTAAATATTCTTAATGGCAAAAGTGTTCTGCAATCTGCAATAAAATTAAGAGAAAAAATAGATTTTGACAGAGAAGACGGTACAAAAATATATTTAAAATTACTATCGGAAAATGCCGAAGACAATATTTATCAAGTTTCAAATCAAATTACTGTTCAAGGCAAGTATAAAAACAGATATGATGTTACCATTTTAATTAATGGTTTACCATTAGTTCAAATAGAACTAAAACGTAGCGGTATTGATATAAATGAAGCTATTAATCAGATTGATAGATACCGTATCCATTCATATCGTGGATTATTTCATTACATACAAATTTATGTTGTTTCAAATAGTGTAGAAACAAGATATTTTGCAAATACTGATGCACAAAGATTATTAAAATCTCTAACTTTTTATTGGACAACTGAAACAAACGAGAGAATAAATAAACTGGAAGATTTTTCATCTTCTTTCTTTAACAAAACCCGTTTATTGAAGAATATTACCCGTTATATGGTAATTAATGAAACAGATAAAAATCTTATTGTTATGCGCCCGTATCAAATATATGCCACAGAAGCGTTAATCAGACATGCATTAGACACCGGTAAAAACGGATATATTTGGCATACAACAGGATCAGGTAAAACATTAACAAGTTGGAAATGTGCAAATTTACTATCAAAAGAACAAAACATTAAAAAAGTATTTTTCTTGATCGACAGGAAAGACCTTGATACGCAGACAAAAGAAGAATTTAATAAATTTGAAAAAGATTGTGTTGATGAAACTGATAAAACTGAAACATTAGTAAAACAGATAAAAGATATTGATATAAAATTAATAGTTACAACCATTCAAAAAATGGCAAATGCTATAAAAAATCCGAGATATTCAAAAATATTGGATAATTATAAAGATGAAAAAGTTATATTTATAATAGATGAATGCCATAGGTCCCAATTTGGAGAAATGCATACTACTATAAAACATCATTTTAAACATGCGCAATATTTCGGTTTCACAGGTACACCTCGTTTTGATGAGAATAAATCTCAAAATGGACTCAGAACATCTGATTTATTTGAAAAATGTTTACATACATATTTAATCAAGAATGCAATATATGATCATAATGTTTTAGGATTTTCAATTGAATATATACAAACATTTAAAGGTCAATATGATGAAAACGATAAAACCATGGTTGAAGGTATTGACACTGACGAAGTTTATATGGCAGATGAGAGAATTGACTTGGTTGCAAATCATATAATAAATAACCATAAGTGCAAAACTGTAAACGGTAAATATACAGCTATTTTCGCCACATCTTCAATCCCTGCACTTGCTAAATATTACGATAAAATCAAAAATTTAAATTCTGATTTAAAAATTGCTGCAGTTTTTTCATATGGTGAAAATGAAGATTTAGAAGGTAAAGATGAACATAGCAAAGATATTTTAGCAAGAATAATTGATGATTATAATAAAGAATTTGATACTAATTTTTCATTAGAAACCTTTGCTGCATACAACAAAGATATTGCTAACAGATTAAAAATCAAAAAATCACCGAAAATTGATATTTTACTTGTAGTAAATATGTATTTAACAGGTTTTGATTCAAGACCACTTAATACTTTGTATGTCGATAAAAATCTTGAATGGCACAACTTAGTACAAGCATTTTCAAGAACAAACAGGGTTGAAATGGCTTCAAAGCCTTTTGGTAATATTATTTGTTACAGGAATCTTAAATCTAATACAGATAAAGCCTTAAGATTATTCAGTAATGAATTGGAAGCAGATACAGAAAACAATCCGCCAATATGGATAATTCCGGGTTATGGATATTTTAGAGACAAATTCAAGGAGTTGGCATTCAAGTTACTGTCTATTGCGCCAACAGTTCAAAGTGTAGATGATTTAATGAGCGAAGATGCGCAAAGAGAATTTGTTATTGCTTTTAGAGAATTGTCAAAAATAAAATCAATTCTTACGACATTTTCGGAATTTTCATGGGCGGATGTTGAAGATGCTTTAACTTGTCAGGGTTATGAAGATTATAAGAGCAGATATTTAACATTATATGATTTTGTTAAAAAGGAACGTAATGCAGAAAAAGTTTCAATTCTTGATGATATTGATTTTGCTATTGAAGTTATTCAAACAGACAAGATAAATGTTACATATATCATGAATTTATTAAGAAATGTCGATACCGCGAACAAAAAACAACAAGCAAAAGATTTGGAACATATTAAGCAAGAGTTAGACAGAACCGATAACCCTGAATTAAGAAGAAAAGTTGATTTAATTAGAGCATTTATCGATAGAGTAATGCCTACAATAAAACAAAATGATTCAATTGATGAAGCATTTGCTAATTTTGAATCAGAACAAAGAAATAAAGAAATTGAAGATTTCGCAAATAAACAAGAAATTAATGCAGAGTTTTTGAAACAGACAATTTCAGACTATGAATTTTCAAATACAATAAATAAAAAAGATATAATAACAGGTATTGATAGACCTATAAAATTTAAAGAAAAACATGAACTTGTTGCAAAAATAATTCAATTTATTAAGGAAAATGTATTTAAATATCAATAGGAGTAGAGAATGGTAGATATTGCGGTACAAAAAGAACAAAAAGCTGAACTACATAGCAAATTATGGGAAATGGCAAATAATTTGCGCGGGAATATGGAAGCTTATGAATTTAAAAATTATATTCTTGGTTTAATATTCTATCGTTATTTATCTGAACGTACCGAAAATTATATGAAAGAGCTTTTAAAGGATGATGGCATATCTTATGCAGAAGCCTGGGAAGATGAAGAATACAGAGAAGGTTTAAAAGAAGAGTCTATCGATTATTTGGGTTATGTCATAGAACCAAAATATCTTTTTTCTCATGTAATAAAATTAATTGAAACAGGAGAATTTGATGTTGAATATATGGAAAAGATAATAAACTCAATATCTGAAAGTACACAAGGACACGATTCCCAAGAAGATTTTGAAGGATTATGGGAAGATATGGATTTAAGATCTTCCAAACTGGGGAAAGAAGTTTCTCATCGTTCAAAATTAATTGCAAAAATTCTAAATACAATTAACACAATAGATTTCCATTTAGAAAATATGGAACTTGATGTATTGGGTGATGCATATGAATATTTAATCGGTATGTTTGCACAAACTGCCGGCAAGAAAGGTGGAGAATTTTATACTCCTGTTAATATGTCAAAACTTGTTGCCAAACTTGCAACTGTCGGTTTAAGTGAAGCAAGAACAGTTTCCGACTGTGCCTGTGGTTCAGGAGGTTTATTGTTGCAAGTAGGTAAATACATAAAAGTAGGTCAATATTATGGTCAAGAATTAACCAGTACGACATATAATCTTGCAAGAATGAATATGTTACTTCACGGAATTCCTTATAACAATTTCGAAATAACAAATTGCGACACCCTTGAAGACGAAAGATATGAGGATAGAAAATATATCGTACAAGTTGCAAATCCACCATATTCTACCAATTGGAGTGCAAATTCAAAATTTTTAGATGATGAAAGATTTTCGGCTTATGGTAAACTTGCGCCAAAATCTACTGCGGATTTTGCTTTTGTTCAGCACATGATTTATCACATGGATTCTGATGGCAGAATTGCAGTATTATTGCCTCATGGAGTATTATTTAGAGGGAATGCTGAAGAAACTATAAGAAAGTATATAGTTAAAGATTTAAACTATTTAGATGCCGTTATTGGTTTACCTGCAAATTGTTTCCAAGGAACGTCGATCCCTGTCTGTTGTTTGGTGTTAAAAAGAGAACGTAACGGCAACAATGATAATATTTGCTTTATAGATGCATCTAAATATTACACACAAGGTAAAGCGCAAAACTCTATTTCTCAAGAAGATATTGACAGAATCGTTAATGCCTATACGGAAAGAAAAGATATCGAAAAATTCTGTCATATAGCAACAATGGAAGAAATTGAAGAAAATGACTATAATTTAAATATTCCAAGATATGTTGATACTTTTGAACCTGAACCGGAAGTAGATTTACAAGAAGTTGCAAATGATATTCGTAAAGTTCAGGCGGAGATAAAAGATATTGATAATGAGTTGAAGCCGTTTTTTGATGAATTGGGATTAGATTTCCCGTTTGGAGAAAATTAATAATGGAAAACCAAATTGTAATATATAAAAATAACGATGGAAATATTGAATGTAGTGTAAATCTACGAGACAATACACTATGGCTTTCTTTAGACCAAATAGCAACAGTTTTTCAGAAAAATAAATCTACAATATCACGACATATAAAAAATATTTTTGTAACGGAAGAATTGGATAAAGATTCAGTTGTTGCATTTTTTGCAACAACTGCCAACGACGGAAAAACCTATAATGTAGCTTATTACAATTTGGATATGATAATTTCTGTCGGTTATAGAATTAATTCAAAAATTGCTACAAATTTTAGAAAATGGGCAACAAATGTTTTAAAAAATTATTTAACACAGGGTTATGCAATTAATGAAAAATTATTAAGTGATAAACAGGAAAAAATACAAACTCTACAAACAACAGTAAGTTTACTAACAAGAAGTTTAACAAATCAAATTGAATCACTTGATGATGCACAGCAAGTCGCAAAAATTTTGGATAATTTTGCAAAAGGGCTTGATTTGCTTGACAACTTTGATCATAAAACATTAGATGTAAAAGGCTCTACACAAAAAGAAGCTGTTATAATTCCTGTTAAAGAATTTTTATCAGTAATAAACGAAATGAAATCGGAATTTGCATCTGATGTTTTTGCAAATCCGAAAGATGATAGTTTTGAAAGTTCTGTAAATCAAATTTATCAAACTTTTGGCGGAAATGATTGTTATCCGACATTAGAAGAAAAAGCTGCAATGCTGTTATATTTGATAACTAAAAATCACTCTTTCTCTGATGGGAATAAACGTATTGCGGCAAGTTGCTTCTTGTACTTTTTAGAAAAAAATGGAATTTTGTATAAAAATAATTTGCCTATCATTGATAACGGAACTTTATTTGCATTAACCATATTAATTGCCGAAAGCAATCCAAAAGAAATGGAAACAATGAAGCAAATTGTTATAAGTGTTCTAAATCAAGGAGGAGTTTGTGACTAATTCTGAAACAAAAAATTTTTCACAAAATGTATCCTCAAGTTATCATCTTGAAGACAGGGATAAATGTAATAAAAATACATGCGCAAACACATGTAATGTCCCTAAACTCCGCTTTAAAGGGTACAATGATGAGTGGGTTGAAAAAAGAATAGAAAAGGTTTTAAAAATTAAGCACGGAAAAGATCAAAAGGCAATTGAGAACAATGATGGAATATATCCGATTTTGGCAACAAGCGGGGAAATAGGACGCTCAAATACTTTTTTATGGGATAAACCTTGCGTTTTAATAGGAAGAAAAGGAACAATTAATAAACCACAGTATATGGATACTCCGTTTTGGACTGTTGATACATTATTCTATTCGTATGTTTTTCAAAACAATAATGCAAAATATTTATATTATTTATTTAATACAATAAATTGGAAAAAATATGATGAGTCAACAGGGGTACCAAGTTTAAGTGCTAAAACTATTGAGAGAATAAAAATTAAAATATCTAATAATCTTCGAGAGCAAGAAAAAATAGCATCTTTTTTGACATTAATTGATAAGAAAATCGAAAAACAAAAAGAACTTGTTGAACTCCTCAAGAAGTATAAAAGAGGATTGCTTTCAGCAATATTCAGCCAAAAATTGAAATTCAAAGACGATAACGGAAACGATTATCCGGCATGGGAAGAAAAATCTCTCGGAGAAGTAACAGGCAATATATCTTATGGCTTAAATGCTGCATCAAAAGATTATGACGGAGAAAATAAATATATCAGAATTACTGATATTGATGAAACTACAGGTAAATTTAATAATTTGGATATCGTTTCCCCAGATTGTGTTTTATCAGATGATTACAAGTTAAAAATTAATGACTTATTATTTGCCAGAACAGGGGCAAGTACAGGAAAGACATATTTATATAATGAAAATGACGGAAAGATGTATTTTGCAGGATTCTTAATAAAATTTTCTATAAAAAACGAATATTGTAGTAATTTTATTTTTTATATAACCCAAACTTTTAATTATAAAAAATGGGTTTCAATCATGTCAGCTCGATCTGGACAACCGGGAATAAATGCAAAAGAATATTCAAACTATAAATTTTCTTGCCCTGTATATGATGAACAAGTAAAAATTTCAAATATAATATCAAAGTTAGATAATATTATAGAAAAAGAGAATATTTTATTAGATTCTTATAATGATTATAAAAAAGGTCTTTTACAAAAACTGTTTATATAAACATCTGCTGTAACAACCCCTTTTTGTAAGTTTTTAAATAACTTAATATACATTCTTCTTGTTGGATTTTATTATCAAATTTTGATAAAAAATCTGATATTTTATTTTGTTCATCTTTATTTGGTATCATTAATTTTAATTTTGCTAAAGTCTGCTTGCTTATTTCTAAAAATGTTGAACCGTTGGCATATTTATAGCAAAAATGTTTTATAATTGGTTGGCAATAATATATAAATTCACTTGATACCTCATCTTTAACAGGTATCAGTGATTGAAAACCTTGATTAGTTGTAGCTTCAATGCTCAAAATTGACATTTCTCCTAAGGTCGCACGAGTAGTCAATAATACAGTACCTATTGGTAATATTTTGGCAGAACTTTTTAATAAACCTAGTCTAGAAATCTTTCTATTACTGCTATCTGCATATTTTTTTATTATTTCTGTTGGTGTAAACCAATTGATATCATCACCCCAATATTTAACATTATTAGTATCTGGAGTTCCACCTCCTACAATTTTACAAATATCCCCCAATCTTTTTTCTTCCCATGCCGGATAATCGTTTCCGTTATCGTCTTTGAATTTCAATTTTTGGCTGAATATTGCTGAAAGCAATCCTCTTTTATACTTCTTGAGGAGTTCAACAAGCTCTTTTTGTTTTTCAATTTTTTTATCAATTAATGTTAAAAACGAAGCTATTTTTTCTTGTTCTTCTATATTTGGGAATGTGATTTTAATATCTTTAAATGAATTATAGCTGATTTGCTTTCCATCTCTAATACCTTCAACAGCTATGTTCAATGATTTTATAAAATTATAAGTTTTAAAATAATATTTGAAAAAATCGTATGAAATACTTTGTTTATTATTTAATATAGTATATGCAGGACTTACAATACCCTCTAATCCGGAATATTCTAGTCCTCCTTGAAAAGAACGAAGACTAATAATAAAATTACCAGGTTTTACTAACTTGTAAGATTTTAAAGATTCATTTTCATATTTTATATTAATTCCACAGCTTTCTCTTAAAATAGTACCTCTTTCTTGTGTTACAGCTAAAACAGGTAATGAGGGTTTATTTTTTATTGTAACATTTTCAAATATTTCCTCTGTTCTTACCTTTTTCCACTCGACATTATACCCTTTAAAGCGGAGTTTAGGGACATTACATGTGTTTGCGCATGTATTTTTATTACATTTATCCCTGTCTTCAAGATGATAACTTGAGGTCAAGAAATCTTATAAATACCTTAATAAATAGATATAAGGAGGTATTTATTATGACAAAACTAACAAAAAACACTACTTTTAAAACATTGGCACATTTATGGTTAAAAGAAAAACAGGCTATGGTTACTCAATCAACCTATGCCGGATTTTTACTTATTGTTGAAAATCATCTGATGCCATATTTCGGAATACAAAAAATATGCGATATAACAGAACCAAAAATTCAGGAATTTATTTTTTATCTTTTTAATAACGGACGACTTGATAATGCAGGCGGTCTTACAGTAAAAACTATAAGGGATATCATTCTTGTCTTAAGACTTACATTAAATTTTGCATATAAATCAAGAGTAATTGCTGCATTAAATTGGGATTTAATAGACTACCCAAAAGATTCGGAAATTAAAAAAGTTATAGCATTATCCAAGGACGAAGAACAAACACTGATACAAGCAATTTATTTGAATTTAACAAGAAAATCAGTTGGAATATTACTGACATTATTTACCGGATTGAGGATAGGAGAACTTTGCGGCTTGCAAATGTCAGACATATCTTTGTTCGATAACACTATTACCATAAATAAAACCGTACAAAGAATTTATGATAAATTAAATAAAACATCCTATATTCATATTGGTTCACCCAAAACAAAAAGTTCGCAAAGAACTATTCCCGTACCATCATTATTAATGAATATTATAAAAAAGTTTTATACAAATAATCCGAATCATTATTTCTTAACAGGAAAATCAACCCCAACAGAACCGAGAGTTTATAGACAATTTTTCTCAAGATTTGTAAAAAAACATAAACTAACACCGGTAAAATTTCATGAACTTCGCCATACATTTGCTATAAGAGCAATAGAGATATCGGATTTTGATATAAAATCCCTGTCAGAAATTTTAGGACACAAAAATGTATCATTCACTCTAAATGTTTATGGCAGAGCAAACCTTCAACAAAAAATCAAATGCATGAATTTGCTGAATGATTTGCTGTAAAATTATTTGGTATAATAATGAACATGGAAAAAAGAATTACAGATGCTATAGAAGAATGGTTAGATTGTAAAGTTTCTAAAAACCCATCATATATACATTTATTATTAAATGCAGATGGTGAAAATTTCCCTGATGAATTAATTACTTATATTAAGATTGCACATGAGCAAGCTCAAAAAAAATATATTGATAAAATAAATGAATTTAATTTAGATCCCTTAGAACAACCACCTATATATACTGTGGTATTGCCATTGAAAACTTTACAAGGTTATTTGGGAGAAGTTTTTGGAGGTTTAATTGCCATTACTCAAAAACCTTTTGACCTTGATTGGGAAATTCCGGTGCATCTTTTTTCTTTCCATGATACAGTTTTTGATTGGTTAGATATGTATTTGCAAAACGCTGAAATATCAACGGATATACCTGGAAGAACTGGTGATGATAATTTAGCTTTTTTACGTAATAAAAATAATGAAATAATTGCTGTATTATTTATAGAAGCCAAATGCACATTAACGCATAATGTTACTTTAATCAATGATGCACATTCTAAATTAAGCAAGAGTAATATAATTCCAGTATCCAGAGATAAAATAAAGCAATTACTAATTGAAAAAGGTGATAGTGATAGCCTCCTTTTTGTAGATGCGATAAACAATATAACAAATACACAAAAAGAAAGATATGATATGGTTAGTTATTTATATAACCAAAAACCAATAAAAAATGACAGTTGGATTTCAAAAGATAAAATTAACAGTTATTATACTGGTAAAAGGAACCTTGTCGCTGCAGAGTTGTGTATCACAAATCTTAAAAATTTTATCGACAAAATTTATCGGAATGGAGATTCTGATGAATAAAAAACAAGATTTGGAAATTTCAAATAAAATTATTGAAGAATATGCAGGGGAATCATTTCCTTCAGATTTCGCAAAACTATATGCACATCATTCAAGATTACAAGCCAAAAAAGAGGGACTAAAATCTTGGAATGACCAAATGTTTGAGTCTCAATTGAATAAAGCATTATTATTAATTGAATATGCAGAAATACAAAGGGAAGGAGATAATAATAAATTTAAAAATGCTTTAAAACGTGCAGGAGAAGTCTTAGAATGGCTTGCACATCCCGAAATAAATAAAAATGATTTACCATTATATTTATTATCAGCCGCTTGTTATCAGTTAGCAGAATACCCTGCAAGAGGGTTAGGTGTTTTAAATAAATATGATATTGATAGTCACCAATCTAAAATACTACAAGCATTATTAAAAGCTGACTTTATAAGTATTATAAAATTGTTATCTGACTATTATACCAATAATATAAATATTATAATTGCAAAC
>ENA-ORTV01004102-ORTV01004102.1-human-gut-metagenome-genome-assembly--contig:-NODE-4102-length-11321-cov-9.275874_pt1 | contig 11321 bp, 9 predicted proteins | sample MGYA00241915_ERZ509194 | MGnify/ENA primary metagenome ERZ509194 (study PRJEB26280, sample SAMEA2338810) | human gut metagenome | biome: human gut; feature: human-associated habitat; material: faeces... | reverse complement strand
TCTACAGATTTTTTCGATTTGGTAACATTAGAACGTTCCCCAATTTGGGGAATGCCTCGGCTTTCTCTTAGGAGACGATTCTTATATTCATTTGACTAATAGAACATATACATATATCATACCGTTTGAACATGAAAATGTCAAATGCTTTTCTAAGAGGATGATCATGGTGAGGTAAAAGAGCGGGATCTGATATGTGAAATAGCTTTTACAGGACTTTTTTATGTAAAGCCGAATGTTCTGAAACGCATATACAAAAAAGCACGACTAATTTTCAATTAAAAGAAATTTGGTCATGCTTTTTATATAAGTCAAAAATCTTTCCTAAAAATTAATATGCCCCTGCAGCCAGATTTGTGCCTTCAGCCGTCTTCCAACCGCCGGTTCGCCAATCACCTTTTCAACCGGTACGCATACATCAAATTGAAGCTCATTGGTTTCAACTGTAAGAACATAAAGTTTTTTCCCGGTAAGAAAATTTTCGATGGTATCGATATTCAGAATCTCACCAAGGATCGCATACTGGTCACATTCAAGACCAGCTGGCATAAAATGCGTATCGACAATACTGTAAATATCTTCCCCGCGAATTCTTTTTGATACTGCGGCATAGGTGTCGATGTCGTCAAGCGTAAGGCTTTCAATGGCATCGGGATTCCCTTCCTTTGCTGCGCTCATGAGCATCATCCGGTTGCGGAGCTCTTCCGCTCTCTTGTCCGCAGCGCCTGTATCCTTTGTGACCGGAAGCAAAATTTTCCCACTTAAGGCAAGCCCAGAAAAGGTTATAGAGATTGAACTTTTGTTCAGACCACCGAGAGTGGCTTCTTTTATGTATTCCATTCCGTTCTGGATATGGAAAATGATACTGCAGCCGAGCTTTACATCTTCGCAGACACCAATATAGGTCGGTGAGGATGCTTTCTGTTCTACTGCAATATCAGCATAAGAGCTGACTCCACTGCCTGAAAAATATGGGAAATAGCATTCTCTGCGGAACTCTTCATCATTTTCATCGATAAAGCCGCAGGAAGAAATGCCAATCCCGTTGCCGTATTCCCTGCGAAGCTCACAGAGATCTGTGTGCTCGTCCAGGGCAATACGGTCATATCCGGAAAATTTCTTTTCGGATTCAAGAAGAATCTGATACCATTCGCGTTCAGATGCGATATCGTGGAATCCGATAGCGTTTAAATATTTATGCAAAATTTACCTCGTTTTCTATCTGATTTCAGACTTACCGCCCATGTATGGACGAAGTACTTCAGGAATGCGGACAGAACCGTCTGCCTGCAGATTGTTCTCGAGAAATGCGATCAGCATTCTCGGAGGAGCTACTACTGTGTTGTTCAGTGTGTGTGCGAAATATTTGTTTCCGTCACTTCCTTTTACACGGATGCCAAGACGTCTTGCCTGTGCATCACCAAGGTTAGAACAGCTTCCTACTTCAAAGTATTTCTTCTGTCTTGGAGACCATGCCTCTACGTCACAAGATTTTACTTTAAGGTCGGCAAGGTCACCTGAACAGCATTCCAGTGTACGAACCGGGATATCAAGAGAACGGAACAGATCAACAGTGTTTTTCCACAATTTATCATACCATTCTTTGCTTTCTTCTGGTTTGCATACAACGATCATTTCCTGTTTTTCAAACTGATGGATTCTGTATACACCACGTTCTTCGATTCCATGAGCTCCTTTTTCTTTACGGAAGCATGGAGAATAAGAAGTCAGTGTCTTTGGAAGTTCAGCTTCATCAAGCATGGTATCGATGAATTTACCGATCATAGAATGCTCGCTTGTTCCGATCAGATATAAGTCTTCGCCTTCAATTTTGTACATCATAGAATCCATTTCGGCAAAGCTCATAACGCCTGTAACAACGTTGCTTCTGATCATGAAAGGTGGGATACAGTATGTGAATCCACGATCGATCATAAAGTCACGTGCATAAGAGATAACTGCTGAGTGAAGACGTGCAATATCTCCCATCAGATAATAGAAACCATTTCCGGCAACCTTTCCTGCACTTTCAAGATCGATTCCGTTGAATTTTTCCATAATTTCTGTATGGTATGGGATTTCAAAGTCCGGAACAACCGGTTCGCCAAATTTTTCAATTTCAACATTCTGGCTGTCGTCTTTGCCGATCGGTACAGATGGATCGATGATATTTGGGATAACCATCATATCTTTTTTGATTTTTGCTTCAACTTCTTTTTCTTCGGCAGAAAGTTCTTCCATACGGGCAGCGTTTTCCTGAACTTTTTTCTTAAGCTCTTCTGCTTTCTCTTTTTCGCCATGAGCCATGCATGCACCGATTTCTTTGGAAACTTTATTTTTCTCAGCACGGAGTGCTTCTACTTCGCCTTTGATTTCACGGTTTCTCTTGTCAAGTTCGATTACTTCATCTACAAGTGGAAGCTTTTCATCCTGGAATTTTTTCTTGATGTTTTCTTTTACAACATCTGGGTTCTGTCTTAAAAATTTAATATCTAACATAACTGTTCTCCTGTCTTATTTCTTTATTTTTATTACTGTGGTTTGATCGCATCCTGTACATCCGGATCATACATTTCCTGGTAAACGGCCTGATCTAGTGATTCGGCCTCTTCTTCAGAGAGCTCAATGTAACTTTCACCACGCACAATTTCTTTTATATAAGTGTAACAGCCATCTCTGCTGTGCATGGAATTGAGGATCCATCCATTGTTATCATTGTCAAGCATTGTGAGGGCGAAGCTGAGTTTTCCCCCCATTTCACCGAAAGCATCGTATTTTACAATACCTACTTTCTGGTAGCTGCTTCGCAACGCGCGATACAATATGCGGATGTCCGCTTTGTTTTCGTGGGCAATGTTGGAAAGCTCGTCGAGTTCATTGAATCTTGCGCTGAAGCTTTCTTCGAGTGTTTTGCCGTCCTGTCCGCGCATGAATACGTTATAGCTCGATTTCAGACGGTTGTATTTCATATTGACATTAATATAAAGAAGAAACATCAATATGATCAGCATGATAAGAAAAAGAAATATATACGCCGGATCAATTCCAAGTGTCTTTAGAATTTTACTTTCCATATATTATTTTCCTTCCTGTATTGACATTAACAATTCAAATATACGTTCCAGATCGTTGTCCGAATAATATTCAATTTCAATTTTGCCTTTTCCATTTGCTTTATGATTGACATGGACTTTGGAACCGATGATTGATTTTATACGTTCCTCCAGATCTTCATATACAAATGCATTCTGGATAACAGGCTTTTCTTTTTCCTTTTTTGGCTTCTTTAGTTCTTTGACAAGTTTTTCGGTATCCCGGACACTGAGCTTTTCATCAAATACTTTATTGGCAAGAATATATTGCTGCTCTTTATCCTCGATTGCAAGAAGAGCACGTGCATGTCCGGTTGAAATCATGTCATCGATGATCATCTGCTGTACTCTCTCGTCCAGCTTTAGAAGACGCATAGAGTTTGTAACAGCAGTTCTGCTCTTTGAAACGCGCTCAGCTACCTCATCCTGCTTCAGACGGAATTCGTTTAGCAGGCGTTTGTATGCCTGCGCTTCTTCGATTGGATTCAGATTTTCGCGCTGAATATTTTCAATAAGAGAAATTTCAACGATTTCCTGATCTGTGTATTCTTTAATGATAACAGGGACCTCTTTGATACCGGCCTGCTTTGCTGCACGCCAGCGACGCTCGCCGGCAATGATCTCGTAGTAATCGTTCCGTTTCTGAACAATCAGAGGCTGCAGGATTCCAAACTGTTTGATTGAATCAGCAAGTTCCAAGAGAGCATCTTCCTCAAAATGTTTTCTTGGCTGGTCACGGTTTGGCTCCACATCATTGATCTTCATTATGATTGGACCGGCATTCACTACTTCTTTTTTAACCGGTGCAGTATGTTTCGCGGTTTTATTTTCTTTGATTAAACTGTCCAGACCTTTTCCAAGTCCGCCTCGTTTTGCTGTCATGCTTACTCTTCTCCTTTATGAATTACTTCATCTGCTAATAACATATAACTTTCAGCTCCTGTTGAACGAGGATCATATAAGTTAATTGGCAAGCCATGACTTGGGGCCTCTGCAAGTCGTATATTACGTGGAATGATAGTTTTGTAAATTGTCTGATCAAGATTATCTTTTACATTTTCAACAACTTGAAGAGAAAGATTGGTTCTGGCATCATACATGGTAAATACAACGCCTTCCATTTCAAGGTTTTCGTTCAATCTTTCTTTTACAAGCTCGATTGTTTTAATCAGCTGGCTCAATCCTTCAAGTGCATAGTATTCACACTGAATTGGAACCAATACGGTATCGGCTGTAGTCATTGAATTGATTGTCAACATACTAAGTGAAGGTGGGCAGTCGATAATGACGTAATCGTAATTACTTCTTATCTTAAGCACCTCATCTCTTAATATGTATTCTTTGTTCTCAGTATCGAGCAACTCTATTTCGGCACCAGACAGATCAATGTTTGCGGGAATTACGTCGAGATTTTCAATTGCTTCTTTGCATAACACCTGATCCATAGTGGCTTCGCCGATTAAAAGATCATATACAGTATAGTCAACATTATCCTTATCTATACCAAGACCGCTGGACATATTACCCTGTGGATCCATGTCGATTGCGAGAACTTTCTGCCCTTTCGCCGCTAAACACGAGGATAAATTGATCGCTGTTGTAGTTTTTCCAACGCCACCCTTTTGGTTGGCAACGGCAATTATTCGTCCCATTGCAATTACCTCCTTTCTAATAGTGTGCAAATATATATGAAGTTTTATTTACATCTAGATATAATTGTAACACTAAACTTTATCTAAATCTACTAAATGTTTCACGTGAAACATTTATTTTGGCATTTTTTATAAATAAGGGGATTTTTTGCACGAAACATTCTACACAAAGTGGAATGTGAAAATGTATAAAAACATTCGTAATCCGCTCATTTTTCCTTGAAAAAATGGCTACTTACTCATTTTTTTGCGGTTCAAGAGGTCAAAAATCCTCTTACAAGCAAGCTTACATCGACTTTCTGACCTTTTGCCCATGGTATCATCATATTTTGGATATATTAAAATATATTTGGCTATGAGCAGCTGGAAAAAAGAGAAAACAAAATGTTTCACGTGAAACATTTTGTCGAAAACCAAGGAACAATAACATGATGAAAATCTTTAAACTGTAAGGAGATTATGGTATACTTATCTATAAGCCGCAAGGTGAAAAATTACACAAAACAGATACTATTTGCGAGTATGATCTTGCTGAATCGGGGCAAAAATGATTCGGAGAAAGGACAATTAACGATGAAAAATAAATTGAAAAGTTGTGCGATTTTAGCAACACTTGGTGCGATTACAATCCATCTGATAAATAAAACACTTATAGAAATGGCAACAAAAGACAGCTTGTTAAACTCATCAGAGGGAAATTATTATGACTGGAGATTTGGAAAAATCTATTATAGAAAACAGGGAAATGGTAAACCACTACTGCTACTTCATGATTTGGATGCAGAAAGCTCTGGCGTAGAATGGAAAAAAGTAGCGGCAATTCTTGCAGAAAAGCATACTGTTTATACCGTGGATCTGCTAGGCTGTGGGCGATCTGAAAAACCAAATATTACTTATACTAATTTCCTTTATGTGCAAATGCTGACAGATTTTATTAAACATATCATTGGCGAAAAGGCAGATGTTGTGGCTACGGGAGAATCGGCTGCTATTGCAGTTATGGCATGCGGAAATGATGAAAATGTGATTGGAAAGATTTGTATGGTGAATCCACTGTCACTTACGGAACTTGCAAAATGTCCGAATAAGAGAACCAAGACGCTGAAGTTCCTTATCGAAATACCGATTATTGGTACGCTGCTGTACAACATTATTCATTCAAGAGAAGCGATTGATGAAAAATTTGTGGATAAGTATTTGTATGACGAAGATACGATAGATTATCAGATGACGAAGATATACCATGAATCTGCTCATAATGAAAACGCACATTCAAAATATTTGTTTGCAAGCATCAAAGGTGGATATACAAAGACAAATATTTATCATTGTATTCGCAAGGCGACAAATAGTATCTGCATTATCTCTGGACAATATGATGAAAACAGTATTGAGATTGCTAAACAATATCAGAAGCATGTACCTGCTATAGAATGCATGTGCATAAAGGATACGAGACATCTTCCACAAATTGAACAACCGGAAGGATTCGCAGAACAGCTGGATATCCTTTTCTCTGCTGAATAATATAAAGTACGTTCAGGTACACATTATAGCCAAATGCGGGATGTACACTTCGGTGTACATCCCGCATTTGGCTATATATGGCTCTTGATCAACTTTTGCGATTATCTAATAGCAAACAGAACTGGTACTTAACTGGTACTTATTCTACTCATGAACACCATGAAAACCGACATGCAACTCTGGGAATTTCTATGGAAATTGTCTTTTCCTGAAAAACAAAACAGAAGGATGATTATTGGGCTTTTTGCAGAAATAATCAAGCTAAATGAAAATAAAAAATCAGATTTTAAGCGGGTAAAAAATTGAACTTACCCGCTTTTTGAAATGAAATAGGAAAATAAATTTCTGGAAGAATTGCATACAAAAAAATAAAAATATATTTTCAAAGCATACAAAAATTGAACTATCAAAAATACAAAATAGAATAAACTATAACAATTAAAATTGAACTATTGTAAAAAGAACTGATAGCAGAAGTTCAAGGTAAAGAAAAAATAGTTCAATTTCAATTGCGGCATATACAGACTACAGGCATGTATAGCTGTTTATCCGTGAATAGGTTCTTTGGAAGGAAGTCCTGCTTTTCGAGGAAACTTCTTCCCGGTAGGCTTGATTTTTTTGATCTTTACAAATGAACGGCTGATATCACTGCCTGGAAGCTGGAATACAACTGGTTTATTTTGTGTACCTCCAAGGACATGTACTGCGGTTTTTGCAGCGGAAAGTTCATCGACAATATCACCGGATTTGTAAGAAACAAAGAATCCACCAACTTTTACATAAGGGAGGCAGTATTCGGATAATGTAGATAAATTGGCCACTGCACGTGAAACACAGAGGTCAAACTGTTCCCTGTAGTCTGCCTGACGGGCAAAATCTTCTGCTCTGCCGTGGATTGTATGGATATCCGTAAGATTTAACTCTTCAATCACACTGTCAAGGAAACGGATTCTCTTATTTAAAGAGTCAAGCAACGTGATTTTCAGGTGCGGAAAGGCGATTTTTAAAGGAATTCCGGGGAATCCGGCGCCTGTTCCTATATCGATCACGGTTTGAACTTTACTGATATCCAGGGCCTTTACTAATGCAAGGCTGTCGACAAAATGTTTTTCGTTTACTTCTTCGTACTCGGTGATACCGGTGAGATTCATAACCTTGTTCCATTCCACCAGCATTTCGTAATATTTATCAAACTGATTAAACTGGGTCTGTGTTAATGTGATACCTAATTCTGCAAGCTGTTGCTCAAATTTTTTACTCATATTGCTCCTTTTTCCCCCTAAAAGTACACATCTTTACGGAAAATAAACAGTAATTTACACTGTTTTGCACCAAATAGGTACACAATTTCTGAGAAGATAGCACCTTAAAGGTACACGATAAAGTGATAATGTTTTAAAAAAATACAATCATGCACCTAAAAGGTATACGAAAAGATGAAAAAACATACTTTTTGCCCTATAAAGTACACGATAAAACCATTTCTTTGAAAATAGATGTGTACTTTTTGGGTGATGCCCTCAAAAGTACACATCTATATAAAGGGAAAAACAGAAACCAGAAATAATGGATTCTGTAATATCCAAAAAAAGATCAAAATACAGGTTTGGTTATTTGGCGGTCTAATGTCCTAGATATACCAGTAATACAGAAATATCGGCAGGTGAGACACCGGAAATACGGGATGCCTGACCGATGGAAAGCGGTCGGAACTGCTTTAATTTCTGCACAGCTTCGATTCGCAGGCTCGGAACAGCATCGTAATCGATATCTGCCGGTATTTTCCTGGTTTCAAGCTTTTTAAACTGTTCTACCTGTTTTAACTGGCGCTTGATATAGCCTTCATATTTGATGTTGATATCAATTTGTTCCACAATCTCTCGGCTGAAGCGTTCTGTTCGCATATGGTCGATAGGTTCGAGAAGCTCATAATTCAGCTCAGGACGCTTAATAAGCTCAGCAAGTGTAGATCCTGAAGTAAGAGGCGTACTGCCGCAATTTGTGAGAAAATCCGTGATTTCCTGGGAAGTTCCAACGTTGGTATGCTCGAGCCTGTGGATCTCCTTGCGGATGATTTCTTCTTTGTCTAACAACATCTGGTATCTCTCGTCTGAAATAAGCCCTATTTTGTGCCCTATTTCGGTTAGTCTCTGATCGGCGTTGTCCTGGCGCAGGAGTAACCGGTATTCGGCACGTGAAGTCATCATACGATATGGTTCGTGGCTTTCTTTTGTAACCAGATCATCGATCAGAACACCGATATAAGCCTGGGAACGGTCTAAAATTAACTGTTCTCTTCCAAGAACCTCCAGTGCGGCATTGATTCCGGCAATAAGTCCCTGAGCGGCTGCTTCTTCATATCCCGAACTTCCGTTGAACTGACCACCGCTGAACAAACCATGAATAGATTTGAACTCAAGTGTCGGATGAAGCTGTCTTGCATCGATACAGTCATATTCAATTGCGTAAGCATTTTTAACTATTTTTGCGTGTTCAAGACCAGGCACGCTTCTGTACATTTCATATTGAACATCCTCTGGAAGTGAACTTGACATTCCGCCGATGTACATTTCATTGGTTTCCAGACCTTCTGGTTCAATGAACACCTGATGCCGTTCTTTATCGGCAAATTTTACAATTTTGTCCTCAATAGACGGACAATAGCGTGGTCCGGTGCCTTCGATCATACCGGAATAAAGTGGGGAACGATCCAGGTTTTTGCGGATGATCTCATGGGTTGTAGGATTGGTATAGGTAAGCCAGCAGGAAGCCTGCTCAATCTGCACATCTTCTGGATCCGTTGTGAACGAAAAAGGTACGACCCTCTCGTCGCCGAATTGCTCTTCCATTTTGCTGAAATCAATGCTGCGCTTGTCGATACGTGCCGGTGTACCGGTTTTGAAGCGGTACATCTTAATACCAAGCTCCTTCAGACAGTCGGTCAGATAATTTGCTGCCTGCAGCCCGTTTGGACCGGTATGCGTGCTGACATCACCGTAAATGCATCTTGCCTTCAGGTAGGTTCCGGTACACAGTACAACGGCCTTGCAGCGGTATATAGCGCCAGAATAGGTCTGAACGCCCGTTACAGAACCATCTTCCACAAGGATATTGACGACTTCACCTTGCCGGATCTCCAGGTTATCCTGGTTTTCCAGCGTCTGTCGCATGGTATTGCTGTATTTGTTCTTATCTGCCTGGGCGCGCAGGGAATGAACGGCAGGCCCTTTAGATTTATTCAGCATCTTTGACTGAATAAATGTCTTGTCGATGTTCTTTCCCATTTCACCGCCGAGCGCATCCAGCTCACGTACCAGGTGCCCCTTTGAGGTACCGCCGATATTCGGGTTGCATGGCATCATGGCGATACTTTCTACACTTACGGTGAAAACAATCGTTTTCAGACCGAGTCTTGCGCAGGCAAGGGCAGCTTCGCAGCCGGCATGTCCCGCACCAACTACAACGATGTCGTATGCGTCTTTATTTTCCCATACAGAATTTGCTGAATATTTCATTTACTAAATCTTCTCCTATCGTCTCTCCGGTAATGCTTCCCAGAGATTCATATGCATCCATTAAGTCAATTGTGAAAAAGTCTTCCGGCATCTGGTTTTCGATGCTCTCTTCTACCTTTTTCAGGCTGGAAAGTGCATCGGCAAGAGCTGTTTTGTGCCGGATATTGGTGATATAAACCTCATCGTTAAATGAGATATCACCGTGATAAAACATCTCTTTTAAAGTAGATTCCAGTTCATGGATCCCGGTCTCCTCTTTTGCGGAAATATCGATCATTGGCTTAGTTATCAACGTTTCTAATGCCTTTTTATCAACAACTGTGGATAAGTCACTCTTATTCAGTAGTATCACAGCTTTCTTATCCCGGATCATCTCGATGATCTCGTGATCATTTTCATCAAGAGGTCTGGATGCATCGACCACATAGATGATCAGATCGGCTTTTTCTGCATTTTCTTTTGCTTTATCCACACCGATCTTCTCTACGATATCAGAGGTATCGCGGATTCCGGCGGTATCCATGATGTTTAAAGAAACGCCCTGAAGCTGGATATTTTCCTCCAGAACATCTCTTGTGGTTCCGGCAATCTCGGTTACGATTGCCTTTTCTTCGCCTACCAGAACGTTCATCAGAGAGGATTTCCCGGCGTTCGGTTTCCCGACGATAACCGTCTTGATGCCTTCTTTGATGATACGTCCGTCATCGGCAGTATCCAGAAGACACTGGATTTTCTGCTGCAGATCCTTTACGACGCCCAGGAGACTGTCACCATATCCGTCTACGCTGATATGCTCTGGATCATCCAGTGCACTTTCGATAAAAGCGGTATGGTAAAGGATTACTTCACGGATTTCTTTAATCTTATTGTGGACAGAGCCTTTCAACTGGTTTACCGAGCTTTGTAGTGCATAGTCATTCTTGGAGCTGATGATATCGATCACGGCTTCGGCCTGTGACAGATCCATTCGGCCGTTCAGAAAAGCCCTTTTGGAAAATTCACCCGGTTCAGCAGGTCTTGCACCGTATTTGATCACGGTTTCAAGTATCTTTCTTGTGACAAATACACCGCCGTGACAGTCGATTTCCACAGTATCTTCACCGGTGTAGCTGTGCGGCCCACGCATTAAAAGAACCAGCACTTCATCAATCGTCTGCTCTCCGTCCATGATATAGCCATAGTGAATGGTATGGCTTTTTTGTTCGGACAGAAGCTTCGGGCTTTTGCCTTTGTAAATTTTGTCAATAATAGAAAACGCATCTTCTCCGCTGAGACGCACGATTCCGATTCCGGAATTAGTCATTGCTGTGGAGATTGCTGCGATTGTGTCTGTTTTAAATCCCATTTTATTGCTTCCTTCTATACTTTTGTAATAAATGCGATGTTATCATTTTACCCCGAAAGCTGTCAAAATGGAAGTGCCTATTGTGAAGAGTAGAAAAAAACCGTGTTACTGTTCACAGTACCTGTGACCAGCAATGCATCTCGCCATTTTAAATCGCCTTTGGCGATGGGCGAGATGCCATTCAAGATAA
>ENA-ORTV01004101-ORTV01004101.1-human-gut-metagenome-genome-assembly--contig:-NODE-4101-length-11322-cov-2.425313_pt1 | contig 11322 bp, 11 predicted proteins | sample MGYA00241915_ERZ509194 | MGnify/ENA primary metagenome ERZ509194 (study PRJEB26280, sample SAMEA2338810) | human gut metagenome | biome: human gut; feature: human-associated habitat; material: faeces... | reverse complement strand
CGCCGTTCCGGCCGAACGTTTGCTTCTGGAAACCGACGGGCCTTATCAGCCGGCCGAAGGCTTAAGCGAAAGTTCGCCGTTGTTTCTGCCGCGGCTGAATGGCGAGATAGCCGCCCTGCGCGGAGAAAATCCCGAAAATCTGAGCGCGCGGATTTATAAAAATTCTTTGGAGTTCATAAAACCATGGTAGAAAAATCCCGCCGCTTTTTGCGTACCGAGGCGCTGCTCGGCGAAGCCGGCATGCAGAAACTTCAGCGGGCCGAAGTTATGATTATCGGTCTCGGCGCGGTCGGCGGCTATTGCGTCGAAGCCCTGGCCAGAGCAGGTATCGGCCGTTTGACGCTGGTCGATTTTGATACGGTCGACGAAAGCAATATCAATCGGCAGATTCTGGCGCTGACTTCTACCGTCGGCGAAAAGAAAACCGAACTGGCGCGCCGCCGGGTGCTTGATATTAATCCCGACTGCCGCGTAACGGTAAAGGATATGTTCGTCAACGGCGAAACCCTGCCGCAGCTGTTTGAAACCACACCCGATTACGTGATTGACGCCATTGACGCGCTGAACCCCAAATGCTGCCTGATTGAGGAACTCTGCCGCCGCGGCATTCCGTTTGTTTCCTCAATGGGCGCGGCGCTGAAAAGCGATGCTTCCTGCATAAAATACGGTCGTTTGAGCGCGACCAGAAACTGCGCTTTGGCCAAGTTTATCCGCAAACGCCTGAAAAAGCGCGGGTTGGATTTGGGCAAAATTTACTGCGTTTCTTCCGACGAACAGGTAAACCTGCCCGAAACCGCGGTTTTTATGGAAGATAATCCCGGGCAGGAAAGCGGCCGTCAGCGCCATACTTTGGGGTCTCTGCCGACCATCACCGCTATCTTCGGCTTGACGATTGCCAATGCCGTGATTAAATCTATTGTCAGTAAGGAATAAAATCATGGAAAAAGCACCGAAATCTCTGCGTTTGCAGATTGCCCTGATGGGGCGCGTCAATTCCGGAAAATCCAGCTTTTTAAATCTGGTTACCGGCCAGGAAGCCGCGATTACTTCGGACATCGCCGGTACCACTACCGACGTGGTTGAAAAAAATCAGGAGCTTCTGCCGCTCGGCCCCGTCACCTGGCTGGATACGGCCGGTTTCGGCGATACGACCGAGCTCGGCGGCGAGCGTTTGGCCAAAACCCGCAAAGTCTTTGACCGTGCCGATATTATTATTTTGGTGCTGGAATGTGATAAAATCGGCGAGCCGGAAAAATTTGTGCTGGATGAAGCCGAGAAACGCCAAACGCCGGTAATTAAAATTTTCAATAAATCAGATCTCTGCATGCATTGCGGCGATGACGGAATTTGTGTTAATTCTTTGGATAAAGGCGGCCGTGACCGGGTCTTGGCCGCATTAAAAGCCGAGCTGATTAAGGTCGTGCCTGAAGATTTTATCACGCCGCCGCCCCTGCTCGGTGATTTGGTGCCGCCGCACGGCACGGTCGTAATGATGATCCCGCTCGATTTTGAAGCGCCGAAAGGCCGGCTGATTATGCCGCAGGTTCAGGCGATTCGCGATGCGCTTGATTATAATCAGACCGTGATAATGGTTAAAGAAGACGATTATCTGTCGGCGTTGGATAACCTGAAAATCCCGCCCGATTTGGTGGTGTGCGATTCTCAGGTGGTTGATAAAATGGTTGCCGAAACGCCGGCCGGTATCAAATGTACGACTTTTTCAACTCTGTTTGCCCGTCTGAAAGGCGATATTGATAAATTTGTTGAAGGGGCGGCGGCAATCAAATCCTTGCGGGACGGCGACAAAGTCTTAATTGCCGAATCCTGTACGCATCACGCGGTAGAAGACGATATCGGCCGGGTCAAAATTCCCGGCTGGCTGAGAAAAAAGACTGGCAAGGACTTGCAGATTGACCATGTTTCCGGACATGATTTTCCCGATAATCTTTGCGAATATAAGCTGGTTATCCAGTGCGGCGGCTGCATGAATAACCGCCGCGAGATTCTGAGCCGGATTAATAAATGCGAAACCGCCGGAGCAGCCGTTACCAATTACGGGATCTGTATTTCCGAACTAAAAGGTGTTTTGGGCCGCATTCTTGAACCTTTTCCGCAGGCTTTGCAGACTTATCTGACTGCGCGGACGGAATAACTCGGTTTATTTGCTTGATATGAGCGTGATTTTGGTTTAATTTCAAAACCAAATGGCAAGCCTGTTTTATTTCGGGAAAATAAACTGATGAAAATGATAAAACCCATCGTTAATATTTCTAAGGTTATTGATAACTTTGATACGGTTATCATCGGCTTTAGCGGCGTTTTATCTGACGGCGGCGGCGTAAAGGTAGATGCGGTCAATGCGCTGATAAATATGAAAAAAATCGGTAAAAACATTGTCCTGGTTTCCAATTCGCCGTTACGGGTGGCGGCGCTGGCAAAGATTTTGCATGACAACCGCGTCCCTCTGGCCGTCTTTGACAGTATGATTACCGCCGGAGAAATTTTGCATTATCGCCTTAAATACCGTATCGGCGAGCTTTCCGGCATTGGCAGCAGTTTCTATATTCTCGGGGATAAATCCGATTTGGGCGTCTTTGCCGGCTTGGATTTTAAACCGGTTGACAATCTTGCTCGCGCCGATTTTCTGTATATGGCTTCCGCCGCTTCTCCCGATGATTTAATGGATAAATATCTGCCCGATTTGCAGCATGCCGTATCGCTGAATATTCCGTTGCTCTGCGTCGGCAACGATACTTCCACTTATAAAGACGGCAAGGTCTGTCTGGCGCCCGGCGCCGTTGCCGAACAATATGCGGTTTTGGGCGGGCGGATTTTGACGCTCGGCAAACCCGATGCCAAAATACTTGCCTATGCTCTGGACGGTATTGAAAATGTGGATTTAAGCCGCACCTTAATGATCGGCGACAATGTTCCGACCGACATCAAAGGCGCGAATCTCTTGGGAATCAGCGCGGCTTTGGTGTCCAAAGGCGTCCATGTCAATTATGTCGGCGAGGGCTATATTCCCGATGTGGCCAAAACCCGGGAGCTGTCAACCAATTTTGATGCCTATCCCGATTTTGTCATTTCCAATTTGCGGTGGTAGCAATGACAAAAAGGCAGCGCTTTATTATCCGATGGCTGGTCTTGACGTTGCTGGCGGTTTTTGTTTTGACGCCGTTGCCGGGGCTGCGCTCCGAAAAACAAGACTACCGGGAGCAGCTGCTGCGCGGCGATTTTGTCAGCCGCGGCGAAATGCTGCAATTTTTGGAAACCTGGTCGGATTTTACGGCCAAGAATATTTTTCAGTCGCCCGATATCCAGGCTTCGCTGAGTATGGAAAAACCTTCCGAAAGCTTTCCGCCCAAAGTTGCCCGTTGGCTGCGCAACAGGGGCTGGCATGCCGACCGTTTTTTTTATGTCGAGCAGCGTTTGAAAAGTATTGTCAAATCGGCGCAATTGCAGCAGCAGGTGCTGGAGAACCGCAAGCTTCTCGCGTCAACCAAACCGAATTTCAGTAATTCGGCTTATAATGCGCTGCAAAATCTGATTAACGAACAGGATGCCCAGTTGAACTTATATCATGTCACTCAGGGCGAAATCGATATGGTAATGCCGCAGCTGCAGCTGATTAGCGATATTCTTGAAGGACGGGCCGTCTATCGCCCCGCTTCTTTTTTCTGAGCCTGAAATTTTCTTTCCTTCTGTTGCCGCTCCGGGATTTAGAGCGGTGAAACATTAAAAAATATTTAGTTACTTTACTCGGGGCTGATAGCCGAATAGAGTGAAAACAGAAAGTTAACGGATTGAGGAAGAAAATGATTTTCTGCGATATGGACGGTGTTATCGTCAATTTTGATGACAGTATTAAAAAACTATGCGGCGCTTATCCGCAAGAGCTGCCGCGGCCGGTAATGTGGCAAAAAGTAATCGAAACGCCGGACTACTGGCTGAATCTGCCGCAGCTTCCCCATGCCGGAGAGCTGATTGCCTATCTGCGCCCCAGAGGTTTTAAGATTCTGACCGGTTTGCCGGTATACGGCTATGACAAAGCCGCGCGGGAAAAACCGCTGTGGATTAAAAAGCATTTCGGGGCAGATATTGAGGTCATCTGTTGTCTGACCAAAGACAAAAGCAGTTACTGCCGCCCCGGAGATATTCTGATTGACGATCGCGAAGCTACGATAACCGAATGGCGCAAAGCCGGCGGTATCGGCATCTTTCACACTTCCTGGCCGAAAACGCTGGCCGAACTTCAAAAATACGGATATTGACATGGAAATAACCAATTTGCAGCTCCAACGAGAAATTGATTTCTTAAAAGCTTCGGCCGATGAAATTGCCGCGCTGTCCTGCCGGCGTTATCCCGAATATACCGAAAGCGAAGTCGCCGCGATTATTGAACGCGAAAAAGATAAAGTCGAGGCCGGTTATAAGGCTTTTGTAAAAGATTTTCATCGTAAAAATCAATATAATCATGACACTGCGCGGCGCGATTACGTGCTGTTGTTCAGCTTTCCCGGCGCCGGAAAAACCCGTCTCAGCGAATATGTCTGCGAGCAAATGCAGATTCTCGACCCAAAAAACAGTTTTAATATTTTAGATAAAGACGATTACCGTTTTTTGTTCCCGCGTCTGCATCATTATCTGAAAAATCATATTGATGAGAACGGCAAATTTGAATATCCGGCAACCAATTGTATCCGTGAGTTTTTGGAGGCGACGCTGCAAAGCGGCAGTAAATCGATTCTGGCATCGGGGTCGCTCGGAGCCGCGGTTGATTTTCCGGGGAATGCCGAAAAGGCCATTGCCAAAGGTTACCACCCGCATGTTATTTATCTCAGCGTAAATAAAGATATTGCCAACTTAAGCAATATCTATCGCAGCGCCGGTATTTTCAACCGGATTATCGATAACGGCGAAAATCTGTGTCCGCGCCTGATTCCGGCGGCTTATTACGACAGGTTTGATACGCAGAAATATGAGGTTTTGCAAAATCTTTCCGCTTATCAAAAACAACAAAACGGCAAAATGGATATTTCGGTAACCAACCGCAATTTTGATTTGCTGTATAACTCGCGCCTGATGCCGGAAGCCGATATCAGCCGCATCGTCCGCCGGGAAGAACAGCGCCCGCTGACCTTTGCCGAATTAAAAAATGTCCGTCTTCAGGTTTATACAATCAAGCAAAGCATGCAAAAACGCATTGCCAACGGCATTTATACCCCTAACGAAAAAGAACAGGCCAATGCTCTGACAACCTTGCATAACCTGCAACGGCATTTAGCCGCGTCCCGCAGCCGGGAAATTATCTTTCTGGCGCCTTACCAGTCCCGGTCGCTGGTCAGCTCGATGTAATTTTACCAGTTGTCGCGAATATCCCGAAAATCCTGTTTAAGTCTTTCGCTTTTGGCTTTCAGGTTGGTTCGGCGCTGCTGATATTCGTTCTTTTTGTCTTCCCAACTGTCTTTAAGCCGGTTTTCCAGATAGTCATCGCCTTCGTTGTCATAGCGCTTATATTCGTTTTGGGCGTCTTTAACTTTCTGGGCGGCATTATGCAGATTGTCCAGAGACTGCGACAAATTATTATAGCCGCTGTCATAACCGTTATAGGTTCCTCCGCTGCATGCGGCGGTCAGCAACAATAAAAAGAGCACAAAATATTTCATGGTCATTCCTCCTGATAGCGTTACTATAGAAAGCAGCCGCTAATTTGGCAAGAAAGATTTTCAAAAACCGATCCGCCGGGAAGAGATATTTTTATTTTCCTGCTCAAGCCGGAGCATGGCGGCAATTTCACGGCGGTTTTTTTCGACCCCGAGGATTTGCGCTTTGTTTTTAACCAGGCTGAAATCGCCGGGCGTCAGATAATCCAGGTCATCAAGCGGCAGATTTTTCAGACCGAAAAAATAATCGGCGGCCGTCTGGCGCTGCTGGGGGGAAAGATAATCATATTTTACCTTAAAGGTAAAGCGGCGCAGCGAAGCTTTATCAAGGCGTTCATGCAAATTTGTGGTGCAGACGAAGGGCAGGGGATGATTTTCCATCTGTGTCAGCATTTCGTTTACCTGAGTGATTTCCCAAGAGCGTCTGGCAGCGCTTCTTTCCTGCAAGAAACTGTCGGCTTCGTCAAAAACCAGCATAGCCCGGTTTTCGCGGGCTTCGGCAAAAGCTGCGGCAATGTTTGCTTCGCTGCCGCCGACATACATCGACAACAGCTCCGAGGCTTTTTTGCAGATAACCGGCATCTCCAGCTGAGCGGCCAGATAGCGGGCATAAGCCGATTTTCCGGTTCCCGAAACCCCGTATAAACATAAAGAAAAACACCGGCCGGGAAGTTTTTTAAGGCGTTGGCACAACAGCTCCAAATCTGTGTCGGTATTCAAAAGCGCGGGATTAAAATTCTGCGCGTTATCTTTTTCATGCGGCGGCGTTTTGCCGTTGTGATAGGCTTTTTCCAAGACGTCCAGATTCCGCCTGACGGCGTTCAGGCCGCCGCCGGACAGGCGGGCGCTTCGAGCCGCTGAGTCAATAAAGGACGGCGAAAGTTTATATTGGCGGGCAAAGTCTTCGGCCACGGCCGGAGAAGACGGAAGTTTGTTGCGTTTCAGGCTTTTCTGCCACATCCGGCTGCGGACTTCCGGGGTCGGCGTTTCAAATTGCAGCGCATAGGTAAAGCGGCGCAAAAAGGCTTTGTCCATGGTTTCAATGTCATTGGTGGTCCAGATGACCGGAATGGCATTATTTTCCAGAAGGTTGTTGAGAAATTTTTTTGAATTGCGATAACTTTCCGGAAATCGTCCGCAGAAAATATCTTCTCCTTCGTCAAACAGAAGGCAGTTTTTTCCGCCCGCTTCCAGCAGAATTGTATCCTGAACCAAAGCTTTCAGCCGGTCATGGCGTGAAGGTTCGGAACGGTCATCGGGACAAAATTCGCCGACCGAATACAAATCCAGCCCGCAGTGCCGGCACAGGGTTTTGGCAAATTCGGTTTTTCCGGTTCCGGGAATGCCGTAAAACAAAAAATTAATGCCTTTAATCCCTTTTTGCACGGCTTTTTGCAACAGCCCGCAAAGAATATCGCGGTCTTGGCCGAGGTGCGAAAAGTCTTCCCAGCCGAGAACCGCTTTTTGCTTAACGCCGAGCAGCAGGTTTTTAAACTGTTCCGCCGTTTTCGGCGCAGCGTTAAGCGCGGCGGCAATATTTCCCGCCAGCTCGATTTCGCCGCGGTTATTGATTTCGATGATTTTTTTATTATAAAGGCCGGCCGTATAGGATAACGCTTTTTCACAGTCGCTGCGGCGGCAGCAGATAAGCTCTGCCCGGTGGCGGGAATTTGTCCGCGGCCCGCCGAAACCGAAAACCGCGTCTGACAGCCTGTCGACACCGGAGTGCAGTTTGCGGCGGTTCAAAAAACCGATAATTTCTTTTTCCGTATCATTGAGGCGAAAAATCTCCGCGGCAAAACGCAGCGTTTTTTCATGGCTGCTCAGGCGGCGGTAAGAGCAGCTGCAGGCATATTTATAAAGTTTTTCCAAAACCAGGCGCCGAAAATTTTTCAGGCTGAGATCGTTATCTTCGATTTTCAGATCATACGCCCGGTTAATTTCTTCAAGAATCTCCTTTCCGGCAATCTTATCCGCGGCATTAAAGGCATATTGCGCGGCAACAAAATCTTCAAAGTCATAAGTCGGCAAAATATTTTTGCCGCCGTATAAATGCGGCGCTCTGAGACGGTGCCGGCGCCTGATGTTTTTAATCTCGGTCATTTTGTTCTTTTCCTTCCTGAAATTTATACTTCCATAAATAAATCATGAGGACGACAAAATATGACGTAGATAATGCCGGGCTGCCCGGGGTTAGTTTTTGCGTTCCGTATTGGTTATTTGTTCCAGCCGCTGATAGAAATCCGCCGGTTTGATAACTTTAACCTTATTGCCCCAGGTGTACAGATGCCAGGCCATTTCCAGCAAGCCGCCGGCTTTGAAGCGAACCGTCAGGCTGCCGTCGGCGTTGATAATATTTTGCTGCGAAGGATGAAAACAGTACTGGGCGGCGTCTTCGGCGGCTTCGGGGGCAAACAGCCATTCCGTTTCAAAAGGTTCTTCCCGATAAACCCCGAAAGAGTCGGCGGTAAAATCAGCCAGAGAAAATTTTTCGTCACGGTTAAAATAGTCGTTGCTGACCGTAACTTCGGTCAGGCGGTGCAGGGGATAATAGCGGTAATCTTTGCTGTAATCGGAAAAAGCCACCAGGTAATGTTTATTGCCGTACAAAAAGCCGTAAGGACTGACGGTTTGGGGCGAAAGTTTGCCGCCCGGCGTGCGGTAGGTCAAAATAACTTTTTTGCAGGCCAGAATTGCCTCTCGCAGTTTGGGCAGGAAAGTTTCGTTAATCTGCAGTTTCGGGCCCGGACGCAGAGCGAAGCCTTCCGCTTCCAGCAGCGCCTCGGCATCGGGTTCGATACGGCGGTATACGTCTTTATTCATCACTGCTTTTATCTTTTCGCCGATTCGTTCCAATTGCTGCGCCTTATCGGTCAGATTGTTTTTGGCCAGCAGTTTGCGGGCGGTTTCCAGCGCCGCCAGTTCCTCGCCGGAGAACTGGATAAAATCTTTGAGGGTTCCCTGCGGAATAAACCAGCGTTTGCAGTTATTTTCGCCGAAAATCTCTTCTGTCTGCGGAAATTTTGCCAGAATCATATCCCGCATTCTTTCTGCCGTTCGCCGCGAAACATTAAATCTCTGCGCAATCTCGTTAAGGCTGACCCCTTCGCGGCAGCTTTGCATCCAAACGGCCAGGTCGAGCAGGTCGTGCGTTTTTTCATAAGCCATGTTATTAATCCTCTGTTGCCAAACTGACAGCATTATACGACAAATGCTGTCAGAAACAATTTTTAATAAAAACTTGCACAGAAAAATCCGCCATGTTACAAATAAATAAGTTTTCTCCTGCTCGTAAGAAACTAAGAGTATCGGTTTTCAATTAGAGGAAAATTCTCATGATAAGCAAAAAAGATATCTCCAAACTTGACGGATTGTTGTATCTCTATGCCCTTTCCAAAGCCGGCAGCAAGCGGGAAGTCGCCGAAAAACTGGGGACCTCGGTTGATACCATCAACAAATATATTTCCGATCTGGAAGCAGAAATGAAAACCTATTTTCTGATGAGCAACGGCCGCGGAACGGTTATTACCCCGGAAGGGAAGCAGATACTTAAAATTTCCGAAACAATTGTTAAAAACTTGCGCAGTCTGGAAGAATATGCCGAGGCAGCCGAAACCAGCCGCGGAATTGTCCGGGTCTGCACCACCGATGCCATTTCCGATTTCATCGGAGATGCCCGGCTGTTTGATTTTTTCAGTAAATATCCCGGTATGCGGATTGAAATGACAATATCCGACCGCATTCCCGATATGCAGGCGCTGGAAGCCGATATTTTTCTCGGTTATGAGGTGCCCGCTTATCCGGATCTGGTTCTGATGAGTGTGAAGGATATTCGCTGCGGCCTGTTTGCCACGGAAAAATATATCGAAAATTACGGTCGTCCGCGGGATATGGCCGATTTAATCAAAAATCACCGTATCTGCGATAAAAATAATCATGAATTTTTTGTCCCCGGCTGGAAAGAAGTGGTCGACAAAGCTTTTATCATTTATAAGACCAATTCGGTTCATTCGCTCCAGGCGGCGATAAAAAGCGGTATCGGCATAGGCATTCTGCCGGTAGTACTCGCTCGCAAAGATCCGCAGCTGGTGCATTTGAAACATTTGAAATTCGATTTTGACTTTAAGATTTATCTCTGTGCCCACAAAGATACCAAGGATATGCCGCGAATTCGCATTGCGATGGATCATCTGCTTGAGCTTCTGAGCAAAAGGAAAGGTATCTGAAGCTCCGGGCGCCGATTCCGGTTGACAAATAAATAATCGGTAATACTTTTAAAAGCATCGGATAAACGGAATAAGCCAAAATGAAATTAGACTACAGCATAAAAGATAACCGTCTGGAACTGGTTTTACGCGGAGATTATCGCGAATTTGACGATGAAACGGCCAAGAGCCGCTTCTATGCCGAATTGCGCCGCCCCTCCGTTAAAGCTGTAGAAATTCGCGATGACGGGCTTAAGCAGTGGGATTCTTCTTTGGTTGTCGTTCTTTATGAAGCCGCTCAGCTCGCGGCAGTCCGGAAGATAGATTTTAATATCAAAACCCTGCCGGATAATTTGCAGCGGTTGCTGCATCTGGCTTTGGCGGTTGACCGCAAGCCTTCTCAGAATCTTCCGCCCCGGCTTCCCTGGATTGAGGCTTTGGGCGGCTGGACGCTTGATATCTGGCACAGTTTTGTCAAGGGGCTGAAGTTTATGCGCCAGACCCTGCTGTCGGTAGAAAGACTGATAATGAATACCGCGGTAATGCGCAAAGTCGATTTTCTTTTTGCTTTGGAAGACTGCAGTTATAAGGCGGTGGGGATTGTCTCGCTGGTCAGTTTTATGGTTGGCCTGATTCTGGCTTTTGTCGGGGCAATTCAGCTCAAGACTTTCGGCGCGCAGATTTATGTTGCCAGCCTGGTTGCCATCGGCATGACCCGCATTATGGGGGCAATCATGGCCGGAATTGTAATGGCCGGACGTACCGGAGCCTCCTATGCCGCCACCATCGGCACCATGCAGGTTAACGAAGAAATTGACGCTCTGAAAACCATGGGCGTCCCGACGACGGATTTTCTCGTTCTGCCTCGTTTGGCGGCGCTGATTGTTACGCTGCCGTTTCTGACGCTGCTGTCTGACGTTATGGGAATAATCGGCGGTGCGGTTGTCGGCGTGTTGACATTGGGCATCCCCTGGCAGGAATATTGGAAATATACTTATAATGCGCTGACGCTGAATAATTTCTGGCTCGGTATTTTTCACGGATTCGTCTATGGCTGGATTATTTCCCTCTGTGGCTGTTATTATGGCATTTACAGCGGACGAAATGCGGATTCGGTCGGTGTTGCCACTACCAATGCCGTGGTTTCATCCATTGTCTGGATGATTGTTGTTACCGGCTTCCTGACGGTTTTCTTTCAGGAGGTTAACATATGAACAAAGCCTGTCCCAAAATCATAGGCAAGAACCTCACCGTCGCTTACGGCGATTATGTTTTGTTGCAGCATGCCGATTTTACCGTTAATCAGGGTGATGTCTTTATCATTATGGGAGCCAGCGGCGGCGGTAAAAGCAGCCTGTTGCGGGTGCTGACCGGACTGATGCCTCCGGCCGAAGGCGAAGTCATCGTTGACGGCGAAAACTTTTCCGGAGGCGATGCCGCCGTCCGCGACA
>ENA-ORTV01004087-ORTV01004087.1-human-gut-metagenome-genome-assembly--contig:-NODE-4087-length-11351-cov-3.548424_pt1 | contig 11351 bp, 10 predicted proteins | sample MGYA00241915_ERZ509194 | MGnify/ENA primary metagenome ERZ509194 (study PRJEB26280, sample SAMEA2338810) | human gut metagenome | biome: human gut; feature: human-associated habitat; material: faeces... | reverse complement strand
CGTAGTCAGCATGTCCAGGACAGTCAACGTGTGCGTAATGTCTCTTCTCTGTCTCGTACTCAACGTGAGCAGTAGAAATTGTGATACCACGTTCTCTTTCTTCTGGAGCTTTATCGATGTTAGCGAAATCTACAGCTGCGTTACCAGCTACTCTTTCAGATAAAACTTTTGTGATAGCTGCTGTTAAAGTTGTTTTACCATGATCTACGTGACCAATGGTACCGATATTACAATGTGGTTTTGTTCTTTCAAACTTAGCTTTTGCCATTTTGAATATCCTCCTTAAATTGATGCCATATTGGCTATAGTTGTTATATTTAATAACTCGGCTATCTATGATTATATAAAATAATCTTAGCTTTTTCAAGTTATTTTTATCACAGAATCCCTTATTTTAAGGGATTTCTGTGATTTAATATTGTTTTTAGATTCTGTTACACAGAAATAACTGAAATCAGTTATAAGCCATGCTTTTTTTCAGAATTTATTTGGATTTATCTGCAAGAACTTTTTCCTGAACAGATTTTGGTACTGGCTCATATTTCTCGAAGAACATAGAGTAGTTACCACGTCCCTGTGTCTTAGAACGTAAGTCTGTAGAGTAACCGAACATCTCAGCAAGTGGTACATATGCTTTAACCATTTTACCACCACCGATATCGTCCATACCCTCGATACGTCCACGACGGGAGTTGATATCACCGATTACATCACCCATGTATTCTTCAGGCATTGTAACTTCTACCTTCATGATAGGCTCAAGTAATACTGGTGAAGCTTTTGCCATAGCCTCTTTGAATGCCATAGATCCAGCGATGTGGAATGCCATTTCAGAAGAGTCGACCTCATGGTAAGATCCATCGTATACGTTAGCGTGAACACCAAGAACTGGGAATCCGCCAAGAATACCTGCCTGAGCAGCTTCTTCGATACCTTCACCAACTGCTGGGATGTATTCCTTAGGAATAGCACCACCGACAACGGTAGATTCGAATTTGAATGTCTCTTCGCCGTTTGGATCCATCGGCTCAAATTTAACTTTACAGTGTCCGTACTGACCACGTCCACCGGACTGTTTTGCATATTTGTACTCAACATCTACAGGTTTTGTAAATGTCTCTTTGTAAGCTACCTGTGGAGCACCTACGTTAGCTTCTACTTTGAATTCACGAAGCAGACGGTCAACGATGATTTCCAAATGTAACTCACCCATACCAGCAATGATTGTCTGACCAGTTTCCTGATCTGTGTGAGCACGGAATGTAGGATCTTCTTCTGCAAGTTTTGCAAGAGCCTCACCCATTTTACCCTGTCCAGCTTTTGTCTTAGGCTCAATAGCGAGCTCGATAACTGGTTCTGGGAATTCCATGGACTCTAAGATTACTGGATGCTGTTCATCACAGATTGTATCACCAGTTGTTGTAAATTTGAAACCTACAGCAGCTGCGATATCTCCGGAGTAAACTTTATCTAATTCCGCACGTTTGTTGGCATGCATCTGTAAGATACGTCCAACACGTTCTTTTTTATCTTTTGTAGCATTTAATACATAAGAACCGGAGTTCATTGTACCAGAGTAAACTCTGAAGAATGCAAGCTTACCAACGAATGGGTCAGCCATGATCTTGAATGCTAATGCAGCGAAAGGTTCTTCATCAGAAGAATGTCTCTCTACTTCATTACCATCTAAGTCAACACCTTTGATAGCTGGGATATCTGTTGGAGCTGGCATGTACTCGATAACTGCATCGATTAACTTCTGTACACCTTTGTTTCTGTAAGCAGAACCACAGCAAACAGGTACAGCAGTACATTCACATGTAGCTTTTCTTAATACTTTCTTCATCTCCTCAACAGATGGTTCCTCACCCTCAAGGTACATCATCATTAAGTCATCATCTAACTCGCAGACTTTTTCTACTAATTCTGCATGATAAAGTTCAGCTTCATCAGCCATATCACCTAAATCATCTGTTACAGTGATATCGTCACCTTTATCATCATTGTAGATATAAGCCTTCATCTCGAATAAGTCGATAATTCCTTTGAAATCGTCCTCTTTACCGATTGGCAACTGAAGACAGATAGCATTTTTTCCTAATCTTGTACGAATCTGATCAACAGCTCCGTAGAAGTTAGCACCTAAGATGTCCATCTTGTTAATGAAAGCCATTCTAGGTACGTTGTAGGTATCAGCCTGACGCCATACGTTTTCTGACTGTGGTTCAACACCACCCTTTGCACAGAATACGCCGACAGCACCATCAAGTACACGAAGGGAACGCTCTACCTCTACAGTAAAGTCTACGTGTCCAGGAGTATCAATGATGTTGATACGGTGCTCCAATGCACCCGGTTTAGCTTTGTGATGATCTTCCAAAGTCCAGTGACAGGTAGTAGCGGCAGAAGTAATTGTAATACCTCTTTCCTGCTCCTGCTCCATCCAGTCCATTGTGGAAGCGCCATCATGAGTCTCACCGATTTTATAATTCACACCGGTATAGTACAGAATACGCTCTGTAAGTGTTGTCTTACCGGCATCGATATGAGCCATAATACCAATATTTCTGGTACGCTCAAGTGGATATTCTCTTCCAGCCAAAGCCAGTTCCTCCTTTTTCCAAAATAGGTGGCACAAGAATTACCAGCGGTAATGTGCGAAGGCTTTGTTTGCCTCTGCCATCTTGTGCATATCTTCTTTTTTCTTTACGGATGAGCCAGTGTTGTTTGCAGCATCCATAATCTCATTGGCAAGTCTCTCCTTCATGGTCTTTTCCCCTCTCGCACGAGAATAGGTTGTCAACCAGCGAAGAGCCAGCGCCTGACGACGATCCGGACGAACCTCGATTGGAACCTGATAAGTGGAACCACCGATACGTCTAGCTTTGACCTCGAGTTCAGGCATTACGTTGTTCATAGCTTCATCGAATACTTCAAGAGCATCCTTACCTGTCTGCTCTGCTACCTGCTCAAATGCACCGTATACGATTTTCTGAGCAACGCCCTTTTTACCGTCCAGCATAATGTTGTTAATCAGTTTTGTAACAATCTTATTTTTGTAAACTGGATCAGCCAATACGTCTCTTTTCTGAATATGTCCTTTACGTGGCACGTTACTTCCCTCCTTAATAATAATTAATTCACAGGTACTCACGACTTGTGTCCGCACCAGTTTAAAGTTTGCTCACTTTTATATAGTAAGATGCAAAAATTAATCCGGTACTTTTAAATTAGCTTATTTTGCAGCTTTCGGTTTCTTGGCACCGTACTTAGAACGAGCCTGCTTACGATCAGCTACACCTGCGGTATCCAATGTACCACGGATAATGTGGTATCTGGTACCAGGAAGATCCTTAACACGTCCACCACGAATCATAACAACGCTATGCTCCTGAAGGTTGTGGCCTTCACCCGGAATATAACTTGTTACCTCGATGCCGTTGGAAAGACGAACTCTGGCAATCTTACGAAGTGCTGAGTTAGGCTTCTTCGGAGTAGCAGTACGAACAACAGTACAAACACCACGCTTCTGTGGAGAACTCGTATTAACGGACTTTTTCTTCAAAGAATTGTAGGATGACTGCAGTGCTGGAGAATTGGATTTCTTAGCAACCGATTTTCTACCCTGCTTTACTAACTGGTTAAAAGTTGGCATTAATTTTCACCTCCTGTAATCTAATTTGTCATGGTCTGCGGAACTAGTTGTCCTATTTTTGAGGACATAAAAAAGCCCACACGAAACGCATGCTAAATCATTATATCGTGTAGACTTTCCTTTGTCAAGCCGTTTTTTTCAGTTATTTCCATTGATTTGCCATTAAAATAACATCGGAAAATCAATTTTTTTCAATACATAACTCATCGGGTCAAATTTCTGAATCGTCCGAAGAATTTCACTCTGTTTTGCGCACTCCGAAATCTCCCTGCACCACGTTACATCCTGAAACGCTCCTATCACTGCCAGCAAAACCCAGATTAAAACAATTCCGATACAAGCACCGAAAATGGCACCTCCCAGCCGGTTTACGGTTTTCAGCACCGGTATGTGGTCTACTAATTTCAGCACACGAACTACAATCCCCACCGCAATCACTGCCACAAGAAGCGCAATTACATACGCCGCACCGCTTTGCACTTCAGAATTTGCTGCAAACAGCGGTTTTAGAACCGGCACCAAAATCATCGTAAGGGCAAGCACCACAACCATCCGCAAAAGCGAAAATACTTTTAATAAAAGTCCTTTATGAACGCCATCCAGTATGCACACCAAAAAGATTCCGGCGGCAATCAGTTCCACAAGTGTTGTACTCATGTTTTTTCCTTTCTCATTTCGTCTGCAATCGTATTTTCTGTATCGTCGATGAATCAATCAGTGTATAAACCTGTCCATCTGATGTCGGATACACCGCATCAATCTCCTGCTCAAAATGATAATCAAATTTGTCATGTCCATTGGTTCTCAAAATATTGCAGGAACGGTTTCCCGTAAAAATAATTTCATCTCCGTACATTTCCATATCTGCATATTCATAAGAAATGTCCTGCTGCATTTTTTCCCTGCCGGACAAATTATACAAATTTAATGTTTGTTTTTTTGCATTTCCCTCTTTTTGCAGGACAAAAGCTAACGCATCATCCCCCACAGCAAGGCTTTTAATTGAATCTGAAAATGTTTTTTCCGTAACAACTTCCGGCTGTTTCATCTGTCCAAAAATGGAATACCCCTTTTCGTGGGCAACCAGCACTTCATCATCCGACACAAATTCAACATCGGCAATCATCTTGTTTCCGAATGACTTTCCGCCTACCAATGTATTTTTGTCCTGTCCAACTTCCGTAAAATTGTAAAAGCTGACTTTCGTTTCAAAATCACTGCTGCCTGCTATCATATAAGAAGTGACAACACTTTTCCCATCCGGTGAAATATCAAAATCAAGCGGATATCCTTCCTCCGAAACATTGGTTGGAATTTCCACCAATAAACTCTCTGCATTGCTGTACGGATTATAAATGTTTAAAACATTGGAATCCTTATCCTGCAGAAGAATCGCAACAACGCCCTGTCTTGCCACTTTTGCGCGCACAATCGGAAGGCTTGTCTCAACGGTAACGCCTTCATCTTTTCCATTATAAATATAACACTGTTTCCCGCTCACATCAGCAACCGACACATAATCGCCACACACGTCCACCTGTGGCTGCTTCATTTCATAACCGCCATTCCACAAACTTTTCCCTTCGTTATTAATCTCACTAATACCACTGCGGCTGTATTTTAAAATATTTCCATTATGAAATCGGTAATTCACATTGTTACTGTCGCTGCGGTTTACTTTGTTTTTCACTTCATAGCCACGGTAACATCGATTTCCATATAAATAAGAGGCCACACCAAAGCCGCCGGCAACAAACATCAGCCCCAAAATCACCAGGACTACAATCCATTTCTGTTTATTTTTCAAAAAGTCTTTCATTTTCTACCCTTCTTGCTCGTACTCGAATCGAAAATTTCTCTGATTACGGTAACTTATATTATAGCATAGAAAAGAATTATTGTGCAACGCCATTTTGCGCAGGTGCCGAAGGTACGGGCGTTGGCGAAACACTCGGCACCGACGTATTTTCCTGTGTTGGTGGAACCGTTGATGGACACGGGGTAAGCTTTGCTTTCTGTGTCTCTACAATCGTCTTGTCCTGATTTGCCGGGTGCGACCGGTTCATTGTCTGGATTGTATTCAACTGCTGCTTCACCTGATTGAGCGCAGACTGGTTCTGCATCAGTACAACAAATGCAAACACGACAATCAATGCAGTCACTGCCGCTATGCCATACCCCATATGTACTTCCTTCTGTTTTTTCTTTGTCCGAAACTTTTCTTTTTCCTCCATAATACCGCGAATATTTCTCACCACGCGGTCATCTTCCTGCTCCACAATATGAACATGACGATTATTTTCCCTCTCCATATAATGAAGCATCTCCGGATTTTTCTCATAATAAATATAGTAACCCTTTTGTTTTTCCAACTGTCCGCTGCGATACAAAAAGAAACTATCTTCACCGTCTGTTTCATCATAAAGATATAAAACCTTATCCCGTTTTTCAAAATTCAGTTTATGCATCTGAAGAAGCTGCCCCGCCTGATTAACAGAAAATCCCTGACAACTGTAAAACCATCCGACAATTTCCAAATCCGTAAAATTTTCCTTCATTTCCGAATAAATGTAATCCCAGTCTTCATCGGTAAATTTCGGGCCGCTCCGTCCTGCAAAATTATGGATTTCCACGACACCTGAAATCTGGTAAATTTTCTCCCCATCACATATCAGGCTCGTGCCCAAAAGCACTGCTGCCTTTTCCATCCCATGACTCTGCTCTGCCAGACGTTTTACAAAACGAATGACATAATCTTCCATATAAATTCGTCCCCGTCCCGGAATCTCTCCAATCTGCCGAACACTTTTTGGTCTTGTCCACTGCATGACTTGTCCTCCCTTTATTGTTTTTTCTCAATCGACAGTTTTATCATATCACGCCCGGAGAGCGGATTTTGTCGATTCAGAACCCGAGAACAAATTTTATTGAAGTTTTTTTTCGCATGATTTTTGGAAATAATGAGAATACTTTTGTTAGGATGCCCGGTTTTCAAAACCAATGGGTGTTCTTTACCAAACAACACAGAAAGGTTTTTTATTATGGCAGAATATTTTAATCCCGGCGAAAGCCGTTCCTTATTTAATTTTACTACATCACTTCAGAATTTATTAGAGAAAAAGAATTACCATTCACGTGACATCGTCCTTGTCTGCATCGGCTCCGACCGCGCCACCGGCGACTGCTTAGGTCCGATTGTCGGTCATAAATTAGCACGTTTTTGCAGTACACATAAAAACAGCCTCCATCTTTTCGGCACGCTGGAACAGCCCATCCATGCTAAAAATCTGGAAGCCACCTTACAATTCATTCATTCCTGTTATAAAAACGCACTGATTATTGCAATTGACGCATCCCTCGGTGTCGTCGAGCACGTCGGCTATATCACGTTAGGTGAGGGAGCACTCTGTCCCGGCGTCGGTGTTGATAAAAATCTTCCGGAAGTAGGTGACATTTTTATCACCGGTATTGTCAATCTTTCCGGATTTGGGAGCCAGATGCTGCTACAGACAACGCATTTGAATCTTGTCATGCAGCTCGCTGATTTCATCAGTCTCGGACTGTTTCGATGTCTTATGCACTCACAGTTCCGTTCTTCCCTCAAGTGCGCGGAATAATGTCATTTCGTCAATAAATTCAAGCGCACCGCCAACCGGAACTCCGCTGGCAATCCGGGTTACTTTAATCCCCGCCTGCTTGACATATTTGCTTATCCAAAGTGCTGTTGCTTCTCCTTCCACCGTGGAATTTGTCGCAATAATAACTTCTTTGATATCTTCCCGTTGAAGGCGCTGCAGCAGTTCCTTGAGTTTTAAGTTCTCCGGCTGCACACCAACCATTGGATTCACCGCACCGTGAAGTACATGGTACACGCCCTTGTACTGTCCGGTTTTCTCATAAGCCGCCAAATCACTTGGTTCCTCGACTACCATAATCGTCTGGTGGTCTCTTTTTTCGTCCGCACATACCTGACACAATTCCCGGTCAGACAAATTAAAACATTCTTTGCAAAAACAAATCTTCTGCTTTGCCGTCAATATACTGTCCGCTAAATGTTTCACGCGTGCTTCCGGCAGATTTAAAATATGCAGTGCCAGCCGCTGTGCTGACTTTGGACCAATGTTTGGCAAGCTTGCCAATTCTTCGATTAAATTTGTAATCGACTCACTATAATACTTCATTAGAATGGGAAGCCTCCGCCAAGGTTCAATCCGCCGGTCAACGCTTCCATGGATTTTGCGCTGTCTTCTTCGAGCTGGCGCAATGCCTCGTTCGTTGCTGCCACAATCAAATCCTCTAACATTTCAATATCATCCGGGTCAACAACTTCTTCGCTCAATTTTACGGAAAGAACTTCTTTTTTACCGGAAACCTTTACCGTAACGGCACCGCCGCCGGCTGTCGCTTCATACTCTTTTTCTTCCATCTCTTTTTGTGTTACTTCCATCTGACGCTGCATCTTCTGCGCCTGCTTCATCAAATTATTCATGTTTCCCGGCATTCCGCCCTGAAATCCACCTCTTCTTGCCATTTTTCTTCTTCCTTTCTTTTTCTATGTCGGTCAATCCAACATTTCAATTTCTACATTTTTTATTATATTCCGCAGCTCTGGCAAAGCATTCATTTCCTGACGATTTTCCACAAACCGTACATCTAACGAAATCTCTTTGCCCGTCAATTGACCGGCTGCCTCAATCAGCACCTGCTGATTTTCCTCTTTTTTAAAATACTCGGCAGGCATTCCCTGCGTAAAGGCAAGGACTAATTTCCCAGCCTCCGATACGGAAATCCTCACATCTAAAAGCATAGACCGCGACACCTGATCGATTCGTCCAAGTATCTGGTTCCAGTTTGCCACCACATCTCTTACATCATCAGGAACTGCTTCAGGACGAATTTCTCTCTGTGGCTTAATTACCGACTTGTTCTCAGATGTTCCCGCACTTTGCGCTGCCACAAAGGTGCCGGACTCCATCATCTCCTGCCACTGTTCATTCTTCTGCTCCAACTGGTTTAACCGCTGAATCAGCGAATCGTAATCCGTCTGCATCTGCGGACGGCACAAGCGAATCATCGCCATCTCAAGCATGACACGCTTATTGTTTGCATATTTCATGTCATTTGCCAAATCCGACAAAATACGGATATAGCGGAACAAAATTTCCAATTCAATCTGCTCTGCAAAACGGGAAAGTTCCTGCCTGTTTTCCTCCGACATATCCACTAACTGCTCTGCCTCATCCGCAGTTTTCACAACCAAAAGATTGCGCAGATACCAAATCAGTTCATTGACAAATTGTGATAAATCCTTGCCCTGCTCAACCATCTCAGCCACAATGGCAATCACGCCATCGACCTGATTTTTTATCAAAGCCTCCATCAACCGGTGATATACACTGTGGTCGACAGCACCAAGAATTTTCAAAACATTTTCATATGTTAATTTCTGTCCGAAATAAAAAGAAATACACTGTTCCAAAAGACTTAAGCCATCACGCAGTGCGCCGTCTGCCTGTCTCGCAATGTAAGTGAGTGCCTTGTCTTCTGCCTCAATTCCTTCTATTTCTAATAATTCCCGTAATCTTGCCGCAATTGTTTCCACCTGAATCCGTTTGAAATCATAGCGCTGGCAGCGCGACAAAATGGTAAGTGGAATCTTATGTGCCTCTGTCGTTGCCAAAATGAAAATCAGATAGGAAGGCGGCTCTTCCAATGTTTTCAAAAGTGCATTAAATGCGCTTGTCGAGAGCATATGCACCTCGTCAATAATATACACTTTGAAACGTCCCTCTGCCGGTGAATACTGCACTTCATCAATCACCTGCCGGATGTCATCCACACGGTTATTCGATGCCGCATCGATTTCCACTACGTTCATGGAAGACTGTTCCTCAATTGCCTTACACATTGCACACTCACCACAAGGACCATTCGGTCCCGGATTTTCACAGTTTACCGCCTTTGCAAAAATTTTTGCAACCGTCGTTTTTCCGGTTCCTCTCGTTCCGCAAAACAAATAAGCATGTCCAATTCGGTCTGCCTGAATCTGATTTGTGAGCGTTTTTACAATATGTTCCTGTCCCCGGACACTGGAAAAGTCCTTGGGACGGTATTTCCGATATAAAGCCTGATATGACATAATTGCCTCTTTCTGTTACACACCAAAACTGATGCCCAAATTTTTCGCCTCGCGGATAATGGAAGAATCCGGGTCTACCATCTTTAATTTACCCGCTACCTCTTCTAACGGAATCGGAATGATTTCTCTATTTTTAAATCCAACCATATATCCGTATTTTTCTTCTAAGATCAACTGAGCCGCTGCCGCCCCAAGGCGGCTGGCAATCACACGGTCATACGCACACGGGCTTCCCCCGCGTTGTGTGTGTCCCGGCACCGTAATGCGAATTTCCTGCCCGGTGCGCTCCTCAATCTCTGCTCCTATTTTATAGGAAACACTTGGATACGGATTATTCTTTAATTTTGCTTTTCTCTCTTTCTTCGTAAGAAGTGCGTCCTCCTTACTAATTGCACCCTCTGCCACTGCCAGAATTGAAAAACGCTTTCCGGCATCCGTGCGCTTCTGAATTGCCTGTACCACAGCGTCAATATCATATGGTATTTCCGGAATCAAAATCACATCTGCTCCCCCGGCAATCCCGGCATGAAGTGTAAGCCATCCAACTTTATGTCCCATAACTTCCACGATAAATACTCTTCCGTGCGAATACGCTGTCGTGTGAATACAATCAATCGCCGTAGTCGCAATATCCACGGCACTCTGGAAACCAAATGTCATATCCGTTCCCCAAATGTCATTGTCAATAGTTTTTGGAAGTCCTACAACATTTAAGCCTTCCTCCCGCAGCATATTAGCGGATTTCTGTGTACCATTTCCACCTAAAATCACAAGACAGTCCAAGTTCAGCTTATGATACGTGTGTTTCATAGCCTCCACCTTGTCCAGCCCATTCTCATCCGGAACACGCATTAATTTGAATGGCTGGCGGGATGTTCCCAGGATCGTTCCACCCATTGTCAGGATTCCGGAAAAGTCCTTTGCTGTCAGCATCTTAAAATTTGAATAGATCAAACCTTTATATCCATCTTGAAATCCATAAATCTCTACATCATCACGTTTCTCGCAGAGTGTCTTTACAACGCCGCGCATCGCTGCATTTAACGCCTGACAATCTCCGCCACTGGTAAGCATACCTAATCTAAACATATTCATCATCCTTTCACAATTACACTTTTGTAAAGTATATATTTGCAAAATAACCAATCATTTTAGAATTATACATGATTTTTATCATCTACGCAATGGAGGATACCAAATTACCAAAAAGGTGCTATAATAAAATACGGTTCTAAATATTTTACAGAAAGCAGGTATTTAATGTGGATAAATTAGATGTGAAATTATGGTCCCTCGCAGCAAAGGGACAGATTGTACCGGATCGTTCTCTTTTAAAAACACCGGAGCAGATTGCTGCGATCCGAAAAAGTGCAGATCTTAATACAGCCGTGTTAGACCACGTTGCCGCGCACATCCATGCAGGCATGAGCACTGCTGAGATCGATAAGCTGGTTTATGATTTTACAACCGAACACGGCGGCGTTCCGGCTCCGTTAAATTACGAAGGGTTCCCGAAGAGTGTATGCACTTCTATCAACAATGTCATCTGCCATGGTA
>ENA-ORTV01004083-ORTV01004083.1-human-gut-metagenome-genome-assembly--contig:-NODE-4083-length-11362-cov-2.068365_pt1 | contig 11362 bp, 10 predicted proteins | sample MGYA00241915_ERZ509194 | MGnify/ENA primary metagenome ERZ509194 (study PRJEB26280, sample SAMEA2338810) | human gut metagenome | biome: human gut; feature: human-associated habitat; material: faeces... | reverse complement strand
GATGATTTAAGAAGCCTTGCAGCCATAGCAAGACGATAATCGTTTAAATATTCGGTAAATCCAGTTCCCATATGAACTTTGAAAAACTTCATAAAATGAGATTTACTGTAAAAGGTAAGTTTCGCCATGTCATCAATTGTAAGTTTTTCTGTATAATGCTCTTCTACATATTTCAAAACAGTTTTCATTTTCTCCAAAGATTTTGGATTGTGAGAAATGGAAACTGTTTTTTTCTGTCTTTCAGAAATCAGAAGAAAGAAAAAGTAAAACAGTGCACTTTTTACTGCAAGCTGCCACCCGGTTGTCTGGTCTGCACAGACAAGGTCAATCTGTCGGATGCAATTGCTTAGAGACTCAAAAACTTCATGAGCAGGAGTAAGAAAATGTTCCACCGGCAAAGTCCTGTCAAGAAGCGGCTTCATGTATTGAAGCATACACAAATCATTTGCTCCGGAAGAAAGTAACTCCGGTTTAAAAATAATATTTTCATACTCCATTTTATAAGAAGCATCCTGCTCAATGGCATGAAGACAGCCCGGACATATCATAATAATATCTCCGCTGTGCACCAGATGCTTATCAAAATCCACAGAAACATAACCCTGCCCTTTTTTAATAACGACAAGTTCCATCTCATCGTGCCAGTGCAGAGGCACGCGCGAAAAGTCAAGCGGAATCGAGCAAGGGTAGGTGATATAAGGAAACAGCGGGTTGCCATGTGGAATTTTTTCCTGATAGTTTTCATACTCTAAAATGTTCATGATAGGATTGTACCACTTTTGGGGATAATATGACAAGAAAAAAAGTGGACTTCTGCATATAATGTTCTCATACAGCAGGGAAATACAAAAAGTAATTGGGGATGCAAAACAAGGAGTAAAATCCTCTCCTCGTCAAAGGACTCGGATTTTGCTTCGCAAAACAAGGAGGATTCACATGAACGTACAGGAAATCGTAAACAACAGATACGGTAAGGGCATTGCACAGTGCTCCAACGAAGAGATTTATTACGCGCTGCTTGAGATGACAAAGAGCATGGCGAAGGAAAAGGAGAGCAACGAGGGAAAGCGCAAGCTTTATTATATCTCCGCCGAGTTTTTGATCGGTAAGCTGCTCTCAAACAATTTGATCAATTTAGGAATTTACGATCAGGTAGCCAATGCGTTGAAAGAGCATGGTAAGAGTTTGGCACAGATTGAGGAAATAGAGAATGAGCCATCTCTTGGTAATGGTGGATTAGGCCGTTTGGCGGCATGTTTTTTGGATTCGATCGCAACACTTGGTCTTCCGGGAGACGGTGTCGGCTTGAATTATCATTTGGGACTTTTTCAGCAGAAATTCGAAAACAATTTGCAGAAAGAGACGCCAAATCCGTGGATTACGGATCCGAGTGTCTTGCGACGTACTAATGTGAGTTATCCGGTTATTTTCGGTGGGCAGACAGTGCAGTCGGTCATGTATGAAATTGATGTAACAGGATATGATAACCAGTGTAATACACTCAAATTATTTGATCTTGATACTGTAGATGAAAGTATTGTTGAAGGAGATGGAATTAACTTCGATAAAGAGGATATCCGCCGTAATCTTACATTGTTTTTGTATCCGGATGACAGTGACTATCAGGGACAACTGCTTCGTATCTATCAGCAATACTTTATGGTCAGCAATGCAGCGCAGCTGATCATTGATGAGGCGGTGTCTAAGGGCAGTAACATTCATGATCTGGCTGATTATGCAGTCGTCCAGATTAACGACACGCACCCAACGATGGTTATTCCGGAGTTGATCCGTCTGCTGTTACTTCGTGATATTAATATTGACGAAGCAATCGACATTGTATCTAAGATGTGTGCATACACAAACCACACGATATTGGCAGAGGCACTGGAAACTTGGCCGATTTGGTATTTGGAGAAAGTAGTGCCGCAGTTGATCCCGGTTATCAAGATGCTGGATGTTAAGGCGAAAGAAAAATATGGGGATGAACGCGTTGCGATCATTGATAAGGATCAGCGCGTGCACATGGCACATATCGATATTCACTATGGATTTAGTGTAAATGGTGTTGCAGCACTGCATACGGAAATCTTAGAGAAGAGTGAGTTGAAGCCGTTTAAGGATATTTATCCAAATAAGTTCAATAACAAGACAAACGGTATCACATTCCGCCGCTGGCTGCTGCATTGTAACCATGAACTGACATCTTTGATCACGGATATGATCGGTGAGGGTTATAAAAAGGATGCTTCTGAATTGGAAAACCTGCAGAAATTTGCAGATGATCCGGCATTTGTCAAGACTCTTTTGAATGTGAAACAGACCAAGAAGACAGAATTTAAGCAATATTTGCAGGATAAAGAGGGAATCACGATCGACGATCATTCCATCTTTGATGTTCAGGTCAAGCGTCTGCATGAATATAAGAGACAGCAGATGAATGCATTGTATATTATTTACAAATATATGGACATTAAGGCGGGGAATAAGCCGAAGACGCCGATCACTATGATCTTCGGTGCCAAAGCGGCTCCTGCCTATACGATCGCAAAGGATATTATTCACTTGATCCTCTGCCTGTCAGAGTTGATCAGTAAGGATCCGGAAGTGAGTCCGTATCTGAAAGTTGTCATGTTAGAGAATTATAACGTCACTTATGCGGAGAAGGTTATTCCGGCAGCAGATATTTCAGAGCAGATCTCACTTGCATCTAAGGAAGCATCGGGAACCGGTAACATGAAATTCATGCTGAATGGTGCGATCACGCTTGGTACGGAAGATGGCGCCAATGTAGAGATACATCAGTTTGTTGGCGATGACAATATTTATATTTTTGGTGAATCCAGTGAAGATGTCATTGCGTTGTATGACAAGGCAGCTTACAGTGCAGAAAAGATCTATGACGCAGATCCTGAAATTGCAAAACTTGTTGACTTTATTATTAGCAAGGAGATGTTTGCGATTGGTAATAAGAAGAGTTTGATCCGTTTGTATATGGAGATCGTGACCAAAGATTGGTTTATGACATTGCTTGATCTCAAAGATTATATTAAGGTCAAAGAGCAGGCGCTTAAGGATTACGAGGATCGTGATGCTTGGGCACAGAAAATGATCGTGAATATTTCAAAAGCGGGATTTTTCTCTTCTGACCGCACGATTGCGCAGTACAATGAAGATATTTGGAAATTAAAATAAAATGTACGCTCGAAATTCCTCGTTTGAAGATTACGGGCGTACATGAAACAGGAAAGGAGTAAAACCATGAAAAGAATTGGATTTTTGACAAGTGGTGGAGATTGCCAGAGCTTGAATGCAACAATGAGGGGTGTTGCCAAGACATTATATGAAAACTGCCCGGATGTAGAGATCTATGGTGTTTTGGAAGGCTACAAGGGTCTGATCTATGGCAACTATCGCAAGATGGAACCAAAAGATTTCTCTGGTATTTTGACGGAGGGTGGCACGATCATTGGCACATCGCGTCAGCCATTTAAGAAAATGCGCACTCCGGATGAAAATGGCCTGGACAAAGTGGAGGCGATGAAGTCCAATTATAAGAAGTGGAAACTGGATTGTCTTGTTATCTTGGGTGGTAATGGCACACACAAAACAGCAAACCTTTTGCATGAAGAGGGGTGCAATGTAGTTACTCTGCCAAAGACGATTGACAATGATATCTGGGGAACGGATATCACTTTTGGATTCCAAAGCGCAGTGAATATTGCGACAAATGCGATCGATTGTATTCATACGACAGCAGCATCTCATGGAAGAGTGTTTATCGTCGAAGTTATGGGTCACAAAGTTGGATGGCTTACATTGCATGCGGGTATTGCAGGTGGCGCTGATATTATTTTGCTTCCTGAGATCCCATATGATATAGATTCCATCGTAAAGGCCTTAGAGAAGAGAACCAAAGAGGGCAAGCGATTTTCAATCTTGGCGGTAGCGGAAGGATGTATTTCAAAAGAAGAGGCCGAATTGTCCAAGAAAGAGTTTAAGGCGAAACGGAAGAATTCTACGTATCCTTCGGTATCTTATCAGATCGGACATGAGATCGAGGAGAGAACCGGACAGGAAGTACGTATTACGGTACCGGGACATATGCAGCGCGGTGGTGAACCGTGCCCTTATGACCGCGTGTTGTCAACGAGACTGGGCGCTGCGGCAGCCAGATTGATCCTTGATGAGAAGTATGGATATATGGTCGGTATGCGCGATGGCAAAACAGTTCCTGTTCCGCTGGAGGAAGTAGCCGGTAAGCTTAAAATGGTAGATCCAAAGGATCCGCTGATCCAAGAAATTAAAGACATGGGTATCTGTTTTGGAGACAGCCTGTAAAAATGGACAGAGATTGTGACGCAAAGGCCTGTGCTAATGCGTTGTCCTTAACATAAGGGGTATTGATTACAGATAGAAAGGCATGGTTGAGGAAATGTCGTATACAGCGTTATATCGAAAGTTTCGTCCGGGGGAGTTTGACGAGGTAAAGGGGCAGGATCATATTGTGACAGCCCTCAGAAATCAGGTTCGGGCGGATCGCATCGGGCATGCTTATCTGTTTTGTGGCACCAGAGGTACCGGTAAGACAACAGTGGCAAAGATTTTGGCAAAGGCAGTCAATTGTGAGCATCCGATAGATGGCAGTCCTTGCGGAGAGTGCGAGATGTGTCGTAAAATAACGGCGCAGACTTCCATGAATGTCATCGAGATTGATGCCGCCTCCAATAACGGTGTGGGCAATATTCGAGACATTATCGATGAAGTGCAATATTCTCCGTCAGAAGGCAGATTTAAGGTCTATATCATCGACGAGGTGCATATGTTGTCAGCGGGAGCATTTAATGCGCTGCTAAAAACATTAGAGGAGCCTCCGGAATATGTTGTGTTTATTTTGGCAACGACAGAGGCACACAAAATACCGATTACGATCACATCACGCTGTCAGCAATACAAGTTTAAGCGAATTTCGATCGATACGATAGCAGCAAGATTGCAAGATCTTATGCAGCGTGAACAGATCCCGGCAGAAGATAAGGCATTGCGTTATATCGCTAAAGCTGCGGATGGTTCTATGCGTGATGCGCTTAGCTTATTGGATCAATGCATCGCCTTTAACTTAGGTGAGACGTTGACTTACGATAAAGCACTGGAAGTGCTTGGAGCGGTAGATACAGAGGTGTACAGCCGTTTGTTTCGGCAGATGATAGCAGGGGACGCCGTTGGATGCGTGGAGATCGTTAGTGAAATTTTGATCGATGGGCGCGATCTTACACAGTTTGTCAACGAATATGTGTGGTATCTTCGTGGGTTGATGATGCTTTCTGCATCCGATCAGGGAGAGGACATGCTGGATGTTTCGACAGAGCGTTTAGCGCAGATGAAAGAAGAGGCGACGCTTGCGGATACGGAAACATTGATCCGTTATATACGTATATTATCGGATCTGTCCGGCAATTTGCGTTTCGCATCGCAAAAACGTGTTCTGACAGAGGTCGCGATGATCAAATTGTGTAAGCCACAGATGGATACCGAGCAGGATATTACGACGTTAAAAGATCGTATTGCAAATATTGAGGCACAGCTGGAAAAAGGTATTGTTGCAGCACCGCAGCAGACGCAAAGTGTCCCGGAAACGGTACAGGCGGCGGATGAGAAGACTGCTTCGACACCAAAGATCATGCCAAAGGCAATTGGAGAAGATGTTAAAGCGGTGCTTGGCAGATGGAGAGACGTCAGTGCTATGTGTGATCCGGTCATGCGCAATATGCTTGACCAGTGCAGACCGGTGCCGGATGATGATCGACTGGTACTTCAGTTCACAGATCCGTTGAATGAGGAATATTTTACGCAGAAAGAGGGAGATGCTCTGGAGCAGTTAAAACGGATCATTGGTTCTTTGATCCAAAAAGAAGTTGTGATCTTGACCCGCACGGTGGATGCGCAGACGGACGCTATGTATCCGGACGTGATGGAGCTGATTCAGTTTGACGGAATCGAGATTCAGTAGTAGGATCTAACGAAATGGATGATTGCGATAAACTTCGCAGTGAAAATATAGTATTTGCAGCGATGCGCTTGCAAGTAGAAAGGAATGGAGAATTATTATGGCAAAAAGAGGTGGATTTCCGGGTGGAATGCCTGGCAATATGAACAATTTGATGAAACAGGCACAGCGTATGCAGCGCCAAATGGAAGAAAAGTCCAAAGAGATGGGCGAAAAAGAGTGGGAAGCAACGGCAGGCGGTGGAGCTGTTACTGTAAAAGTTTCCGGCAAAAAGGAAATTTTGTCTGTAAAATTGGATGAAGAAGTAGTGGATCCGGATGACATTGAAATGTTAGAAGATTTGATCGTGGCAGCTACCAATGAGGCATTGCGCAAAGTAGAAGATGAAAATGCAGCGATGATGCAGCAGTTGACCGGTGGTCTTGGTGGGTTATTCTAAGGACAGATTTTGTATTGGACAGTCCTATGCCTACGGACTGTGGGGAATGGAGGTTTCCTATGGATGTGTATAGTTCTCAGATCACGAATCTGGTGGAACAATTATCCCACTTGCCGGGAATCGGCGCAAAATCTGCACAAAGACTAGCGTTTCACATATTGAACATGACGGAAGAACAGGTGGCAGGGCTGTCAGGGGCTATGATGTCGGCAAAGAAAAATGTGCATTACTGCAAAGAATGCTGTACATATACAGATGGCGAAATCTGTCCAATCTGTGCAAATCCGAAAAGAAATCACCGGCAGATCATGGTTGTGGAAAATACGAGAGACCTGGCAGCATACGAAAAGACCGGCAAATTTGACGGCGTGTATCATGTACTTCATGGAGCGATTTCTCCGATGGCAGGAGTTGGCCCGGATGATATTCGTTTATCCGAGTTGATGGTGCGTTTGCAAAAAGATGTTGATGAAGTGATCGTTGCTACCAATAAGAATCTCGAGGGTGATACCACGGCAACGTATATCAGCAAATTGGTCAAGCCGCTAGGCATCAAAGTCAGCCGCATTGCCAGTGGTGTGCCTGCAGGTGGAGATTTGGAATATATTGATGAGGTCACTTTGTATCGTGCACTAGAGGGTCGCACGGACATGTGAGATCCTGTTGCAGCAAGGCTTGCCGAATCCCTTTGCTGATGAAGGTGGCAAGTGAGACAACTGTTGACAAATGTGTTGTCTGTAAGATTAAGTTACGGTTTTGGCAGTTGATGGTATTTACGATCCCTGTGATATGGATGTCGCCGACAGCGGGGAGCTGTTTGCTGACACCGATACCGGGAAAGAGAGCACCATCGCCTAGAGTGACCGTGCCTATGTGTTCTTTAGCTCCAAGGGCAGCATCAATAGCGATGATATATGGATCATCGAACGAACGATAAATGTCTTGTAAGGTTGCTTTTAAGTTGACAGCATGGACCGGGGAATGCAGAGAACCATAGACATAATACTTTTTTGGAAATGCAGAGTATGTCGTCAGCAAGTTCCAAAGAGAGCGTGAAGATTTCGGGACAGTACGAGTGTACTGTCCTTTTTTGCATGAAAAACGGGTTTTGCCATTGCGCTTGTCTGCAAAAGATTGTCTCCTGTCAGTGGGGAACGGATGCAGCAACTCGTGTCCCACAAATGGGCCAAGGGAATCGCCGGTGGCGCGATCGGAACCAATGCAGACTAAGATGATAGGACGTGAGGCGGTGTGGATCTGCTGCAGTCGTTCCGTCAAGCTGTCCGTAAAATTGGACATAGAGAGAGGAGTTATCGGATTGAAATATTGAAGCTGCTGCTTCGAAGATGTCATCATAATCATAGTAACCTTTCTGTAGGATTAGCATGTGAGGCGGAAACGTGATGCTGTGAATGTGCTGCACGATTTGCGCGGTTGTTGCGATGTAGTGCTTCATGGCGTCACATAACGTCACATAACTGCTGTCAGTATCTCCAAGAGGCTGTCGGTTCATACCTGTTCGTCGAAGGATGTTGTCAGAAAGAGGCTGTTGGTTCATACCTGTTCGTCGAAAGATGTTGTCAGAAAGGGGCGTTTGCACCTCTGTTTCGACAAAGTGTGCACGGGAGAGCGTGTTACAATGCTTTTCGGTAATAGAGAACAGGTGAATGAAAGGTTGTGGTGTGATATGGAGCAGGGCAGCAAAAACAGAGAAAAAAACGTGTATGAATATGAAACCTATCCGGAAAATATAAAGCAGATTGGGGAGACCGGCGGGGCAAGAAGAATTTATATTGAAGATTATGTGCTGACAGATATCCGCAAGATCTTTTTAGAAAAACAGGAAGAGTCCATTATTGTATTTTTGGGAAGAGAGGGTATCAAAGAGGCAAAAGACGGCTTGTTTTTATATGGCTGCATAGAGGTGGAACTTGATCCCGAGACAGGAGCCCTTGGGGATGCACAGTGGGACAAGTTATACGAGGACATACATAAATATTTCGCCGGTGCAAAAGTGCTTGGCTGGGGTCTTGGCGTTGGTATGTGGAACAGTAAAGTGGACAAGCAGGTTCGTCATATTCAGGAAGAACAATTTGGAGAAATGAGCAGGATCTTATTCTTGGCAGACTTATCCGAAAAAGAAGAAAAAGTCTTTTTTTATGAAGATGGAGCATTTGAAGAGTTGAGCGGTTATTATATTTATTTTGCCAAAAATCCACAAAGGCAGGAATATATGCTGCGGGAGCAGAAAGAGATCAGTGGGGAAGCAGACTATGAGGATGAGGTCACGGATGCGATCCGCAGTACGATCCGGCAAAAGAAGACCAGACAGGAACGCATGCAGATGGTTGCGTGGAGCGCAGGTGTCATTTTGTTTTTTATGGTATTGATGGGAGCGAATCTTCTAGTGAAAAGTCTTTCCAAGATACAGGCCATGGAAGAATCTATTCAGACGTTATCCGGATATGTAACGGCACAGGAACAGAATAACCGTGAGTTCGTTGTATCGGATGCACTGCGTGATAAGGAAACGGCTGAGCTGCAGAGCACACAGAGTACCGAGGCGCCAAAGCAGTCTGTGGAGCCGCAGAGCAGAGAAGCATCACAGCGGTCTGCGGATCAGCAGAGTAGAGAAGCATCACAGCAGTCCTTAGAGACATCGAAGCATACTGTCGCAGTGAAACCTACTGCTACTCCTGCACAGGAAGTAAAAACACAGACCGCCGCAAGACAGAAGGCGACAGCTCAGTCAGGCTCCAAAGTGACAACAGCGCCGGAGCGGTCGGTGGCAGCATCAGTTACAGGTGGTTCGCAGATGGAAAGCTATATAGTCCGCAAGGGTGATACGCTTAGTCAGATCGTATGGCGGCAGTATCATTCGTTTGACCTGTTAGATCGGGTCAAGAATACCAACCGGATCAAAAATAGTGATGAGATCTATATTGGGCAGTGTATTTTATTGCCCGAACCGTAAAAATCAGTTATACTATATCTGAAAGCAATAATATATAGAAGATATGGGGAATTATAATGGAAACTTTAGCAGGAAGAGCCAGAGATGTTCAGGTGGTAACGAAACGTCGTCAAGAGATCAAAAGGACGATTTTTTTGAGTATCGCCTGTATTCTATTGGTGGCAGTGATATTAGCAGCGGTTATTTATTTTTACGTCAATCATCAATATAGCAGTTACGAAGTGAAAAATACGATCGCACTAAAAAAAAGCAGTGGTATGAAATGTAGTGCCTATCAAAATGGGGTGCTTCGCTACAGCAGAGACGGAGCGGCAGCAGTAGATCGTGATGGAAATGAAATGTGGAATGGAAGTTATGATATGGAGAATCCTGCATTAGATATCTGCGAGAAATATGCAGTTGTAGCAGATATACAGGGGAAGTCCTTATATGTGTACAATGGAAGTGACAGCGGGACGAAGCTGACGACAGACTATCCGATCTTGCAGGCGTGCGTCTCCAAGCAGGGCGTAGTAGCTGTATTGTTAGAAGATCAGTCATCTAATGTGATCCAGGTATACAATCCGTATGATGACAATAAAAAGCTTCTCGTGGAAATTCCAACCAACGTAGAAGAAGGCTACCCGGTTTCGATCGATCTGTCGCCGGACGGTACGGGCGTGATCTGTGCAAGCATCTGTGTGACCAGTGGCGCAGTTAAGAGTCAGGTGGCATTTTACGATTTTACAGACGTGGGCAAAAATACGAACTGCCTGGTTGGCGCGCAGGAGTATAAGGACCGCATTGTCGCAGAGGTGAAATATTTGGATGAAGATCATGCTGCGCTTTTCAGCGAAAAAGGTTTCAGCCTTTGGAAGAATATGAAGAAGCCAAAACAAGTATTCAAAAAAGATTGGAATCGAGAGATACTGAGTGCTTTTTGTGATGACCGTTATATCGGAGTGATTGCCGCCGGCAGCAAGAAAGGCAGTGGACGGATGTATCTGTTTAACACGTCGGGCGGTAAAGTATTTGAACGTCAGGTTACCACAGACTTTACAAATGTTACGATGGCAGACAAAGAAATATATATGGTTACAACAGAAGGATGTAAGATCTACCGAAAGAACGGTGTGGAGAAATGGGACTGCAAGCTGTCGAAACAGGCAGATGGCTTGTTTCCGGCTAAGGGAATGCGCAACTATTTTCTACTGCAAGAGGGCAAGCTTCAATGGATCCATCTAAAAAACAGATCATCGCAAAATAACAAGAAAAAATAATGCAAAGGGTATTGACAAGTTTTGGTGACGTCGTTATACTAATTGAGTGTGCTTTTTTGCGCCCTTTTTTGGCGTGCAGGCGATAGCCCATTGTCTATTCTAATAGTGATACGGAAGAGGCAATGAATAAAAGTACCACAATTTGGAAATATTGAATAAAACACGCAGGAGGTGAAATTAATGCCAACATTTAACCAGTTAGTAAGAAAAGGAAGAAAGGTTTCTACCAAGAAGTCTAACTCCCCAGCACTTCAGTACACTTACAACTCTCTGAACAAGAAGACGGTAGCACAGAGCTCCCCTCAGAAGAGAGGTGTTTGTACCGCTGTTCGTACTGCTACACCTAAGAAGCCTAACTCAGCTCTTCGTAAAACAGCCAGAGTTCGTCTTTCAAACGGTATTGAGGTAACAAGCTACATTCCAGGTGAGGGACATAACCTTCAGGAGCATAGCGTTGTGCTTATCCGTGGTGGTAGAGTAAAGGATTTGCCAGGTACCAGATATCATATCGTTCGTGGTACATTGGATACAGCAGGTGTTGCCAACAGAAAGCAGGCCCGTTCTAAATACGGTGCTAAGAAGCCTAAGAAATAATTCACTAATTTGGGGAAGTGCCGGATTAATTTTCACTGATTAACCTGGTGCGGACACTAAACAATTGTGAGTACCGATGAATTAATATT
>ENA-ORTV01004073-ORTV01004073.1-human-gut-metagenome-genome-assembly--contig:-NODE-4073-length-11376-cov-2.416394_pt1 | contig 11376 bp, 15 predicted proteins | sample MGYA00241915_ERZ509194 | MGnify/ENA primary metagenome ERZ509194 (study PRJEB26280, sample SAMEA2338810) | human gut metagenome | biome: human gut; feature: human-associated habitat; material: faeces... | reverse complement strand
GGACAGCGACTGGGGCGGTTTATCACCGGGTACCGGGAGCGGTTCTTTACACCGGATAAACGGAACCGGGAGATTATTTACAGTTACAAACCTCGTGAGGGAGCAGAAAAGGCGATCTACTCCCTGATCTCGGATATCTGTATTTCCATGAAAGCTGTGGACTATCTGGATATGCCGGAATGTATTTACAACCGTGTGGAAGTGGAGATGAGCCGGAAAGAGAGAAGCATCTATGAGGATTTCTGCCGGGACATGGTGGTACAGATCGGAGAGGAAGAACTGGATGCGGTCAGCGCTGGCGCTCTGTCCAATAAACTCCTGCAGATGGCCAATGGGGCCGTGTATAACGGTGACCGGAAAGTTCTCCCGATCCATGACCGGAAGCTGGACGCACTGGAGGATCTGGTGGAAGCAGCCAATGGGAAATCGCTTCTGGTGGCCTACTGGTACAAGCATGATCTTTCACGGATTCAGGAAAGGTTCCAACAGGCACGGTGCATTGATGCCTCGGAGGATATCACGGATTGGAACAATGGGAAGATCCCGCTGGCCCTGATCCATCCCGCCTCTGCCGGACATGGGTTAAATCTGCAGGAGGGTGGCTGCACGATTGTCTGGTTTGGCCTTACATGGTCACTGGAATTGTACCAGCAGCTGAATGCCAGACTGTGGAGACAGGGACAGAAACACACGGTGGTGATCCACCACATCATCACTAAGGATACCCATGACGAGGACGTGATGAAGGCTTTGGAAAAGAAAGATATGCGGCAGTCCAGTCTGATCGAAGCTGTCCGTGCAAGGATTGGAGGTTAAGCGATGAGCGAAAGGATAGAAAAATTAATCCGGGATTATCCTAAATTGAAGAGACAGCAGAAATGTCTGTATTATCAGCTTGCAGATTTTCATGGAATCTCGGAACAGGAAACTATTGATACCATGTATTTTTCACAGCCGGAGGGAGAACGGGTACAGACCAGTGGAACGTCCAATAAGACGGCAAATATTGCCCTTAATTTCCGAGAGCGTATGGGACGGATCAATGATGAGTGGTATGAACATCTCGAAAAGGAATATCTGGAATTGACAGAAGAATTACGGTTCTTTGAAAGTGCGGTTCGCTCGGTCTCTGGAATAGCAGGAGAGGTTTTGGCGGATCTTGTTTTTGAACAGCTGACATGGGATCAGATGGCAGAGAAACATTATATCAGCCGCAGGTCGGTTGGGAATTACCGGAGAAAGGCCATTGCTGAGATGGAGAAACTGTATCAGCACCATGAAAACGAGATTGTAGATTATATGCTTAGCTGAAAGGAGCAGACTATGTGTAAACGTGGAGATGTTTATTATGTTGATTTTGGCCATAACATAGAATCCTGTAAACAGAGCGGTATCCGTCCGGCTGTGATCGTAAGCAATAACCGAGCAAACGTCTATTCCCCTGTTATCACGGTTGTGCCGTTGACTTCCCGGATTCATAAAAAAAGATCGCTCCCCACCCATGTATATATTCCACGGGGCTGTGGGACAGGATTACCAAAAAGCAGTATGGCTCTGGCAGAACAGGTGGAGACGATTGATAAAAAATATTTACTGGAAAAGAAAGGATCTGTGGAAGATGCTGCTGTTATGGAAAAGATAACGAAGGCGCTTCAGATCCAGATTGGAGCAGTGGAGCGGTATAATGACAGCCGGTAGGAAAATTTGCACTACCCTTGCACTGACATTCCCATTTCATTGTGCTATCATTAGAATTGCCAAAATAAGACGAGGGCTTGGAGTGAGAACTTCAAGTCCTTTTTTCGTGGCCGGACGGGGCTTTATCCTTTCACCCGTCTGTACATAGAAGGGAGTGGAAGCATATGGATGTAGAGAAGATACGGGCGGCACTGTCGTATCTGAGAAAAAAGAAGCCGGAACTGACCGTGCAGCAGTACCGCACAATCAAGGGGCAGATTCTGGCCGGTGATGAAGACGGTGCGATCCGTGGCATTGACCGGGTGGTGGAACGGAACCGGAGAGGACGTGGGTACCATGCCACGTAGGCCGAACACCCCGTGCAAGCATCCGGGCTGCGGCAGGCTGGTTCCCTATGGAACTATGTACTGTGAGGAACACAAACCTCTACACCAACATGACAGGAAGACCACAGCCGAGAAAGGATACGGGAGCCGCTGGCAGAAGGCACAGGCTGTTTACCTGCAGTCACATCCTCTGTGTGTAAGATGCCTTGCCAAAGGACGTTATGTGAAGGCAACGGTTGTGGATCATATCATCCCCCACCGAGGGGATCGGAAATTGTTCTGGGATCGGGACAATTGGCAGGCTCTCTGTAAATCCTGCCATGATTCCAAAACCATGACAGAGGACAGATATGAGGAATTCTGCTACCCCAAGGGGCGGTCAAAATCTCTGTGACTTGCCCATCAAAAGACCGGCGCCCCCTCAAACGTGAATTTCTGCGAAATTAAAGAGGGGGGATACCTGCCGGGGCGAAGAAAATACGAAAAATATTTGATGGGCGGCGAGAAAAGATGCGGTTTTTCTGCATCTGAGCTGCCTGCCAAACAAAATATCATTTGCCAAAAAGTTAAATTTTAGGCTGGGAAACTTATCCGCAAAGGTGGGTTTTCCGGCTTTTTCTTTTGAAATCATTTAGCGAAAGGATGTGAAGCAATGACCGATTTTCAGGCAAAACAGATACGGGAATTACGGCTCCGGGGCGCTGGATATAAATCCATTGCTTCCGCTGTCGGGCTGTCCAGAGATACTGTCCGGAATTATTGTAAGAGCCACGGCCTGGATGGATACGCATCCGCTCTTGTTTTGAATGTGAAAGAACAGATGGAAGGTGGAACGGCATGTCTTTGCTGCGGCAAGGAACTGATCCAGCCTTCCACCGGAAGGAAACGGAAGTTCTGCTCAGACAAATGCAGGCGGGAATGGTGGTCAGCCCATCCGGAAGCCATCAAGCGGAAGGAAACCGCATACTATGAAGCCACCTGTGTTTACTGTGGGAAAACCTTCCGCTCGTATGGAAATAAGAACCGGCGGTACTGTTCCCATGCATGTTATGTACGGGATCGGTTCTGGAGGAAAGAAGAAGGACGGGAGCCTTATGTCGGCCCCGCAGATCGTAAGGAGGTACAGGCATGAGTGCGATGGAATGGAAAACCCTGTCCGTGGACGCTTTGCGTCCGGCAGCATACAATCCCCGTAAAAAACTGAAAGCCGGTGATAAGGAGTATGAGAAGATTAAAAACTCTATTTTGGAGTTTGGATATGTAGAGCCGATCATTGTCAATTATGATATGACAGTCATCGGCGGTCACCAGCGTCTGACGGTTCTGAAAGACTTGGGATATACAGAAGTCCAGTGCGTTGTGGTTCACATTGAAGATGAGCATAAGGTGAAGGCGCTGAACATTGCGCTGAATAAGATCACGGGTGCATGGAATGAACAGCTGTTGGCTGACCTGCTGGTAGATCTTCAGAGCGTGGACTTCAATACTGACCTGACGGGCTTTGAGGCACCGGAGATCGAGCAGCTGTTTTCCAAAGTCCATAACAAAGACATCAAGGAAGATGACTTCGATGTGGAGGAAGAATTAAAAAATCCGCCGATCTCCCGGAAAGGTGACATTTGGCTCTTAGGCAGACATCGAGTGATCTGTGGAGACTCTACACTTCCGGAGACATACACAAAACTTATGGAAGGCCGGAGGGCCAATCTGGTTCTGACCGATCCTCCCTATAACGTGAATGTGGAAGAGACGGCTGGGAAGATCCAGAACGACAACATGCCGGATGAGGATTTTTATAAATTTCTGTTCGCAGCTTTTACCAATATGGAACAGAACATGGAGAACGATGCGTCCATCTATGTGTTCCATGCGGATTCCAAAGGGCTGATCTTCCGGCAGGCTTTTCACGATGCCGGTTTTTATCTATCCGGCTGCTGTATCTGGAAGAAGAATGCGCTGGTGTTGGGGCGCTCCCCGTACCAGTGGCAGCACGAACCGTGCCTGTTTGGCTGGAAGGTTGGTGGGAAGCATCAGTGGTATTCTGACCGGAAGCAGACTACTATCTGGGAATATGACCGGCCGAAGTCCAGCAAGGATCATCCGACCATGAAGCCAGTGGCGCTGATGGCCTATCCGATCCAGAATTCCTGTATGAGCAACTGTATCGTTTTAGATCCTTTCCTCGGATCAGGCTCTACCCTGATTGCTTGTGAGGAAACCGGTCGGATCTGCTATGGGGTGGAACTGGACGAGAAATTCTGTGATGTGATTGTGAAACGATATGTAGAGAAAACGGAGTCCGGCGATCAGGTATTTGTTCTTCGGGATGGTGAGAAGATCCCCTATGCACAGATTTCTCAGGAGGAGGAAGAAATCCCTCGGTTTTAATATCTTCGCAAAATGGAAAATAGGACTTGCTATTTTTGCCTTTTAGAGTGATTAATGTACTACCAAAACAAAGGAGGCAAAATCAATGAGGATTGAAACCAAAACTGACAACCGCAGAAAGATGGTACAGGACATTGCGGAATATATCGGAGAAGAACTGCACTATGTGGGGCCGCCCACCTTTTCCTACACAGTGGGCTGCCTTACCATTGACCGGGACGGCGTGATCACAAGCGAGACAGAGGAAGGAGAAGATCTCCTGACACAGTTTTTGCAGGAGAAAGGCTATCTGGAAGCCCCGGTGGATGAAGTGAAAATTGAGATTCCGGCGGATACCGGAGATGGAAAATTTCTGCAAAACTTACTTGCCATGATTCATGCACGGGCTTACCTGCTCAACCGGATCACGAGGTATGAGACCTTTGCGGTCAGCGATTCCCTGATGGAAAAGTTGGATCAGCTTTCAGGGGAGAATGCCTATGAAACTTTCCAGACACTTCTGACGGCGGACAGTGAGGGCTTGAAGGGCCTTATGGTGGAAGATGGGAAAGTAACCTTTGCCTTTCCGCTTTCGCCTGACAGTGCGAAGAATAAAGCATACGCTGAACTGGCAGCGAAGATCATTAAGAGAGCGAAAAAAGCCAAGAGAGTCAGCGCCACTCCAGTAGTAGAAGAAAATGAAAAATATTATCTCCGCATCTGGCTGGTACAGCTGGGAATGGCCGGTGCAGCGAATAAGGAATCAAGGAAGGCGCTGCTGGATGGCCTGAAAGGCCACACGGCTTTCCGGACAAAGGAAGATGCAGAGAAGTTCAGCATCGCCCAGAAAGAGAAACGTGCGGCTGTGAAAGCTGCCCATTTGGAAGAAAAGGAGAACGTTTAAGATGAGATTTCCTAAGAAAGAGATTGTTGAGTCAATCCGTAGGGAGTATCCTGCGGATACCCGGATTGAATTGTTGAAGATGGATGATGTTCAGGCTCCACCCATCGGGACGTATGGTACGGTAACAGGTGTGGACGATACCGGCTCCCTTCTAGTTCGTTGGGATAATGGGTCAGGCCTGAACGTAATCTACGGAGAGGATCGGGTGAGAAAGCTGGAGGAGGAACGATAGTTGGAAGAAGATATTATTGACCAGCTGTATTTTGGAAGGATTGTTCCATGGGAGAAACAGGTGGAAAAACCTCCAGAGGTTGAACAGTGTGGTGATCAGATGTGTGATGACATTGAATATCTGCAGAAACTGCTGAATGAGAATGGAAGGAAAGTTCTGGAGCGTCTCTTGGATAATGGCTCCGAGGTGGAAAGCTTTTTAGTAAAAGAGAGTTTTAAGGTTGGATTCCGACTTGGGATGCAGCTTACGGTAGCGGGATTAGAAAAAAGCAAAAATGATATGGAATAATCATATTGGAAAGGATAAGGTAATATGGGAAAAATAAGCAAGTACATATGCCCACGTTGCGGGAAGGTTTACCATGAGCCGCCCGCTCTTTCCAGAAAAGATAATCAAACGCTGATCTGCCCAGACTGTGGAACCAGAGAAGCGCTGGAAAGCATTAATGTAAATAAAGAGGGGCAGGAGGAAATTCTGGCGATCATCCACCGACATGGGAGGAGCTTATGAAAAAAGAGATGCTAAAAGGTAGCTGGAAAGATGCAGCTGAAAAGTTTGAAAATAGTTATGCTCTAGATATCCTTGGGTATTGGTATTCTCGTCATTGCAGTGGTGAAATGATAGATTTGCAGGAAGTTCTGGAAGATGTGCAGCAGGAATGTCCATCTATTCTAAGAATACAACTGAATCCGTATGCAGCGATTCTGAAAACGGAAGAAGGCAATATGAGAATTCGATATTGGCAGAAAGGAAACCTGATTGGGCATTCATATTTACCAGAGAAAACACACAGCTTTTAGTGTAAATGTTTGTGCAAATTATGTTCCAAAATAACTTGATAATACCTTCATTTAGAGCGAATATGTACACACCGAAAGGGAATACAAAGCAAAATGGAGGAAGAAAGATGAGGACAAAATTTTATCTGGATGGAAAGAAGATCACGAAAAAGGCATTGCAGGAACGGATCGGAGAAGAGCGATTGAAAAGAATGATGCAGGAGGCTAAGGAAACCTTTCTGGAAGATCCTCTGATCCAGAATGATTTTTACCTCGGTAGAGAGGGAATGTTGACGATTGAATTTTGCTAAACTTATAAACTTGGATGGGAGCCGCAAGGCTCCTATTTTTGTGCCATGAAATGGAGGTGGGAGCGATGGCGCAGAGAGGCAGAAAACCAAAGCCGACCGCACTGAAGATGCTGGAGGGCAATCCGGGTGGGCGGCCGCTGAATACAAAAGAGCCGAAGCCAGAGAAGAAGGCTCCCCGCTGCCCTTCTTGGCTGGAGGATGAAGCAAAAAAAGAGTGGAAACGCATGGCGAAAGTGCTGGAGCAGATGGGTCTTCTGACAGAAATGGATATGGCGGCCTTTGCCGGGTACTGCCAAGCCTATGCCCGTTGGAAGGAAGCAGAGGAATTTCTGACCCAGCACGGATCGATGGTGCGGACGCCCAATGGCTATCTGCAGCAGGTGCCGCAGGTATCCATCGCCCAGACCAATATGAAAATCATGCTGAAGTTCTGTGAGCAGTTTGGCTTAACGCCCTCGGCCCGGAGTCGGATTGTTGGCGGTGAAAACAGCGATGAGGAAGATGAGATGGAGAAGCTGCTGGAAGGAGGCGGATGCTGATGGATTTTCAATATACACCCTCCCCCTTTATGCTTCCCACTTCCCATTATGACAAGAAACGGGCGGATCATGCGGTTGCTTTTATCCAGAACTTGAAACACACGAAGGGCAAATGGGATGGAAAGCCATTCCTGTTACTCCCGTGGCAAGAGCAGATTGTCCGGGATATATTTGGAATTGTGAAGGCCGATGGAAAACGGCAATTCCGGAGTGCTTATGTGGAGATCCCGAAGAAAAACGGGAAGTCGGAACTGGCGGCGGCCATTGCCCTCTATCTCCTCTATGGGGATTGTGAGGCCAGCGCAGAAGTGTATGGCTGCGCCAATGACCGGAGTCAGGCATCTATCGTCTTTGATGTGGCAAAACGGATGGTAGAAAAATGTCCAGCACTATTAAAGCGGTCGAAGATTGCGGCGGCTACGAAGCGGATTGTCAATTATAGGAACGCTGGGTTCTATCAGGTTCTTTCCGCTGAGACTGGGACGAAGCATGGCCTGAATATTTCCGGGCTGGTCTTTGACGAAATCCACGCCCAGCCGAATCGGAAACTTTATGATGTTATGACCAAAGGTTCCGGCGATGCTCGTGAGCAGCCGCTGTTTTTTATCATTACCACGGCCGGAACGGATAAGGAGAGCATCTGCTATGAACTTCATACCAAGGCGCTGGATATTATGAATGGACGGAAAGCGGATCATTCCTTTTACCCGGTGATTTATGGCCTGAGCGATGAGGACGATTGGAACGATGAGAAGAACTGGTATAAGGCAAACCCGTCGCTGGGATACACCATCAGTATCGACCGTGTCCGGGACGCTTACCGGGAAGCGCTGGAGAATCCGGCAGAGGAAAATGTGTTCAAGCAGCTGCGGCTGAACATCTGGACAAACTCGGTGGTAGCATGGATACCGGAGCATATCTACGACCGGGGCAATCAGAAGATTGATTATTCTTCCCTCTTGGGCCGGGACTGCTTTGCGGGGCTTGACCTTTCCTCCACCTCGGATATTACAGCATTGGTGTTGGTATTCCCGCCAAGGACAGAAGAAGAGAAGTATATCGTTCTTCCCTTCTTCTGGCTGCCGGAGGATACGCTGGAACTACGCTGTCGCCGGGATCATGTCCTCTATGATGTGTGGGAGCGGCAAGGATACATCCTCACCACAGAAGGAAACGTGATCCACTATGGATTTATTGAGCGGTTCATTGAACAGCTGGGAGAAAAGTACCATATCATCGAGATCGCCTACGACCGCTGGAATGCCACGCAGATGGTGCAGAACTTGGAGGATATGGGATTTACCATGGTTCCCTTCGGACAAGGCTTTAAGGATATGTCTCCCCCGTCCAAAGAACTTTATAAACTGCTAATGGAAGGGAATATCATCCACGGCGGGAATCCGGTTCTTAAATGGATGGCCCAGAACGTGGTGATGCGTCAAGATCCGGCTGGGAATATCAAGCCGGATAAGGAACGATCAGTAGAGAAGATTGACGGAATCGTGGCCCTGATCATGGGACTTGACCGTTGTATCAGATATACTATACCTAGTAGTGTGTATGATGAGAGAGGTATTTTAATAATATGATAATTAAAAGGTAAATAATTCGGCATAAATCATAAGGGTTGACACTTTTAAACCCATGAGATAATATTGTTATAAAGGAGGCTTGTACCATGGAGAAAGAAAAATTGGCAGCACAGTTATTTTTTTCAAAAGAAGCAGCCGAGTATTTAGGAATTACTGTACAAAGATTGAATAAATTAGTCCAAGACGGAAAAGTAATTCCTTTAAAAAAGAATTCTTCAGGTACAATTTTTCATATTGATGAACTAAATAGAAGAAAAGAAGAGGTAGAAATTTTTACTAAAATTGGATATGGAGGTGAGAAAGCCATGTTCGTGTTTGATACAAAGGAAAAGCAAGAAGCATTGAATTATGCTACGCTTATGAATGTTCTAAATTATACAGAGCATAAATTAGAGCCATTGTTTGAAAAATTTAGTCAGACAAATAATGTATCCCTTCCTTTAGATGCATTAGAAATAAGTAAAAATTATGTAGAATTTTTTAAAGTGGATTCTAGAAAATTATTTGATGAATATTACAAAGCACAAAAAGCCTTTTCACTGTTGCGTGATACAGACGAAATAATAAAAAGAGGGAGCCAAGATTATCCGGTTCTTTTACAACAAACAGAGCAGGCACCTCGTTTTCTATATATTCGTGGTAAGAAATCGTTACTTCACGAAAAACGTACGGTTGCTTTAGTAGGATCGAGACAGGCCACGGATAAAGCAAAAGAGAATACGAGACGTTTAGCAGAAGCACTCGGGAAAAATGGAATTACTGTTGTATCTGGTTTGGCAAAAGGTATTGATGTGACAGCTCATAAAGCAGCACTGAATCATGGATTTAATACAATTGCGGTCATTGGTACTAATTTAAATCAGTATTATCCAAAGGAGAATAAAAGTGTACAACAAGAAATAGAAAAAAAAGGATTAGTTATATCACAGTTTTCACCAGCTAGTAAAACACAGAGATGGTTTTTTCCACTACGGAATGGAGTTATGAGTGGTCTGTCGTTAGCTACGGTAATAATGGAGGCTGGAGAAACATCAGGGGCTTTAAAACAGGCAGATTTTGCATTGAAGCAGGGAAGGCAGATTCTGATTCCAGAAAGCGCATTAAATATGCCACAGATAAAATGGCCAGCTAAGTATGTAAAAAAAGGTGCAAAAGTTGTTAATACTCCGATTGATGTTTTACGTATTTTGGCTGATAATAATATTTTCAGGTTAGAAAATGGGGAAGCATTAGTTCAACAGACATTAATGGATTACTTTAACAAGCCAGCAAGTAATTCTAATAAAGAAGTTGAATGGATTGATCCTGTTATAGCAGAGGAGTAAAAGATGTTTAGATGCGTAACAGAATTGAAAGGACTAGTCATAGATATTGATAGCTTTGAGGATATCAATTTTGAATTCTGGTATGATATAAATAAAAGTTACAAGTGTTTATTTATAACTGTTTATGATGAGACGGAAACGGAAATCGTCCAGATGTTTGGGCAAGATAGAGTATATAAGATGGAGAAATTTAGAAAATTATTTGCTCCAAGTAGAAATACGCATGAAAAAGTTTTAAATATGTTGAAACTTAATGCGACAGAAGTGGTGTATGTTTCTACAAGTATACAGTTCCTAGAGCATGCGATGGAATTTTTAGGGGGATCGATTTGGATTACAAATCAGATTTCGTATGAAGATGCTAGTAAAGCTCCGGATTTAATATGTAGGAATAGTGCTGATCTTTTACGATTATTGAAAGACGGTGTAAAAGGATTTCTGGGGGAAGCTTGCACTTTTCCGGGAGAGCAACCACATGGAATGATTATACCCGTTCAATTTGAGGTAAGTGGTAGCGTGTATCCCCTTTATATGATGGGACGATATTTTGGATATAGTCATTATATGAGCCAATTACATCCTTATTCTTCTGCAATTTTTTTAAATAAAAAAGAAGGAAAATCATATTATGGAAAATATGATAAAAAATTTGGACGTCTCTATATGTTGGCTGTGGACAGAATAATGAAACGTAATAACATTTATGGAATTTGTTCAGTACCAGTCAGACCGGAAAAACCTAATCGTTTTGAAAAAATTATTAAAGATATAGCTCATGAATGCGGAATTGCTGATCTTTCAAGTGAATTTGTATGTACTCAAAGTTATCCTTCTCAAAAGAATTTGTCTCAAAGTGAAAGAGCAGAAAATATAAAAGGAGTATTCAAATATAATGGCAATTTGACAGATAGAAATGTGATTATTATTGATGATATAATTAGTACAGGCTCCACTATGCGAGAATGCATTCATGAGTTAAAAGAGAAAGGAGCAAATGAAATATTCATTGTGGTGTTAGCTGTAAATCAGATGCAAGGTATATATTGGTCATCTGAAAATGCGAAGGTAAGTTGTCCGTTCTGTGATGAAAAAATGCATCTATTGATCAATGGAAGAACAGGAGAGTTTTTTTATTCTTGTTATGCATGTCATCATTCAATAGATTTTGAAGATGGTAGAGAACTCCTTTGTGAAGAAGTAAATAATGAATTTAGTAATTAAGGAAGCACTTCAATAACATGGAGTGCTCAGATTGTAGACAAAGCCCTGCTTTTGCAGGGTTTTGCTATTGTTGGAACCGCTT
>ENA-ORTV01004072-ORTV01004072.1-human-gut-metagenome-genome-assembly--contig:-NODE-4072-length-11378-cov-2.638877_pt1 | contig 11378 bp, 6 predicted proteins | sample MGYA00241915_ERZ509194 | MGnify/ENA primary metagenome ERZ509194 (study PRJEB26280, sample SAMEA2338810) | human gut metagenome | biome: human gut; feature: human-associated habitat; material: faeces... | reverse complement strand
CAGCAGAATCGGCAGATTTTTCGGAATTCCATCAAAGCCTCTCTTCCGCTTCAAATCTAGCATGACCTGGAAAAAATCGACGAATGCCCCATCGGTAAATAAAAACTGGCAGTATGGATCCGCCTCGTATTTTTCATCCTCCTCCGTCACGCGCGACAGCCATTGATGTTCCGTTTTTCCTTTTTCAAAATAGCGGTTATAGCTTCCAAGAACCAGCTGGTGCAGCCGCTCATTTCGTCCATTTCTTCCTTCCAGCCACGCTGCCGCTGCCACGACGGTTCCGCCCAGCCACAAAAGTGGTTCCGGCTGGCTTCCGGTTCCCATGAAAATTGCGCCGTCCAGCCATTCTCCATAATGCGTGATAAAACGGCGTCCAAAAAACGAACCCATGCTGTGCCCCAGAAGAATATGCGGAATGCCCTGAAACTTGTGTTTCGCAAAACGTGCCACCTGCGCCATCGCACCGTTCACGCGGCGGACACCATTTTTCTCCGCGAACTCGCCCAATTCCCCTGGTTTTGCTGTCCGTCCATGTCCCGGATGATCGTGCCCGATGACCGCAATCCCCGCCCGGTTCATCGCCTGTGCAAATTCTTCGTATCTGCCAATGTGCTCGATCATACCGTGCGCCACCTGAATGACCGCCCACGGTGTTTCCTCCGGCTCCCAGCAGATGCCATGGATTCTGCCGCTCCCATCCTGAAAGGGAATATAAAAATCTTTGCCCTGTGCCATCCTGATTTCCCCGCTTTCTAAATGCTATATCGAATTATCTCTCTCAACATTGCCTGAAATATTTTTTATTTTCCTGTTTTATTGAAGCATATAATTTTCAGATCCTTTTCATATACAGGATACCACAAAAACACTCTATTATACGATTTTCCCCCTTAAAAAAAGAATGTGCCTTGTTGTGTAATAGGGAATTCCCTATTACACAACAAAAGCTCCATCTTTCGACGGAGCTTCTGCAGTCATACGTTTTATATATCGTATGTCATATATTCATGAATCAGTGATTCATTAGTTGTTTGTATACAGAGTAACGAGCTTGTTCAGGTACTGGTATCTAGCCTTTGCCTCTTCCTCGTTCTTTGCATCCAGCGCGCCGGCTCTATCCGGATTCTTCAGAGCCAGAGATGCGTAACGAACCTCACCCTTTAAGAATGCCTGGTAGTCACCTGTCGGTGCCTTGCTGTCCAGAGTGAACTTCTTGTCCTCTGCAGCCGGATTGTAACGGAAGTTGTGCCAGTAACCGCACTCTACCGCCAGTTTCTCCTCGGTCTGAGCCTTGTCCATACCTTTCTTGATACCGTGGTTGATACACGGAGCATATGCAATGACTAAGGACGGACCCGGATATGCCTCTGCCTCAGCGATTGCCTTAACAGTCTGAGCATAATCAGCACCCATGGAGATCTGGGCAACGTATACATAGCCGTAGCTCATAGCGATGGAAGCAAGATCTTTCTTCTTCACATCTTTACCACCTGCTGCGAACTGTGCAACTGCACCGGTCGGAGTTGCCTTAGAGGACTGTCCGCCTGTGTTGGAGTAAACCTCGGTATCATATACCATGATGTTGATATCCTTGCCGGAAGCAAGTACGTGGTCAACACCGCCGAAACCGATATCGTAAGCCCAACCGTCGCCGCCGAATACCCACTGGGATTTCTTAGCGAGGAAGTCTTTGTTCTTCACAATATCCTTGCAGTTCGGGCAGTCGATGCCGTCCAGAGCCTCTACCAGCTTGTCGGTAGCTGCGCCGTTCAATGCACCGATTCCGTAAGTATCCAGCCACTCTTTGCAAGCTGCTTTCACTTCATCGGTCGCCTGTTCTGCCGCCATCACAGCCTCAACCTTACCCTTTAAGCCGTCACGGATTGCGTTCTGAGCCAGAAGCATACCATAACCGAACTCTGCGTTGTCCTCGAACAGGGAGTTGTCCCAAGCCGGACCCTTGCCAGCCTTGTTCATGGTGTAAGGTGTGGACGGTGAAGAGTTGCCCCAGATAGAGGAGCATCCGGTTGCGTTGGCAATGTACATACGATCGCCGAACAGCTGAGTAATCAGTTTTGCGTACGGAGTCTCGCCGCATCCTGCACAAGCGCCGGAGAACTCAAGTAACGGCTGTTTGAACTGGCTTCCCTTAACGGTTGTCTCTTTATATTTATCAATGACATCCTGTTTGATCGGAAGTGTCTGACCGTAGTCATAACCCTTCTGAGCCTCCAGATTCTTGTCAAGACTTACCATCGTAAGTGCTTTCTCACCCTTCTTGCCCGGGCAGACATTTGCACAGGAACCACATCCGGTACAATCCAGGGAAGAAATAGTCATCACGAACTTGTACTGCGGCATACCTGTAAGCGGCAGTGTCTTTGTTCCTTCCGGAGCGGCAGCAGCCTCTTCCTCGGTCATCGCGATCGGGCGGATAACTGCGTGCGGGCACACATAAGAACAGAAGTTACACTGGATACAGTTGTCCGGATTCCAAACCGGTACATTGACTGCGATACCACGTTTCTCGTATGCAGCGGAACCAGACGGAGTTGTACCATCTACATAATCGGTAAATGCAGATACCGGCAGGTTGTTACCCTCCTGAGCATTGACAGCAGCCTGAACGGTGTTGACAAACTTAACAACGTCTGCTCTTCCCTCGGTTGCGTGAGTCATCTCAAGTCCCTCGTCCTCGCCGTTCTTCCAGCTTTCCGGAACCTGAATCTCTACAACGTTCTGAGCGCCTGCATCGATAGCAGCCCAGTTTTTCTTAACAACATCTTCGCCCTTACGACCGTAGGTTGCCTTTGCAGCAGCCTTCATCAGTTCGATCGCTCTCTCCTCCGGAATAATATTTGCCAGCTTGAAGAATGCGGACTGAAGGATGGTATTGATACGGGTCGGGCCCATACCGGTCTCGATACCCAGTTTAACACCGTCGATGGTGTAGAATTTAATCTTGTGGTCAGCGATGAACTTCTTAACCTGTCCCGGTAAGTGCTGCTCCAGCTCTTCCATGTTCCACGGGCAGTTTAACAGGAATGTACCACCGTCAACCAGTTCCTGAACCATGTTGTACTTACGGATGTAAGCCGGGTTGTGACAGGCAACAAAGTTTGCCTTGTGGATCAGGTAGGTGGATTTGATCGGTTTATGACCGAAACGAAGGTGGGACATTGTAACACCACCAGATTTCTTGGAGTCATAATCGAAGTAAGCCTGTGCGTACATATCGGTATTATCGCCGATGATCTTGATAGAGTTCTTGTTTGCACCTACAGTACCGTCGGCACCAAGACCCCAGAACTTACAGTTTACAGTTCCTTCCGGAGTGGTAACAAGCGGTGCGCCAAGCTCCAGGGAAAGGTTGGTAACATCATCTACGATACCGATGGTGAACTGTTTCTTGGTTGTGTTCTCATATACAGCTACGATCTGAGCCGGTGTGGTATCCTTGGAACCAAGTCCGTAACGACCTGTGAAGATCGGAGTCTGATCGAATTTTGTACCCTTTAATGCTGCTACTACATCAAGGTAAAGCGGCTCGCCAAGGGAACCCGGCTCTTTGGTGCGGTCTAATACGGAAATCTGCTTAACAGTATCCGGAATAGCGTCTACCAGTGCGCTGGCTACGAACGGACGGTACAGGCGAACCTTTACAACGCCGACTTTCTTTCCAGCTGCTACGAGGTAATCGATCGTCTCCTCGATGGTATCGTTGACAGAACCCATTGCAATGATAACGTGCTCTGCATCCGGGGCGCCATAGTAGTTGAACAGCTTGTAGTCTGTGCCAATCTTCTCATTGACCTTGTCCATGTATTCCTGAACAATCGCCGGAAGTGCATCGTAGTACGGGTTGCAAGCCTCTCTTACCTGGAAGAAGATATCCGGGTTCTGAGCGGAACCGCGCTGACACGGGTGGTTCGGGTTCAGTGCATTCTTACGGAATGCATCGATTGCATCCATATCTGCCATATCTTTCAGATCTTCATAATCCCAGGTCTCGATCTTCTGAATCTCATGGGATGTACGGAAACCATCGAAGAAGTTAATGAACGGAATCTTGCCCTTGATGGATGCCAGATGTGCAACCGGGGTTAAATCCATAACTTCCTGTACGCTGGATTCACACAGCATCGCGCAGCCTGTCTGACGGCACGCATAAATATCAGAATGGTCACCGAAGATGGATAACGCATGGCTGGCCAGTGCACGAGCAGAAACATTAAATACGCCCGGGAGCTGCTCACCTGCAATCTTGTATAAGTTCGGGATCATCAGAAGCAGACCCTGGGAAGCGGTGTACGTGGTTGTCAGCGCACCTGCTGCCAGAGATCCGTGCACTGCACCTGCTGCACCTGCCTCAGACTGCATCTCTGTAATCTGAACTGTGTGGCCGAAAATATTGGTTCTTCCGTCTGTTGCCCATTCATCGGTAGCCTCAGCCATCGGAGAAGAAGGGGTAATCGGATAGATAGCTGCCACGTCGGTGTATGCGTAAGAAGCATGCGCTGCTGCGTGGTTTCCATCCATGGTTTTCATCTTTCTTGCCATAATGAATATTCCTCCTATTGATAGTGAATGTATTCAGTAATAAATCTCCCCAAATAGATTGTCCTGGAAATTTACCTGATAATATTATAACAAATTCTCGTCAAAATGCAAATAATTTTGATTTATATCCGGTATTATTTTTCGAACAATTACAAAAAAGCTGTCTACTGTTTTTTCAGATAGTCGATAAAACCACAAAATATGAAAAAAAGCGCCGCCAGATGAAGAAAGACTCTCCATCCAGCGGTGCTTTTCATTCAAATGCCGCTTGAATGCCCTTTTATCATTCATTTTTGCAATCTATCTTACAGCACTTTCTATATTTCACCTTAGTTTTGCCTTGGTTTTAATTGCTTCCAGGTCCATTTGCTTCCACAACCGGGTTCGTTTCCTCTGGCTCTGGAGTTGTCTCCTGTGGTCCTTCGTTGGATTCCGCCGCTGTCGTGGTCGGAGCTTTTGTCTCGCCGCCAGGGCTGGACGGTGCCGCTGTGGTTGTCTCATGTGCCGCTGTGCTCTCATTAGCTGCATTTGTCTCAGCCGCAGTGCTCTCTGCTGCCGCCGTTGCCTCCGTTGCGTTGGTCGCTACAGTAGCGGAACTGTTACGTTTGATCTGCGCTGCCTTTCCACGATAGCTGCTATTGTGAAAAAATTCACGACTCACTTCTTTATCATTCTCATAGGTAACCAGATCCGTGGACCAGCGGCTGCCCGGAGTCGCTGCCTTTGTCTGCACTTCCTGATTCGGCTGCAGGGAACCATCCTCGGTATAAACCGCAGACGGCGGATCAATCTCGCCTGTCTTCTCAGAAGACATACGAATCTTGACACCCTCTTTCAGAATCGGAACTCCATACAGTGCGATCGTCAGTTTTCGATCAGATGCGCTAAAACTTGCCTTGATAGCCAGCGGATATTCCGAGTTGTTGACGAACTTGAAGTCCGGTCCGCCGTAGCTGACTGCCGCATCCTCGCCCGGTGTAACGTAGGACGGCTCGTAGCTGTGTGCGTGGCGCTCCGTACTCTTCAGCCCCGCAAATACAACCGCATTGTATAAGGTCGAAGATACCTGGCAGACGCCGCCGCCTGGCTCCTGGACAACCTCGCCATTTAAGTATGCGGTTGCCGGCTTGTAGCCTTTTTCTTCGGTTCTCGCACCGGTCGTATTGTTAAAGGAAAATTCCTGTCCTGGTTTGACAATCGTTCCGTTTAACGCTGCGACCGCCAGACGGATATTCTCGTTTCGGTTGCTGTTGGAGGTCGTCGTGGTTGTGTAGGTGGACATTGTCTTGTACTTATCCTGTACCGACGAATCCGCTGCGACTTCCTTCGTCTCTGCGGTCAGGACGGCATCAAACTCTTTCTTGTCAATCGCATCGACCATCGCCTGTGCCAGCTTATCCTGATCGATGACAAGTCCCTTGGTGCCCTCGCTGAACTCAAACTTGCCCGTTTCCTTATTGTAACCGGAGATACCGCCGCTCTTGGCTGCCATGTTCCAGTTTCCGGCAATCAGTGCTGCCTCTGCCTTGGCATCCTCGATCATATTTTCCGTGTTGACTTCATATGTCTCACCCGGTTTCAGATCACTTGCATAGATCTCCTCGAGAAGCTGATCAACTTTATCCGCCATCAGATTGGTGACGTCGGTCTCTTTGTCCTCGTATTTGGCCTTCATCTTCCAGTCAAATGAATCAAGGATCGCCTTGCGCGCCTCCTCCTGCGTCATTCCGTAAATATTGACGCCGTTGACGGTCACCGCTCCATCTGCCACGGTACTCTCCTGTACGATATCCGATTCGGTCGCCCCGCCTGCCACGCTGCCCCCACCGCACCCGCGGGAGGCAATCGCCGCTATCAGGATAACCGCCAGGACACCGATCACGATCAAAAGGATCTGTGTAATATCCAGACGGTTTCTTCTCTTCTTTTTATAACGCCCGGAAGTATGACTTCGACCGGCTGCCGCCCGATTCATCACAGTATCCCGGCGTCCCGTGCTTGTGTGCGCATCTGTACTTTTTGTATGGCTGGATGTTCCGGACGACGAACGATGCCCGGTACTGCTATGTCCGGCACGGCTGTACGAACTCAGCGTTCCGCCCTCCAATCCTCTATGTTCAAAATTCCTTCCTCCTGAAGAATTTCTGTTGTACTCACTCATTTTCCATCACCTGTCCGTCTTTTCCATGAAATTTTATTATATGTGCTTATTTGAAAATATCCCTGCTACAGTATAGCACAATTCCAGGAAAAGAAAATAACATAATTCTTAAATTAACTTATAAATTTTTTTGATCCCCACAACCTTTTCTTGGTACATATTTCCACAGCCGCTCTGTTTTTTCTATAACGCTTCTTCTTTCAAATATATCTGATGTAAACAATCATTTTTGTTCCCGTTTACACACTGGCAAACTGCAGCGGGTATCTGCCGCATACTTGACTTTTCCATCTAATGCGGGTAGTCTTACAGCAGAAGGAGGTCTGCATCTATGCAGTTAATTGATTTACACGTTCATTCTACTGCTTCGGACGGCACACTCACGCCCACCGAAGTGACAAAGCTGGCGCTCCAATGCGGTCTGACCGCCTATGCGCTGACGGATCATGATACAGTTGACGGCGTTGCGGAAGCCATGCAGGCAGCCGAGAACACCTCCCTGACTGTCATTCCCGGTGCCGAATTTTCCAGTCCTTATGAAGGAAAAGAAATCCATATTCTGGGGCTCTATCTGAACCCGCACTGCCCGGAACTTTTATCTGCACTGCAGCAGGTCCGCGAGATCCGCAACCGGCGCAATGAAGAGCTTCTCGCTTTATTTCAGGCAGATGGATTTCCCATTAAATATGAAGATTTAATTCACGGAAATGAACACACTGTCATCACCCGTGCCCATTTTGCACGTGCACTGCTTGAAAAAGGCTGTGTCACTTCGGTCAGCCAGGCATTTGATAAATACCTCGGGGACGGCAAAAAATATTACCGCCCGAAGCAGATGATTGAGCCAGAGGAAGCGATCCGCCTGATCCGTGTAGCTGGCGGTTTACCAGCGCTCGCACATCCTCTCCAGTATAAACTTGGCTGGAAAAAGACCGAGCAGCTTCTCTCCTATTTAAAAGAAGCCGGAATGATGGGCATCGAGGTTTATTATTCCTCACACTCTCAATCCGACAGTCTTCATTTACGTGAAATAGCTTCCCGTCTCGGTCTGGTCTCCACCGGCGGTTCCGATTTTCACGGCGCCAACAAACCAGATATCCATCTTGGAAGCGGCTACGGCGGTCTGCGGGTTTCTGCACTGTTGCTGGACAACATAAAAGCCCGGTTACAGCAGAAAAACAGCTAAAATGCTGATTTACCCGCTCACGCTTCTATCGGTTCCGTATGTTCAGGCATTTACAATCTATATGAAAACTTCTTCATGAACCTGCTGAACAGACGTCTGTTTATATGTTTACATATGATAGAGCGCCTGCTCAATCCCTTCTTCCGAGACGGACTCCGCCAGTACGGCTTTCATTCCCGCCGCGCTGGCGGTTTTTTCTGTCTTTTCTCCGATACAGACGGCTGTAAATCCGTTCAATGTCTCCTTATCCGGCTGTAAAATATCCAGGAATCCCTGTACTGTCGATCCGCTCGTAAACGTGACCGCATCGATCGCGCCCTCTTTTAGGAGTTCACGGATGCGCTCTGCAAGCGGCGATTCCTCCGGCGTGATCGTATCGTAAAGTGTCACATCCATATAGGATATTCCGGCAGCTTCAAATGCCTGCGTCAGTTCCGGCGAACCATGTCTGGCGCGCAGGATGCATACGCGTTCGTTCTGCTTCACCTGTTTTGCCAGCCCTTTTCCGAGATCTGCCGCATAAAAGCGCTCCGGAATATAATCTGGGTAAATGCCGTGTTCCCGGCAGACGGACGCGGTTCCCTCGCCGATCACAGCAAAACGCAGATGGGAAAGGCTCCTGAAATCTTTCTGCATCCAGTTCAAAAGCTCAAAGAAATATTGTGCCCCTGCCGGACTTGTGAGCACCAGCCAGTGATACGATTCCAGATTCCGAACCAGTTCATACAGTTTTTCTTTAGCCGCTGTGTCAGCATCCGCTTTTTCTGATTTTTTCCAGACCGGTTTTAACTCAATCGTCGGAAATTCCAGCACCTCCGCTCCGGCATCGCGCAGATGTTCCGCCAGCTTCTGGCTGCGCTCCTTCGGGCGGGTAATCACGATCCGTTTTCCTGCCAACGGCTTTTCTTCTCTCCATGCACACGTATCAGCAAGCGCACAGACCTCCCCGATCACAAGGATGGCAGGCGCCTTGACGCCCTGACGCACACCCTCTTCCGGAAGTGTCTGCAGGGTTGCGCGGATCATTCTCTGGGACGCAAGGGTTCCGTTCATCAGAAATGCCGCCGGCGTCTCCGGTTTCATTCCCGCATTCATAAGCCCCTCACAGATCCTCGGCGCATTCGCAACACTCATCAGAAAAATTAAGGTGCCGCCGACCCGAGCAAGTGCCTCAAAATCCAGAGCCGGCATGCCCTCCATACGATGTCCGGTAATCACATGAAACGATCCCGCCAATCCGCGGTGCGTCACCGGGATGCCAAAATATGCCGGAACTGCCAGGCTGGAGCTGATACCCGGAACCACCTCAAACGAGATCTGATGTTTCTTTAAAAATTCAGCTTCTTCGCCGCCGCGTCCAAAGACGAACGGATCCCCGCCTTTGAGGCGCACGATCGTTCCGCCCTTTTTCGCTTCCTCTAATAAAATTTCTAAGATTTCTTCCTGCTTCTTCGAATGGCGTCCACTCCGTTTACCAACGTCAATTTTCCGCGTGTGCTCCGGAATCCAGCCCAGTACCGCGTCGCCTGCCAAAGCGTCGTAGACGACGGCATCCGCCTGCTCCAGGAGGCAAAGGAGGCCACCGGCCTGCCTATCGTTACCGAGATCATGTCCACCGACAACGTGGAGATGTTCGAGATGTGCGTGGACGTGATTCAGGTGGGAGCCCGGAACATGCAGAACTTCGACCTACTCAAGGCCGTAGGCCATCAGGACAAACCCGTCATGATCAAACGGGGCATGTCCGCCACCTACGAGGAGTGGCTGATGAGCGCCGAGTACGTCATGGCCGGCGGCAATGAGAATGTCATCCTCTGCGAGCGAGGTATCCGCACCTTTGAGAGCTACACCCGCAACACCCTGGATCTGGCCTGCATCCCCGTGCTGCGGAAGCTGACCCACCTGCCCATCATCATCGATCCCAGCCATGCCACCGGCAAGAGCTGGCTGGTAGATCCCCTGGCCATGGGCGCCGTGGCTACCGGTGCCGACGGATTGCTGATCGAGGTCCACAACGACCCGGCCCATGCCCTGTGCGATGGCCCCCAGTCCCTGAAGCCGGAGGTGTTCGACGGCCTGGCGAAGAAGCTGCTGAAGCTCCATGACTTTATGAAGACGGTGGAGGAGTAAGACATGAATGTTGCCATCGTCGGCCTGGGCCTCATCGGCGGGTCCATGGCCAAGAGCATCAAGAACCGCACCAGCCACACCGTCTGGGGCATAGACCTGAACGCGGAGACCATGACCATGGCCCGGATGTGCGGCGCCATCGACGCCCCCCTGACGGAGGAGAACCTGCCCCAGGCGGATCTGATCCTGGTGGCGATCCGGCCCGGCGCCGCCATCGAGTGGGTCCGGCAGCACGCGCCGCAGATCGCCAAGTCCGCCATTCTGGTGGACCTGTGCGGCGTGAAGCGGACCGTGGTGGCGGCCATCGCCCCCATCGCAGAGGAACGCGGCTTCTCCTATATCGGCGGCCACCCCATGGCCGGTAAGGAGCGGGGCGGCTTCACCGCCTCCGCAGAGGACCTGTACGTGGGAGCATCTATGATCCTGACGCCGGACAAGCGGACGGACATGCGGCTGCTGGAGACGCTGAAGGCCTTCTTTCTGGACCTGGGCTTTGCGGGCCTCACCTTCTCAACGCCGGAGGAGCACGACCGCATCATCGCCTTTACTTCCCAGCTGGCCCATATCGTCTCCAGCGCCTATGTGAAGTCGCCGGAGGCCCAGAAGCGCCGAGGCTTTTCCGCCGGCAGCTTTCAGGATATGACCCGGGTGGCCCGTCTGGATGAGGACATGTGGACAGAGCTGTTTCTGGACGATGAGGACTTCCTCACCGCCGAGCTGGAAGAGCTGATCGGCCACCTGACGGACTACCGCAACGCCTTGCGGGCCAAGGATACTCAGCGGCTGCACGATTTGCTGAAGGAGGGCCGGGAGCTGAAGGCCACCGCCGGCGGCAACTGACCTATTTCCGGCGCCGCTGCGCGACATGATTCTATAAAAGGAGTTTTTCGATGTTTGACTCCATCCGAACCATTCCCGTCCGGGTCCGGCCGCCCTATGATGTGCGCATTGGCAGCGGCCTGCTTGGCCGGTGCGGGGACTATCTGGCCGCGCTGCTGGGACAGCGGAGGATCGCCGTTCTGGCCGACGACACCGTGGCCTCCCTGTACCTGGACACCGTCACCGCCGCTCTGGAGGACGCGGGCTTTGCCGTCTGCTCCCATATCTTCCCCTACGGGGAGGGGCGCAAGAATCTCTCCACCCTGACAGAGCTGCTGGAGTTCCTGGCGTCGGAGCATCTGACCCGCACGGACTGCGTGGCCGCCCTGGGCGGCGGCGTCACTGGGGACATGGCGGGCTTTGCTGCCGCCGTGTACCTCCGGGGCATCCGGTATGTCCAGCTGCCCACCACCCTGCTGGCGGCGGTGGACTCCTCCGTGGGGGGTAAGACCGCCGTGGACC
>ENA-ORTV01004066-ORTV01004066.1-human-gut-metagenome-genome-assembly--contig:-NODE-4066-length-11405-cov-4.090308_pt1 | contig 11405 bp, 10 predicted proteins | sample MGYA00241915_ERZ509194 | MGnify/ENA primary metagenome ERZ509194 (study PRJEB26280, sample SAMEA2338810) | human gut metagenome | biome: human gut; feature: human-associated habitat; material: faeces... | reverse complement strand
AAACTTCTCCGTACTCGACGGTTGGTGGTTGGAAGGCTATCGTGAAGGTGCAGGTTGGGCGCTGACTGAAAAGCGTACTTACCAGAACCAGGAACATCAGGATCAGCTCGATGCAGCTACTATCTATAGCATTCTTGAAACAGAAATCCTGCCGTTGTACTATGCACGCAATAAGAAGGGATACTCTGAAGGTTGGGTGAAGACTATCAAGAATTCTATTGCACAGATTGCACCGCACTATACCATGAAACGTCAGTTGGACGACTATTATAGCAAGTTCTACACTAAGCTGGCTAAGCGTTTCAGCGCATTGTCGGCTAATGACAACGCCAAAGCAAAAGAAATTGCTGCTTGGAAAGAAGAAGTGGTGTCTAAGTGGGACAGTATTGAGGTAGTGTCTTATGACAAGTGTGAAGAATTGCTTCAAGCTACTATCGAAAGCGGTAAGGAATATACCATTACTTATGTAATCGATGAGAAAGGCTTGAATGATGCTATCGGTCTGGAACTGGTAACTACTTATACTGCCGGAGACGGTAAACAGCATGTTTATTCTGTTGAACCGTTCAGTGTAGTGAAGAAAGAGGGTAATCTTTATACCTTCCAGGTGAAACATAAATTAGAGAACGCAGGTAGCTTTAAAGTATCCTACCGTATGTTCCCGAAAAACTCTGACCTGCCTCACCGTCAGGACTTCTGCTACGTTCGTTGGTTCGTGTAAGAGTTTAATCTAACAATATAGAGAAGCTGCTCACGGGAGGTTTACTAAACTTCTCGGGGCAGCTTTTCGCTTTTTTATTCACCTTATAATATATGTACTATGAGACATTTACTTCTTTCATTGAGTTGTTTGTTTGGTATAGTTTCTGGCGGATATTCACAAACGGAACTATCGCCTTTTCTCTTTGATACTTATCAGGATGCTATTGTCTATATGAGAAATGGTATGGAAATTCGTGGCAAGATGAATTATCATCTTCCGAGCGAAAAATTCTATTTTATTGATGAGCAGGATGGAAATCAGGCAAAAATATTGTCGAATGCTGATGAGGTGAATATTATAAAGTTTGGTGCACGGGTATTTTACCCGGAACAGGATGGTGGAGTTGAAATTCTTTCTTCGGAGCCTTCATTTTATGTACAATACAAAGTTACTGTTCGTGATAAACCAAAGTCTGTGGGATATGGCGGCACTTCTTCGTTGGGTAATGTAAAGACGTATTCTTCCAACAGTACGGGATTCTCGCCTGATGCTCCTGTTAAGTTGGAAGTTGGAAGCCGGTATAACGTGTATTGGGTGGAGAAAAAAGGGAAAAAGAAGGAGGTTCGTAATATGAAGCAATTTCTGAAGCTGAATTCTACTCATAAGGAGGAATTGGAGAAGTATATTAAGGAAAATAATGTGTGCTTTGATGATGCTCAACAAATGCTGAAGTTGTGCATATATGCTGATTCGCTGCTGAAATAGTGATCCCTCTCTTTTATTGAACAAGTTCCGATAGATGCGTGTTTTATTTATACGACTAATAAAAAATAATTCGTATGAAGAAAATTGTATTACTTCGCCATGGCGAGAGCGCATGGAATAAGGAAAATCGTTTCACTGGTTGGACCGATGTAGATTTGACAGAAAAAGGTATTGCCGAAGCTGAAAAGGCGGGACAGTTATTGATAGATAATGACTTCCAGTTTGATAAAGCCTATACTTCCTACTTGAAACGTGCAGTGAAAACACTGAATGTGGTATTGGATCGTATGGATCAGGACTGGATACCGGTAGAGAAATCCTGGCGCCTGAACGAGAAGCATTATGGACAGCTTCAAGGTTTGAATAAGGCGGAAACTGCTGCCAAATATGGTGAAGAGCAGGTGTTGATCTGGCGTCGTAGCTATGATATTGCTCCGTATGCACTGACTGAGGATGACCCTCGTAATCCGCGCTTTGAAGCACGTTATAATGAAGTGCCCGATGCGGAACTGCCCCGTACCGAGTCTCTGAAAGATACAATCGAACGCATCATGCCTTACTGGAAATGTGTGATCTTCCCGAATCTGAAAACAGCCGATGAGCTGTTGGTTGTGGCACATGGTAATAGTTTAAGAGGAATCATCAAGCACCTGAAACATATCTCCGATGAAGATATTGTAAAGCTGAACCTGCCCACCGCCGTACCTTATGTCTTTGAATTTGATGATGACCTGAATTTACAGAAAGACTATTTCTTGGGAGATCCAGAGGAAATAAAGAAGTTGATGGAAGCAGTAGCAAATCAAGGAAAGAATAAATAGAATGAAATCAGTATGAAATATGAAGTATTAGGTATCAGGTATTAATGATGCGTGGCCCTTAATACTTCATACTTAATACTTCATATTTAATTCTCTAGCCCACTAATTCGTTCAATATCGTGATACTTAGAAATACTCCAATTGCTACACAGAGTGCTATTAGAATCCAGTTGGTATATTTGGCACTTGGTTTTGTTTCTTTATGCAGATTCTGGTCGAAGTAATTCTTGAAGAAGAGATAAATGGCAGGAACGGTTGCACTTGCCAGCAATAAATCTTCGGGAATTTTGTAGATGTACACTTTAGAAAACGCTATCAATGCCCAGTGACAAAGGAAAAGTATTACAAGCAGATTCACTTTGCGTGAAAATGCCAGTAACAACCCGATGGTGAATACGGCCACGGAGCAGGGCATCACACAGGTGGTCATCATTGGGAATTCCATGCCCCGTGCCCATGACAAGAGAGGGTAAAGGAATGGCATGGCATACAGTATGTAAGTCAGTTTGTCATATTTGTGATAACGTTCAAACGGAGTATAGTTTGTAATGAGGTCCCATAGCCAGATAAGTGCAATTATACCCCAGAATATGGCAAGTATATAATTGTAATTCCGGTCACCACAATAGATCATGTAGTAGACGATAGAAATCCAGCTATTTAAAAATACCATATATCCCTTCATCAACCGCTTTATCAGCAGTGTCGGTTTTTGATAAAGTAGTACGGTCAGCAGGATACCTGCAATCGTAATAATTACCTGGAAAATCCAGGTTGCTTCATTATATTGTGCGATTGTTTTCCAAAAAACTTCCATACGCAATCTTTTAATTTTTAATTTTCAACTTTTAATTTTTCTCGTGTCTTGTCATGGAGAAAGCCCGTTTGATAAACAAGAACAACGGTATAGTGGCGCCCACTGCCAACATGAAAATGACGCTACAAGTAACGATTGTGTTCGTGAATAAGTCTATCAGATACTTTTCTTGCAATTCCGGTACTTTCATATTCTGCATGAACATGATGAGTGAGAATACTATTTTGTAGGCGTACATACCCGGAATCATAGGCAGCAATGCAGGGATGTAGAGCACAGTCATGGGACAATAGATACGTTTTCCCAAAACAAGACTTCCCATACCGATACTGAAAGAAGCAAATAGGGATGCAGTAGCGATATCTACTCCCAGATAGGTCATCAGACAAAAACGCAGGGCATGGCCGATAGCGGCAAGTAAGGCAATGGAAGGAAAAGCGCGCAAGGGAGGATCTGAAATCGCTCCGAAACCGATGGCGGCAACTGCGGCAAATATGCCGTCCGTAAGTATATCAACGAGTATCATAATAAACTGTTTCTAATTAACATAAGAGTGCAGGAGAGTCCTACGGAAATACATAATACCAGCAACAATGCCTGGATGAGACGGGTGCAGCCGGTTAGTACATGCCCTTCAACAATATCAATGACACCATTCAGCAAGGGGACGCCGGGCACCAGATAAAGAACACTTGTGGCAATGGCTATCTCGGCTGTCGTTTCCAGCGTAAGCGCTGAAGAAGCAACCATGGAAGCTACGAATGCAGATACAATGAAAACAAGATAATGATTGATTTTCTTCTTCTGCATAATCTGTTTAATGTAGAAACCGATGAGTGTTGCGGAGAATACAATGAGACGCGCTGTCCAGTCGCCACCAAACAGGGCGCAGAAAGAAGCATTGGCAAAACCCACCAGGAACAATGTACAAAGCGGGTCCATCTTCGGTCTTGATATTATTTTCTCATACTTGTCCCAAAGTGTTTCCAGGGGTAAATGATTGTCGTAGGCTTCCCAGCTAAGCGCACTCAGTTCAGCATTCAGTTCGAAACTGATGGGGAAAGCGGGAATAATGGCTACTTCATTGTAGACTTCCGTGCTGTCAATGTCGCATACACTTACCACCATGGTCTTTTGGAAAAGGCTCATTTTCACGTCTACGTCCAGTGACTTTCCGATGCGACGGGTGTTTCGTATCACGCGTGAAGTGTGTACGCCGGACCCCATAAGACGATTAGCATACTCCAGTAAAAACCGGGTAATTTCTTTTAATTCGTTTGGCGAATTCATACTTTAAAATGTTATCCTAATATTATCTATTCTTGAAAAGCGCCGCAAAGGTAAGGCTTTTTGAGGAAAGAAAGAAATGATAATAAGTTATAATTATGGGAATTTCTGAAAGGAGGGAGGAAAGAAAAGAGAGCTTGAGATGATGGCGGCATCTCAAGCATACTGATTATTAAGCAATGCGAGGTACGGGATTATAATTGTATGTCACTACCTCTTCTGCCTGCAATGAAGCCTGTACGTCAATCAAGCGTTGGTTTTTGCTTCCGCGGAAGCACAGGCTTTCATCCCGTAGTTCCTGTTTGAATTTCCCGTCTACCAGTACATCGATATACTGCAATAGTTTGGCCTGTAGTGGGTTACGTAGCAGAGTCTCAAAAGTATATCCTGTATAGCACCAGATGTTCTTGCTACTTTTTTCCTTGATGGCACATGCCAGTTCTGTAAATCCCTCAGGTTGGTACATCGGATCTCCGCCACTGAATGTTACGTCTGCAAAATTGTCGGCAAGCACTTTCGCCAGAATTTCGTCTGTCGACATCCAACGTCCCCGGTTGATATCCCAGGATTCAGGGTTATGGCAACCGGGGCATCTGTTCGGGCACCCGGCAGCATAAATGGAGGTCCGGAAGCCCGGACCGTCCACTGTAGTATCTTCTATAATGTCAAGGATAGAAAGCATGATTCAATTAAAAATTAAGAATTAAAAATTAAAGGTTGGTGGGAGGGAATGAAATTAAGGGGCTGCTTCGTTATTGCGCAGCTCTTTAATTTTAAATTTATAATTTTTAATTATGAATGACACGGTCGTTGAGTTCCGCCAGTTTGGCATTGTTCCAGCGGTCGGTAGTACCTACCAGGTAACCGGTGATACGTTGTAACTTATCGATGTGCGTACTGCCACATTTCGGACAGGCTTCCAGGTTCGGAGTAGAGTTTTCATATCCACATTCCAGACAGCGGTTGCGGTTATGGTTTACTGAGCCGTATCCGATATTGTACTGATCCATCATGTCCACTACACGCATGATGACCTCAGGATTGTGTGTCGCATCACCGTCTATTTCTACATAGAAAATATGTCCGCCACGTGTCAGTTCATGATACGGAGCTTCCACTTCTGCCTTATGGCGGGCGCTGCACTTGTAGTACACAGGTACGTGATTGGAATTTGTATAGTAATCCCGGTCTGTAATTCCCGGCAATACACCGAACTTCTTACGGTCTGCCCCTGTGAATTTACCGGATAGTCCTTCGGCAGGCGTAGCCAGTACACTGTAATTATGGTGATACTGATCGGAGAATTGGTCGGCGCGGTCGCGCATATAAGTTACTATTTTCACTCCCAGTTTTTGTGCTTCTTCCGATTCTCCGTGATGTTTGCCGGTAAGGGCAACCAGACATTCTGCCAAACCTATGAAACCTATGCCCAACGTTCCCTGATTGATAACAGAGGCGATTGTATCGTTTGGTTTCAGTTTTTCGCAACCTACCCATAGGGCAGACATCAGCAATGGGAATTGCTTGGCAAATGCGGTTTTCTGGAACTCCATACGTTCGTGCAGTTGGCGTGCAGTGACTTCGAGCATTGCATCCAGTTTTGCGAAGAATTTGGCTATACGCAATTCTTTATCTTCTATCTTCATACACTCGATAGCCAGGCGTACGATATTAATGGTAGAGAAAGAGATATTTCCACGTCCGATTGAAGTTTTCGGTCCGAAACGGTTTTCGAATACACGCGTACGGCATCCCATGGTGGCTACTTCATGCTGATAGCGTTTCGGGTCATCTGCCTTCCACTCTTCGCTTTGGTTGAAAGTAGCGTCCAGATTGAGGAAATTCGGGAAGAAGCGGCGGGCCGTCACTTTGCAGGCAAGCTGGTAAAGGTCATAGTTCCGGTCTTCCGGCAGATAGCTTACACCACGTTTCTTTTTCCATATCTGAATAGGGAATATGGCTGTTTCGCCGTTACCTACACCTTGATAGGTGCTTTTCAGAAGTTCGCGGATGATGCAGCGTCCTTCGGCAGATGTATCCGTGCCGTAATTGATAGAACTGAATACTACCTGGTTGCCACCGCGTGAGTGAATGGTATTCATATTATGGATGAATGCTTCCATTGACTGATGTACACGTGCTACAGTCTTGTTAATGGCATGTTGCACAATGCGTTTCTCGTCAGACAGTCCATCCAGCGGTTGTTGCAGGTAGTCTGTAAGTTCTTTCTGATATAGATGTGAATAATCCTTTCCGTTCAGCTCTTCCAGATTCTTGATTTCTTCGATATAGCTGTTGCGCACGTAGGGCGCCAGATAAAAGTCGAATGCCGGGATAGCCTGGCCGCCATGCATTTCATTCTGTGCAGTTTCCAGTGAGATACACCCCAGGATACTTGCGGTTTCAATACGTTTGGCAGGACGGGATTCACCGTGTCCGGCAGAAAAGCCGCAGGTCAAAATACGATCCAATGGATGCTGAACACATGTCAGGCTCTTGGTAGGGTAGTAGTCCTTGTCATGAATATGCAGGTAATTGCCGCTTACGGCTTCCAGTACTTCGTCGCTTAGCAGATAGTCATCCACAAAGGGTTTGGTCGTTTCACTGGCAAACTTCATCATCATGCCTGCCGGGGTATCGGCATTCATGTTTGCATTTTCCCGTGTCACGTCATTGGATTTTATTTCTATAATCTCCAGAAACATGTCGCGCGTCTTGGCTTTACGGGCAATGCTGCGCTGATTGCGGTAAGCGATATACTTCTGTGCTACATCTTTCCGGCTACTCTTCATCAGTTCCATTTCTACGGCATCCTGAATGGCTTCCACCGTCATTTGTGCACTTCCCTTGAAAGATATATGATCTGTGATTTGGCGTATCAATTGCAAATCTTCGCCTTTATCCGTATGTAACATAGCTTTACGGATAGCAGTTACTATTTTCTCTTCATTGAAGCCTACTACACGTCCGTCTCTTTTGATTACAGTCTGTATCATGGTCTCGTTTTAATTTTTTAGTTATCCATTAGAATTGGGACTGCAAAGGTATAAACTTATCTATAAGTTTTTGTTTTTGGGAAACTTTTGTCGGTCTAAAATATGTTAATCGGTTGATTCCTAGAAATGTATGATTGTAAAGTGGATAACTTTTTGTTTTAACCGGTTTTGAAAAGTTGTTCAAAATGGAAAACTCTGTGTAGTAGGTAGATACAAAAAAGCTCCCTTGCTACACCTATTTGTAACAAGGGAGTTTATGCTATAAGAATAAATTCTCGATTGTGATTATTCTTTTCCGGACAAAGATTATTTCAATACTTCAGCCAATTTTTCCTGTAGACCTTCACCGTGCAGCCCGCGTGCGATGATGGTTCCTTCACCGTCGATCAATACAGTGTGAGGAATGCTGCTTACTGCATATAGTTGGGCACCTTCGCAGTTCCAGTATTTCAGGTCGGACATTTGCGGCCAAGTGATATTCAGTTTCTGGATAGCATCTTTCCATGCTTCGCCGCTTTGATCCAAAGATACACCTACGATTTCAAAACCTTTGTTTTTGTATTGAGCGTATGCTTCTACCAAATTGGGCATTTCACGACGACAAGGACCACACCAGCTTGCCCAGAAGTCGATGAGTACCACTTTGCCTTTACCTACATAGTCAGACAACTTCACTGGTTTTCCGTCAGGAGTTTCCATTTCGAAATCTGTAAACTTCTGGCCTACAGCAGTTGCTTTCATCTTTTCTACATTTTCTTTGATTTTGATGATTACTTCATCATTTGCAAATTCAGCCGGTATCTGCGGTACCAGCGGATCCAGTTCATCTACTTCAAGGTAGTAGTAGTTATTCTTCAGCAAATGAACACCTACGAGGTTTGTGATATTCTTAGCGATACCTGCCTTGGTGATCTCCATTGACTTTTCTTGTAGGTCATTCATTTCCTTCATTTTGGCTTCGCGCTGTTCGTCAGTCAGTGTAGTATCTGACATAGACTCGTATATAGTCATCATTTGTTTGTTCAGACCGTTCAGTTGAGCTCTGATTTCCTGGTAAGCATCATTACTTGGCGTACCGGTAGCGGAATCATTATCACGCGTCAGGTTGATGTTGATGTTACCGTTTTCAAGGAAAAAGTCCATTAATATGCCTTCTTTTCCTGCCGGTCTGTAAGTCACGTAACGGTTTACGGCAGTATCTTGTACACCTTTGAAGGTGAATGTGCCTTTTGTGATAACTGCGGAGTCAACTTTTACAAGATTTCTTCCGTCTACTTTTTGCAAAAATACGGTGTCGCCGTCAGCTCCACCCTCTACAGTTCCGGTTACCACGTAACCTTTGTTTCCGCTACAGGCAGCAACGATGGCGGCCACAGCGAGCAGATAGATAAATTTTTTCATTGCTTTTATTATTAAGTAAAAATATGTAGCTACAAAGATAATCAATAAAAAATCCCCTCCGGCATAACCGGAGAGGATTTTATAGTTTTAATCCCATTTTTTGTAATCGTGCTGTGCTTACTATTATTCAGCAGCAGCTTCGGCTGCGGGAGCTTCTTCGGCGGGAGCCTCTGTTGCTTCTTCAGCAGGTGCTTCGGCAGCAGCTTTTTCTGCTTCTTCAGCAGCTTTCTTTTCAGCCAATGCTTTAGCTTTCTCAGCGTTCACTTTCTTTTCGGCTTCCAGACGTGCTTTTGCTTCAGCTTTCTTAGCTTCTTCGTCTTTAGCTTTCAAGGCAGCCAAACCGCTTTGTTTGTTGTTCTTCCAAGCTTCAAATTTAGCTTCAGCTTCAGCTTCGCCAAATGCGCCTTTAGTAACACCGCCCAACAGGTGTTTTTTCATGTAAACGCCTTCGCGTGACAAGATGTTGCGAACAGTGTCAGTCGGTTGTGCACCTTTCATAACCCAGTCAAGTGCGCGGTCGAACTTCAAATCTACTGTGGCAGGATTGGTGTTCGGATTGTACGTACCAATCTTCTCAATAAATTTACCATCACGTGGTGCTCTTACATCTGCAATAACGATAGAGTAAAAAGCATAGCTCTTACGTCCATGTCTTTGCAATCTGATTTTTGTTGCCATTTTAAATAATGTTTTAAATAAATGATTTGAATTATGCTACTATCTCGTAATAGCGGCTGCAAAGGTAGGACTTTTTATTTTGATTGACAAAGAGTTTGCTTGTTATTTTCAGTAAATCAACTATAAAAAGAGGGATGAATTTCATTAGAAATCCATCCCTCTTTTTAATAACGTATTATCTGAGAATGATTAATTCTTCGGTAATGCTTCTTTAACTACCATCGGACGGCCTCCGTATTCAGCACCGTTCAATGCATTGATAGCGTTAGATGCTTCTGCAGAATCCGGCATTTCGATGAATGCGAATCCTTTAGATCTTCTTGTTTCACGGTCAGTGATGATTCTTACTGAGTCTACTGTTCCGTACTCTTCCATAACTTCTCTCAAATCTGATTCTCTAACCTTGTAATTAAGGTTACCTACATACAAATTCATAAATCTAAATAAAATAATAAATTAATAATTCAATAAACAAAGTTTTTGGAAGTTGTTAGGTCAGAGATGGAAATACTCAATGTAGAGGAAATACATACGTGAAATAATCAAATCGAATAAACTTTCTTATTGTTCGGGTACAAAGTAACGCATTCTATTTTAATAATGCATCATCTTTTACCATATTTTTTTTCGATATTTTCATTTTTTATTGGATATGGGAGATTTTTTACGAATATTTCCGTGGATATCTCACTAATATTGCCAGCAATGCACATATTCCCATTGTAAACGGATAATACAAGCTACCGATAATGCTGATGGGAGAAATTCCCGCTAATCCGGCGGCAATCAATAGTTGCGCCCCGTAAGGAATGATACCTTGTATCAGGCAGGAGAACGTGTCCAGGATACTGGCTGTCTTCCGGCGGTCCAGATGAAAGCGTTGGGCGATGTCCTTGGCTATCGGTCCGGTGGTAATGATGGCGATGGTATTGTTGGCGGTGCATAGGTTGGCAATGCTGACGAGTGCGGCGATACTCAGTTCTGCACCTCGCTTGCCTTTTACGTGACGTGTCAGGCGGGAGATTATGAAATCGATGCCTCCATTATACCGAATGGTCTCAAGCATGCCGCCCGCAAGTAAAGTGATGATGATAAGTTCTCCCATTCCCGTGATGCCTGTTCCCATGGCGCCGAACCAGTCGAAGAAAGCTGTACTTATGTCTGTTCCGCTTGTAATGATGCCTATGATGCCTGTGCTGAGAATCCCCAGCAGTAAAACCAACATTACATTTACACCTGCCACTGCCGTACCCAATACGATGAGGTAGGGGATAACCTTTATCCATTCAATCGCTTGCGTCTGTGCAGGGGCTGATATTGATAATCCCTGGAATATATAGATACATAATACGACCAGTGCTGCCGGAACCACAATCATAAAGTTCACCCGGAACTTATCCCTCATCACACAATCCTGTGTTTTGGTGGATGCAATTGTTGTGTCCGAAATAAAAGAGAGATTATCTCCGAAAAATGAACCGCCCACTACAATGGCAACCATATATGGCAGATCTATACCGGTTTTTTCCGCCAGTCCGATGGCTACGGGCGTCAGTGCTACAATTGTTCCCACACTGGTGCCGATGGAAAGTGAAATGAAACAGGCAGCGATGAAAATTCCTGCCAGTAATAAATTGTCCGGCAGAATACTCAGAGTCAGGTTTACTGTAGCGTCGATTGCTCCCATCTGTTTGGCGCTTTGTGCAAAAGCTCCGGCAAGGATGAATATCCATATCATCAATATGATATTCTTATTGCTGGCTCCTACCGAGAATTGATACACCCGCTTTTCCAGACTCAATCCGCGCGTCAGTGCGATGGCATAACAAGATGACAACAGGAATGCTACCGTAATAGGTACTTTATAGAAATCGTTTACAATCAATGAAGTCACCAGGTAAAGGCATAAAAATACCGCCAGCGGGCTCAGTGCCCAC
>ENA-ORTV01004045-ORTV01004045.1-human-gut-metagenome-genome-assembly--contig:-NODE-4045-length-11468-cov-3.796197_pt1 | contig 11468 bp, 9 predicted proteins | sample MGYA00241915_ERZ509194 | MGnify/ENA primary metagenome ERZ509194 (study PRJEB26280, sample SAMEA2338810) | human gut metagenome | biome: human gut; feature: human-associated habitat; material: faeces... | reverse complement strand
GTGAACTATTTCGACACGTCGCCCGCCTATTGCCGGGGGCATTCCGAACATGCCACGGGTGTGGCGCTGAGCCGCCATCCCCGCGACAAGTATTTCATTGCCACCAAATTGTCCAATTTCGCGCCCTCGACCTGGAGCCGCGAAGCCTCGATGGCCATGTACCGCAATTCGTTCCGCGAGCTGCAGGTCGATTATATCGACTACCTGCTGCTGCACGGCGTGGGCATGGGCAGCGGCATGGAGGAGTTCGAAGCCCGCTACATCGACAACGGGATGCTGGATTTCCTGCTTGCCGAGCGTGAGGCCGGCCGTATCCGCAACCTCGGGTTCTCCTACCACGGGGACATCGCGGTGTTCGACCACCTGCTTGCGCAGCACGACCGCTACAAGTGGGACTTCGTGCAGATACAGCTCAACTACGTGGACTGGAAACACGCCAAGGAGGTCAACACGCGCAATACCGATGCCGAGTACCTGTACGGCGAACTGGAGAAGCGCGGTATCCCGACCGTCATCATGGAGCCGCTGCTGGGCGGGCGCCTTTCGAATGTCCACGACCACATCGCCGCCCATCTCAAACAGCGGCGCCCGTCGTCGAGCGTCGCTTCGTGGGCGTTCCGTTTCGCGGGGTCGTTCCCCGGGGTGCTGACCGTGCTGAGCGGCATGACCTACATGGAGCATTTGCAGGACAACCTGCGCACCTACTCGCCGCTCGACGAGCTGACCGATGACGACAAAGAGTTTCTGGAACAGACGGCGCAGCTGATGCTCCGCTACCCCACGATCCCCTGCAACGACTGCAAGTATTGCATGCCGTGTCCCTACGGGCTGGACATCCCGGCCATCCTGCTGCACTATAACAAGTGTGTCAACGAAGGGAATGTCGCCACCTCGTCGCAGGACGAAAATTACCGCCGGGCGCGCCGGGCGTTTTTGGTGGGCTACGACCGCAGCGTCCCCAAACTCCGCCAGGCCAGCCACTGTATCGGCTGTAACCAGTGCGTGCCGCATTGCCCGCAGAATATCCGTATCCCGCAGGAACTGCACCGCATCGACCGGTTCGCCGAACATCTCAAACAGGATAATTTATAGGCCTTCCGGCCCCGCAGCCCGTTCCGGCCTGCGGGGTTCTTTTTTCGGCTGCCCTCCTTCTGCGCGCGCCGTGTATCCGGGTTCGTTGCGGAATGCCGCTTGCGGGCGTCGTGTATCCGGTTTGCCTGCCGAATGCCGCGCGCCCGCTTCTGCCGGGAATCCCGCAGCAAAGCCTCCGGCGATGAATTAACCGGCTCCGAATTGCGCCGGACGAGGGATTTTTCGTACCTTTGAAGCCGATCCGCAAAACTTGCCTGACCCATGGAAAAAAACCTTTGCCGCCCGGGCTTCGCACTGCCCCTCCTCATGGCCCTCCTGTTTGCCGCCGCCCCTGCACATGCCCAGGAGCTCGGAATCGAAACCGTGCCTTCGCAACCGAGGGCACTCCAGGAATTCGAGGTGTGGTATACGGCCGGCGGGGAGATCGAGTCGATAGAAATGCCCTGCTGGGGCTCCCTGACCCTGGTCAGAGAACTCGGACGGACGAGCGGCACGCAGACTTCGGTACGCGACGGCGTCATGACCCGTTCCGAAACCCATGCATACCGTTACCTCGTCCGTTCTGCGGTCGGCGGAGAGTTGGTTATTCCCGGAACGACGGCGGTTGTCGGCGGGCAGACGTGCCGCTGCGACGGCTTGCGCGTTAAGATACTCCCCGCGCTGGTGTCCGTGCAGCCGCAATGCCGGATCGTATACGACTCGGTCGTCTGGGCGGGCATATCCTGCGCCTTACGTGCGACCGCCGGCCCGACCGCAGGGTGCCGCTGCTGGCCGTGAACGGTGAGGATGTGGCGCCCCTGATGTCCGGTTATTCCGAGAAAAACGGCCTCGAAGAGTTTGTTTACCACTACCGGGTCGCCGGTGACGGCCCCGGCACGTATTCCTGTGTCCCGCGGTTGTCGTTCGGCGGCCGGGAGTTCGCCGCGGAACCTTATGTCGTCACCGTAAAACCCGCTTCGGCCGCCGTGTCATTCGGGCGGTGGTGGCTTTATGTGCCGGTGGGTGCGCTGCTGGCGCTCTGGGGCGCGGTGTTCGTACGCGACCATACGGTCGCGGCCGGCAGGAATGCCGTCGTGTCGCGGTTTTCATGGCGCGGGTATATGCTCCTCGCCCTTGCCCTGCTCTTCGTCGGGTTCAGCGCCGTGTTCCTGTGCCTCCTGTTCGCCCCGGGGGCAAAACCATTCGCGTTGTACCTGGCTGCCGCTGTGATGCTTTTCGGCTCCTGCTGGCTGGTGTTCGGGGAGTTGCGGCGCTCGGCCGTGAGGTTGTGCCTCGATGCCGGGACGCTCTGCGTTACACCTTATATGGGGCTGGGCATGACCCGCAGGTACGATATGCACGACTTCGACGGTGTCACCACATCCGTCCTTGTCAGCCGGGGCGAAGTGTACGAATACCGTTACCTGCTGAAAGGCGGGCGCCGCGAGGTGCGCCTCTCTTCGTGTTACCTGAAGAATTACGCGCGGCTTTCCACGGCCATCGGCGCCTGTTGCCCGGACAGGGGCGAACGCCCGAGGGACTTCTGGCTGGAGCTGAAGGAGCTTTTCCGGTAGCCGCCACTCCTGCTTTGGCGGGGTGTCGTCCCGATAGCCGGCGGCCTGTCCGTATAGTGTCGTACTGCGGGGTATCGGCCGCATGCTGCCCGATGGCGCCCTGGTCGCGTGGTTTTGCCCGCACGGTGCCCGTTCCCGGCCGTCGTGATGCCGCTTACTGATCCTGTGCCCTTCCGGAACCCGTAGCGCCGGTTTGTGCAATGCCGGAATAAACGATGCCGGGCTTCACAGGAAGCCCGGCATCGCCTTGTCTTGGCGGGTGGCGCCTACTGCGCGTCCGCCTTCGAATACTCCGAGAATTCGCACCCGAAGCGTTCCACCAGCATGTTGTCCATGGCGTCGGCCCGGAAAGCCAGGTCGACGATGTTCTTCCGGATCTCCTCCTCCGATTCGTCGGTGATGTCGGAGAGATGGATGCGGTATGCGATGTAAATCTGGCGGCCTTCGATCCCCAGTTTATAGGGGCCGAAATCCTCGCTCAGCATGTAGTCCAGCACCGGCTCCACCTCCTTTTTGGGCAGCAGGTTGATCGGCGAGGTGGAGAACAGGTAGCTGTTGTCGTAGACGAAGATGCGTATCTCCGAGCTGCCCTTGTGGAAAAGCCACGAGTCGTAGCCGTCGCGTGCCAGCACCGGGTTGACCCCCATCTGTTCGATGGCCGATTCGACGAACCCGCCCAGGGGCGACTGTTCGCGTTCTTCGAAGACGCCTTCGGGCAGCTTGTCGCCGCACGACGGGCAGTACTCCTCCTCTTGGGCGATCAACTCCTCGCAGCTGCCGCACTGCACCTGGAACACCGTGCGGTCGAGGTCGCCGATCGTGTCCAGCAACGCGTGCAGCGTCTCGACCCGGATGCCGAAGCCCATGTTGTCGGCCTGCGTGAACTTGCTCACCGTGACGCCCACCACCCGGTTGTCTTCGTCGAGGATCGGGCCGCCCGAGTTGCCCGGGTTCACCGCGGCGTCGGTCTGGATGTAGTATTTGCCGTCCATCAGCTGCTTGGGCGACGACACCGAACCTTCGGTGATCGTGAAGGGCATGCCGTAGGGATACCCTGCGACGTAGACCTTGCGGCCGATCGTCAGCGTGTCGTCCTCGGCGAGCGAAATGTCCGGCAGCGAGGAGAAATCCCCTTCGGCCGCCAGCAGGGCGATGTCCATCGCCGGGTTCGCCAGCACGACCTTGGCCAGGTACGGGTTGCGCTCGTTGTCGTGGATGGCGACGGTGCGGAAACCCTCGGTCACGTGGTAGTTCGTCACGAAAAGGTCATAGGCCTTGAGGTAGAAACAACTGCCCGAGCCGCCCGAATGGGTTACTTTGAATACCGACTTGTAAATATTGTTCTGTTCCATAGGATATACGGGTTTAGAGCGGTTATTTTTGTTGCCCGAGGGCTTGTTCCATCATTTTTTGCTGGAATTCCTGCGCCAGCCGCATGTATTCGGCCATGTCGCCTTTGGCCAGCGCCTCCTGCATCGCGGCCTGCATCTGCACGACCTCGCCCTGCATGGCGGCGGCCATCTGCTGCACCTGCTCCGCGGCGGCCGCACCGGCGATGCCCAGCTCCCCGGCGTCGAAATCCCCGTCGTCCGCCGAGAGGTCGTCCTCCATGATTTTTTCGAGTGCTTCGTACAGGATCTCCGAAGCTTCCTCCATCGTTTTCCCGGCCGACTTGCCGAGCGCCCCCGCCACGACGGCGTTCAGGTCGTCCTGCACGTCGTTGTAGTAATACATTTCGTAGAACTTGTAGAGGATGCGGACGGTGCTACGCTCGAAATTCTCCGATTCGATGGCTTCGGTAGCCTCCTGGTACACCTCCTTGAAGTTCTCCTGCACGTTGTTGAGCGAGGAGCGGCGCTTGGTCGAAACCAGCGTGTCGACCAGGTAAAGGTCGCGCGCCATCTCCTCGCGCGGCATTGCGAGCAGCCGTTCGAGGAACGCCTTGCCCTTGGCCACCAGTTCGGCCACGGGAAGCTCCTTGTCCATGTCGTCGACCGCCTTGTCGAGGTCGTTGAGCAACTGCCCCTGCGGGTGCGCGAAGTAGGCGATCTTGTAGAGCGCGATGTCGATCACGTTCCACGAATAGCCGTATTTGCGTTCCGTCTCGTATTCCTTCACCGCGTCGAGCGTTTCGCGGCATGTCTGCCGGACGGCTTCGTAGATGCGCGTCACCTCCTCTTCCGGGTAGGGCGTCACCTGCGGTTCGTAGCTGCGTTGGGCGCCGAACTTCGTGCAGAACTCGTCGTCGTAGCGGTCGCCGACGTGGCAGATGTTGCGCAGTATGAAATACAGTTTGTGCGGATGGCTTTGTGACAGCGGGCAGGCGTATTCCATCATCAGCCTGTCGTCTTCCTTGCGGAAACGCGGCAGCATCAGCCGGTTGATGTTCAGGTCTGCGACCTGGCGCAGCATGGCCACGCGTCCCTTTTCGGGGAGTATCAGGAAATCGGCGCTGATGTGCAGCCTGTCGTCCGCGATGCGGATGTGCACCAGGATAGATCCGTGCGGGATATGGAACTCCGTGCCGTTGGCATTGCCGTACTTGGTGCGGAATTCCGGGTTCAGGTGGTCGAGCAACTGATAGAACGCCCCGAGGTAATTGCCCTCGTTGTATTGGTCTATGGCCTGCTCGTAGGCCTCCATGTTGACCTTGCTCTGGGTCGAGCCGAGGACAGGGGCGACGAATGGGTGGGTAGTTTTCATGTAGTTTTCATTATGGCAATGCCCGGTTGTCGGGGCATCTGTCCTGTAAATTTAGGAAAAATCGGGAGAAAACCGCGCTCCCGGGCGAAAAACTTAATTTTCTTCGATCGAAAGCGTGCCGTCGGGTTCCACGGTCACCTCGGCCTCGTAGTAGATATACGACGTTTTGCCCGCGCTGCTCTCGGTCTCCTTACCGTCCTCGGTGAAGCGGACTTGTGCTGCTTCCCGAATGTCTTGTTGCGGTTGAATACCGAATTGCCTGCCGGGACATCCTCCTCGATCTGGTAGCTTCCTACCGACTTGAAGGTGTGTCCTTCGGGGAGCATGGTCTTGGCCTGTGCGATCTGTGCGGCGATTTGCGCGGCGTCGAGCTTCGTAAGGTCGATGCCGACGGTGGTTTCGTATTCGGGGGCCTCGAACGTGCGCTGTACGTCGCTCAGGGCGGTCGGATCGAGCCCGGTCATGTAGTAGGACTGCGAAAATGCCTGGTTGTCCTTGTTGACCAGTTTTACCGAGATGAGGAACAGGTTGTCCGACAGGGTTTCACCCTCCATGAACGAAAGCGAATAGACCTTGAACTTGTCGGTGTCGACGCTCTTTTTTGCGATTTCGATGGCTTTGGCATAACTCGCCTCGGCATCCGTCGGATAGCCTGTGAGCGAGGAACAGGAGCAGATCGTTGCCGCAGCGACGCTCGCGGCGAGCAGTTTGAAAATGTGTCGCATTGTCTTTTCGGTTATAACGTTAATTGATAAAATGTTTTGCTTAGCGGACGTGTCGTGTATTGCAAAACGTTGTTTGTTCGTGGTGTATATTCTGTTATTTGAAGGTGGACTTGAAGGCGTCGAACGCATCGGAGCTTTCGAAGAATGCGCCGCGGATGACATGGTGGGCGGCCGGCAGCGAGATGGTGAATTCGTTTTCCTCCGCATCGAATTTGGTGTACTCGACGTCCGGGAGCCTGAACGACTCGTTGGTTACGGTGCCTTTTTTCACCACGGGAATCGTGACCAGGTCGCCGTCGACGGTGATTTCCCCGCCCTGAGCGATGAGCCTGCGCGCCTGCATGATCTCGCGTGCGGTGAATGCCAGCAGTGTGAGCCCGCCGACAACGAAGATGACCGTCGTGGCGGTGGCGCCCAGGATGGGCATGCGGCCGATGCGGATGCCGAAAGGATATACCAGGGGTACGATGACCATGCCGGCGCCGATGGCCAGCGATGAGAGCGACCCGCTGAAGGGGTTGGTCGGGGTGTAGTTGAATTTCTGCATATTATTGTAAATTTGGATGAATGTTGCCCGTTCGCGTTATCCGGCGGACTAAGCGCAGGACGCTCCTTTACGGCAGTCGCGGCATGACGGTCGTATTCGGTGCAAAGTTAATTGCAGGGCACCTGTTCCGAATGGGTATATAGGGGTATATTGCGGGGGGGGGATTATTTTTCAACCAACTGGTTCTCTTTTCGTTCCATGTTCGAGAGGCGGGACAAGAGGGGGACATTTTACAATTTGGAGAGGACATCTTCCAGTGTTGCGCCCTTTGCCGAGGCCAGTTTTTCGGTGCGGATGCGCTTCAGTCGTTTTTTTACCGAGTCCTTCTCCAGGCAGACGACGCCGGCGATCTCGGCCTGCGACAGATGCATGCGTACCATGCAGCAATAGCGGATATCCTCCTCGTTCAGGGACGGGAACCGTTGGCGGAGCCGAACCGTGAAATTATCGAACACGGCGTCGGCGTGGGTGTAGATCGTCTTCCAGTCTTCATCCGACATCCGGCATTTCTTCGACTCCCCGGCCTGCTTTACCTGCGCGATGAAGCGGCTGTTGAGCTGGCGGAAGAAAGCCGTGCGCAGCTGTTCTTCCTTGCGGCGCATTTCGTCGAGCTCGTTCGCCTGCTTCATGAGGCGCTTTTGCTGGACGATCTCCCGCAGTTTTGTCCGGTGCCATATGCGCATCCCCAGCCATGCCCCGAGCAGCAGGATCGCGCCGCAGGCCAGTATCGTCCGGTATGCGAGGCGTTCGCGGAGTTGTTTCTGCCCCTCGAGGGCGGTGTTCCGGGCTTTGAGGTGCTCGTACTGCCACAATTCGCGGATGTGGAGCACATCGGCGCTGTGTATGTCGTCTTCGAGCGAATCCCTGAGGCTGCAATAATATTTCAGCGCTTCGAGGCTTTTCTTCGCCTGCCCCAGCCCTTCGTAGGCTTCCGAGGCGTGGAACGCCCACAGCGCCCGTGCGGTGAGGTCGGATGTGTCGGGGCACATCATCCGCGAACTGTCGATTAGACGCAGCGCCACGTCGTAGCGCCCCTGCTTGTTATATATTTCTGCCTTGGTCTTGATCCACGAAAAGCGGGCCCGTTCGGGGGCGAATTCGTATCCCCGTTCCCAGTACTCCTCGGCAGCGGCGTAGTCCCCGCGCCGGAGGGCGTTTTCGATCAGCATGGCCCATTTCTGGGAGGTATTTTCGGTGATTCCCTTCTCTTCGGCCAGGCGGAGCGCCTTCAGCGCATAGTATTCCATGCTGTCGTATTTGCCGAGCCCCATGTACGCATGTGCGATGTCGCCGAGCGAAATGCAACGCCAGCCGTCCCTGTCGAGGCTGTCGGCGTAGGCATAGGCCCGCATGGCGTGGCCGACCTTCTCCTCGTAGAGCCGTTGCTTGCCGCAGAAGACGCCCAGCCACGTTTCCACCACATAGTGCCTTTGCCACTCACCCGCCGCGGGCAGCGCCTGCCGGCTGTTCAGCAGCAGTGACATGGCGATTTCGGGTTGGTGGCGGCGATCGGCGATCTTGGCCGCATAGTAATAAGCCTTGTGCACACGGACAAAATCCTTCGTGTGGGTGCTGTAATAGGCGAGTGCGACGTCGGAAAGCGTGTCGCCGGTCAAGTTTTCGCCCGCGAGCCACCGCGCCTGGGTCGAGATGAGTGCGTAGCGGGCATAGTTGCGGCGAGACAGGTTTTTCGCGGGGGCGGGGATTCCCTGCAGGAGCCGCACGGCGCTGTCGGGATGCTCCATGACGATCGCCTCGGCTTGTGGAATGGCTTCGGGAATGGTTTGGCAGCCGATGGCCGGCAGGCACAGGAGGAATACGACGGTAAAACGGACGCAATACATGGGTAGAAGTTATTTGGGGCGGGTAAACGACTTCGGCACCTTTTGTCCGGTCTGCCTCAGTGCCGCTCCGGGTCGCAAATATAGTGTTTTTTGCGGTGGGGCGTACGCTGTGCCTGTTTTTTTCTTGTCCGGGAGAGCTGCTGAAAAAAGGTTTCGAAGGCGCCCACACCACGTAGATCGCGGCGGGCCGGGGTGAAATCGAACGTGTGGACGTACGGCACCTCATGCTGGATATCTTTTCGCTCGATATCTTCACGTTCGTCACCTACCCCATTATCCGCCCGCTTATCGGGGAGCTCGCGGCGGACAGGGCCGATTTCATCACCCAGTGCAAACGCGAGAATATCGCGACCCTCATGCGGCGCCTCGGAAAACACCCGGTATCAGGCAGTACGACCGATCCGCCAGACTGCCGAATATACTTGTCGAATGCCTGCCGTACCCTTACCGCCCCGTGACGCGCATGTATTTCGCGAGCGAGGTGTGGTAGGCGGCATAGGCCGAGGTGAGGTTGTTGCGGCTCTGGGTGTAGAGCGTCTCGGCGTCGAGCAGGTCTGTGAGGGTCGCTGTCCCTGCGTCGTAGAAATTGCGGTTCTGCCGCAGGTTTTCGGTGGACGATGCCACCGAACGCTGCATGAGCAGGATCTGTGCGTGGGCCTCCTGTACCTCGCTCCATGTCCGTTCGATCTCCACGGCGAGCATTTCGCGGGCTTCCTGCCGGTCATTTTCGGCCTGCATCTCGTCGATGCGTGCCTTTTTCAGGGCATGTGCCCCGCCCCACCAGTCGGAAATGGGGATGGATACCTGTGCGAAAACCATCCCGTCGTCCACGTCCTTGTCGGTCACATTGTAATAGAGGTACCCGGCGCCCACGGCCACGGTCGGCAGCCGTTTGCCGCGTTCCATGCGCTTGCGGTATTTCTGCGCCTCGACGTTCTTTTCCGAGAGCAGGTATTCCGCGCGGCGGTCGAGCGCCTCGTCCACCGGTACGTAATAGGCTGCCGGGGCCTCCGGTTCGCCGAAGTCTGAGGCCGCGATGTCGAACGTATGCCAGTCGGCGCCGATATGCTGTGCGAGCAGCATCTTCGACACCTTCAGTCCGTTTTCGACCTTCAACCGGTTGGAGGCTACTTCCTGCCGGCGCAGTTCCACGCGCAGCAGGTCGTTCGTGGTCACGAGCCCCGCCTTGATCGAGAGTGCGACCTGGCGGTGTATCTCCGCCAGTTGCCGCTCCACGGCTTCGATAGTCGAAAGGTTGTCCCTGAGCGATACCACCTGCCAGAAATAGGTGTCGGTACGTTCGCGCACCTCGGCCGCGGTCTTTTGCAGTTGCAGCTGTGCGACCTCTTCGCCCAACCGGGCGAGCTTGTTGCCGCTGACGATTTTCAGCCCTGCGAACAGGGGCTGTACGGCCGTGACGGAACCCAGGATGCCGCGTTTTACCAGCGACAGGGGCAGTGACCCCATCTGCGGGATCGCGAAATCGGCCTGCACCAGCCCGTGCTGGGCCTGGAATACGCCGCCCGAGGCCGAGACCTGCGGGAAATAGGTGGTAAATGCCTCGCGGCGCGCCTGGAGGGCGGCGTCGAGGTCGAGGCGGCTGGTTTTGAGCGTGCGGTTATGCTCCTCGGCCGCGGCACGGCACTCGTCGAGCGTGAGCGTCTGGGACAGGCCCGGGGCGGCGGCCATGCACAGCAGGAGGAATAGGACGGTCTTTTTCATCATTTGTAAATTTTGGAATAGAGTACGGGCAGGATCGTGACTACGAGGATCAGCGAACCGATGCCACCGGCGAAGATCGTTACGCCGACTGGTGCCCAGAACGTACTGCCGCCGAACATCATCGGCACGACGCCTACGGCCGTGGTTGCGGTCGTGAGGAAGATCGGCACCATGCGCCGCTTGCCGGCGTCGTAGGCCGCCAGGCGTGCCGACCAGTGGCAGACCTTGCGTTTGTCCTCGGCGTGCTGGTACATCAGGATGACGTTGCGCACGATCATGCCCAGCAGCGTGATGAATCCCAGCACCGACGTGAGGCCGATGGTGAAGTCGGCGATCCGCAGCCCGACGACGGCGCCGAACAGGCACAGCGACATCGAGGCCATGACCACCAGCGTGATGCCGAACTTGCGGAAGTTGACGAGGATGAAGAAGAAAATGATTACCAGCGAGATCGACAGTCCCGATGCGATGGGCGGGATGGTCTCCCAGTCGAATTCATGGGCGCCGCCCAGTTCCGTGGTGACGCCTGCCGGGAGCACCAGCTCCCGGTCGATGATGTCGCTGATGCGCGAAGTCATCCGCATGGCGTTGGCGCCGCGTTTGAGGTCGGCCGTGACGGTTATGCAGCGCATGCCGTTGCGGTGTACGATCTTGCTCTGGCTCCAGACGGGCTCCACGTCGGCGATCTGGCGCAGGGGCACGCTGACCGAAGGCACCGGCGATGAGATGTAGGTGTCCCCGATGCCGGAGAGCGAGCGTTCGCCCTGCCGTGTGTCGTTCTTGAGTACGACGGGCAGCCGGTAATCGCCTTCCCAGACCGATCCGACCGGGACGTCGCCCGAAGCCAGCGCCAGGTTGACCGCGGCCAGCGTCCGCGTGACGCCCAGCTGCGATGCCGTGACGGGATCCAGCCGCACGTCGATGACCGAACGGGGGTCTTCGTAGTCGGAGTGTACCCATTGCAGCTCGGGCATCCGGCGCATCTGCGCCATCAGGCCGTCAGCCGCGGCGCGCAGCGAGTCGATGTCGCTGCCGTAGAACCGGAACTCCAGCGAGGGAACGTTCTGGTAGTCGAGCTGCTTGAATTTGACATAGGCCTCGGGGAAACGGTCGGCCCATGCGTCGGCATACTGGTCGAGGATATCTTCGGTGTCGTCGACCGAGGTGGTGTTGATGATGAACTGCGCGTAGTTCTTACCTGCGATCTGCGGGGCGTAACTCATCTGGAAGCGCGGCGAGGAGCACCCGACGAACGAGGTGACCGATTTCACGCGCGCATCGT
>ENA-ORTV01004021-ORTV01004021.1-human-gut-metagenome-genome-assembly--contig:-NODE-4021-length-11541-cov-4.781386_pt1 | contig 11541 bp, 8 predicted proteins | sample MGYA00241915_ERZ509194 | MGnify/ENA primary metagenome ERZ509194 (study PRJEB26280, sample SAMEA2338810) | human gut metagenome | biome: human gut; feature: human-associated habitat; material: faeces... | reverse complement strand
TTCCGGCGTCCGCAGGCATCCTCTTTTGAATAAGCGCTGAGCCTCGCTCCATCGTGATGAACAAGTCCACAACTGATGTTTGTGTCGCTGTATCTGTTACGGTGGATTTTTTGCGCCCTTTTCAGGGGCGGAAGGAGGCTTTATCATGAAGAAGGAAGTATTAAAGGAACCGATCTTCGCAGAAAAGATCCTCAGGATCATCCGCTCCTCGCCCTCCATGGAGGAAATGCGGGAGCAGCTGCGGGATTACCACGACAACGACATCGCGCAGAGTCTGAAATATCTGAACCGTGCCGAGCGCAACCTGCTGTACAGCGCACTGGACGCGGAATGGCTGGCCGAGATCATCTCCTACATTGACGATCCGGTCGAGTACGTCGACGAGATCGGCATCGACAAGCTGTCCGCGATCATCAACGAAATGGACGCGGACGACGCGGTCGACCTGTGGGAGAACATCGACGAAAGCGTCAAGGTCAAACTGCGCCCGATGATCGACGACCAGACCAAGGCCGCGATCCTGCTCATCAATTCCTATGATGACGACGAGGTTGGCAGTCTCATCACCACCAATTACATCTGCATCCACCAGAGCCTTACCATTCGCCAGGCTATGCACGAGCTGGTTCGGCAGGCCGGTGAAAACGACAATATCGCAACGATCTATGTCGTCGACGGCCGAAACCGCTTCTGCGGCGCGATCGACCTCAAGGATCTGATCGTTGCGCGGGAAAACGTGCCGCTGGATTCGCTCATCAGCTACGCCTATCCTTATCTGCTCGACCACGAGAAGATTTCGGACAGCATCGAAAAGATCAAGGATTACGCTGAGGACTCCCTGCCGGTTCTGAACCGGGACAAAAAGATCATCGGCATCATCACCGCGCAGGACGTTGTCGAGGCCGTCGACGACGAGCTGGGCGAGGACTATGCAAAGCTCGCCGGTCTGTCCGCAGAGGAAGATCTGAACGAAACGATCGCGGAGAGCATCAAAAAGCGTCTGCCGTGGCTGATCATCCTGCTCTTTCTCGGCATGGGCGTTTCCACGGTCGTCGGCGCGTTCGAGGGCGTTGTTGCCGTGCTGCCGGTCGTCATCTGCTTCCAGTCGCTCATTCTGGACATGGCCGGCAACGTCGGCACGCAGTCTCTGGCGGTCACGATCCGCGTACTGATGGACGAAAATCTGAGCGCGAAGGACAAGCTGCATCTGGCCGCGAAGGAGATGAAGGTCGGCTCCTGCAACGGCGCGCTGCTCGGCGTGATGGCGCTCGTTTTTCTGGGCGTCTACATCGTGCTGTTCAAGGGCTATTCTGCCGCAAATGCGTTTCTGATCTCGGGCTGCGTCGGTCTCTCGCTCCTCGCCGCCATTGTCATTTCCAGTCTGGTCGGCACGCTCGTTCCGATGCTGTTCCATAAAGTCAAGATTGACCCGGCGGTCGCCTCCGGTCCGCTCATCACGACCATCAACGACCTTGTCGCTGTCGTTACTTACTACGGACTGGCATGGGTCTTTCTGATCGACCTGTTTCACCTCGTCTGAGGCACAGCCGAATATTCCGCAGACCCGTCACAGGATGAACCCTCCTGCGGCGGGTCTGTTTTTTTCGCACTTCCGCGCGTTCCTGTTTTTCTCGACATCCTTATCGAAATCCATACATTCCCCCTTATTCTGTCTGTTACAGGCTATTAAAATTCTATTTAATACAGATTGTTTTTTGTTTCGGATCGCGTCATAATAGGGGTACAGACAAAGGTAAAAGGAGGAATTTTCATGATGAAAAGATTGACGTCCATCCTGCTGGCGCTGGCAATGCTCGTCGGCCTGCTCCCCGCGCTGTCACCGCAGGCGGAGGCCGCCGCAGACGATGCCACGGCGCTGCTTCAGGAGGTGAGCACCAAAACCTCCGTACCCTCGGGGTACACGCCCATCTATGATGCGGAAGACCTGCAAAACATGCAGGAGGATTTGACCGCAAACTATATCCTGATGAACGATATTGACTTGTCGGGGATAAACTGGAAGCCTATGCGACCCAGCAGCACCGGAGTCTATACTTCCGGCTTCATCGGTACTCTGGAGGGCAACGGCTTTACCATTCGCAATCTGACGGTTAACGCGGAGCAGTACGACAACGGTGCCCTGTTCTATCAGAATGAAGGAACCATTCAGAACCTGCGCGTTACCGGTCAAATCAATTTAACCAGTAAGTCTGGAATTGTCCGCTTCGCTGCATCCCTTGCAATCTACAACAAGGGAACCATCTATAACTGCACCAGTGCGGCAGATATTACCGCCGGTGGAGATATGCCTGTGCGCGTCGGCGGTCTGGCATCGGAAAATACGGGCACGATTGACTGCTGCCGTTATACCGGCACTATCCACGCATCTGCCGGCGGCGGTGAGGTCTGCGTGGGCGGTATCACTTACATAAATGACAACAGCGCTACCATTTCCCACTGCGAGAACGTCGGTATCATTCTGGCTGAATCCGGCAATTCCACAGAAGTAAAAGACACCATTTCGTCACTGGTCAATGAGTCCTCTATCCACTTAGGCGGAATTGCAGGTAAAACAGATTGGCACAGCACCATAGACCAGTGCCGTGCGACCTGCACCATCCGTATCACCGGAGAAAGCTACTATGAATACTGGTACATTGGCGGCATTGTCGGCAGTGGCTTTGTAGCGACATTTAGCAACTGCTGTTTCAACGGAACATTATCCATCAATGTAGATATTAAGGATGTCGCATCGGGAATATATAAAGTGGGCGGTCTGGCCGGTGACGGAGGTTACGAATCCAAGTACGAAAACTGCTATGTCTCCGGCGTCATTACGGACAATAGTCCCTCTCTTGGAGGTGTTCCTGCTTGGCTGGCCTCGGATGCGCCCGGCTGCGAATTCACCGCCTGCTACTACCCTGCCGGAACGCTCGACCCGTTTGTCTGGAACAAGCCCAGTGAAGAAAAAGGCTACACCGCCGTTCCGCTCGCGTCCATGGCCAGCAAGGCTACCTTCCCGAAATATGACTTCTCCTCCGTCTGGACGATGGGTCAGAGCTACCCCATCCAGAAGGTGTTCACCCATCTCTCGAACGGCAGCTCGACCCCCATCGCAAAGCCTGCCGAGGACACCGCGGTCATCGACGCCAGCGAGTACATTCAGCAGCACGTCTCCTTCGCGCAGTCCAACAGCTACAGCCAGCAGATGGATCAGCGCATGGCAAAGCTCCTCGCCGACGCGCAGAACACCACGGCCGCCAACGCCGGTGAAGCCGCCTACGACATTCTGAACACCGCGAGCGAGCTGTCCAAGTTCAAGAGCCTGAGCATTTTCGACAATCCCTATGACGCCATGCTCACCGAGCTCATCCTCTCCGCCACGAGCAGCGAGGTGGACAGCCTAAACACCCGTATCGAGGCGGAAAACCTCAAGCTCGCCAACAGCATCTGGGACATGATCCTCAAGGTTCAGCCGAACTATTCCGCAGAGAAAAGCACCTACAAGCCTGCCATTCAGGAGCTGCTCTCCGACCCGGAGTCCCTGAAACAGCGCTCCCCCGACATCTATGAAAAGCTTGCGGCCGCCATCGAGCAGTACCGCGACGACAAGGGCACCCGTTCGGCGCTCGATGTCATCAGCGGCACAACCAACTTCTTCGGCAAGGCAGGCGAAGCGCTGGATGTGCTGGAGGATTACCAGAACACGCTCGACTGGATCATCGGCTGCGCGAACTACGTCAGCGTCGTTCATGCGTATGAGGCGCTGAACGAGGAGTATATCCAGACGCTCCATCAGGTGGCCGGCAAGATGGGCAATTCCGCCTACGCCACTTTCTTCCGCTCAGCGCTCCAGAAGTACGATGACTGGCTGAACTGCGAGGTCATCGCGGAAGCGCTGGAATTCACTACCGGCTTCGCCAAGCTGACCTATGACACGCTGTCTCCCCTCACTGAGAACGTCATGACCTATTATCTCTCCGGCTGTCTTGGCCTTGACGTCACGAATGTCACGGTGGTCATCGCTGCGTATAACCTCGGCTGGTCGCTCAGCAATACGCTGACCGGCAACGACAAAATGGTCGAGAGCCGCGAGATCATCCGCGCTTCCTATTACGTGGAGGATGCGCTTTACGGTATTCTTCAGGCCGACCGCGAAGAGCTGAAGAACAAGAAGGATCTGTCCTCCGCGCAGAAGTTCGACGCCTCGTACATGCTGCTCCGGACCAGCGAAATGTACGCTTTGCAGGCGTACAAGGACTATCTCGATGCGTCCGAGAAGTCCTTCACGCAGGGCCTGCTGCATCTGGGCAACAATAACTTCAACACCACCGAGACCACGCTCGCGAACTTCGCGATCCTGCGCTGGGATGCCGCGATGTGCCACGGTCAGGCGGTCCGCGATCAGATGATGTCTGAGCTCATCATCGCCTGCCCGACAGACGTTTACGTCGAAAATGAGGACGGCGAGACCGTTCTTACCATCGAGGACGGCGTTGTCACGACCTGTGCAGCCGGTGTCTCGGCCGCTGTCGCAGGCGACACCAAGGTTCTCGGCCTGACCGGCGGCCCCTACAACATCACCATCTGGGGCACCGACAGAGGCACGATGGACGTTTCCTACACGGCATACAGCAGCACCGGCCGCGTCCTCAAGCAGCAGCACTACGACAACCTGCCCCTGACGGACGGCTGCCTTTACGAGAGCAGCATCGAGCCGAGCAGCTCTACCTCGGTCGACTTCACGCTCGACGGCGATGCGCCGGAGAATAACTTCCGCTTCACCGATGTTCCCGAGAGCGCGTATTTCTACGAGCCGGTTCTCTGGGCGGTCGAAAACGGGGTCACGAGCGGCACCTCCGCAACTAAATTCAGTCCCTATGAAGGCTGCACGCGCGGTCAGGTCGTCACCTTCCTGTGGCGCGCCGCAGGCTGCCCTGAACCCGAAAGCAGCTATAATCCGTTCTCGGACGTTCCCTCGAACGCCTACTATCACGACGCCGTGCTCTGGGCGGCCGAGGAGGGCATCACGACCGGCACGAGCCGCACCCGTTTCGAGCCGAACGCGACCGTGACGCGCGCCCAGACCGTCACCTTCCTGTGGCGCTGGGCCGGCTCGCCCGAGCCCGGCTCTGCGGGCAGCTTCCGCGATGTGCCTTACCGCGCTTACTACGCGGACGCGGTTGCGTGGGCGGTCGAATACGGCATCACCAACGGCACCGCACCCGGTCTGTTCTCTCCCGCGCAGACCTGTACGCGCGCGCAGATCGTTACCTTCCTTTACCGCGATCTCGCCGCCGAGTGGGAGGACTACGAGACCTGAGGCGGCACCAGACGCCCCGCGGCATTCAGCGCCGCGGGGACAGCGGTGCTGATCATAAAATGGAGATGTTTGAATTATGTTACGCTATATTTTTTCATTTCATTTTCTCGAACGCTACGGGTTCCAATCCCTTTTTTATCTCACGATCATCGGCTGCCTCGTATATCTGCCGTTTCGCCGGCACTGGGATAAGGTATTCGGCTGGGTGGATGCGGTTATTTTCGACTGCTGCCTTGCGATACCGCTCGTGCTCTACGCCTGCTTTTTCGTATATACCGAGGCACCGCCGACAACGGGAAATATCATCGCAACGGTAATCGCTGCCATTGTCGGCGCTGTTGTGGGACTGGTGATCCTGGTCGACTGCTGGCGGAGATGCAGCAATATCATAGAGATCATCTTCCTTCCCCTTGTGATGATCATGGTATTCTGCATGATCATTCTTTTCTGGTGGGTCTTCCTGCTTTTGATGGGATTTGCCACAAAAAGCGATGACCGTTAAGCTCTGATGCCGCCTGCGGTCAATTCCTGACGCCGAAAACGCACATAAAAAAGCCGCTGCATGACGGAGAAATCCTCTCCGCATGCAGCGATTTTCATTATTTTTATCCGATCTTCGACAGGATGCCGGTCGACTGAAGGAACAGCACGAACATCATCACCGGCGCGACATAGCGGATCATGACGCGGTAGAGCTTTTTGCGGCGGAAGGTCTCGCCGTTGCGCTCCATCTCGTCGATGACGTAATCCGGCGTCATCACCCAGCCGATCAGAACGGTGGACAGCAGCGCGATGAACGGCATCATGACGCTGTTGCTGACGTAGTCCATGATGTCGAGCAGCTGGCCGACCGAGCCATTCGGCAGCATCACCTCCACATAGAATACGCTGTAGCCGAGCGTGATAACGGCAGACGCCGCCAGATAGATGACCGACAGCACCAGGACCGTCTTTTTGCGGCTCGTGTGGAAGATCTCCATGCAGTTGGCCGTGATGGACTCCAGAACCGAGATGCAGGAGGACAGCGTCGCAAAGATCGCGGTGACGAAGAACAGAATGCCGACCGCCGTGCCCGCTCTGCCCATCGCGGCAAAGACCTTGGGCAGCGAGACGAACATCAGGCTCGGGCCTGCGCCCATGCCCTCAGTGCCCGAGAACACATAGACCGCCGGAATGATCATCATGCCCGCGAGGAACGCAACACCGGTATCGAAGATCTCGATCTGGTTGACCGCGCGGTTGAGGTCGACCTCCGGTCGCACATACGAGCCGTAGGTGATCATGATGCCCATGGAAACGCTCAGCGAGAAGAACAGCTGACTCATCGCGTCCAGAAGAATCTGGAGAAAGCGCTGCACGGTCAGTCCCTCGAGGTTCGGCGTCAGATAGTACAGAAAGCCCTGCCAGCCGGTTACGACCTGTCCGTCCGCGTTCGTGTGACTGAGCGTCAGCGAATAGCACGCGATGACAACGACCAGCACGAGCAGCACCGGCATCATCCAGCGCGATACCTTTTCAATGCCGTTCTGCACGCCGTTGTAGACGATGAGCGCAGTAACGCCCATGAACAGCAGCGCGAACACCACCGGCGACACCGGCGAGGTGATGAACGAGGTGAAGTAATCGTCCGCCGCAGCAGCGCTCGCCTGACCGGAGACGTAAACGACCGCATATTTTGTGATCCAGCCGCCGATGACCGCGTAGTACGTCATGATGAGCACGGGCACGAGGAAGGTCAGGATGCCCAGCCCCTTCCACTTCGGACGCATCTGCTCATACGCGCCGATCGCGCTCTTATGCGTGCGGCGGCCGATGGCGATGTCCGATGTCAGCAGTGTGAAGCCGAACGTCAGTACCAGAATAAAGTAGATGATGAGGAACAGACCGCCGCCGTCCTTGGCCGCCAGATACGGGAAACGCCACAGATTTCCCACACCGACCGCGCTTCCTGCCGCGGCAAGGACAAACCCCAGCTGTCCCGAAAAGTGATTTTGCTTTTTTTCCATTGTGAAATTTTTCTCCTTACCCCAAAATTCCTGTACAGCTAACATACCACATGATAGAATATAAGTAAAATAAATGTTTTTACTGCTATACATTACATCTGGTAATGTATGCTATGCAAAAGCAAGGCGGCAACCGTCAATTGCTTTACAAGCATCATACTGTACCGAACATTGAAAAGGAGGAATACCTATGCGCGAGGTGCGCGATCGCTACGAAATCTTTCTCAAGGTCTGCGAGACCGGCAACTTCACAAAGGCCGCCGAGGCGCTGAACTACACGCAGTCCGGCATCAGCCAGATGATGGCGGGGCTCGAGGAGGAGCTCGGCGTGCAGCTGTTCGCGCGGGCGAAGAAGGGTGTCGTCCTGACCGACAACGGACAGCGGCTCATCCCCTACATCCGCGAAATGGTAAACCAGAAGGAAAAGCTGCGCCAGGCGGCCTTCAACATCAACAACAAGGTCGAGGGCAGACTGCGTATCGGCAGTTTTTCGAGCGTGACGGCGATGTGGCTGCCGCACGTCGTGCATTTTTTCAAGGAGAACTATCCGCAGGTCGAGGTGCAGATCTTCGACGGCAACTACGACGAGATCCATGACTGGATCATCCGCGGACAGGTGGACTGCGGCTTTCTCTCGTCCATTCTGGCGGAGGATCTGACCTTTTATCCGCTGCATCAGGATGCGCTCTGCGCCGTGCTGCCCCGGGAGCATCCGCTCGCGCAGCGCAGCAGCGTCACCCCGGAGGAGCTGCTCCAGTACCCGTTCATCATCGAAACGCCCGGCTGCGACAACGACATTCTGCACCTGCTGGAAAAATATCCGCACAAGCCGCAGACCGTGTACAGCTTCCGCGACGATACGCTGATCGTTGCCTTCGTCAAGCACGGCCTCGGCGTCACGATCTCGCAGGAGCTTGCCATGCAGGCGTTCGCGAACGATGTGGAGATCCGCCCGCTCGTGCCGGAGAGCTTCCGCACCATCGGTCTCGCGTTCGCGCGCACCGCAAGCTCGGTCACGGCGCGGACGCTGCTCGAATATTTGCAGGCAAACCTGTGCGGCGCGTGAGCGGTTATCCTCTTCCCAGAATGGCGTCCATATCCTGCTCGGGCGCGGTGGTCGGGTGCAGATCGTAAGTCTCTACCAGCATTTTCACCACGTTTTCCGACAGGAACGCCGGCAGCGTCGGCCCGAGATAGATATTCTTCACGCCGAGCGCAAGCAGCGTCAGCAGGATGCACACGGCCTTCTGCTCATACCACGAGAGCACGAGCGTGAGCGGCAGGTCGTTCACCGTGCAGCCGAAGGCATCCGCCAGCGCGAGCGCGACCTTGATGGCGCTGTATGCGTCGTTGCACTGTCCCATGTCGAGAATGCGCGGCAGACCGCCGATCTCGCCGAGATCCAGATCATTGAAACGGTATTTTCCGCACGCGAGCGTCAGAACAAGCGTATCCATCGGCGTCTGCTTGACGAACTCGGTGTAGTAGTTTCTGCCGGGGTGCGCGCCGTCGCAGCCGCCGACCAGAAAGATATGACGCACCTTTCCGCTCTTGATGAGCGAAATGATCTCCTCCGCGTGCGAGAGCACGGCTCCGTGCGCAAAGCCGGTCATGAGCATATGGCCGCCGTTGATGCCGCTCATGCTGTGGTCATGCTCGTAGCCGCCGAGCGCAAGCGCCTGCTCGATAAGCGGCGAAAAGTCCTTGCGTCCGCAGGCATCCGCCTCAATGTGGCGCAGACCCTCATAGCCGACCACCGATGTGGTGTACACACGGTCCCGATAGCTCGGCCGCTGCGGCATCAGGCAGTTCGTCGTGAACAGGATGGGCGCCGGGATGTTCTCGAACTCGCGCTGCTGGCTCTGCCACGCCGTGCCGAAGTTACCCACAAGCTGTGGATACTTTTTCAGTCCCGGATAGCCGTGCGCAGGCAGCATTTCGCTGTGCGTATAGATATTGATGCCCCTGCCCTCGGTCTGCTCGAGCAGCTGCGCAAGATCGGCCAGATCATGACCCGAAACCACGATGAACGGGCCTTTTTTGATGTCAGTCGGCACCTTTGTCGGCTGCGGCGTACCGAAGGTGCCGGTGTTGGCACGGTCGAGCAGCTCCATGCAGCGGAAATTCATCTGTCCGAATTCGACGATGAGCGCAAGCCATTCCTCCACAGAATGCGGCCGGTTGACCGCACACAGTCCCTTATAAAACCACGCGCTCACCTCGTCGTCCACGTAGCCGAGGTTCATCGCGTGATGCGCATACGCCGCCATGCCCTTCATGCCGAACAGCAGCGTCGACCGCAGAGAGACCGTATCCGTGTCGCCCTTCCAGAGCTCCACGACCTTGCACGGCGCGCCGCCGAAGCTGTCGCGTTCTGCGCGCACGCGCGCGGTAAATTCCGCGATCGCACGATTGTCAAAATTGACGTTGGTCAGTGTGGTGAACAGACCGTCCGCCAACAGCCGGTCGGCCGTCGGCGTGCGCTGTCCGGCCGCTGTCGCCGCCTCCGCCAGACCGATCAGCTCGCGTACCAGTTCGTCCTGTAAATGCGCTGTCTCCGGCTGCTTGCCGCACACACCTGTGCTGACGCAGCACTTTCCGCCTGCCGTCTGCTGACACTGAAAGCAAAACATTTCTGACATGAAAACACGCTCCTTTTTCGGATAGTGTTTCCCACGGAACAGATGTTATGCAGATAAATGTGCTCTCGCAGCTGTTCATCCCGCTCCATCTGACCTTAATAAAAATCCGCGAACTGACGCTATCAAACAGTTCACAGTCTGATATAATGGATAAAAGACGAATATGGAAAGCGAGAGAAAACAGTTATGGATTTAAAACGAATCGTGCGCATCGCCATGATGGCGGCGCTCATTTTCGCCGGAACGTACACCTTTAAGATACCGATCGCCATCACCGGCGGCTATACGCATCTGGGTGACTGCGCGATCTTTGTCGGCGTTATGCTGCTCGGCCGAAAGGACGGCGCACTTGCGGCGGCGCTGGGTGCAGCCCTTTCCGACCTGCTGAGCGGCGCGATGCTGTGGGTCCTGCCGACCTTCATCATCAAGGGCATTATGGCGCTCATCATGGGTCTGGCCGTGGAAAAGCTCATGCCGGAGCACCGGTACGGCTGGCTCATCGGCGAGGTTCTGGGCGGCGTCTGCCAGATCGTCGGCTATCAGCTCGTCAAGATCGTGCTCATCAGCCCTGCGGCGGCGATCGCCACCATTCCCACCATCACCATGCAGACGATTGCAGGTATCGTTATCGCCTCGGTCGTGATCACGATCATGCAGTCCTCCAACCTGATCGAGCGCCTCAAGCGCAGCTGAGAGGAGCGGCAATATGAAAAAGATCGATGCACATGCACATATCGGTGACTTCGGCAGCTGGGCCGGTGTAGACGGCTCCCCCGAGCAGCTGATCGCGTTCATGGATGAATATGAAATCGAGCAGACCGTGCTCTGCGCGAAGGATCACACGGGAAACGAGGGTGTCGCGGAGGCGGCCGCCTGTTATCCGGGCCGTTTTATCCCGCTCGTGTACCTTAACCCGCTCGAGGGCGCGGACATCTGCCGCGAAAAGTTCGAGACCTATGTCGACGGAAAGGGCTTCCGCGGCATCAAGATGAATCCGCTGCGCCATGCGTTCGTAGCGGACGATACCGCGGTCGATCCGGTGATGGAGATGGCGCGCAGCCGTCATCTTCCTGTGTTCATTCACTCCGGCCATCCTCCGTATTCGCTGCCGTGGAGCATCGCGCTGCTCGCGGAGCGTTTCCCCGAGGTCAAGACCGTAATGATCCACATGGGTCACGGACACGGCGTTTACATCGACGCCGCGCTCAAGATGGCAAAGCGCTTCCCGAACATTTATCTTGAGATGTCCGGCATGCCGATGGGCGTAAAGATCCGTCAGGCCTATGAAGAGGTCGGTCACGACCGCATCATGTTCGGCACGGATTATCCGTTCCACCATCCTTCGGTGGAGATCCAGAAGGTCCTTACCTGCGGACTGGACGAAGCCGCCATGCAGGATGTGTTCTACAACAACGCAAAAAAGCTGCTCGGCGAATAAGAACAGCAGCGCCCCTGACCGAAGGTCAGGGGCGCTTTATACTGTCGGAAAGCTCCGGAGAGTACCGTAAGATCAGGAAATTGACACAATCCGACAGTACATGCTATAATACAGGCGGACGCTGTTACTTTT
>ENA-ORTV01004018-ORTV01004018.1-human-gut-metagenome-genome-assembly--contig:-NODE-4018-length-11545-cov-2.378416_pt1 | contig 11545 bp, 10 predicted proteins | sample MGYA00241915_ERZ509194 | MGnify/ENA primary metagenome ERZ509194 (study PRJEB26280, sample SAMEA2338810) | human gut metagenome | biome: human gut; feature: human-associated habitat; material: faeces... | reverse complement strand
TTGTCCTTTCTCAAGCACTATTATCTGGTTGGCCATTCTAATTGATGAAAGCCGGTGGGTAACAATAATTTTTGTCATATTCATAGTGCTTAGATTTTCAAATATTTTTTTCTCTGTCGATGGATCCAAATTACTTGTTGCTTCATCAAAAACTAAAACTTGCGGTTTTTTCAGTAGGGCTCTTGCAATCGCCAACCGTTGTCTTTGACCTCCAGAAATGTTTTGCCCCTGCTCCCCAATGAACGTATCTAAGCCCATTGGCATACTTTTAATGTCAACAGCGAGTTCTGCTACCTTTAGTGCATTCCAGATATCATCATCCGAAAAGCTTTCTGTAACATCAACATTTTTGCGCACTGAAGAATTTAAACACATTGGATTTTGGGTGACCACTGAGAACCATTCATACATGCGGTCATGCGAAAAATCGTTGGCTTTTATACTATTTATTTTAACAGTACCGACATCTGGGCTCAGAAGGCCTAATATTATCTTTAATAATGTGGATTTCCCGCTCCCGGAGAATCCAACAATGGCACATAGTTCTTGTGGACGGATATGTAGAGAAATATCATTTAATACTTTTTGATTCAGACTGTGATTATAAGAAAAAGATACGTTCGCCAAATATAATTCTTCAAATTGTTGGCCACCTATGACACCATTCTTATGCGTTTCACGATATGTGATTAGTTCCTTATACCTTAAGAATACTTCATAAACAAAATTCAAGTTTGGCAGAGCTATTACAATACTTACGAATGGTGAAATGAAATAGTTTGCTAGAGTCACATATGCAATCAGTTGACCGATTGTTAGTGCTTCATTTACGACTGAAGAATATCCTAATATGTAGATTATAAGCGGAAATATAAGTGTAATAGTGGATGAAATAGCTAGCATCTGATTTCCTGTATTGGACTTTTTTCGAAAACTCTCAAGTTCATCCAAAAATTGATTTGTGAGATTCTTGTATATGGCTTTTTCCATTCCCATACATCTAATTTCAATAATATTTCCAATAGCCTCTGCTAGTAAGCCTTGCATATTACTCTGATCTGCAATATATTTGCTTGTATCTTCTCGATTTTTTTTATTGATTCCAAGCAAAAGGACAAGTTCTATAGTTCCAATAGCTATTGTAATTACTGAAAGCGATGGTGAATAAACAAACATTGTTACTAAGCAGATCGTAGAAGTAATTATCTGAACTGCAACTTGTGAAAAGGTATTTATAATAATGTTGTTTATCGCCTGAACATTGCTAAAACGATTTACAATTTCACCAACAGCATGCCATTCAAAAAAGCTAGGATCAATGTCAAACAGCTTCTTTAGCATTTTTGTCATTATTTCTTTTACAAAGCTTATATCTAAACGGAGCATTAACTTTTGCCGTGCTATTGAAAGAAAGAAATATAATCCCGCAATTACAATACATCCTACCAGTATATATGCGGAGTTCAACAACGATTGTGATTGTGTAATGCTGTCAATCAGTGCTTGTTCAACCAAAGGTATGGATAAGGTTAACGCCTGAATCAACAACATCAGTGAAATTATTCCCGCAACCAATTTGTAATTGATCGCAACTTTCAGCTTTGGTTTACATTTTTTTCTCTTGATTCTTTTTTCCGGTCTTATAGTGATTAGTATGTCACTAAAGGTGTCGTGGATCTGTTCAAAGTTGACAATAGATTTCCCTTTTATGGGATCTAACAGTATGTATTGTCCCAATACAGTCTTTGATCCAATGACTGCCAAATGGCTACCGCTATACACTACTGCCGGAAGATTTGAATCAAGTATATTTTTTTGCTTATTGTATCTATATGCTGTACATTTAAAACCGAATTGTTGTGTTGCTTGTTTTAATTGTGTCAGATTCACTCCATCTCTGCCAATGTGCACAACTTGTCCGACATCTACTATATCTACATCTAACCCATAATACCTAAACAGCATGGTCATGCACGCAATACTACAATCCATATTTCCAAGCTGAGCTACATATGGAACCTTTTTTTGCATGTTAACAACCCTTTTCACATAAATTGTCGAACGTGATTTTATCGTGTAATACTACAATGCCAAGGTGATCAAGAGTATTATTATAAATCACTCCATTTTTTTGCTATACTCCTTAATCAAAAAGGCGGAAAACAAAAGGCAGGCGATCATCGATAATAAGCTCAGTAATTTTTCGATATAATTCGATTCATAGTAACCAGAAAGCGTCAATGCCGCAATTATGGGATACAATTTGGAAACCGTTCCAAGATTTCCAACAAAAATAGTAATAAACGAATAAATTTCTGCTATTAACAGCCCCATCCAGTAATCTTGACCTGTTTTTATAACTATGCAAATAACTGGGAGAGTCGCAATAAAAACACTTAGTCCCTCAACACAGTACATTGTGAGGTATCTTCCAAATAATCCCACAGACAGAACTTGTACATGAAGAATTGCTTCTACGATAAAAGCAGATAAAAACAGGATCAAATACAACGCCGCGCTAAATATCAAAACCAATAAGATTTTTGATAATAGCATTGCTGGAATATCAATCGGTATAATCTGCAGCGATTTTAGCGTATCCTCTTGCATTTCACGACAAAACACGTAACAACCAAAAAGCGCAATGATTCCCGGTATAGCATACATAGTGCCTAATGACTGTACTCCTGTCAGAAACCACTCTGGCTCCATCCCATAAACAGTATCTCCTCCCGCATAAAAACCTTGAGCTGCAACGATAACTAAAATCATAACTATTCCAAATAGTGCCACAAACAATATTTTGGAACGACGCAGTTTGTTGAATTCGCAAAGGATAGATGTTCTCATACAGATTCACTCCCTCTCCATACCCCTAAGTGCAATTATTATGGACAAAAACGTCCAGATGATAAAGCACATAATAATTGAGAATGGTTCATACTCCTTTGGCAAAACTACATTAGGCAAATCGTGTTCAATATAAAAAATAGCGCTGGCTGACGGAATAAAATATGGGTTTGCAGATGCGAATATAAAGCCCAAAAATGCATAAACAATAGCTGCACAACAAGGTAACAAATAACCTTTACTCGAGAAGGCCGTTGCTAAAATCGGGATGTTGGAAACCGAAAGAACAGCGGCAGCTTCTATTACCTTTAAAAGCACAAAAACAATCAGGTGAATATCAAGAGACACCAAATTTAGACATAGCCCCACACTAATTGTAAAAAGCGTTGAAATTATCATAAACGCCTCGGAAAACACTAGTGTTACAGCCCATTTTGCAAGCATCAGTTGCTCTTTTTTGAGTGGAATAATCAATAATTGTTTGAAAACATCGTCAGCCTGTTCTCTATATACGATAGTAGCTGATAAAATTCCCAACAATGCTGGTAAAATCAGAAAAATATTAAATGATAAAATGGCCTGTTTATACAGACCTATGTCTGTCAGCATATCTCGATGTGTGTAAAAATAAAATAATGAAACCCAGAATAGAACAGATATAAACCAGGTTGTACCATTATCTGCAAGACAAAGTGTTAATCCTGTATTTTTTAACAACAACAAATGAAGAATATTCGCATATTTGTTATATGCAGAAATACCTAACAAAGACAGTATCCAAATTGAAAAAATTGCAAACACAGGAACAAACCACAGTCTAATCCACTTATGTACAAAAAATTCCTTTACGGAATTATATTTAGGGATAGAATAAAATAAAAAAAATCCAGCCATAATAAAAAACATTTCAACGCCTAAATATCCAAAAGAAGATGATAAGTGTAATTTATTATATATTTATTTTGAATATATTCTTTTGTTTCTTCTATATTTTTTAAATAATGTATTAGGCTGCCATACCAAATGAAAAATAAGAATTATAGAGGTAAACAATATCCTAATAAATCCGATATTATATAGTATTCCTATTTTGTTATTAGAAGATACACATTCATCAGACATTTATGCCATCTCCTTGTTACTAACCTCTAGCCCTCTGTTATAAATTTTTTCTTTTAAAGATTGATTGTATGCATATGGAGAGTCAATATCATCTATTTTTATAGGTTCATCCTTTTTAATATCCTTTAAAAGAACTTCACCGCGCATTAATTCACGACATGAAATTTGACCTTTCTGAAGAGGTATTGCCAGATAAACATCTTCATCATGCAAAACATCACCTGCTTTAAAATCCCTTTTAGCATATACACCGCGGACTAAAGCATCGAGATAATCTGTTTCTTTTTTATCCGCTGCTCTTTTATAACCTGCAGGTGCACCGCAAATTTCCTTAGCTTTATGGTATGCCTTAATCCATCTGTCTAAATCCTGAGGCAGCGAACAATATGGCGAAACAGGAACGTTGTTATAATCAATGTCAATGTGACGTTCAAAAGTTCTTGCCCCCTTTGCATAAGCAATATACATCGGAATTTCCAAATCTTCATTCGCTTCATGAGTTGAGAAACCGATTACATGATCTGGATATCTGGATTTAAGGAAATCAATCTGGTTAAGTTCGAGTTCACTTTTCTGAGAAGGATACTTTGATATACAGTGATTAATTGCAAGAGGAATATTTCTGTTTTCAAAGAAGGTTACAAGATCATCAACATCTTTTAAAGAGGAACCGCCTGTTGAAACAATTACAGGCTTTCTTGTTTTTGCTATTTTTTCAATTAATACCCAGTCATTAATATCTGAAGATGCAATTTTTATAATCTGTACTCCGAGATTTACACACAGGTCAACAGAACGTTCATCAAACGGAGTGGACATAGTAATGCATCCTGCTTTCCTGATAGCATCAACAAGTGCAGCATAATCGTCATCACACATCTTTGTAGCCATTGTCTTTTTAATATATCTTATATCCTGTCTGTCTTTAAAATCTTTATGAATAAAATGATCAACATCTCTGAATTGAAGTTTTATAGCCGCTTTAATATTATTAAATCTGACAACACGCGAAAAGTCTGTTATTATTTTTTTGCCTCTTTCAACGTCTCCCCAGTGGTTATTTGCAAGTTCAAGAACAAATAAATCTTCAAAAATATTATTTTTCATTTTTACTCCTTATATACTCTTAATACATTCATATAAATCTTTTACGTCAGATACGATATAATCAGCATTTTTTAAATCATCTTTTTCAGCATATCCGTATTCTGCACCGATCGAAGTAATACCTGCGGCATTTGCGCATTCAACATCACTTTTTGCATCTCCTATCATAACACAAGCATCTGCAGTTGTATTCCATTTTTTTAACAAAAGCTTAAACATATCAACTTTTGATTTTCCCTTTTCAAAATCCTCTATATCTGTCGGTGTTATTAAATCATCATAAAGTCCTTCAAAAAACTTAGGAAGTAAACCTTTGCACATAGGACGCGGTTTATAAGTTACAATAAAAATTTTACATCCGTCAGCGCGAAGTCTTTTCAATAAAGAAATTATACCGTGATAAGGTGTAGTCATAACTGTTCCGTCAACTTTATATAATTCCCTGAAATATTCTACAATTTTTTGATTATCCTCCTGAGTAACGGAAGGAACTGCAGCTTCAATCATCTTATTGAGAGGCGGTCCAATCTTTATATAAGTATCTTTTGCAACAGGGTAACCGCAATCGCATAAAGCTTTAATTAAAAGTCTTGTAACATCCTTAGAAGAGTCTATAAGTGTTCCGTCTAAATCAAACATAATATATTTTTTCATCTTACAGCCTCCGGACTTTTCTGTTTAATATAATTGTATAATTTTAAAAGACCTTCCTGCATAGAGGTAAATTTTAAATCCTGAATTTCACTTAATAAAACAGAATTATCGCCTGTATACTCATTATTCATAACAGGATTTTTTATTTTAATCTGTGAGCAATGCCCCCCCCCCGATATATTAACAACAATATCAGCTATTTCAACAAGACTAATGCTATCAGAAGGTGTTATATTTATGATTTTATGTAACGGCTTATGTATTATAAAGTGCTCAACTATTTTTTGCATATCTTCTACAAATAAGTAGTCGAAAATAACATTCTGGTTAATAACAATGTCTGCGCCTTTTATTACCTGATTAACGGCATAGCTCGGAAAACGGCTTTCTTTCTCGTTGTAGCCGTAGCAGGCAAAAATATTAAGGCAGAGTATATCGTTACGTTTTTCGGTAATTTCTGCAATCTTCATTTTTGACTGCCCGTAAAGGTCATAAGGCAAAAATTGTCCGATTTCCCTTTCCTTAACTTTATGAAGATTTCTTGATTTGTCATACATCGCACCTGAACCAAATAATATCACTCTCACATTATCTTTTTTATATTTAAGAAGGTTATTTACCATTGCAATATTATCATCAAGTGTTTCGGGGCTATCCTGAACTCCTCTTGCTCCGCCTGTAGTTCCGCAATGAATAATAAAATCAATATCATGAGAAGTGAAATATTGGGCAACTGCTTTTTCATTAGTCAAATCCAGCTCGTAACTGCGCGGACAAAAAAGAGTATATTTATCTTGTAAATACTCTTTCAGGTTTCTGCCTATAAATCCTCCGGAGCCTGTCAGTAATATATTCACTGCTTATTTTCCTCAATAAATTTATGAATTAAGTCAGACGTTTTATCTAGCTCTTTTTCTGACAGAGCAGGGAATACGCCGACCCAGAATGTGTTATTCATAATAAAATCAGTATTGGGAAGCAATTTATAATGTTCTTCCGTCAAATCTCCAGAATTAAAAAGCTCTGAATTTGCTATTCTGAGTTGAATATCATTATCCACAATCATAGGCTGGCGTAAAATATTTCCGGCAAACAATTGTCTTGTTCCGACGCCGTTACTTTCAAGGTATTCCACAAGTTTTTGTTTAGAAAGCGGAGGTTTTACCGAAATTAAAAAGCCAAACCACGACGGTTTAACGCCTTCTCTTACCTCAGGAAGAATTAAATAATCTTTCAAATCCGACAATTTATTCATCAGATACTGTGCATTTTTTGTTCTTTTTTCTATAAACTGCGGAAGTTTTTTAAGCTGAGCACAACCCAGAGCAGCCTGCCAGTCAGTAATTTTAAGATTAAATCCTATATGAGAATAAGTGTATTTATGATCATACCCGAAAGGAAGATTTCCAAGCTGCATTTGAAAACGTTTTTTACAAGTATCGTCTTTACCCGGCTTACACCAGCAGTCACGCCCCCAATCCCTGAAGGACATAATTATTCTGTATAATTGAGGATCATTTGTTACAACGGCACCGCCCTCGCCCATTGTCATATGATGTGCAGGATAAAAACTGTAAGTACCGATATGCCCGATAGTACCGAGTTTCTTTCCTCTGAACTCACCACCCAGAGCATCACAACTGTCCTCTATAAGCCACAAATTATATTTATCACAAATTTGCTTAATCTTATCCAAGTCATAGCTGTTGCCTAAAGTATGTGCCAAAAATATTGCTTTTGTTTTTTCGGTAATTGCCTCTTCAATTTTTTCAGCATCAATATTATACGTACCTATTTCACAATCAACAAAGACAGGAATTAATCCTTGCTGTATAATCGGGTTAATCGTTGTCGGGAAACCTGCAGCAACAGAGATAACCTCGTCTCCTTTTTTAAGACGCCTGTCACCGAGCTTATGGGAAGTTAAAGCAGATAATGCCAAAAGATTTGCGCTTGAACCGGAGTTCGTCGAAAGTGCGAATTTAACCCCGAGATATTTTGCAAATTCATGTTCAAATTCATCATTAAATCGCCCTGCCGTAAGCCACATGTCCAAAGACGCATCAACCATAGCTTCAAGTTCTTCACATCCAAGAAGTTTGCCCGAAGCGGGAACATACTTAAACTCACGCGGTTTAGCATAAACTTCATTATAATATTCTTTTACAGCTTCTCTCACTTTATTGCGTAATTCTTGTTCCATAAAAATATCCCTCTCATATATTATCGCACAAAAAAAGTATCTTAATAATTAATTCCAATTAATTCTGTTCGAATAATCTTTTATTTGATTAAGCGTAAAATCAAACATATCAGCATTATTATTATAAAAATTTTTATACCACTCAACAGTCTTTTTAATTGCTTCATCTGCTTTAAGAGAAGGGTGCCATCCTAAAACTCTCTCAGCTTTCTCAATATTAAGCATTAAAAGTCCTGCTTCATGCAAATTATCTCGTTTCTGAACAACAACTTCACCTTTACCGTAAAATTCTACAACTTTTTGAGCGACATCAGCAACCTTTAAAACATTGCTCTCATCCGGACCGAAATTAAAACCTTCCGCATATTTTTTCCCGTGCTCTAAAAGCTTTTGTCCTAATAGTAAATACCCGGAAAGCGGCTCTAAAACATGCTGCCAGGGACGAACAGCTATAGGATTTCTAATCTCAATTTTTTCTCCTTTATTTATTGCAATAACACAGTCCGGAATTAACCTGTCCAATGCCCAATCACCGCCGCCTATAACATTTCCTGCGCGGGCAGTTGCCATTGCAAACGCACTGTCATCCTGCAAAAATGATCTTCTATAAGAAGATGACATAATTTCAACACATCCTTTGGATGATGAATACATGTCATACCCTCCCATAGGTTCATCTTCCCTATACCCCCTGTTTATTTCCTTATTTTCATAACATTTATCCGTGGTGACATTAACAAAAGCTTTAACAGATTTACATTTTCTGGCAGCCTCAAGCACATTCAATGAACCTATAACATTAGTCTGATATGTTAAAACAGGCTCAGAATATGAAAGTCTTACAAGAGGCTGAGCAGCAAGATGAAATACAATATCAGGCTGAAAATCAAACATAGCTCGTTCAAGAGCAGCAACATCCAAAATATTTCCAATTATACTTTTTTCAACCTTTGACGAAATATTTAATTCGTTAAACATAGAAGGATTTGTATTCGGAGCAAGAGAATACCCGCAGACTTTTGCGCCCAACATAGTAAGCCACAATGACAACCAGCAGCCTTTAAACCCGGTATGACCGGTCAAGAAAACTTTTTTACCCGCGTATATACCATTGAACATATTAATTTACTCCTTTTATAATTTTTTCCAAACCTGAAGCGTAATCATATTCAGGTTTCCAGCCCAGATCATTTAAATCTGTAATATCAGCTCTGGAACACATTATTTCATCTTCTCTATAAGACAGTGCCCCAAAGTTAAGTATAGTTTTGCTTTGTGAAATATTTTTTATTTCTGTAACAAAATCTCTCAAAGAAACCGCATTACCGGTGCCAACATCAAAGCTTTTGTATCTGAATGAATGAGAATTCATATATTCCAAAACCTTTATATAAGCACTCACAACATCATCAACATATATAAAATCACGTTTTTGGTGTCCGTAAGTTAAATCAATTGCATCAATCTGTTTAAACGCAATTTTATCAAGCATTTGATACACAAATTTTTCTTTATTATCATTCTCTCCAAAAATATGTTCCAAAACCATGTTTACAATTTTCAGGCGTTTAGAAAAATACTTCAGCCATAATAATAAACTCTTTTTAGACAATGCATAATTCAAAAGATATGAATAAGCCATATTTTCTTTATTAAAATATGAATCTGTATTTATAAAATTTTTCACACCATACTGAACTGACAAATCCAAAAGTTTAACGGGAAACATAAGGTTTGTTTCCAAAACATCGCAGCAGGAATTTTGAACACGCCCGTAATTCGTTGCACAGTGGATAATAGTTCCAATATCATTTTCCTTAAAAACAGTTTCCAAATCAACACAGTCGATGTCATAGGATTTAATTCTTTTAACATCCGTAAACTCAACAATTCTGTCGATATTTGAAAAAGACCTTTTAAGAATAACAATATTACAGTCAGTTTTATTCAATAATCCTCTAAGAAGATGGCTTCCCAAAAAGCCTGTTGCACCGGTCAATAAAACAGTATCCATTAATTTCTCCAAAACATTTATATCATGAAGTCTTTGTAAGTGCAACAGACAACAGCTTATCAATTTTAATCTTTACAGCTTCAACCGAGATTTCGTTAACCGAACAGGGTGTTGCGGCAGCCAATTCTCGTTCTAGTCCGGCAGATATCAGTTCATTTACTCTGTCAGGATAAATATAAGATACTTGTCCCCATTCATAAGGGTGAAATAATTTATAAGCATTTCCGGGACTAAGACAAATGACAGGCAAATTTACATTTTCTGCATTATTTGCGATATGAACAGTACCTGATTCCGCTGCTATAAGTAAATCAGCAACAGAAAACAATGATGTCATAAAATTTAATTCGATTTTACCTACACAATTGTGACACTTGTTTTTATTGATAAGATAGGAATAAAGTTTTTCAACATTTTTAAAATCAGATGGCAGTCCTCCTGTTACAATTACGTCATAATTATATTTGCGAATTACATAATCAATTATATTTGCCCAAGACTTTAAATTCCAAATTCTTTGCTCATTACCCGAAAACGGAGCAATCAATACATATCTTTTTCGTAAATCCAATATCTGCTTAAGCTCCGGCAGACAAATTTCTATTTTTTCTTCACAAATTTGCTCAAAATAATAATGAAATAAATATGTCAAAAATTTATTATCATCACAGGGAGCAATAAAGTTTGTTACAAAATTCCCGTATGAAACATTTTTGTATACCGGAGAATAAAAAGTTTTTGAAATTATATTTTTTGCAATACATTCGACCCAAGGAGCCGGAGTGAGTGTTTCTGAAAAAGGACAAGAAGGTTGTGATGCATCAATAATCACTTCTGCATTATATTTTCTTAATCTGCGCAGTATTTTTCTGTTATATTTACGATTATCAAGAAATTTGCCGGCGTCAAAAACAAATATTTCATCAACAGAAATATCTGTATATTTTATTAAATTCGCAAAATCATGTCTGGTTACCAGAACAACTTTATAATCTCTATATTTCTTTGATAATTTCAAAAGCTTAATATTGCTGTAAGTTAATATTAAGTCACCCAATCCCTGATAATCAATTATCAAAATGGTATTACTAAAACGATGAAAACGGCGGTATAGAGCTAAGAAGTACGCCCCCCCCCCGAATTTTTAAATATCATACTAAAGTCCTCCCGCTAATATTCCATATTGCCCAGGGGGCATTATCATTCATCCACATGTCAGTTAAGTCATTTTTGTCGCGTAATGTATCCATCGGACGCCAAAAACCGTTATGTTTATAAGCATTTAACTGATTATCTTTCGCAAGATTTTCTAATGGAGCTCTTTCGAAAATCGTGCTGTCACCGTCTTTTATGTAATCAAAAACTTCAGGCTCACATACGAAGAAGCCTCCGTTAATCCAGCTTTCTTCACCCTTTGGTTTTTCCATAAAAGAAGTTATCATATTATTATCTTTAATAACAAGAGAACCAAATCTGCCCTGAAGTTGGACGGCAGTCATTGTAACAATTTTACCGCTGTTTTTATGATTTTTTATTAAATCATCTATATTTACATCTGCAACGCCGTCTCCGTAAGTCAGAAGAAACGGTTCATT
>ENA-ORTV01003983-ORTV01003983.1-human-gut-metagenome-genome-assembly--contig:-NODE-3983-length-11642-cov-2.664365_pt1 | contig 11642 bp, 9 predicted proteins | sample MGYA00241915_ERZ509194 | MGnify/ENA primary metagenome ERZ509194 (study PRJEB26280, sample SAMEA2338810) | human gut metagenome | biome: human gut; feature: human-associated habitat; material: faeces... | reverse complement strand
CCTGTTTCTGGCCGGAGCTTTTCTGGGGATCCTTCTGGCTTCCCGGATCCTGGAACAGAGGCGGAGCCGGCCCCAGGCTTTCCTGATCCTGTGTCTTTTCTGGGCCGGGAGCGTGTTTTTCTTTTTTTCGCCGCCCCGGAAGGGGCTGTCTGCCGTATTTCTGGATGTGGGCCAGGGGGATGGGATCTTTCTGTCCTGCGGAGGAAGGACCATGCTGATGGACTGCGGCAGCAGCCAGGAAAAGGAACTGGGAAAGGACTGTCTGGTGCCCTTTTTAAAAAGCCGGGGCGTGGACCGGCTGGATACAGTATTCATCAGCCATGGAGACTGGGATCACATAAGCGGGATCCGGTATGCGCTGGAGGAGCCGGGCTGCGGGATCCGCATCGGCACGCTGGTGATGCCGGAGCCGGGAAAGGGAAAGGATGTTTATGCAGAGCTGGCCTGCCTGGCAGACAGCCGTGGGATCCCGGTGGTCTACGGAAAACGGGGAGATGAGTTTTCCGGGATCCTGGGACCGGAGGTTTCGATCCGCTGCCTTTCGCCGCCGGAGGGAGGGGACTATGGGGACCGGAACGATGAATCGCTGGTGGCAGAGATCCAGTATGGGGATTTTCGTCTGCTGCTGACGGGGGATGTGGGAAAGGAGGGGGAGGAAAAGATGAGGGAGGCCGGCCTGCTGGCCCCGGTGACGGTGCTGAAGGCCGCCCATCACGGATCGGGAACCTCCTCCGGCCAGGAGTTTCTGAAGGCTGTGGATCCGGCCTTTGCGGTACTCTCCTGCGGCCGGGAGAACCGGTACGGCCATCCGTCTCCGGAGGTCGTAAAGGCGCTTAAAGAACAGGGGGCCCGGATCTGGGACACCCGGGAGCGGGGAGCCGTCATGGTCTGGACCGATGGCCGTACCATGGATATTTCCGGATATCTTGACAGCCGGAAGGGTATCTGATATCTTTAATATCATGACATCGGGGGCGGAAGCTCTCTGCCCCTGTGGATATCATATTATTTATGGAGGAAAGATCATGGGATTTTCAATGGACATCAGCGTGCCGGTGCTGACTGTATTTTTACAGGGACTGCTGAGCTTTTTCTCGCCATGCGTACTGCCGCTCCTGCCCCTTTATATCGGATATCTGTCCGGAGGGACCGCAAGGCGCGGAGAGGACGGACGGATTACTTATGAGCGGAAGAAAGTGATGCTCCACACCGTATTTTTTGTGCTGGGGGTCAGCTCGGCATTTTTTATCCTGGGGCTGGGAGGCTCGGCCCTGGGCCGGTTCTTTAAGGGGAACCAGGCCATGTTCGCCAGGATCGGAGGGATTTTTGTTGCTGGCTTCGGCCTTTACCAGCTGGGGATCTTCGGACCCTCCAGGCTCCTTTCCAGGGAGCACCGGCTGCCGTTTTCTGTGGGAACGGCTGCCATGTCTCCTGTAACAGCCTTTCTGCTGGGCTTTACCTTCAGCTTTGCATGGACGCCCTGTGTGGGACCGGCTCTGGCCAGCGTTCTTTTGATGGCAGCGTCGGCGGCCACCCAGGCCAGGGGCTTTCTCCTGATCGGAGTTTATACGGCCGGGTTCGTCCTTCCATTCCTGGCAGTGGGGATGTTTTCCACCACGCTTCTGGATGTGTTTAAACGTCATGGGAATGTGGTCACCTATGCAGCCAGGGCCGGAGCCGTGCTGATGATCCTCATGGGCGTGATGATGTTTACGGGAAAGATGAATTCCATCACCGGATATCTTTCCAGTCCCCAGACCGGAGCCGGGACCGCCGGCAAAGAGCAGGAGGAGGCCGGAGAAACGACAGATCCAGGGGCAGCCGGAGAGACGGCTGGGGGAACCGGAAAGCCGGGGGATGGACCGGAGACCGGAGAGACCCTGGAGAGCGCCGGAGAGACGGTGGCAGCAAAAGGCCCGGAGGAAACGGCCGGGGAAGGCTCTGGAGCCGGTGCAGATACGCTTCCGTCGGTGGATTTTACCCTTACGGACCAGTTTGGAAATTCCCATACCCTTTCAGATTATAAGGGAAAGACAGTATTTTTAAACTTCTGGGCCACCTGGTGCCCGCCCTGCAGGCGGGAGATGCCGGATATCCAGAAGCTTTATGAGAGATACCAGGCGGAGGAGGATCCAGAGGTGGTGATCCTGGGAGTTGCGGCTCCGGATTATGGAGACGAGGGCTCCAGGGAGGAGATCGCCCAGTTCCTGGAGGAAAACGGTTATACCTACCCGGTGGTCATGGACGAAGGCGGAGAGCTGTTTATGACATACGGCGTTTTTTCCTACCCCACCACCTTTATGATCGACCGGGATGGAAATGTATTCGGCTATGCCGCAGGCCAGCTGAGCATGGAAATGATGGAAAGCATCATCCGTCAGACGGTCACGGGAGTCCGGGAGCAGCCGGGCCAGTAAGAAGATGAAGGAAGTATGCCATGCAGACACTGAATCAGGATATAAAAGAGAAATCCTTTAAAAAGATCTATCTGCTCTACGGGGACGAGCCGTTTCTGGTGGGCAGCTATAAAAAGAAGCTGCGGGAGGCCATCACCGGCGGCGATACCATGAACTTCAACTATTTTGAGGGAAAAAACCCAGATGTGAAGGAGATCATCAGCCTGGCGGATACCATGCCGTTTTTTGCAGACCGGCGGCTGATCCTGGTGGACGGCAGCGGCTTTTTTAAGAGCGCCCAGGAGGAGCTGGCGGCGTACCTGCCCCAGATGCCGGATACCACCTGTCTGGTCTTTGCCGAGAGCGAGGTGGATAAGAGGAACCGGCTCTATAAAAGGGTAAAGGAGCTGGGCTACGCGGCGGAGCTCAATAAGCAGGATACGGCCCAGCTCATGCGGTGGGCCGCCGGGATCCTGGGCCGGGACGGAAGAAAGATCAGTCGTCCGGTGATGGAATACTTCCTGGAGCGCACCGGGGATGATATGGAAAACATCCGGATGGAGCTGGAAAAGCTGGTATGCTATACCATGGGCCGGGACGTGATCACAAAAGAGGACGTGGACGCAGTGGGAACGGTCCATGTGACCAGCCGGGTCTTTGATATGGTGGCGGCCATTGTAGCCGGGAACACGAAGAAGGCCATGGACCTTTATGAGGACCTCCTGACCTTAAAGGAGCCGCCCATGCGGATCCTGTTCCTCATTGCCAGGCAGTTCAACCAGCTCCTGCAGATCAAGGAGCTGACTGCCGCGGGAAAGGATAAGGGGGCCATGGCCTCGGCCCTTAAGGTGCCTCCCTTTGCCGTGGGAAAGCTTACGGCCCAGGCCAGGGCCTTCACAAGAGATCAGATCCTTTCCTGGGTCACGCTCTGCGTGGAGACAGAGGAGGCGGTGAAGACCGGCCGTCTGTCAGACCGCCTGGCGGTGGAGCTTCTGATCGCGCGGAGGACATAGAAAAAAGCAATAAAAAAACGCTTTTCCGACACACCACACGGAAAAGCGTTTTTACTTTACGAATTTATAAATTAAGATATCCAGCCTTCTTATTAAGCCATAGCGCTTACAGCTTTGGACAAACGGGATACTTTTCTGGAAGCAGTATTCTTGTGATATACGCCCTTGGAAGTAGCCTTGTCGATTTCGCTTGTAGCAGCAATGAGCGCAGCCTGTGCAGCAGCCTTGTCACCGGCGGTAATTGCAGCTTCAACCTTTTTCACATAAGTTTTTACCTTAGATCTGATCGCTTTGTTTCTGGCAGCCTTTGTTTCAGCTACTAAGATTCTTTTCTTTGCAGATTTGATATTAGCCAATCTGTACACCTCCACTATGATTAAAAAATATTCGCTGTTTGTTTTGCATCAAAGTCTGGACACGGACAGTTCAATGTAAACATACTCTTGTATTTTATCGGATTATTCCCGGGATGTCAATACATAAAATGTATTTTTCGAGGAAAAATAGAAAAAGATTGTGGTATTCAGACGCAGGAACATGATCCAGAAGTGAGCGGGGCTTTTGCGGAGAAAAATTTCCGACCGGCCCGCAGGAAGAACGGAAAAAGGAGAGATCGGTCATGGAACAGTGGAAAAAAAGCATATACACCGACCTGGCAGTGGAGGAAAGGGAGAGCTTCCCGGGCGACGGAGGAGAGATCCCCGGCGTGTCTCTCAGAGAATGGGAAAAGGAAGAGGCAGGCATCCATCTGACGGAGGTGGTCATAAAGACAGAGGAGGGGGCCGGGAACATGGGAAAGCCCATGGGGACCTATGTGACGCTGGAGGCATTGGCCCTGGCGGAGCGGGATGAAGATTTCCACCGGGAGGTATCCGAGGAGCTGGCGGCCAGGATCTCTGGTCTTCTGGCCCTTCATCAGATCGGAACAGACGGAAATGGAAGAGCGCCGTCCATACTGGCGGTGGGGCTGGGAAACGAGAACGCCACACCCGACGCCCTGGGCCCTCTGGTGCTGAAGCATCTCCAGATGACCCGGCATCTCACCGGCGGCTGTGGGGAGGAATTTGCGGGAGGAAAAAAATATCCGGCCCTGAGCGGGATCATTCCCGGCGTCATGGCCCAGACGGGGATGGAGACGGCGGAGATCCTGAAGGGAGTGATCGCGGAGACGAGACCGGATGCAGTTTTGGCGGTGGACGCCCTGGCGGCCCGAAGTGTCCGGCGGCTGGGCGTTACGATCCAGCTTTCCGATGCGGGGATCCATCCGGGCTCCGGCGTGGGAAACCACAGGAACAGCCTGACCCGGGAGACTCTGGGAGTGCCGGTGATCGCCATCGGCGTGCCTACGGTGGTGGGGGCTGCGGCCATTGTCCACGACACGGTGGGAGCCCTGGTGGCGGCCTTGAAGGAGGGCGGGGAAGCCGGATATGGGGATATGGTGGAGCACATGGACGGCAGGGACCAGTACCAGCTGATCCGGGAGGTGCTGGAGCCCCAGATCGGCCCCATGTACGTGACGCCCCACAACATCGATGAGCGGGTGGAGAATCTCAGCTTTACCATCTCCGAGGCCATCCACATGGCCCTGTTTGGAGGGAACGGGTGACGGCTGTTTTCTGGTGATGAAGGGAGGGCGTCCCTCATAGAATAAAAGAAAGAAGGAAAAACGGGCGGCAGCCATGAGACGCAGATGGTATTATATCAAACGGGCCATACGGGCAGACCGCCCGTTTTTTGCGGCCGCAGCAGTCCTTTTCCTTATGGCGGCCCTGGCAGTGGGAAGCCGGGACTGGCTGGGGGCGGCAGTCTCCAGATACGGAGACCAGTACGGCCTTTCCATGGCCCGGACTGTGATGAAGGAATGGATCCCGGCGGCAGGGAGACAGAAGGGAAGAAGCGGTCCGGCAGCGCTGGAGCCGGTTCTGTTTTCCTATCTGGGATCCATGGAGACGGAAACGGCACCGGCGGCAGATCCGGCCTATGAAAAGATGACGGCCCGGAGAGAGGGAGCAGATCCCGGCAAAGGAGCTCAGCAGGAGACCGGAGAGGCCGGGAGACGGGAAGAAGCCGGGAGGCCGAAAGATGCAGACCAGGCGGGAGCCGAAGGTGCCGGACAGACCCATGAAGCCCCCGGCCAGGTCCAGGGAAACGGGGAAACCAGTCCAGAGGAAGGTGAGGCTGCCGGTTCTTCCCAGGCCCTGGCCGGGACGGCGGGAGGCCGTTTTCCAGGGCTGGGGATCCGCATGGAAAAGCTGGCAGATTATGACTATATGATGCAGAATTTTTACAGCATCCATCCCACCACGACCGCAGGCCGGGAGCTTATGGACGCGGAGCATTTTCTGTCTATGGATCTTTCCCTGGACCTGGGGAATGGACAGGACGGCAGCACGGCGCAGACGGCTCCAAAGGAACCGCAGATCCTGATCTATCACACCCATTCCCAGGAGACCTTTTCCGATTATCCGGAAAATCCGGAGGCCACCATCACTGGAGTAGGCGCATACCTTTCAGAGCTTCTGGAGGGGAAGGGATATTCTGTGATCCATGACGACGGCGTTTATGACTACCGGGACGGGAAGCTGGACCGGAGCCGGGCCTATACATATGCTCTGGAGGGGATCCAGGGGATCCTGCAGAAATATCCTTCCATTGAGGTGGTGCTGGACCTCCACCGGGACGGGGTGGCTGAGGGGACCCGCCTGGTGACGGAGATCAACGGGAAGCCCACGGCAAAGATCATGTTTTTCAACGGAACCTCCCAGACGCCGGACGGTCCCATCGAATATCTGCCAAATCCCAACCGGGAGGCCAACCTGGCGTTCAGTTTTCAGATGCAGCTTAAGGCTGCGGGAATGTATCCGGGATTTACGAGAAAGATCTATCTCAAGGGACTGCGGTATAACCAGCACGTCCGGGCGCGCTCGGCCCTCATTGAGGTGGGCGCCCAGACGAACACGTATGAAGAAGCGAGAAATGCCATGGAGCCCCTGGCCCATATCCTGGACCAGGTGCTTAGGGGAAGCTGAATCAGTGGATCCGTTTTTCCCAGCCGCCAAAGAAATAAAAGAGGGCGGTGAGGAGAGAGCACATCATCCAGCCCAGGGGATAGCCGAAGCCCACCACGGCCGGAGTGTTGATGAATTGTGTGATAACGAACAGGTAGATCTGCCGGAACAGCACATAGGAAAAGAGCATGATGAACATGGGAGTCCTGGAATCCCCGGCTCCCCGCAGAGATCCGGAAAAGATCTGTGTGGCGCAGCAGGTGAAGGTCAGGGTACTGTTGGTACGGATGAACAGGGTCCCATAACGGATCACCTCTGGATCCTGGTTGAACATGGCCACAAACTGTCCGGCCGTAAGCCAGAGCACCGAGGCCATGGCGATGGTGATGGCCGTGGACATATAAAAGGCCGTCAGGGAGCCCCGCTTGGCCCGGGGGATGTTCCTGGCTCCGATATTCTGGCTCACGAAGGTGGTGGCTGCCTGGTTCATGCTCTGGAGCGGCAGGAAGATAAATTGGTCGATCTTCGTATAACAGCTCCATCCAGCCATGCAGGCGGAGCCGAAATAGTTGATATAGGACTGGACGTACACGTTGGAAAAGCTGGTAAGGGACTGCTGGAGACCAGCGGGCAGGCCGATGGAAAGGATCTGCTTTAAGGTGTTTTTATCCACAGAAAGGTCTTTCCACACCAGACGGTAGCCGCCGTCGTCCATGGTCAGCACCGCAAGGACCAGGGCCGCCGACAGGAACTGGGAAATGATGGTGGCATAGGCCACACCGGCGATGCCCAGATGGAACACGATCACGAATACCAGGTCCAGCACTGTATTGAGGATACTGGAAAAGCAGAGGAACAGCAGCGGCCGTTTCGTATCGCCCACGGCCCGGAGCACGGCGCTTCCCATATTATAGACCAGCAGGCCGGCGATACCGGAAAAATAGATCCGGAGATACACCGAGGCTGACTCCAGGACGTCGTCTGGCGTGGACATGAACCGGAGCATGAGGGGGGCCAGGAAAATACCCAGGACCGTAAACAGGATGCTGGCCAGAAAGGTGACCATGATGGTGGTCTCCACGGCCAGATGGAGCTTTTTGTCGTCGTGGGCCCCGTAATGGCGGCTGATGATGACGCTGGCGCCGATGGACGTTCCATTGAAGAACATGACCATGGTGTTGATGATGCTGGTGGTGGAGCCCACGGCCGCCAGGGCTTCTGTGCCCACAAAATTTCCGACCACCAGGCTGTCCACCGTATTGTAAAGCTGCTGGAACAGGTTGCCGATGAGAAGCGGAACGGCAAAGGAGAGCAGCAGCTTCCAGGTGGAGCCGGTGGTCATGTCCATGCTCTTTGACGATAGTTTTTTCGGGTGCATGACGATCCTCCTCGTATAGAATAAATGAAGATATCTTACTATTATGATAAAACCAAGTAAGAAGAATGTCAAATAAATATTCTGTCTGTTTTAATAGCCGCCTCCAGGGATGCCGGATCCTGCGGAAACCCTTGCGCGGATGCGGAAAAAATGGTATATTTGGCGTAAGAAATTTTAGAAAAGAGGAACATAAATGACGGCTGTCGATCAGAGCAGAATCAGAAACTTTTGCATCATTGCCCATATTGACCACGGCAAGTCAACGCTGGCGGACAGGATCATCGAAATGACAGGGCTGCTGACCAGCAGGGAGATGCAGGCCCAGATCCTGGACAATATGGATCTGGAGAGAGAGAGGGGCATCACCATCAAGTCCCAGGCCGTGCGGACGGTATATAAAGCAAAAAACGGAGAAGAATATATTTTCAACCTTATTGATACTCCCGGACACGTGGACTTTAACTACGAGGTGTCCCGGAGCCTGGCGGCCTGCGACGGAGCTATCCTGGTGGTGGACGCGGCCCAGGGGATCGAGGCCCAGACCCTGGCCAACGTGTATCTGGCCCTGGACCACGATCTGGATGTGTTCCCGGTGATCAACAAGATCGACCTTCCCAGTGCCGATCCCGACCGGGTGGCGGAGGAGATTGAGGACGTGATCGGCCTGGAGGCCCACGACGCTCCCAGGATCTCAGCCAAGAGCGGTTTAAATGTGGAGGATGTGCTGGAGGCCATTGTGGAAAAGATCCCGGCTCCGGAGGGAGATCCTGAGGCTCCCTTACAGGCGCTGATCTTCGACTCCGTTTATGATTCCTACCGGGGAGTCATCGTATTCTGCCGGATCAAGGAGGGAACTGTAAAACGTGGGACCCCCATTAAGATGATGGCCACCGGCGCGTCCTATGACGTGGTGGAGGTGGGATACTTCGGCGCAGGCCAGTTCATCCCCTGCGAGGAGCTGTCCGCCGGTATGGTGGGCTACATTACTGCCAGCATCAAAAATGTCCGGGATACCCGGGTGGGCGATACCATCACCGACCGGTCCAACCCGTGCAGCGCCCCTCTTCCAGGCTATAAAAAGGTTACGCCAATGGTCTACTGCGGCCTGTATCCGGCAGACGGAGCCAAGTATCCGGAGCTGCGGGATGCCCTGGAAAAGCTCCAGCTAAACGACGCATCCCTGTTTTTCGAGCCGGAGACCTCGGTGGCCCTGGGCTTTGGCTTCCGCTGCGGCTTCTTAGGCCTGCTCCACCTGGAGATCATCCAGGAACGGCTGGAGCGGGAATACAACCTGGACCTGGTGACCACGGCCCCCAGCGTTGTGTACCGGATCCACAAGACCAACGGCGAGGTCATCGACCTGACCAATCCCACCAATATGCCGGATCCCTCGGAGATCGAATATATGGAGGAGCCGGTGGTCACTGCGGAGGTAATGGTGACCACGGAATTTGTGGGCGCTATCATGCAGCTCTGCCAGGAACGCCGGGGCGTATACCTGGGGATGGAGTATATTGAGGCCACCAGGGCCCTTCTGAAATATGAGCTGCCTCTCAATGAGATCATTTACGACTTTTTCGACGCCTTAAAATCCAGATCCAGAGGCTACGCGTCCTTTGACTATGAGCTGAAGGGCTATGAACAGTCGGAGCTTGTGAAGCTGGACATCCTCATCAACCGGGAAGAGGTGGACGCTTTATCCTTCATCGTCTTCGAGGGCTCTGCCTATGAGAGAGGAAGGAAAATGTGCGAAAAGCTGAAGGATGAGATCCCGAGACATCTGTTTGAGATCCCGATCCAGGCGGCTGTGGGAGGCAAGATCATTGCCAGGGAGACTGTAAAGGCCGTCCGCAAGGATGTTCTGGCCAAGTGCTACGGCGGCGATATTTCCCGTAAGAAGAAGCTTCTGGAAAAGCAGAAGGAAGGAAAGAAGCGGATGCGCCAGGTGGGCAATGTGGAGATCCCGCAGAAGGCCTTTATGAGCGTATTGAAGCTGGATGAGGAGTAAACATGCGTCTGACCACACTATGCTATCTGGAACAGGACGGGAAATACCTGATGCTGCACCGGATCGTGAAGAAAAATGATGTAAATAAAGATAAGTGGATCGGCATCGGCGGGAAATTTGAGCCCGGCGAGAGTCCGGAGGACTGTGTGCTGAGGGAAGCCCGGGAGGAAACGGGCTTCCTTCTTACCAGTTACCGGCTAAGAGGGATCGTGACCTTCCTGTTTAATGACCAGGAGGCGGAATACATGTTCCTCTATACAGCTGACGGGTTCACCGGCCAGCCGGTCCCCTGTGATGAAGGGACCCTGGAGTGGGTACCAAAAGAGGAGATCGACCGTTTAAACCTGTGGGAAGGCGACCGGATCTTTTTTTGGCTCATGGATGAAGGGGAGCCGTTTTTTTCTTTAAAGCTTCATTATTATGGGAACCGGCTTTCGGAGGCGGTCCTAAACGGAGAGTCCATGGAGCTGCTGGACGTGCTGGATGAAGGCGGAGAGCCCTCGGGACTGGTGCGGGAGCGGTCCATGGTCCATGAACGGGGCGATTATCACAGGACCAGCCATGTGTGGGTGGTCCGGGAAAAGCCAGACGGCAGCCATGAGGTGCTGCTCCAGAAGCGCAGCAGCAGGAAGGATTCCTTTGCGGGCTGCTACGATATTTCCAGCGCCGGCCATATTCCGGCGGGAGACGGATACCTCCAGTCAGCCAGACGGGAGCTTAAGGAGGAGCTGGGGATCACCGCTTCGGAGGAAGAACTGGAATTTGCCGGTTTTTTTGAGAGCCAGTATGAGGGGGACTTTTACGGAAAGCCCTTTATCAACCGCGAAAAGGCTGCGGTCTACGTTTACAGAAGGCCGGTGGAGGCGGAACGCCTGGAACTCCAGGCCGATGAGGTGGAATCTGTCCGGTGGATGGATCTGGAGAAGGCCTGCCGGGCAGCAAAAACACAGGCGGACGGCTTCTGTTTACAGGAAGGAGAGCTGCTGCTCTTAAAAAACTGGCTCTCGGAGCATACAGAAAGATCCGGCGGGACATCAGGGCCGGAGGCAGATTAGGAGGACGGAGAAGCGATGGAACTATATGTACACATTCCGTTCTGTGTAAAAAAATGTGCCTACTGTGATTTTCTTTCCTTTCCCCAGGGGGAGGAGATCCAGAGGCGGTATGTGGAAAAGCTGATGGAAGAGATAAGGACAGTCAGTGCCGGCTTTCATGATACACCGGTTTCTTCGGTGTTTGTGGGAGGCGGCACTCCGTCTGTTTTAAAGGCCCGGTGGATGAAGGAGCTCTTCGACTGTCTGCGGGCCTCCTTTCATATAGAAGAAACGGCGGAGATCTCCATGGAGGCCAATCCTGGGACCGTGGACCGGGAAAAGCTCCGGATCTACCGGGAGGCCGGGATCAACCGGTTAAGCTTCGGCCTCCAGTCGGCGGATAACAGGGAATTAAAGGCCCTGGGACGGATCCATACCTGGGAGGAGTTTCTGGAAAGCTTCCGGCTGGCCAGGGAGGCCGGTTTTTCCAACCTCAATGTGGACCTCATGTCCGCCCTGCCGGGACAGACGGTGGAAAGCTGGATGGATACGCTGAAAAAAACAGCAGACCTGGACCCGGAGCATATTTCCGCGTATAGTCTGATCATCGAGGAAGGCACCCCTTTTTTTGAAGCATACGGAAATGGGCGGGGGGACGGGATCCTTCCAGATGAGGATGCGGAGCGGGAGATGTACCACCGGACCCGGGAGTTTTTAAAGGACCGGGGCTATGAACGGTACGAGATCTCCAATTATGCCAGACCTGGAATGGAATGCCGTCACAATCTCGGATAATGGACGGGGG
>ENA-ORTV01003968-ORTV01003968.1-human-gut-metagenome-genome-assembly--contig:-NODE-3968-length-11692-cov-17.415227_pt1 | contig 11692 bp, 10 predicted proteins | sample MGYA00241915_ERZ509194 | MGnify/ENA primary metagenome ERZ509194 (study PRJEB26280, sample SAMEA2338810) | human gut metagenome | biome: human gut; feature: human-associated habitat; material: faeces... | reverse complement strand
AGCTGCCGGAGCGGTGCTTAAGCCGCAAGGCGGGAATTGTGCGGTGTTGCCCTTATTAAATAGAAGTGTACCATAAAATGCCCGGCAACACAAGCGCAGACAGGGGAAAAGGGGGCTACAGGCCGTAATCTTCCAGTTTTTGCTGCAATTCGGCTTCGGTATAAATGCTCACGCCCTGCTGCAATGCCAGGCAGTCCGGCTCCGGCAGCAGGCGGGTGTATACATCGTACTGCGCCAGGGGACCGGTGCCGTCCGGGGTATACAGGGCCAGCCGCCCGGCGTTATCTTTTAACAAGTATTGCGCCTGCGGCTGTTGTTTTTGCACCGGAACAAAAAACACTGTTACGGCTGCGGCAATGCACAGCAGCGCCAGCATGGCCAGCCCCAGCAGGTAGCGGCGATAACCCCGCGGCAGTTGGTAACGCATGGGCAAAAACCTCCCTCTATTTTGTGGTATTCGCAAATTTCACAAATCAAATAGTACGCTCCTGCAAGCAGTATGCCCGGTTTGGCGGCACCCAAACCGTAAAAAAGTGAAAATTGTCTGCCTGCTACTGTACTTTTGGCAATACTTTGTGATATAATTCATTCTATGGCTTTATGCCCATCTGCGTGACCGCGCTGTGCGGCCGCGTATCAGTGCAGGCGCAGGCAGGCTTCGCGCCTGCCGCAATTATCCCAAAGGAGGCGGTCCCCATAGACCCCAAACAGGAACGGCACATTTCCATGCAAAGTGCAAAAAGCCCGGAAACAGCCGCAACTTCCGCCCAAAAGAAAAACGGAAAAAAGAAAAAAAATAAGCCGCGCCGCAGTATATTCGGCACCATCATGCGGTTCATTGGCTGCCTGCTGTGCGTTTGCGTCATGGCGGCCAGCGCCGGTGCGGTGCTGCTTTCGCTGTATGTGGTGCAGGTGACCGAGGACCCGGACGGCAAGCTGGACCTGGATGAGCAGAAGCTCAAACAGACCTCCATTGTGTATGACCGCGACGGCAACGAGGTGAACACCTTTGCTGGCGAAAATAACCGCATCTGGCGCGATATTTCGGCCATGCCGGAAAACCTGCAGAACGCGGTCATCGCCGTTGAGGATAAGGATTTTCGCAGCGAGCCCGGCATCAACGTCAAGCGCACCATTGCCGCTGCCCTGAACGAGTTTACCGGAAACGCGCTGCTTGGCTCCAAGCAGGGCGCTTCCACGCTGGAGCAGCAGCTGGTCAAAAACCTGACCGGTGATAGTGAACAGGACATTCTGCGTAAGGTGCGCGAGATTTTCCGCGCGTTGGGCCTTTGCAACCGCTACAGCAAGGAAACCATCCTGGAAGCTTACCTCAATACCATCCCGCTGACCGGCACCATCTATGGCATGGAAGCCGGCGCGCAGGAGTATTTTGGCAAGAGCGTGGAGGAATTGAGCCTGGCCGAATGCGCCGAGCTGGCTTCCATCACCAAGAATCCCAAGAGCTTTAACCCGGCTACCAACCCGGAAAATCTGCTCAAGCGCCGCAACCATGTTCTGGCTTTGATGCGCAACCAGGGGTATATTACTGATGAAGAGTGCACTGCTGCACAGGCGGAACCCATCACCCTGGCCGAGAGCAAATCGGCCACCGAAAAGGTCACCCGTACTTCCCGCAACTCTTATTTTGACGACGCTTTGTTTGCGGATGTCACCCAGGCAATCATGGAGCAGGAAAGCTGCACCCGTGCCGAAGCACAGGATAAGATCTTCTCCGATGGCCTGCGCATCTACTCTACCCTGGATCAAAAAGCACAGTCTGGCATGGAGCAGGTCATGCTGAACGAGGACACCGGCGACGGCGAGCTGTTCCCGGCCCTGTGGCACGAGGAAGAGGTTCCTTCCGGTATCCCGGCGGACAGCGAGATTACCTATGACGAGAGCGGCCTGCCGCTGAACCCGGACGGCTCTTCTGTGTTCACGGACGATGATGTGCCGGTCTATGCCGATAAGGAAAACACCACCCTGAAAACCAGCCAGGATGACAACGGCAACCTGATCTTCTATGAAAGCGTGCGCACCCAGGCGGCTATGGCGTCCATCAGCATGGAGGATGGCCACCGCGGCGAGATCGTTGCCCTGGTTGGCGGCCTGGGCGAAAAGAAAGTAGACCGCGGCACCAACCGCGCCACGCTGCCCCACCAGACCGGTTCCACCATGAAACCCATTGCTGCTTATTGCCTGGCAGTGGACAGCAAGATCATCAACTATTCTTCGCCCATGGCGGATACGCCGTATTACCTCAAGAGCGACCATCAGGTGCTGGATACCGACCGCTGCCTGAAGCTTGGCCTTTCTACTGACAAGTATAATGCAGCCAACCAGTCCCGCGATGATGTGTGGCGCGACTGGCCCACCAACTATGGCGGTGTAGGCGGCGATGGTGCCACCATGCTGGTGTATGATGCACTGCGCCGCTCTTACAACACCATTGCGGTTTGGATCGGTTCCTATGTCGGTGCGGAAGAGCTGTTCAGCTTTGCGCATGATACCCTCAACTGCACCTATCTGGATCCCGAACATGACGTTGACCTGGCGCCTCTGGTGCTGGGCTCCCAGAGCCAGGGCCTGACGGTTGTGGAGCTGGCTGGCGCTTACTCCATTTTCAATGACGGCAAGTTTACCACCCCGCACTACTGGACCGAGATCTATGACTCGGACGGCAACCTGTACCTGGATAACAGCAAGCGCGTTACCACCGTGCAGGCCATTGACCCTGCAGCCGCTACCATCATGAACCGTCTGCTGAGCAACGTGTGGAAAAAGCCCGGTACGGCAAACGGCATGAAGCCGGAAACCGAGGGCATTGATACCATCGGCAAGACAGGTACGACCAGCGACTTTAAGGACTATACCTTCGCCGGTGTTTCCCCATACTATTCCACCGCTGTGTGGTGGGGCTATGATAAGCCTTACAGCATGTGGGGTGTGGATGGCACCCTGGGCAACAACGGTAAACCGACCCAGCGCGCCTTTAAGCGGTATATGGAAGCTGCCCAGGCCGATAAGCCTGCCAAGGACTTCTATTATGATGACTCCGTTGTGCAGAAGCAGTTCAGCACCTCCACCGGTGCGATCGTATCCGGCGGTGGTGAGACCGGCTACTATACTGAGGACAACCTGCCGGATGACAGCTATTCCACCCTGACCGACCCCAGCGTGAACACGCTGGACCCGGCGGCAGGCTGATCGCGTAAAGTTCCAATAGTCTGAAAATTCAATAAGCCAGATCGGGCACAGCAGTTTACAAAGCTGCTGTGCCCGTTTGTTGTATTGGAATGGAGGACATGCTATAATGGCAGCAGCGAGAACCATGCGGGTGAGGAGAAAATGCACGGCCTTTTTGCGGCCTTAATAAGGCGGGCAGAAGCGTATCAAATGCACGTACACGAATGAAAGACACACTTCCACCGTATAAAAACAGATAAAAGCACGGGAAGATTCCACCGCACCAACAGGCCAGTTGTGCATCATGCTCAAATACACAACATTTTTTCTAAAATGCTTGCAAGCCGCGCACACTTGTGGTATGATTATCCCCGTTGTGAATACACATGTACATAGGAGGGAAACAACATGGGCGAGCGCCGTTTTTTGTTGGTAGATAGCTCCGCTTTGCCGGATGTGTTCCTTAAGGTACTGCAGGCCAAGGAGCTTCTGGCTTCCGGCAGCGTGAGCAATATTTCCACGGCAGCGCGTCAGGCGGGCATTTCCCGCAGTGCGTTCTATAAGTACAAGGACTATGTGTTTGACGCCGAAACCGGCCGCGAGGCCATTACCGTGATCGCCACCCTGCTGGACAAAACCGGCGCTTTGCAAAGCCTGCTTTCCGGTATTTCGGCAGCGGGTGCATCGGTTGTTACCATCACCCAGTCCCGGCCGGAAAATGGTACCGCGCAGGTGGAGGTTACCGTGCGCACCGGAACCATGCAGATGACCGTTGAGGAAATGCTGACCCGGCTGGCCCGTCAGTCGTTTGTGGTGGAAGTGCACCGCGGAACCTGAAAGTGAACACACGCCGCCAAGGCGCACAGAACGGAATACCGGATGCGGGCAGCCGCATAAGGAACAGGGGGAGTATAGTATGGCTAAGATTGCAATCATGGGATTCGGCACCGTTGGCAGCGGTGTGCTGGAAGTCTGCCGCCGCAACGCCGCATCCATTGCCCGCCGTGCGGGTGAGCCGGTGGAGGTCAAGTACATCCTGGATGTGCGTGATTTTTCTGATTCTTCGGACGCAGCGCTGTTTGTGAAAGATATCAATGTAATCCTGAACGATCCGGAAGTCAAGGTCGTTGTGGAAACCATCGGCGGCACCCGCTTTGCTTATCCGTATGTGCGCCAGTGCCTGGAAAGCGGCCGCAGCGTGTGTACCTCCAACAAGGAGATGGTTGCCACCTATGGCGCGGAGCTGCTGGCTCTTGCACGGGAGCATAAAGCAGCGTTCCTGTTTGAAGCCAGCGTGGGTGGCGGTACCCCCATCATTACTCCCATGCACCAGTGCCTTGCCGCAAACCAGATCAGCCAGATCCAGGGCATTGTGAACGGAACCACCAACTTTATGCTGACCAAGATGAAGCGCGAAAACATGGGCTTTGATGCCGCGCTGAAAATTGCCCAGCAGCTGGGCTATGCCGAAACCAAGGATCCCGGCGACGATGTGGATGGCCGTGATGCCTGCCGCAAGATCGCCATCCTGAGCAGCCTGGCCTGCGGGCATCATGTTTACCCGGATAACATCCCCGCCCGCGGCATCCGCGATGTGACCGTGGAGGATGTAAAAGCTGCCGAGCAGCTGGACTGCGCCATCAAGCTGATCGCCTGGTACCATGAAAACCCTGAAGGCGCAGCCGATGCGTTCAGCGCCGGTGTGGAGCCGATGCTGGTGCCGGAGTCCAACCAGCTGGCGGGCGTGAACGATGTGTTTAATGCTGTGCTGATGCAGGGTGATATGCTGGGCGATGTTGTGTTCTATGGCAAGGGCGCCGGCAAGCTGCCCACCGCCAGCGCCGTTGTGGCCGATGTGATCGATGCCCTGAAGGACGGCAGCAAGATCCATGACAGTCTGTTCTGGAAGCCCGCCGAAAAGCTGGATCACCAGCTGATGGATACCGCCAAGTATTCTTATTACATCCGCACCGCGGGTGTGCCAGCCGCCGCGCTGCCCAATGTGGCCGGTCCCGGCAAGCTGGTGTTTGACTATGGCGATTCTGCCGCGTACCTGATCGAAGCTGCCACGGCTGCGGACTTGGAGGCTGTGGCAGGCAAGCTGGAAGTTCTGGGCGGCCGCCTGGCGCTTGTGCTGAAAAAGCTGCCGGAATAAGCCCCGGCAGGGAAGGGAGCACATAACATGATTACCGTAACTGTACCGGCAACCAGCGCCAATGTCGGCGCCGGGTTTGACAGTCTTGGCCTTGCGCTTTCCATGCACAACGTGTTTACCTTTGAGGAATGTGACCGCATCCGCATTTCTTCGGTGGATGGCACCCATGTGCCGACCGGGGCAAACAACCTGGTCTACCGCAGCGCCCGCGCTGTGTATGACCAGCTGGGCATTCCGCTGCGCGGCCTGCGCATTACCCAGCGCAATGATATTCCCATGGCGCGCGGCCTGGGTTCCAGCTCTGCTTGCATTGTGGCGGGCATTTTGGGTGCCAACGCTTTGCTGGGCAACAAGCTGACCAGCCGCCAGATGCTGACCCTTGCCACCGCCATTGAGGGCCACCCCGATAACGTGGCCCCCGCCATGCTGGGCGGCTTTGTTACCAGTGTGTATGACGAAGGCCAGGTTTACAGCGTAAAAAAGAACATCGATGAACAGCTGGCATTTGCCGCTTTTGTACCGGATTTTCGCCTGCTGACCTCCAAGGCGCGCGCCGCGCTGCCGGATATGGTCAGCCATAAGGACGCCGTGTATAATCTGTCCCGCGCCGCGCTGGCTACCGCCGCGTTCTGCGATGGCGATTACAGCCTGCTTGGCGTGGCAACCAAGGATTCCCTGCACCAGAAATACCGCCTGCCCCTGATCGACGGCGGGGACGAAATGTTTGAACTGGCGCAGGACCTGGGTGCGCTGGCTGTTTATATTTCTGGCGCGGGTCCCACCATTATGGCGGTTGTCCCGCGTGACGATCAGGAATTCTTTGCCCGCGCGCAGGAAGCTCTGCCGCAGAGCGAAAAGCTAAAGCATTTTACCGTTTACCGCCTGCTGCCCGATAACACAGGCGCAACGGTGGAATAAGGGAACAGGGAGGAAGAGGTCTTTATGGGTCTTATCGTACAAAAGTTCGGCGGTACCTCGGTCAAGGATCGTGACCGCATCTTTAATGTTGCGCGCATTGTGGCCAACACCCGCAACCAGGGCAACGATGTTGTTGTTGTTGTTTCTGCCCAGGGGGATACCACCGATGACTTGATTACCAAAGCGGCCGAGATCACCAGTGATCCGTCCCACCGCGAAATGGATATGCTGCTGGCCACCGGCGAGCAGATTTCCATCTCGCTGCTGGCCATGGCGCTGCAGGAAATCGGTGTTCCGTCCGTCAGCCTGACCGGCTGGCAGGCCGGCTTCAGCACCGACCGCGCTTACACCAAAGCCCGCATTAAGCGCCTGAACACCGAGCGTGTGGAAAGTGAGCTGGCCCGCAACCGCGTGGTAGTTGTAGCTGGTTTCCAGGGACTGAACCGTTCGGATGATATCACCACCCTGGGCCGCGGCGGCAGCGATACTTCCGCCGTTGCCTTGGCAGCCGCTCTGCATGCAGACCGCTGCCAGATCTATACCGATGTGGAAGGTGTGTATACTGCCGACCCGCGCAAGATTCCCAAGGCCACCCGCCTGAAGGAGATCACCTTTGACGAGATGCTGGAACTGGCATCCCTGGGTGCACAGGTGCTCAACAACCGCAGTGTAGAACTTGCCAAAAAGTATGGCGTCGAGCTGGAAGTTCTGTCCAGCATCAATCCGGTGCCCGGCACCGTTGTTAAGGAGGAAACCAAAGTGGAAGGTATGCTGATCAAAGGCGTTGCAAAAGATGAGGACGTCGCTGTTGTTTCGATCCTGGAAGTTCCCGATGTGCCGGGTATGTCCTTCAAGGTGTTCAGCCTGCTGGCACAGAAAAACATCAACGTGGATATCATTCTGCAGTCTTCCGGCAGCGCTGGCTGCAAGGATGTGATCTTTACCTGCTCCAAGGGCGAAGCTGAAACCGCTCGTGCAGTGCTGGAATCCAACAAGACCCGCTTTGGCACTGATAAGATCACCGTCAACAATGACTGCGCCAAGGTCAGCATTGTCGGTGCCGGTATGCAGAGCCACCCTGGCACGGCTTCCACCATGTTTGAAGCTCTCTACAGCCAGAACATCAACATCCATATGATCTCTACCAGCGAGATCAAGATCAGCGTGATCATTGATAAAGCCGATGCTGACCGTGCTGTTGCCGCCATCCATGATGCTTTCATCCAGTAAGCGGTAATATCCATCTGGTGTAAAAAAGTTTACAAGTTTCAGCCCCTGCTGCCCGGCGGGGGCTGTTGCCATATCCGGTACGGAATGGTATAATCAAACGCACAGCCGGGTGGGAATCATTCCCGCAAGCCCGGTTGTGCCCAATGTATTCTGCCGCAAAGGAGGTAACATATGGAATATATGGACGAAACCACCCTTGCCCACAAACACACCAGCCCGTGGCTGATTGCGTTCCGGATCATTTTTACCATTGCGCTGGTCTGGTGCATTCTGTTTATCTTTCATAACTCGCTGGAAACCAGCTCCATCTCGTCGGCCCGCAGCCATGAGGTCATGCAAAAAATCAATGCCATCCTGGCACATCTCAATATCGGCCCGCTGAGCGAACATGTTGTGCGCAAGCTGGCGCATTTTTCAGAGTTCACGCTGGAAGGCTTCCTGCTTATGCTCTGCCTGCGGGTTTATACCCGCCGTTTTGTGCGCCATGTCAGCTGGCCCATGCTGGGCGGCATGGCGACCGCGCTGCTGGATGAAACCATCCAGCTGTATGTGCCGGGCCGTACTTCGTCCGTGCGGGATGTGTGGATCGACTTCGGCGGTGTGATTGCCGGTTTGTTCGTGGCCCTGCTGTTGCTGCTCATCGTGCGCGGGCTGACCTCTTTCCATGCCATGAAAAAAGAAAACCGCCGCCTGCGTGCCGAACGGGCCGAGCTGCTGCGCCAGCAGCGCGCCGACCGGATCAACACAGCGGATGACCGTCCCGAAAGCCCAGATAGGAGAGAATATTTATGACAGAACAACAGGCGATTGAAGCCCTGCACGCCCTGCCGCGCCTGCCCCGCAGCGGCGCATCCTTGGAGCGTATGCAGGCACTGCTGGACCACCTTGGAAACCCGGAAAAGCAGTTTAAGTGCATCCATATTGCGGGCACCAACGGCAAGGGGACCCTTGCCGCTATGACATCTTCTATCCTGACCCATGCGGGCTACAAAACGGGCCTTACCATCAGTCCGTATGTTCTCAATTTTCGGGAGCGTTTTCAGATCAATGGACAGATGATGTCCCCGCGCACCCTGGCCAGCCTGACCCAGAAAGTGCTGGATGCTGCCGATGCCATCATCGCTGAGGGCGGGGAAGGCCCGGTGGAGTTTGAAGCCGTTACCGCCATTGCCTTCCTCTGGTTTGCCCGCCAGAAGTGTGATTTTGCCGTGGTGGAAACCGGCCTTGGCGGCCGCTATGATGCCACCAATGTCATCCCCGCGCCGCTGGTTGCGGCCATTACCCGCATCGGCATGGATCATACCGAAATTTTGGGCGATACCCTTGCCGAGATCGCCGCCGAAAAAGCCGGTATCATCAAAGAGGGTAGCGTGGTTGTCTGCTACCCCGAGCAGCCGGAGGAGGCCATGGGCCCGCTGCTGACCGCCGCGGCCAACGCGCATACCTCGCTGGTGGTGCCGGATACCGCCGATTTGCAGCAGCTCAAGTGCCGCCCGCTGGAAAACTATGTTGATTACGGCGGCTATCGTGCTCTGCTGCAATTCCCCGGCAAGCATCAGGCCAACCATGCCGCTATGGCGGTGGAAATTGCCCTGGCCCTCTGGCGGGAATACCATTACGAGATCCCCGATGAAGCGATTGAAGCCGGTCTGCGGGATGCCAAAATGCCCGCACGGATCGAGGTCATGCGCCGCCACCCGTTGCTGCTGCTGGATGGCTGCCACAATGCCGATGGTACCGCAGCCCTTGCTGCAACTCTGAAAGAAGCCGGATATGACGGCAACCTTGTGGCGGTCCTTGGCCTGCTGAAAGATAAGGATCACAGCAAAATGCTGGAAAACCTGGCCCCCTGCTTTGAGAAGGTCTTTACCGTCACGCCGGATAGCCCCCGCGCCATGACGGCAGAAGAACTGGAGGAGGAAGCCAAGTACCATATGGATGCCGAAGCCGCCCCCAGCGTGGCAAAGGCCATCCGCCTTGCGGTGGATTACGCCGATGAAAACAACCTGGCTGGTGTGGTGGTGTGCGGCAGCCTTTACCTTGCTGCTCAGGCCCGTCCGCTGCTGCTCAAAGAAGCGGAAAAGTAACCCCAATTCCAACAAAATATGCGCACAGCGCCCTGTATACTGGGAACATACCCCAGCAGCAGGGCGCTTTTTGCTGCTATTACCAAAAATGAAAGAGGTGGACAACCCCCTTGGCGAAAGTTTGTTTTGTTCCGGCGCAGGGAACATTGGCGGCTTACCTGACCGGTGAGATCGACCACCATGCCGCGCAGGCCCTACGGCGTGAAATTGATGCGCAGATCGATGCCCGCATGCCGGAATTGCTGACGATGGATTTTTCCGGCGTTACTTTTATGGATTCCTCCGGTGTGGGGCTGATTCTGGGCCGCGGGCGCCAGATGTCCGGCCTGGGTGGGCGGCTTGTTGTGCAAAACGCACCGGATACCGTGCGCCGCATGCTGGACCTGGCGCATATCCATTACGTTTGATCGTGGGGGAGGTCACATCATGAAAATGCTGAATCAGGTCAAAATGACCTTTGCCAGCCGCAGCGTCAACGAAAGTTTTTCCCGTGCGGCACTTGCGGCGTTTCTGGCCCAGGCGGACCCGACCGTGCCGCAGCTGGCAGATATCAAAACGGCCGTGTCAGAAGCTGTCACCAACTGTATCGTCCATGCCTATCCGGATACCGTCGGCCCCATTACGATGACGGCTGTTTTGTATGAGGGCGGCAATGTGCGCATTACCATATCGGATAAAGGCGTTGGTATCCCGGACGTTGCCAAGGCAATGGAGCCAATGTATACCACCGGCAACCCGGACGAGCGCGCGGGCCTGGGTTTTGCGGTAATGCAGAGCTTTATGGATCGGGTCCATGTATCCTCTGCGCCGGGAAGGGGAACACGCGTTACCATGAGCCGTCACCTGGATTCCCGGTGAGTTTTGGCGTGTGCGCTCCTACATAGGGCAGAATCAGCCAGTACAGCAGAGTGGAATCTGTTGACCGTTGCGGATATGCCCGTTAAAACCGGAATGAATCAACGCCTAGTGGCAGGGCAGACGTTCGTTCCCGATTGCAGGGAGGCAGCTGATATGGCAACCGCAAATCCCACCGCACTTTTTACCACATTACCGCGCACGGAGTTCATCCAGAAAAACCTTGGCCTTGTACATTCCTGTGCTGGCCGCTTTACAGGCCGCGGCATCGAATACGAAGAATTGTATTCGGCGGGCTGCCTGGGGCTTGTCAAAGCGTGCGATGGGTTTGACCCGGACCGCGGGGTCTGTTTCTCCACCTATGCGGTGCCGGTCATCTTGGGTGAGATCAAAAAGCTGTTCCGGGACGGGGGAACTGTTAAGGTCAGCCGTTCGATCAAAGAACTTGGATTAAAAGTGACAGCGGAACGGGAACGCCTGATGAAGTTGACCGGCGCAGAGCCAACCGTGGCGCAGCTGGCACAAAACCTGGGGGCAACGCCGGAGCAGGTGGCGGTATCCATTCAGGCTGCTATGCCGGTTGTCTCCCTGACCCCGGCGGATGATGAGGACGGAACAAGAGAATGGGATATCCCGGTGGATTCACCGGAAGAAGTATTGGCGGAACGGATCAGTTTGGCGGAAATATTGAAACGACTGAATGAATCCGACCGGCAGCTCATCCGCCTGCGCTTTTATGCGGGCAAAACCCAAAGTAAAACGGCACAAATCCTTGGTACTACCCAGGTACAGATATCGCGCCGCGAACGAAAGATTTTGAAATGGATGCGCAAAGAGCTGACAGGCGAATAAGAAAACACAAAATGATGGCTGTTTTTCCAATTCGGAGCCATAAAAACTGTGCGATTCGACAAAAGTATGACTTCTGCACATTTTGCCCTTGACGATGACACTTGCATGTGCTAAAATAACACCACTTTGAATAGCACAGGCGATATCCAATAGGGGCGCCTGGCTGGACAAAGCAACATCAGAAAATTTGGAAAAACCTCAAAAAAGTTGTTGACAAATCAAACCTGATGTGGTATCCTAATAAAGCTGTCCGAAAGACAGCGGCTGATTGAAAAGATTGTTTAAGAAAATTTCAAAAAAGTACTTGACAAACAAGACTTGATGAAGTAAAATAAACAAGTTGTTTCAAACAGCGCAGGACCTTGAAAATTGAACAATACTGAAACTTGTGGAACCTTAAACGTGATGG
>ENA-ORTV01003960-ORTV01003960.1-human-gut-metagenome-genome-assembly--contig:-NODE-3960-length-11730-cov-3.334475_pt1 | contig 11730 bp, 8 predicted proteins | sample MGYA00241915_ERZ509194 | MGnify/ENA primary metagenome ERZ509194 (study PRJEB26280, sample SAMEA2338810) | human gut metagenome | biome: human gut; feature: human-associated habitat; material: faeces... | reverse complement strand
GTAAGTGAAAGTCAGTCAACTTCTACTTCTGTAAGCGAAAGCCAAAGCACTTCAACAAGTGTCAGCGAAAGGCAATCAACATCTGGATTAGAAAGCACATCAGCTTCATTGAGCGATAGTGAATCAGTTTCTTCAAGTGAATCTGAATCTCTAAGTACTTCTGAATCAGAAAGCACATCAGTTTCATTGAGTGACAGTGAATTTACAAGTACATCTGAATCATTGAGTAGTAGTGAATCTACATCAAGCAGTGATAGTGCTTCAACATCAGAAAGCTATGCAACAAGTGTTACTACAAGTACTGCTGGTGGTGGAACAGCTTATCGTCAGATTGTAGTAGATACTCGTGCTCCTTTACAAGTAGCTCCAAGAGTTAGTGAGGAAGAAACTGTAGAGGATGATGTAACTCCTAAGGCTAAGGAAGAGACAATCGAAAAAGAAAAAATGCCTAAGTCAACTTTGGATGTTACTCATAGAGTATGGTGGTCTTGGATTCCAATCGTTGGTGCATTAATTTCTTCGAATGAGACTCGTAAGCGTCGTAAAGAAGAAAAAGAGAAAGAAAAAGAAGAATCTAAAGATAAAAAGATGAAATAATGATAAAATAACAGTAACTAACTTTTAGTTGCTGTTATTTTTTTAGGGAGTGGTATTTATGAAGGAAAAGACGCATTTGGTTAGAAATCGATGTCTTTTTTCAATTGTTATTATTTTAATTTATTTTGTTTGTCATAGAATTCCGTTGAACGGAATTGACATGAGTGCTTATGATAATTTAAGTTTGGATCTAGGTGCTGTATTGTCACTAGCTGTAAATGGTTCAAATAAACAATGTTATGTTATGAGTTTGGGGATTTCACCTTATATTACGGCGAGTTTAATTGTAATGATTTTATTTGCGGTACGCTCAAAAGAGGCAAAGGCTCGTATGTCACCTAAGGCAATGAATTATTGGATTACGTTTATTACTTTTATTGTTGCGTTGGTTCAATCTGTTTTTTATGCTCTTGGTTTAAAATATGTTGATCGTAATCTAATTAGTATTCTAGTGGTTATATTTGAACTGATGGCCGGGGCAAGTATTGCACAATATTTATTAATGAAAAATCAAAAGTATGGTGTGGGTGGATTTGCGCCAATTATTATTGTGAATATGACAGAAACTTTAGTTGGAATATTAATGAAATCTTCTTTTGATGCGTTAATGATTCCTCTAGCTATTTCTTTTGTGATGGTCATAACTATGATCTTTATGGAAATGCATGAGAAAAGAATTCCTGTTCAAAGAGTTTCTGTGCATAATGTGCATGCTGAAAAGAATTATATGGCTATTAAATACAATCCTGTAGGATTTATGGCGTTAATGTTTGGTTCTGCAATTTTTATGATTCCACAATTGATTGTGGCTTTGATTCATCATTATCATAAATCAGAAATTATTAATTTTTTATATAAGAATTTAAATATGTCTACATTATTTGGTATGCGTGTATATGTAGTCATGATGTTTGTATTTACCATTCTATTAAGCTTATTATTTGTGAATCCAAAAGATTTATCGGATAACCTTCTACAAGCGGGGGATTGTATAGAGAATGTTCCTGCAGGTAAGCCTACACGTCGATATATTCGTAAATGGGTTTTAATATTGAGCTGTATTAGTGGTGGAATCATGTGTGGTTGTTTAAGTCTTTGTATGTATTTACAGTATAAAGGTATTGTAGATGCAACAGTGGCCATGCTTCCAACGACATTTATGATGCTTTCAGGATTTGTTTGTAGTATTTATTTAGAAATTCGTGCTTATCGTGATTTTGATTCATATAAGCCATTTATATAGGGGGTAGTATTTATGATGTATTTTGTACCTTCCTGGTATCATGGAAATGAATATAAAGAAAATGAACAATACTTTTATGTGCGTCGTGCAGTAACGGAATTTGATGATAGTGTTAAACAGATTCAGATGTTTAACCGTAATGATATTATGGAATATAAGATTTTAAATTTATCTTACAGTCCGAACTTTAGACACTTTCTTCATAGACAAAGTGTATTTCATGCACCTTATTGGTCTTGTTTTGATGCGATACAAGAAATCAGACGTACAAAAGTAGGTATTCTTTCATATCATGATTTGATGTGGCCTGAACATACAGAATTTGTCTATACACCATTTTGTATTGTGGCGTATGTAAATAACGAAAAATATGCGGAAGTACACTTTGGTGAAGATGGAAATATGATTGAAGTGTTTTTATTTCAATCTGAAGTTATGATTCGTAAAAATGTATATGATGACCGAGGCTTTTTATCGGACACTATTGTTTATGAAAATAATCAACCAATTTATGAACAATATCTTGATGGTAAAGGGAATTGGAAATTGTGTCATTTCTTTGAGGATGGTCATATCGAAATTAATTCTGACAATCCATTTTATTTGATAGATAATAAAAGATATGAGTTTAATTACTTGAACTATAATTCCATGGAATCATTGATTGAAGAAGTATTTTCAACATATTTAGATGAAATGACTTCAACAGATGATATTTTCTGTTTGGCTATGCATGTACTACATCATGATATGTTAGAAAAATTGTTTGAGAAGCGTAAGACAATCTTATCTTTTTATCAAAATCGTTTGGAATTATTTGATGATCCTGAATTGAAGTCTTTGATTCAAAATACGAACTATTGTATTGTGGATTCAAAGCATAAGATTTCTTTATTGGAAGATTATGCAGAAAAGAAACTTCCAATTGTAGATATTACACCATTTGATACGCGTGCTGATTTTGGGATTAGTCAACAATTAACGGTTCAAAATATTTTGGTTCCTATTGATACGATTGAACAATCTAAATTTGAAGAATTGATTGTTTTATTTGCATCCTATTTTGAAATGAATGAAACAGCTCGTGTTCATTTCTTTACGCGAAATGCGAATTGGGATCGTGTTGATTCGGTTTTGAATTTTACGAAAGAAGTACTAAAAGTAAATGGACTAGATGAAAGATTGGCTCGTAAAGAGACGAATGATAAAGCGGAATTTGATTTGGACGAAGAAAAGAAAGTTCCAATCAAATTCTTCGTAGATCAATGTGTGGATGAATTGAGTATTTCTAAATGTATACGTGAACAGCGTATAATGGTGGATGTAACATCACGTCCAGATTTATATTTACAGATTTCATGTATTAGTAGTGCCATTCCACAAATTGTTTCTTTTAGAACACAATATGTACATAATGGAAAGAATGGATTTATTGTTGAGGATGTATCTGAGATACCTCGTTGTTTAACCTATTATTTAGATAATATTACCAATTGGAATAAGTGTGTGATTTATTCTTATGAATTAGGTAAAGAATATAATACGGCAAGCTTAATTCGTAAATGGAAGGGAGTTATGAAGCAAGTTGAACAAGATTAGTGTTTTGCAAGTTGGAAATGAAGACTTAAGTTTACGGCTTCATATTCCTGATTATGTTGAGTGGAATTATGTAGACGATTTAGAAGAAGCTGCAGAACGTGGTTATGATGTATGTGTTTTAAGTCGTTGTGTCAATAAAGAAGAGGCATATATCTTACTAAAGAAGATTCGTGCTTATACAATGTTTGTACTAGATTCAGTTGAATTGAAGGGTTGGACAAAATGGATCTATGCTTCTAGAATGGCAAAATACGTAGATATGGATTCTCTACAAACATTTATTGATAAGGATATACAGCTTTTCTATTCTTATACCTATGGTGAGAAATTTGCCCCTCAAAATCTATCAATTTCGCAAAGCTTTAAAGGCAGTGTTTTCTGGAATGGATTTTCAGGTGTTGAATTAGATGGTGATTATGGGGATGACTTTTACCAAGTGGCGTATTGGAGATATAATATTCCTCTATTTAAAGGTCAAATTTTAGATTTATGGTTAGAATATGAAAAGGATGAGTCGGTTTCGATTGAGTTGAAAATTGAACAGTTTGAAGGTGGGTCACTTTCAGCCTTACAGAATCGCTGGATTTATTCAGAAAAAGATTTAAGTTCGATTATTCATTTAAGTAATGAAAAGATAGATGGTCCTGTGTTTGTATCTTTACTCGCAAAGGGTAAGGGTAAATTAAAAATTGTTGGTTTACATGATCGTCATTCACGTAAAGAATATGGTTCTTTTTTACCTGGAGGAATCCGTAAGGTTACATCCAAACGTGAAGAAGTCTTTATGTACTTTGATCCAGGGGATATGAAACCACCTTTAAATGTATATTTTAGTGGATATAAAACGCAGGAAGGTTTTGAAGGTTTCTATATGATGCGTAATATGGGAGCACCATTCTTATTGATTTCTGAATCAAGATTGGAAGGTGGAGCTTTCTATTTGGGTGATAAAGAATATGAGAATCTTATTGTGTCTGGTATTCAAGATTGTTTGAAACAATTAGGTTTTGATCGTTCACAATTGATTTTATCTGGACTTTCTATGGGAACGTTTGGAGCTTTATATAATGGTTGTAAATTAAGACCACATGCAATTTTATTAGGTAAACCATTGGCTAGTTTAGGCGATATAGCTAGAAATGAGCGTATTTCAAGACCTGGAGGTTTTCCTACTTCTTTAGATGTTTTGGTGACGAATTGCGGAGATATGAGTTTAAAGTCAATTGATTCATTGAATCATCGTTTTTGGGATTTGTTTGATCAAACGGATTGGTCTCAAACTAAATTTATTATTTCTTATATGTTAGAAGATGATTATGACATGACGGCCTATGATCGTTTGATTTCTCATATTGATGATGTGGGTGTTCAAGTGATTGGTAAAGGTATTCATGGACGACATAATGATGATACATATAGTATTGTTGCGTGGTTTAAAAATCAATGTGATGATATTTTAAAATCAGATTTTAATCGAGGTGAACCAAATGAAGAATAAGGCATGGAAAGTCGTATGGAATGAAGATACGTTTGGAACGTATTTATATGGTTCAAAGATTTGGTTTCATTCTCGTGAAGATATTGAATTTGAAAATGAATTGATGCCTCCTGGAACGATTATTAAAGAATGGTATTCCAAAGTAAATTATCAAATGATGAGAACAGAACCATCTTTACCAATTATTGATGGGGAGAGTTCTTATCATATCCAAGTGAATATGAGTGATTTTGAATCGTATTTAATACGAATGGTATTTTATGATCGTTATGAAAATGAGGCGGGTACACTTATTATTCGTGAACCTGAAATGGATTTTAAGTGTCCTTTAAAGACATATAGCTATCGTGTACAGTTGATTAATGCGGGTGGTACGAAGATGCATTTTCATTCTTTTGTGATTACAGAAAAGGAAGGGTAAAATGAATAAAATTGATAAGAGATTACACTTTCTTTTGGGTAAAGTCAAAGAGGAGTGTAAAAAGGTTAAAGAACTTAGTGATTATGAATTAAAAAATAAGACAAATGAGTTTAAAAGAAGATTGGCTGAAGGTGAAACTACGGATGATCTTCTTCCTGAAGCGTTTGCGGTAAGTTGTGAAGCCGATTTTCGTGTATTAGGTATGTTTCCTTATGATGTACAGATTTTAGGTGGTATTGCACTTCATTTGTGTTATTTATGTGAAATGAATACGGGGGAAGGAAAAACTTTAACGGCAACGATGCCTATGTACTTAAATGGATTGACAGGAAAAAGTTCGATTTTGGTTACGGCAAATGAATATTTGGCAATACGTGATGCCGAAGAGATGGGTAAAGTCTATAAGTTTTTAGGTTTGAGTGTAGAAGCAGGTGTGAAGCGTGATACAAATGAAAAGTTAGATAATAATTCAAAAAAAGATGTTTATGATGCGGATATTGTATATACGACGCATGGTGCACTTGGATTTGATTACTTGTTAAATAACTTAGTACAGTCAAAAGAAGATTGTTTTATGCGAGATTTTTACTTTGTGATTATTGATGAGGCGGATTCTGTTTTATTAGATAGTGCAAGTATGCCTCTAGTTATTTCGGGTTCTCCTCGTGTTCAATCCAATTTATATGGAATAACTGACTTTTTTGTGACGACACTAGTAGAAGATGTTCACTATGAAATTGAGGATAAAAAGGTATGGTTGACCAATAAAGGAATCGAATATGCGAAGCGTTATTTCCGTATTGAAAATTTATATAGTAAAGAAAATTTTGATATTTTAAGACATATTGTCTTAGCTTTACGTGCCCATTTCTTATTAGAAAAAGATATTGATTATGTCGCAACCGATGAGGGAGAAATTGTTCTATTAGATAAGAGTACGGGTCGTAAAATGAAGGGAATGAAACTTCGTGGCGGTTCTCATCAGGCTATTGAAGAAAAGGAACATATAAAATTGAGTCAGGAACAGCGTTCGGTTGCTTCTATTACATATCAAAACTTATTTAATTTATTTCCGAAGATGTCAGGTATGAGTGGTACAATCAAAGATGGCAAAGAAGAGCTTTTAGAAGTCTATAATAAAAGAGTTGTTGTGATTCCTCCGCGTAAGCCAATGATTCGTAAAGATATGCCGGACAAGTATTTTAAGACGAGTGAAGAACAATTTGATGCGGTTATTCAAGAAACTGTGAGAAGACATAAAACTGGGCAGCCAGTATTACTGATTGCTTCTTTGATTTCGGATACGGAAATGTTATCTAAATTATTGGTGCAAGAAAATATTGAGCATAGTGTATTGAATGCAAATAATGCGTTCTGGGAAGCGGAAATTATTAAAGAGGCTGGTCAAAAAAATGTCGTGACAGTGGCTACAAGTATGGCTGGTCGTGGTACAGATATTCATTTGGGTCCGGGTGTTAAAGAACTTGGGGGTTTATGTGTATTAGGAATTGGTCGTATGAATAATACGCGTGATGAAAGACAAGCTAGAGGTCGTGCTGGAAGACAAGGAGAGCCAGGCGTATCCATTTTCTATACTTCATTAGAGGATGATGTATGTACGGTTTTAGGTGAGGATTTCTTAGAGAAGTATATTGATAAAGGAAGATATATTTCTAAGCATCGTATTAAGAAATTAATCAATCGTTCACAGAAAATTAAAGATGAGTCGAGTGTTTTCCAAAGAAAAAGTTCAGTGGATTATGATAGTGTTATGCAGCGTCAAAGAACGATTATGTATAAGACAAGAAATGATTTGTTGGATGGAAAGAGCTTGGATGAGAATGTCTTGATTCAAATTTATAAGCAGAATATAGATGAATATGTAAAAGAACATAAAAAGATGGATGATCGTGTTTTGTATCGTTATATCTTAGATAATTTGTCGTATCGACTGAAAGAATTATCTATTTCTTCTGCCAATAAAAAAGAATATTTGAAACAGTATGCAGATATGGCATTTAAAGATAAGAAACAAGTGTTGGGAAATCGTTTTTCTGAATATTGTCGTCTTTGTACATTAAAAGCCTTGGATGATGGTTGGATTGAAGAAGTGGACTACTTGCAGCAGTTACAGGCAGCCATTTCTGGTCGTTCTACGGCTCAGCGTAATCTTTTATATGAATACCAAAGGGAGGCAAGACTTTCTTTTAGAGATATGGAAAAATCCATAAAAAAAGCGATGATTCGTAATATTTTACTAGGAGAAGTTTCATTTGGTAAAGACAACGAGATGATAATATTGTATCCTTAAGGAAAGGAGTTTTTAGGGTTATGATTTATAATTTTAACTTAGGCATTGGCTGGGCAAGTAGTGGTGTTGAATATGCTCAGATTTATCGTGCTCGAATGTTTCGTAATATAGGTGTTGATGCGAAATTCGTGTTTACAGATATGTTTCCACAAGAAAATATAGAGCATATGACGAAGAATATTGGTTTTGAAGATTCGGAAGTGATTTGGCTATATACGTTCTTTACGGATTTTAAAACAGCACCTGTTACATATACGTTGAGTGATTTAGAAAAGACATTTACAGATTTAAATTATACAAAAACAAGAGAAGGCAAGATTTGTCGTTATGTGTTTGGTGGAAGTAATAACTTTTATACAGCTTATATGGTCAATGATCATGATGATTTTGTGCATCGTGTTGAAATGGTTTCCAATGGATTTTTGATTCGAAAGGATTATTTTACATATGGACGTGTGTATTCAGAATATTATGCACCATTAGATAATAAGGCTCATTTATATCATCGTCGTTTCTTTAATAAAAATGGCAGTGTTGCCTATGAAGAAATCATTGATGATGATTGTGTGATGTATAAGTTTAAGGATAAGATTCTTTGTTCAAAAGAAGAATTTGTGGGATATATGGTATCTCAATTACATTTAACGAAAGATGATGTAGTATTAATTGATCGTTCTACAGATATTGGTCAATCAATTATTATGAATTGTAAGCCGGCAAGAGTGGGTACAGTCGTACATGCGGATCACTTTAGTGAAAAGGATACAAATGACGATTACATTTTATGGAATAATTTCTATGAATATGAATTTAATATGCATAAACATATTGATTTCTATATTTGTTCAACACAAGCACAGAGTGATTTGATGGTACAACAATTTGAAAAATATTATGGTGTAACACCTTGTATATATACCATTCCGGTTGGCTCATTACCAGAATTAAAATATCCTAGTTCTACTCGTAAACCTTATTCATTGATTACGGCAAGTCGTTTGGCAAGTGAAAAACATGTGGATTGGATTTGTAAGGCTGTCATTCAAGCGCGTAGTGAAGTACCGGAATTATCTTTGGATATTTATGGTGTTGGTGGCGAAAGAGAAAAGCTTGAAATGATTATTCGAGAAAATAATGCGCAAGACTATATTCACTTAATGGGTCAACATGATTTGAGTGAAGTGTATCAGAATTATGAGGCTTATATTGCTGGAAGTACAAGTGAAGGATTTGGACTTACTTTAATGGAAGCTGTTGGTGGAGGTTTGCCAATTATTGGTTTCGATGTTCGTTATGGAAATCCAACATTTATTCGTGATGGTGAAAATGGATATTTAATGCCTTTACCTGAAGAGGATAAGGATAAGATTGAGGCTTTAAGAAAAGGGATCGTGGATTTATTTAAACAAGACTTAGAGAAGTGCCATTCTGTATCTTATTTGGTGGCTAAGGATTTCTTAACTTCAAATGTACAGGAAAAATGGAGGGAAGCAGTATGTTAGAAACTCCAGTTTTATTATTAGAAAATTTTGATGAAGAGAGTCAAATGTTGTATCAAAGCTTTAGAACTTCTGGCTTTGATGGTCCGGTTTTAACTTTTAGTGATGAAGGCTTTTTACCAGATGATGTGACAAGTATTTATACGTATTATTGTGATAAAAAAGAGGGCGGTAAAGCACGCTATTTCAATCAAATTGATGTACCGGATTATTGGGAAATCAAGGCGAGTAATACGGGTGGTCAAGTCTTTGATTTGAATCATGAAAGAGGAAAGATATTCTTCGCATCTCCTTTACATAAAAGACTTGTCAAGATTGTAGATTGGTATGATGATACACATGTAGCTCGTGTGAGTGATCATTATAATAAATATGGTTTCTTGTATGCGAGAACGATTTTTAATAAAAAAGGTCAATTAGTTTCACGTAGTTATTATGATGTGTCAGGCAATGAAAAAGTGGTTGAAAACTTTGTCACACATGACATTATTTTAAATCAAAATGATAAAGTATATATCTTTAAGAATAAAGTGGAATTTGCGAAGCATTTATTTATCGAATTAGATATATATCCAACAAGACTATTCTATAATTCCTTATCAAATCCATTCTTTGTATCTGAAAACTTAGAAGACAAAGAACATAGTGATGTCTTATTCTGGCAAGAAGGCTATCGCGAAGATATTCCTGGAAATATGCAGGTTATTTTGGATGGTCATTCTAGAAGAACTTCTAAGATTTATGTTCAGAAAAAGGAAGCGTATGAAAAGCTTATTGAATTAGGGGCAAACAGGGATATTGTGAAACCACTTGGTTTTGTCTATAATTTTGAAAAAGAGAATCAACATACAAATAATATTTTAATTTGTACAAATTCAGATCACATCGAAAAATTAACCGAGTTAGTTAACGCATTACCTAATATGAAATTTCATGTTTGTGCATTAACAGAGATGTCACAAAAGTTGATGTCTTTTGAAAAATATGATAATGTACACTTGTATCCAGGATGCAAGGCGAGTGAAATACTGCATTTGTTTAACACTTGCGATTATTATTTAGATATTAATTATGAAAATGAAATCGTAGATGCCACTAAAGAAGCATTCTTACATAACCTGTTGATTCTTGGATTTAATCAAACGATTCATAGTCGTAAATATGTATTGCCAGATTTCGCCTTTGATGCGAATGATTATCAGAACATGATTAGTGTTATTCTTGATGCATCCCATCTAGATATAAATCTAGAAAGACAGCGTAATATGGCAATGACACAAAATGTGCAAGATTATAGAAATATTTAGAAGGGAAGAGATTTATGTTTAGTACATTTAACACATTGATGGTTATTATTGTTTTAGAAGTTATTTGTTGTTTATATAGCCTTGCGTTGGTTTATATGAGCGATAAAAAGTTCGGCAAAATTATAAATGGTTTAATGGCAGCTATTTGGGCTATTGCAGTCATCTTAAACGTAGTTGGTTTTTAAGGCTTAGAATAAAATCTAAGCCTTTTTCTTGGGGGAGAGTTATGTTAGAAAAAATAAAAGAGAATCCATTGGATTATAAAGGATATTTAGAATATGGCAAATATTTAGAAAATGTGAATTTAAAACAAGCCTATTTAACATATGAGAATGCACTATTTTATTGTCATGATGAACTCGTTAAAATAGAAATCCAAAATAAGCTAGATGAAATCACATATCGTCAAGGTAAAGTAGAACCAGCATCAATTGTCATATTAAGCTACAATAATCGTCAATTAACGCAACAATGTATTGAAAGTATTCGAGAAACAACACCTGAATCGGCAAGAGAAATTGTGATTGTAGATAATAATTCACAAGACGATAGTGTTGCATATCTTAGACAACAAGATGATATCGTATTGGTAGAAAATGATTTTAATGCAGGTTTTCCTGGTGGTTGTAATATTGGAATCAAAGCCTCAAAGAAAGAGAATGATATTTTCTTATTAAATAATGACACGATACTTTGTGCCAATAGTTTATATACATTGCGTATGGGATTGTATGAAAAAGACAATTATGGGTCTGCAGGTTCTGTGACCAACAATTGTGCTAATTTACAATCTGTATTTAAAAGTGATTCTATTGATGAATTAAAAGAATTTGGTTTAAAGAATAATATCGTAAATAAAAGAAATGAAATTAAACTGATGTTGGTGGCTTTTGCGGTATTAATTAAACGACATGTACTAGAAAAAGTTGGTTATTTAGATGAAAGATTTTTTCCAGGTAACTTTGAAGATGATGATATATCGTTACGTATCTTAAAAGAAAATTATCAAAATGTATTAGTCTACAATTCTTTCATAATTCATTTAGGAACTGTATCATTTAAAAAAGTGGATTATAGCGGGATATTAATGAAAAATTATAATAAATTAGTAGAAAAATATAATTTTCAGGAAGATAACGGTTTCTATTGTTTTACTCACTCTGAAACAAATGTAGCATTTTATTTAAATCAAATTAAAGAAATTAAGAAAGATAATGCTAAAATATTGGTGGTTAAAAGTGATCTAGGAGCTGCT
>ENA-ORTV01003958-ORTV01003958.1-human-gut-metagenome-genome-assembly--contig:-NODE-3958-length-11749-cov-2.624081_pt1 | contig 11749 bp, 6 predicted proteins | sample MGYA00241915_ERZ509194 | MGnify/ENA primary metagenome ERZ509194 (study PRJEB26280, sample SAMEA2338810) | human gut metagenome | biome: human gut; feature: human-associated habitat; material: faeces... | reverse complement strand
TACCAACCAAGCCATACAGGTGTATACATTCTTTGTCCACTTGAATCACTCAAATGAGAATTAACACGAATACACTCCACATGCACTTTGTCCGTATATCTTGTTTTTACAACATAATACTGATGGATTGGATATGACATCAAACTCAAACCTGTAATAAAAAATGTAATAGGAATCAAATATTGTATAATTGCCATCATAGTTGACTGAATGCCAGCATTATTTACTAAATTTGAAATACCACCAACCATAATATCTAATCCGATTAATACAAATACACTACTCATTCCAACCGCCATTTTCTGCCGTGCCTTGATACAGGATACCATAGCAACCAATCCCATCACAGCAAACACATGCCCAAAACAAATCAATAATTTTGGCATACCATTTTTATCACAACTTGATACATATAGCATATAACCAATCGAACCAAAAAACCAAAGTAACATACCTATGCTACATATTACATCTTTTTTAGACGTCTTATTTTCCTTGCTCATAATTTATTTGTCATCATCTTTCCTTTCTTAAAAATTATGGGTGCTGATATATCAGCACCCACATCTATGTTAAACATCAGACTCTTCAAGAGAATCTGCTGTAAACAACGGTTCCATATCCTGCAATGTGATAACATACTTCTTATCATCAGAATATGCTTTCTTAGAATAATTCATAATATGCTGTTTCTTTACCTTCTCAAAGAATGACCTTACGAATCGTCCATTGGCAAATCTAGGATTTGTTACCTGTGTTTTCATATACTGCTGGAATGGAACCCAGCAATCTTTTTCAACCGTAAACTTATGCTGTCTGGCAATACCCTTAAACATCTGAGCCAACTCATGTGGCGTATAAGATGTAAAATGGAATTGTAAACTGATACGACTACGCAAACCTGAGTTAATGTCCAAGAAATTATTCATTTCTTTTTCATAGCCTGCAAAGATAACAACAAAATTCTTACGATATTTTTCCATTGCATCAAGCAATACACCAACTGCTTCCTGACCAAAACTATCAGCCTGACCATCACTTGTTGCAAGCAGATATGCTTCATCAATGAAAAGTACCATACCCTGTGCATACTGAACAACAGCTTCTGTACGTTTACCTGTATGTCCCAAATACATACCACGTAAGAAATCACCATTGATATCCAGATAAGAATTCTCCTGAATCAAGCCCATCTTATACAGATAACCAGTCATAATAGATGCAACAGTCGTCTTTCCTGTACCCGGAGGTCCCAAGAACACCATATGATTACCTTCTGAATCAATTTTACCATCGTAAAATTCAAACTGAGCTTTCATTCGACTGATTTCATCTTTTACAACCTGCAGTCCAGTCAAACGTTCCAAATCCCTATCAGGATTCTTTGAACCAGCCTTTGTTTTACCTTTCAACTCCTGTAAAGATACAATCGTTGAATCAAGATTCTTACTTGCGATAAAGTTACGACCGTCTTCGACCATCTGTTTCTGTCTTACATCAACATAAGATTTTACATCCTGCAGCGTAATGACAAACTTCTTATCTTCCGCAATCTCATGATTCATATAATGGTCTGCATGATTATCCAAAATGCTGTCTAAAGAGTTACGAACAACACGTGCATTACCGAAGCCCGGAATATTACGCTCTTTATCAAAGTGTCTACGCAATAAATCCATTGCATCATCTTCGATAGTATACTCACCATTCTGAGTATATTGTCCAAGCATCATTTTGAATATCTGACACAATTCATCAACAGAAAAGTTATCAAAATATAACTTATGCTTAATACGTGATGCAAAACCTTCGTTGCTGGCAAGTAAACGGTTAACACTATCTTCATATCCAGCAAAGATAACAACAAAATCATTCTTGTTATCTTCCATTGCTTTCAATAAAACACCAGTCGCTTCTGAACCAGCAGAACCACTTGCTTTATCATCCATCATCATATATGCTTCATCAATAAACAATACACCGCCCATAGCATAACGCAAAATTGCAGATACACGTTCCGGTGTTTGACCAACGTATGGTGACTTCATATAACCACCGTCAACCTCAACACACTTGTTTTCTTTAATATAACCAAAATCATACAAGATTTTGGTAATAATACGTGCAATCGTCGTCTTTCCTGTACCCGGAGGTCCTAAGAATACCATATGATTTCCAGAAATCTTTTCCATAGATGCCTGACCATAGAAATTCATACGATTCTTCATCTGACGAACCTGATTTTTCACATTATCCAGACCAATCAATTCATTCAATTTTGCATCTGCATCTTCCGGTCCCTTATATGTCTTTGAAACAATATCATCAGGAAGATTCGGGTCATTTGGCTTTTCACCACTTGCATAAAGACCTCTATCAGTCGATGCACCATAATCCTGTGCAACACCTGCATTTTTATACGGAACATCAAACAGTTCAGCCATATATGCGCCAATCATATTGTTACCAAGTAAATAATCATCGCACGCAGCAACAGCCTGATTAAACGTTACAATACCGTATGTACTCCATAAATCATAAAAAATGTTTACAGCTTGTGAATTACGATATTTTGGCGGTATATAACTTACACGGTCACGAAGCTTTTCGTCTAACAAATCCATATCATTTGTCAAACGCTTTACCTGAAAACTATGGATAAAACACATAATGGCACTAATAGCAATACTAATAACAGCACCACCACATACTGATTTTATTACATCTATCTTATCCATTTTTAATCTAAACAGTAACAAAAACAGTAACAAAAATGCCAAAAAACCAATACCAAATGATATAACACCAACAAAAAGAATTTTCTTCTTTTTCCACATAGGGATAGTTACATTCTTCTCGTAAAACTTTGATACATGATTTGATTGAAAACTACGTGATGCCTGCATCCGTCCTGCTTCTGTTTTTGAATTCTGCAAATTATAATACTTTTGCATATCATCCTCATATGTCAGCAAGTCCTTATAAACATCGCCACAATTTCGAAACCAATCATCCCAATTTGAAATTTGAACAACGGAAGCAGTTTTCGTTTCTTCCAAATCTTCGTTCTTTTTCTTTCCCAAAATGAATAACCTCACTTTCTCTATAAATTCAATATCTATTATACACAAAATACAGTCATATATCAACGTATTTTTACAAACAAAAACGGGTGGGTAAAATTACCCACCCATTAAAGCATAGCAATTATACTGTAAAATATGGTTCCTCAAACTGACCATTCGGCAACTCAAAATCGTCGCTCTCGAACAGCATGTCCAAATCCTCAAAGTCTTCGTCTGTTAAGCCGTAATCCTCTACATTCAAATCTTCATCATTCTCATCAGCATTCTCAGCATCAGCATGACACTGACGTAATGCATCATCAATTGCATGAACTACTGCTCTTACATCAGCTGGAGCTTCTGATAACGGAATTGCATGAATCTCACATAAATGACCATCGCAGCCATCGCAGCCGTCAAAAGAATCCTCTTTTTTGTCTTCTTTTACATCTTCTGTTTCATCAGCTGCATCCATATCATCGTCATCCTCATGAGCAAAGAACACAGACATCTTTGGCATACATTTCTGAGCCAAATAAACACCAGCACCGACAGCAGCACCTACAATTGCGATTTTACCTAACTTAGTCATATTTCATATTTCCTTTCCTACGTAAATTTTATAATCGAAGTATAGCACAAATATACTGATATATCAAGAGATTTTTAAATATCTTTTCTCTAATATTTTCAAAGCTTTTTCAAAAACAGCACGCAGTCTCTTATTCTTTACGTTATCCATCTGATAAAGCAAAAAGTTATAATAACCACGACCAAACACTTGTAAACGCTGTTTCTCAAATTCAGTCATTTGATATGTTGCATTTTCAGGGTCATTACACAAAGCACGATATACTGAATCAGGAAATGCCATCAAATTATAAGAATCAATTTCTGCAAAATCAGCATACAATGCACAAACCATCTGCATACGTACATTTGCACATATATCCGGTGAGGAACCTGTAATCATATAAGTCTGATACTCAATATCATATCCGTCAATACGATACAAAATAGAATGACCTATCGTTCTCATTAACTCTTTACGTTCTACCTGTGTGAGATGCTGTTTATTTCTCTTAATCTTATCTAACTGATATTTCAAAGAACCACAATCCAAATTATTCGTTCTCTCTAAAGTCTCTGAAGATGCATATGGCAGACCTCGTTCTCCAATCGGAAGAACATCATAACAGCTGACTTCAAATCCACCAATCTGTTTTTCCAAATTATGAATCTTATTCATAAATGCAACATAACGCATACGATACAAATCATATGGAATGGTTGTCTGTGTGTGAACCATATCCTCAAAATCTTTAATACAACTTGCCGAAATATTATGTCGTGTTACAGGGTCAATATCAGCACCATACTGGTCACCAAGTAAATAACGTTCATCCATACGAATATACTCAGCTACACGTCCATCAGAAATTGCAAACAATTCACCAGTTTCCGGTGTATGCATATAAGAATAATCCACACCAGCACCAGCATAATTATCTGTGTCATTTACAGGTGATTTTACGTTCTTTAATTCCCAAATGTTTGGTAATACATCATTCTGCTTCTGCGCTTCACGCATATTCGCACCAGTATAAGAACCATTTTGCACCGCAAAATCTACATTTTTTACACCATTCTCCGATATTTGTGAAATATTCTCACATGAAAGCGGTTCATCAGGAAATACCTGCGTAATAAAAGATAACGCCCACATAATATCAGACTTTTCGCCCTCAATATGTAAATATCCTCTATCATTTCGATACCAGATGACATTCACCCATGACAACTTATACATCAAATCTCGATAAGAATCAATTAATGCGTCCTGTCGTTCAAAATCAGAAGGGTCTAATCGCCGCATCATAACATAAATCATATTGCCCGCATTAATAGGCATCTGTACACTATTTGCATTTATCAATTGACGCTCATAATCATACATGCGGTCTGTAAATACATTTTTCCCTCTAAACCATGACTTTTCTACACGCAACTGATAAAGTGTTTTCGAATCTACAGACACATCTTCATCATCGTCATAAAATCCCATTTCAAAACCTCACTTTCTATTATTGTTGTGTCATGTATTACAACATGACACAACACATTTATTACTTATATTCATTCTTATCTAAGTAATCATCAATCATATCAACATATGCATTACCATACATCACACGCATTGCTGTAAATTCATTTACAAAATTGGCTCTCAATGCTTTATTATTGTTCGTTTCACGCATCAGACGCTTATATTCACGTAAAATAACATTATCACCAACTTTACAACGACTGATATATTGCTCCAAATGAATTACATCCATAAATCCTGATTTTGTACCAATAATATATAATTCTTCTTTTGCACGTGTACAAATAGTATACTCACTATTCTTCGTATAAAATGCTCGCTTGAATATTTTATGTCTATCCATATTCACAACTTCTTCTGGAATTACATTAATCACAACAGGTGCTTCAGAACCCTGTGCCTTATGTGCTGTGATTGCATAACCCAATGACAAAACAGACAATTCATTTTTTGTAACACTTAAACGAACATATTTTCCATCATCTAACAAAATATGGATGAAAGTTTCTTTTGGTCCACGTTCAAACCGAACAATCGTACCAGATTCACCATTATAAAAACCATTGCCTACCTCTAAAACATCAGAACTTATATTATTGTTCTTATACACAACCCATTCTTTCTCAGCATCATTATCTCTAATACGAATGACCCTATCATTAATACGATACATAACAGGTACATTTTTATTGCCGTTCTTTTCATAATAAGCAATACAGCCCGGACATTCCACACCTTTATCTTCAAAATAATCATTACCTGATGCATTATCATGATGCCACACAACATTATCAATAGTTGTTGCACTTAATGGATTACAAAAATCTCTAACACGTCTATTTAATGTATTCACACCTGCAGCACCTTTTTTTCTAGGTGATACTAACATAATATCTTCACAACCATATTTGCCCAAACTTGATTTATATTTATCAACAGCAACATCCGCTGCTAATTCATCGATAACAGCTGGCAATAAATTTTCCTGAAGCAAATGAAATGTAACATGCTGTGAATATAAATCACGGATTGTTAATGAACCGTCTTGCAGCTTATCAGAAACGTCACTGATATCTGCATATAATGTTCTCATATTCTTAGTCAAAAATGAAATCGGAAATTCATTCTTAAAAATAGTACTAACTTTTAAAATCTCATGCAATACATTTCCAGCATCAATCGGTGGTAATTGATTAATATCACCCATCAATATGATATGACATTTACGCAATATTTGAAATAAACGACTACCGTCTGCAAGATTTAACATGGACACTTCATCAATGACAACATACGTATTATCTTTTAATTTTATCTCGTTATGATTTGTATCATATACAACATCAGGATGTGATGCCATATCTTGATTCATCAAAAGAAAACGTGCAATCGTTTCGACATCTTGAAAGCCAGTGTCGTTTTTTAATTTCTTTACCGCACGTCCGGTAGGTGCAAGCATAATCATATCTCCACAAGTTGCGCTCACAAACTCAAGCAAAGCAGATGCAGTATATGTCTTACCTCGCCCCGGACCGCCCGTAATGATACTATATTTTGACGAAACAGATGTTTCTACAGCTTTTAGCTGTTCATCCGTTAATGATTTTAACCCGTTCTTTACAGCATTTTTATACCAAGCCCGAAACACATTTACTTTATCCTGTTTTTGCTGTTTTGTATAACAGCCAGCTAACATAGAACTTAAAGAACTCTGTAAATCAGATACATAACGATACGTTTTTCTATCATAAATACGACGTTCCTGCGTAACATTATCCGTTACAATCTTAAATTGTAGGTCACTTCCCAAACGTGAATGTAAAGCTACAATTGTATCATACAAATAAGATGCCATAGTATCAATTTTTTGTTGAGCTGTTAATGCTCTATAATATCCATTTTCATACACACCAACAGGAACTGATGTAATAAATGGTACTTTACTTTTTAACCAAATACCTGCAATTCCTGACATATCCTCTGTTGTACAAGTAGATGCATATGTGTCTTTGGAATCACGACAATACTCCATTAGAAAATAAGCAAATAAATAATTCACACGTTTGTCATCATCTAAATCGCCATGCATATCTTCCAAATATATCTCATCACGTACCTTAATCGGTATATTCACATCACAATAAGAATCTATAGCATATGGATTTCGTTTAATTCGTAAAATAATACCATGAGGACTCATACCATTGCTATGAACAACAATATCTTGTATACGTGATAAACCTAAACGTGGAAATTCTTTTTGTATGATATTAACTGCCTGATTATCTGAAATAGATGATAAAGACTCTATTTGTTTTGGTGTTAAATGAATATCCTGCTGTACCACATCAAAATGATTACATAACATATCATAGGTATCATCACCATACAAATCATATAAAGATTCTGCTGTCTTTTTACCAACACCAACAAAGATAGATGACGATAGAAACTTAACAATATCAGCACGACCAATAACATTACACAATTCATAAGAATTAACACCAAAATAACAATTAGTAAATCGACCATTTTGTTTTATATTAGTACACACCAATTCACATTTTATATGAAAACCAACACTGATTTTTGTTCTGAAATTTTTCACACAGCAACAAAATGTCTCACCGATATTGTTCTCAACAACGAACCAAAAATCAAAAACACCAGCGTCATACTTTTTATCTATCTTCGTAATTACACCATCAACATTGACCGTATCACCAATCAAATATGAGCCATAATTCATATTATTTTACTCCTTTTCGTACTTTATTATTCACTATTATTATACCAAAAATACGTTGATTTATCAACAGAAAACGCATGTTTTCATGTACAAAAAAGAGACCTTTTTGTGTCACAAAAAAGTCCCTTTTTATAACTTTTAGCAATTCAGATTATGCATCAATACGACGAGCCATTTCTGAATCAAAACGACCCTTTACAAAATCCCAGCGGTCTAATGATACCAAGAACTTGTAAAATGCATCCTCTACAATAAATCCAGCAAAAGCTTCTTTCTCATCAGCAAACTGACGTTTCTGTTCAGCGGTCATTGTGGCTTCATCCACACCTTTGAACACCCTCTTATTCGGGTCTTTTGCATCTTCATTGTAAAGTTTATCCAAATCAGAATCGCCTGCTTCTCTGATATAGCACGTACCATCAATGCCATACAGACCTTTATCCTGTGGCTTCACCACAAAATATTCCGTATCACGACCAAAGTCGCCACGTAAATCCGCATAAACACGAATGATATCCTCATCCCACTGATGATTATAACCACCAATTTTGGCAATCAAATCTTCTCTGGAAATACGACCACCAGCATAACGTTTCCGACATCTGTCTTCCATTTCCTGCTGTGCTTTTGCAGCTTCTTCCAATACTTCCGTATTGTCTTCAATATCAGATGCTACAAACTGGTCATCGGTCATATCAGGCATGTAATCTTCGAAATCAGACTCAGCTACATTGTCCTCTTCGGCTTTACGACGACGAATTTTCTCTTCAATCACCTGCATAATCTCATCTGAGTAAACATCAGGGTCAAGTCTTGATAATTCATAATCAGTATAGCCATAGACTTCTTTATACTTTGTCTGTGCTTCTTCTGACACATTTGCCTGTGCCATTCTCTTCGAAAGCATTTCATTGAAATCAGGCTGATTTTTACGTAAATCGAAATCCAATGCTGAAGACAATGTTGGTATTGTCTGCAGTGTATAATCGTGTCCGGCATGAACGATTGTATCTTTAAACAAACGCCATGACATTGGTAATATCGTTTCATTACGATTCCAAATCGGACTATCACCAGCACGGAATACAATACTGTTACGTTCTGAAATAAATGCCATATCGTTATACGAAATAACAGGCACTTCTTTCGTAGATACTGTATATGTAACTTCCGGCTTTACACGCATGAATAACTGACTCTTATCCATCGTTACATTCTTAGACTCAATAAACGTTTTATGAGTAGTTCCAGACATTTTCTGCAATGTATCAAGCATCGAATCGTCTGTAGATTTAAGGAAAACGATGTTACTTGTGTTTCCCTGTACACGAATTGTTATCGTAAAGCTTTTTATCTTTACTTCTACATCATTACAATGTATGTCCAGCATAACTTCTTATCACTTGCTCTGCACAAGTATCATCCGATAATGGAGACTCTTGGAAGTATTATATTCTACAACATCTCAGTCATAGGTTCAACTTCTATGCGTTGCCGTTGACTATGCTTTTAAACATAGCCTTCACTGTCTGATTTCCGTTACAAACGGAGTCCCAGCTTATTTTCCCACCTATAATCTATGATATACTTGATGATTTCATCATAGACGACCGACTTATCACTACGTATTTATCACGTAATAAGCCATGTTAATCTTATCTACAGAATCTCCGTACACGTCTCGCAACTGCTGCAGTGTCTGAAGTATTAACGTAAACTGCTGTTCTTGCACGCAATTTACCAAAAACTTATAATAAAATTATTTTAAGAAAAAATTATCTAATGCACCATAAATATCTTCTTTAGTCGTTTTATCATACAAAATTTCATATAACGGAATATGTAACACATCAGATGCATAATTCTTTTTTATTTCATCATTTTTCATTTGCTTCAATAACTTTTTTGCACCACCAAACTTTTTTACCGGTCTATAATGTTGCTCTCCTTGACATTCTATTAAACAAAATGGAATACCATTTTTTAAAACAAGAAAATCATAATATAATAAAGAACCACAAATACCACGTAAATCATCATAACTTTTTTGAGATTCAAACTCATAATTATTATCAATCAAATATTGTTTTGTATAAAATTCTAACCACGATGTTGACGACAAACAACCACATGATTGACTCGCACCAGATTTCAAATCTCTACCCGGAACAGTTTTAATCGTTCCACATTCACATTTACAAACCCAACACACAGCTTGACCACCATTTTTATAATGACGAGTTTCCCCTCGTTCTAAAACGGTCCACAAACCAAAATGTTGACCTTTTAAATCCTGCAGAACACCTGTTGGTTTATGCTTGATTTTTCTATTAACATATGCTGAACCAGATTTGCAACCCTTCAAAATTTCTGTAGCATCTTTTTCCGATAGTTTGGCAAATTCATCTCTCATTTTTTGTGTTTCATTATCACCAGTTAGTAAACATCCACACGACTTTTTGTATCCTGCTCTAAGACTATTATCCATAGCTAAAACAACATTACCACAGTCACATTTACACAACCATTGACCACGTCTCATCCCACGTGGAGAAATATTATCTTCACCTCGTCCAAGAACAGTCAACCTTCCAAATCTCTGGTCTTTCAAATCAGAAGGTAATGACTTTCGCATATTTGACTTATCAGCCAAATATTTTGCACGTGCTTGATTGAATAATTTTATATGTTCATCAGTATATCGATATTGATTATTTAACACCCTATCAGCAACCAAATTACCACTTTTATCCAATCTACGCAATGTTTTAACTGAAACACCCATTAAATCAGCAAACTCTGAAATATTATAAGTTTTATTCATAACAAACCATCATCCTCTTTTCTATTTATGTTATTTATATTATAACATAAATGTCCAAATTGGACAACAGTTTACTCAATTGTTTCATGATATTCGCCTACATATCACTCTGTGTTAATTCACAGCACCAGTTTTTACACTCGTGGTCTGACTATACGATAAAGTCTACTTGATAGATTACATATATCAAGCGATTCCCCCAAGCTTTTTTCGAACGGTCATTATAGACTTACCGCCCTACGGAGACGCAATCTCCCAGTCGATGAACATATTCCATTGTGCAAAACACAATAGAACCTGTAACTGAACAGTCTCTTAAAAATTGACTTAGCACTAAATATAAATATTCAGCTTGTATTGCAGCATATCAATATCCTATAACTTCTTTCTGCTTTCGCTCCTTCACGCTTGCCATTTCCGGCTACGTTGTGGCTTATAGACTCTTAAAGACCTTCCCAGTTTAAACACTTGTTTAGCAATCACACATTACATGTGAAAGGGGCAAGCACCCCAAACCGATTGACAACATTGTTTCGAATCCTGAAATTCCATGCCCTTCCGACTGAAGATTTCCAAGTTCGTCGAGCATAAATCTGGTCTTATATAACGGCTTCTGATTCAATCTTGTTATCGACAGGCTCTTTATCCTGTCTTCTACACCATTACGATGTATGTTCAGAGTAACTTTTTGCCATGAATTCTGCATTCATGCTATCCGACAGTGGAGACTCGTGGATAGATTATATTCTATAACATCTCAGTTACAGTTTCACCATCTACTCGTTGCGGTTGACTATGCTTTTACACATAGCCTTCACTCTCTGATTACGGTTGCAAACCGCTTTCCAGCTTATTTCCCCACTAATTATCTACGACCTACACGATAGCTTCGTCATAGACAGCAAAATTTACAACTTCGCATTGAATACATTGTAAATCATCTTCACTTTTCGTCATATAAGATTTATCGAAATTCAGGTCAACTAACTGCTGTAACAAAATCA
>ENA-ORTV01003952-ORTV01003952.1-human-gut-metagenome-genome-assembly--contig:-NODE-3952-length-11759-cov-54.774949_pt1 | contig 11759 bp, 8 predicted proteins | sample MGYA00241915_ERZ509194 | MGnify/ENA primary metagenome ERZ509194 (study PRJEB26280, sample SAMEA2338810) | human gut metagenome | biome: human gut; feature: human-associated habitat; material: faeces... | reverse complement strand
ATACAAAAAATTTATGAAATATGCAAGTAATATAAAAAGGACAAACTTGGGCAGAGGGTCTATATATTAACCCTTTTGCACAAGTCTGTCCTAAAAATACCAATCAATGGTTTTGAACTATATTGTCAAGAATTGCAATTATCTTTTGCTCTAAAACTTTATCATCATTGTCATACGAAACCATACCTGTTTTAGAATCATATACTCCCAATTCTGTTAATTCTTCAATGATTTCTCTAATTTTTTGAGTTGAAATACGGTTGGCATCAAAGACCATCTTAAATGACTGAATCATATCAAATTGAATAATACACCTTTGCAATACCGAAGTATCGCAGACTAATGTTTAACATTTATTCATCTAATCCTGTAGTGCTTGCAAACCGCTTCCATTCTGTTGCGGCTTTATAGGCATCGGCACAACCCGAAGGCACTTTCAGTACCGAATAAGGATTTATGCCGCTAAAAGCATAGTTTTCACAAGTCGGTGGTATTTCTGTGCCGATCTTGAATAATCGCAGTTCGAAATCCCCATAAAAGGCGCATTCACCGATCGTCTCAATCTGCGTGCAGGCAGACATATCGACGGTCATTAGATTCTTTAATTGGCAGAAAGCGCCATAATAATAAGAAGAAGAATAAGAATAATAACCACCACCGATAGTTTTCAGTTGAGAGCCTTTCTCAAAAGTTACTGTTGCCAATGAAGAACAGCCTTTGAATGCTGTCGCTTCGATCGTCTCTACACTTGCAGGGATTTCAATAGATTTCAATGCAGTACAATCCGAGAAAACACCATAATAATAAGAAGAATAATCTCCACCGATAGTTTTCAGTTGAGAACCTTTCTCAAAAGTTACTGTTGCCAATTTAGAACAACGCATGAATGCCGCTGCTTCGATCGTCTCTACACTTGCAGGGATTTCAATCGAGGTTAATGCCGTGCAGTCCAAGAAAGCACCATAATAATTAGGATAATAAGAAGAATAACCGCCACCGATAGTTTTCAGCTGCGAACCTTTCTCAAAAGTTACGGTTGCCAATGAAGAGCAACCCATGAATGCGGCGGCCTCGATCGTCTCTACACTTGCAGGGATTTCAATAGATTTCAATGCAGTACAATCCGAGAAAACACCATAATAATAAGAAGAATAATCTCCACCGATAGTTTTCAGTTGAGAACCTTTCTCAAAAGTTACTGTTGCCAATTTAGAACAACGCATGAATGCCGCTGCTTCGATCGTCTCTACACTTGCAGGGATTTCAATCGAGGTTAATGCCGTGCAGTCCAAGAAAGCACCATAATAATTAGGATAATAAGAAGAATAACCGCCACCGATAGTTTTCAGCTGCGAACCTTTCTCAAAAGTTACGGTTGCCAATGAAGAGCAACCCATGAATGCGGCGGCCTCGATCGTCTCTACACTTGCAGGAATTACAACCGACTTTAGCTTGCTTCGATAAAACATCTCCTTTCCAATCGTTGTCAGGGTCTTGGGGAGAATCAGATGCTCGACATTTGTAGATTTATAAAATGCCTGTGTCGGCAATGCCGTAATATTCACCTCTGCAATATCGAGGTTCTTCAACTTGGGCATCATGCGATAGATAAACAGAAAATCGACATCGTTCAGCACACCTGTAATCTTCAACGATTCGATATTGGCATAATCATAACCCGCCAACACATTTTCCAGTTCGCCTTTCGTTTCGACATGAATCTCGGTACACGTTCCCAGTTGGCGAAAAATAATCGTTTGTAAAATATTGTCTTGTTCGCCCTTCAAAGTAACCGTCGCATGGCGTTGAATCCCCTCGTTGGCAGCTACTTCAAAGACAATCGTATCTTCCCGCAAAGCTCGTGTTTCAGGAGCCAGCGACAACCACGATCGGGCATTGTCAGGAATCTCAACGGTATAATCCAAATTCGTTGTCAATTTAATTTCTTGCGTTCCTCCTGCTGGTAATACATTGATAGAATTATCGGCAATGTTTATATCCAAGACCTGTTTTTCGTGGCAATAAAATGATGCCATAACAGTACGATAGGAACCGTCGTTGGCAAAGACAAGGATTTCGCTTTCTACAATCGGATCGGGGGCTGTAATCGTAATCGTTCCCTTATCCGTGGAGGTAGCATTTACTTTGACTTTCCATCCATCCTGTGCAATGGCTTTGACAACCGTATTCTCGGTTGCATCCGTAATCGTGTAGGAGATTGTTTTGCTCTCTCCACCGTTGAGAATGGCTATATCCGTTGTATCGAATGCAATTGCGAACTGTGAATTATCTCCTTTGGGAATAGTGATAACAGTACCATCTATAAGGGTAAAATAGACATTGTTATCGTCCTCGGTAACACTCTGAAAGAAGCTGTCGCCGTCTTTGCCATTCGTGCCATCGGCACCGTCCTGACCGTCTGCACCCGTTGCTTGTCCTATGTCTGTCCAAGTTTTACCATTATCCATTGAAAGCATCCATCGGCCATTCTCTATTTTCAGTTGCGGTGTAATGCCGTCTTGGCCATTCTCGCCATCCGTGCCATCGTTGCCGTTTTCGCCGTCCATGCCTTCTGCTTTTATCTTATCGCCTGCATCGTCGGTCAGCCACTCGCCGTTAAGCGTCCAGTAATAGATTCCGTCCGTGTCTTTCTTTACACCGATAATAGGAGCATCTCCGCTATTTTTGCCATTTTTAATTGTGGCGGTAGAACCATCTGAAAAGTGGATAATGTAACCATCCGATATTTGTTCAACTTTGGAAATAGACAGATTATCCTGTAATGCGTCTACAATCTTCTGCAACGATGAAATATTGGTGTTCATCTGCGTGCAGAGTTCCTCTAATTTTGTTACGCGATTTTCGAGGTCGTTCAGATCATTGCGCAATGCGCTGTCGTCGTACTTATCGCTACAACCGAATAGCAATAAGCCGCAAAACACAAGAGATAGTAGTTTTTTCATAAGGTTAATCTTTTATTAGTTATTTTGACTGTGAATTTTTCTTCTTTATAGCTTATAACCTCAAAATCAACATTTTCACATCTGAAATTATCACTTATCTTAAGGCCGTTTTGTAAAGGGGAATTATAAGCGATTCTAAATGACACATTGCACCGCCCTCCTGTGCATTTTTCCAAATTACTGCCATCCATACCGTCAGACGGATATAATTTGCAATCGAATAGCTGAATGTTGGAAATAGATAGAACATCTAATTTCCCTCCGCCATGTTCATAAAAGCAGTCATAGTGAGATACAGCGATTTCTATCGCTTGTTGTAAAGCTTGTTCTTTTACGGTCATAGTTAGCCTGCAATGTACCGTATCAACTCCGCTGCGGTGGGATATATGCAAAAAGAAAGTGTGGAACTGCAATATCTGATATTCGAGAAGTCGAATAAAGACGAAAATGAAAAAAAGAGCTAAATAAGTGCAAATATAACATCTAATATTCAATACTTTATGTGGTATCATATTCGGGAATGACTTTTTAATTTGTCTTAATTCGTTGCAAGTTTCCTCGGGATATATGGGAACATATTCGGGAATTTATTTACCTTTGCCATGTAATCAAAAAGGTATAGCAAATGAAAATTTCCGTCTATCTGAAAAAATGTTCCGCGACCACTTCAAACATCTGCTTCCGGGTACGGGAGAAGAACGTGGATATCAAAGTGGTTTCACCCATCGTGGTCCATGACAAGTATTGGGATGCCGATACCTTATGTTACAGGCGAACGACTGCCGTGACGGCCATTGAACAGAAGCGGGTGCCCGAACAGATCGCCGCCATCATCGAGAGAGCGGAAAAGACCTTCTCGGAGAAGGCTGACGGCAAATGGATGAAACAGGTCATCGAGGATGTCCTGCATCCCACGCGGGCTTTTGAGCGTGATCACCCGAACCTGCTCCACCGCATCCACGAGTACCTGGAAAAATATGACGGTGCGGAAAGAACCAAGGAGCACATCGTCCGCTTCGAGCGAACGATGACCAGGTATCACGAGTACCGGCGTGAATTATTGAGCGATACAGACTTCACTCTTTTCGTTGAAACTGTCACCCTGGGGCAGATGAACGACTTCAGGGAGTACGTCGCCAACGAGTACTTGCTCCGCCAGGAGTATCCTGACTTTTATATTCCCCGTATGCTCATCAACCACAAGCCCAAGCCTCTCTCCAACACGACCGTCATCAATATCATGAACCTTTTCTGCACGTTCCTGCACTGGTGCAAGAGAATGAAGTATTCCGACAACGAAGTCTATGCTGTCTATGGATGCAAGGAGCCGACCTACGGCGACCCGTTCTACCTCACATCGGAAGAGAGGAATGTCCTGTACGACGCGGACCTGAGCGACTGCCCGAAACTGGCTGTCATCCGGGACATTTTCGTGTTCCACTGCTATGTCGGTTGCCGTGTCGGTGATCTCTACAGGATGACCAAGGAGAACATCAAGGACGGTTTTCTGGAGTATATGCCTCAAAAGACCAAGAAGTGTCAGGCGAAAACCATCAGGGTCCCATTGCATGAAAAGGCAGTCAGAATACTGGAACGCTATAGCGGGAATACCGGCAAGCTGCTTCCCTTCAAGCCCATCAACACTTACAATCTGGGTATACGGGAACTGCTGAAACATTGTGGCATTGACCGCATGGTCACTATTCTTGACACGCACGGCTACAACACCGTACAGAAGCCCTTGTACGAGGTGGCCAGCAGCCACACGGCACGCAAGACCTTTGTAGGTAACCTGTACCGGCAGGTTCCGGACCCCAACCTGATAGCCTCCATGTCAGGCCACGTGGAAGGCAGCAGGGCCTTCCGGCGTTACCGGACGATAGATGATGACATGAAACGAAAACTTGTTGAAATGATAAACTAAGGAGGATATATACATGAAAGTAACAGCATTTATCAGAAAGACATCGGCGAAAAACAACGTGACAGATCTTGCCCGGGTCTATTTCCGTGTCCGGGATATCGGTGGTGTGGACATAAAGGCCGCGAGCGAGCTGTCCATCAACCCGAACCATTGGAGTCCGGAGAGGCAAGGCTACAAACCACGTGTGGCTCTTGTCTCGGAAGAGAAGAAGAACGCTTTCGACAGGGATATCCAGCAAATCACCCACCTGATCACCAGGGAATACAGCCGTGGAGTTGACGGGAACTGGCTCAAGGGGCTGATAGAAGAATACCATCACCCCAACATCAATGCAAGGGGCGGCAACAAGGTAGAGGAATACCTGTTGTCATACCAGATACAAAAATATGTTGACGAGACCCCGCTCGCGTTCGAGAGCCGGAAACATCATCTTGACAATCTCAACAAGGTACTCCGTTACGAGCGTTTCCGCCATGAGGTCATGCACCAGAGGGGCTTCCATCTTTGCATTGACTCCATCACGGCAGATGACATAAGAGATTTCAAATTCTGGTTGCAGGAGGAGCACAAGTATGTTGACATGTATCCCGTGTTTTACCAGAACGAGGTCCGCCGCAATGTCGAGCAGGTACGTTCCGAGAACAGCATGTCAGGAAGCCTGTACCGCATTCGCACCGTCATCAAATGGTGCATCAAACGTGGCCTTACACGAAATAATCCTTTCGACCAGTACCAGATCGCGCAGCCCATGTACGGTGACCCGTTCTACCTGACGCTTGAAGAACGGGACAAGGTGTACTATGCCGACTTAAACGGCATGGGTGCCAACTATCCGGTCTATCGTGACATCTTCATGTTCCAGTGCCTGATCGGTTGCCGTGTCAGTGACTTGAACCGGCTGACCAAGGCGAATATCGTGGACGGTTGCGTGGAGTACATTCCCCAAAAGACCAAGCTGGAACATGCGGGCACGGTACGGGTCCCGCTTAACCAAAAGGCCTTGGATATACTGGAAAGGTACAAAGACCTGGAAGAAGCGCTGCTTCCGAGATTCTCGCATTTCGGCTACAACAAGAAAATAAAGGAGATTCTCAAATACGTGGGAATCGACCGTATGGTCAGGGTGCTCGACCCGAAGACGCGCGAGGATGTGGCAAGACCATTGTACGAGGTGGCCACCACCCACACGGCGAGGAAGACTTTCATCGGGAACCTGTACAAGCAGGTCAAGGACCCGAACCTGATTGCCTCCATGTCCGGGCACTCTGAGGGTAGCCGTGCCTTTGCCCGGTACCGTAAGATAGACGATGAAATGAAGAAGGAGCTGGTAAACCTTCTGGATTGACCGTTTCTATTTTCCATCTATCCTTTTATCCTTTTATATCCACCGATAATGCAATATGAATATGGACGAGCAGAAGTTGACATACGAACAATTCAAGGAGGATATTCTCCAGTGGAAGAACACGCACCGTGAAGAATACAACCGCTTCTCGCGCCTGATGACAAACGGTGACGAGAGGCAGTATCTTGCCATCTGCAAAGCCATATTCAGGCAACTTCCCAGTATCAGGCGGGAATGGGAATTGTCCTGGAACGATGACAGCACGGATGGCCTTGCAAATATAAACATGCAGTTCGCGGAGAACGCGGTACCCGGGCAGATCGTGGAGCTGTACACGAAACAGAGGGAGGAAAACAATCCTCTGCCCGACAACATTCCACCGGTCACATTATGGGGCAGGATAAAGTCCTTTTTTAGCGGCAAATCTTCCAAGCCGGGTGTCACCCTTTCGGCACCGCTCGTGTTGAGCTGGCTGTATTATGGAAAGAGCTTCGAAGCGATGGTTTCCATGATAGAGAAACAGATGAAGAATCCGAAAGCTGACAATGCTGACAGGCTGGGCTGTTCCCTTGTAGTCAAGCAGATAATAAACGTATCCATCAAGAACGGTTTCCGAACCCGGGCAGACTGGGACAGGTATTTTGCCATGAACAACGCCATTGAAAAAGGCCATGTCGGCGAATGGGCCTTGCAGGCCATCACGGCTGACATGGAAACCGATGAAGAAAGCAGGGATACGATTACAACCCGGACCGAAGACAGCGTCAGGGGGCCTGTTGTACAACGCGTGGCCGGAAAGAAAAAAATCCAGGAACGGCCACTCGCCGATTATCTTGATCACGAGAACAAGAAAGTTGTATTACATCATATCCGCGACTTTATTTCCGTCAATACAAGTGCCATTCATCAGGCATTACCGTTCTATGTATTGAAGGAGCTCGGTCTGGTTGCCGGTATGCATACAGCCAAGGAGTACAGCATGGGGCTGACATTGCAGTTCACGGATTTGCCGTCATTGAAAAGCGAGAGCGCCATACGGCAGTCGGTCGGGTTCCTGAGAACGGCAAAACATGTGATCAAGGACGGCAAAGACCAGATGGCACCCCTGATAGAGAGTGACGAGAACCGGGAACTGTTCCAGAAATTGGCACAGGCTATCAGTAATATCCCAGGTACAGGCACGATGGCCATTGCAGAGAAATAAGGCTAATTATAACCTTTTCACGTTGTCACACGGACTTATATTGTCATGACAATTTAAGACAAATCATTATATATCAACCACTTTTAATTTACACATACATTTGCACCGTCAATCCTTTCCCGAGGGCTGGCGGTGCTTCTCTTTTATAAGCCATCGGAAGCGGGGCACCAGGGAACTTTTGAAGATGGTCATCACAAACTTCAAAACTGATATTTATGATTACCATAGAGAGTCTGGTCGAGCAAGGAGCGAACGTGAAACTGGAAGTTACTCCCGCTGACCTTAAAATGTTCGCTGAATCCATCGTGCAGCGTACCATCATGGCGCAACAGGAAGAACAGAGAGCCGCGATACTGCGTGAAGCGGAGGAGACTTATCTCAATACAAAACAGGTCCGTGAGTTGCTGAACGTGTGCGAGGGCACGCTCAACCTGTGGGCGAAACGAGGCTATCTCGTACCGGTCAAGGTCGGTAACAAGAACATGTATGCCAAATCTGATGTACGCCGGGTACAGACAGGCAACAAGTCCGAGAGTGTAACATCCTATTGCAAGAGAAAAAATGTGTGATATGGCAACCGGCAGGCTAGAACTGTGTAACAGAATCCGCATGGAGGCGGAGGATATTGAAAGAACGGGATTCCCGCTGGAGGTCCTGCCCCAGGCCGTGCAGTCTGTCATACTCGATATGGCCACATACGAGAACTACAAGATCGAGTTTATCGCTACGGCCATGTTGTCGGCTGTATCCGCGGCCCTGGGAGGCGCATACCGTATCCGCATCAAAGGAGACTGGCAGAGCAGCGGAGCGTTGTACGTCATTCTGGTAGGCAGACCCGGACTGGGCAAGACCCCACCGCTGGAGGCCGCATATCGCCCGATCCGAAAACGTGACTATGCCCTTTTCAAGGTGTACGAGACAGAAATGGAGGCATGGAAAGCCGCGGGAGAAAACGGGAAGAAACCTGTCCTGAAACGCACTGTAGTCTCGGATTTCACTCCCGAGTCGCTTTTACTGACCCACCACAATAACCCGAGAAGCGTGGTCATTCTGGTGGACGAGATCATGGGCATGTTCAATTCCGCCAACCGTTACACGAACGGGCAGCTCATAGAACAGCTTCTGACTGCATGGAGTGGCGGGGCTTTGGATGTTACCAGGGTAAACTCCCCTGTTCCTGTACACATCGAGCATCCATGCATAAACATCATCGGAACCACGCAAACTAAGCGTGTACACGAGCTTCTGAAAAAAGGTTTCGAGGAAAACGGGCTGCTTGACCGTATCCTGTTCGTGATGCCCAAATCCCCCAAGCTTTCATCCTGGAAAAACCGGGACGACGATGGGGAAAGGACATCCCTCGCTGCAGTCCGTTGGGAGAATATATTGAACAAGGTCCTTGCGTTGGACTATGACACCGAAGCGGAAGAAAAAATACCCCACGTGCTGTCCATGGACAGGGAGGCCAGGGAATACTTCTTCTCCTGGTGGAACAGGAAGGTGGAGCGTATCAACCGGATAGAGGATGATGCCGAGGTGGACAGCCGGGAAATGAAACATCCGGCCCATGTAGCCCGTCTGGCATTGATAATTCAGGTTTTGCGCCACGCGTCCGGTGAAAGTCACCTGCAGTTTATAGATGTATCATCGGTGAAAGCCGCCATACGGCTGAACGACTATTTTGAGGAATCATACATGCGTATCCGTTCTTTCGTGGCGAATGACACCTGTGAAGATCCTCCAAAGATGTTACTGTCGATGTTACCTGATACCTTTGATACAAAAACAGCAATAACCGTTGGAAAGGAACGGCAGTGCGTCAGTGAGCGAACTGTCATGAATTACCTGAAGGAGTTATGCCGCAGCAGGCTTCTCCGGAAATCAAAAGCCGGGCATTACGAGAAAATCATGTATGATAAATCTGACAAATCCAATGAAAGCAATAATGAATCATCCCCACGAAACTGCAACGGATGATCTCTTGTTGCAGCCTGCAGTCTTTGCAGTTTTGCAGTTTCGAGGACTGAAAAGGGGAAATTCCTGCAGGACTGCAAGAACTGCAAACTGCAAATGGTGGTATTCATTTGCAGAAACACATAACCGACAACATTATGAACGAATATAGATTCCATCTACAGAAATACAAACCGGGCAGCAAGACCGTCTGTCCGGGGTGCGGAAGGAAGTCCTGCTTTACCCGTTATATCGACGAGGTGGGAGAGATTTCTTTCCCAGGGTACGTGGGTAAATGTGACCACATCAACAGTTGTGGCTATCACTATTCCCCGAAAGAATACTTCCGGGACAATCCGTCAGCAAGGGAAACATCGGCTGGCCATAAAATGAACAGCAGAGCATTTACGGCAGTAAGGTATGCTACCAAACAACCGCCAACAGAACAAGAACCGGAGATTTCTTATCTTCCCTATGATTGGGTGGAGCAATCCATGCGCGGGTACGGCATCAACCCTTTGTACCGTTACTTCACCAAAGTGGCGGGAAAGGAGGAAGCCGGCAGGTTGTTCCATGTTTACAAAGTCGGCACGTCAAGGATGTGGAACGGTTCGACCGTGTTTTGGCAGATAGATGTCAGGGGTAACGTGCGTGCAGGCAAGATTATGGGCTACGATGCCGTAACCGGGCACCGGATTAAAGAACCTTTCAATCAAGTCAACTGGGTCCATTCTGTAAGAAAAGTGCCGGACTTCCACATGAAGCAGTGCCTGTTCGGTGAGCATCTGCTTTCGGACACTTCCGCTGCCATGTCAGCCAAGCCTGTAGCCATTGTCGAAAGCGAGAAGACGGCACTGGTTGCCGCCATGTTCATCCCTGATTTTGTATGGCTTGCCACCGGGGGAATGCACGGCTGTTTCAACAGTGAGGCCATGCAGGTGTTGAAAGAACGCGAAGTGATTCTTTTCCCAGATCTCAAGGCAACCGAAGAATGGCGGCAACGGCTGCCGATGCTGGAGACTATCTGCAGGCGTGTCACCTGTTCCGACCTGCTGGAAAAGATGGCGACCGATGAACAGCGTAGTCGGGGACTAGACATCGCCGACTTTCTGCTGATGGAGGATACGCCACAGATGATTCTCGCGAGGATGATACAACGCAATCCAGCGTTGCAGACCTTCATCGACACCTTCGGACTCGAACTGGTGGATGCAGAAAAAACGGAATGAAAGAGGAGCAATGGACAGCTTGCTGTCCCGTGAAAATGGGGTTGTAAAATCCCGTAGCTTATTAGGGCATTTTCACCGTCTCCGCTTCGCGTCCGGCAGTCAAAAAGCCCATAAGCCGGGGCACTCCTCAGGCTCGCGGGTATGCCTCCGGCAGTCTGACGGGATTTTACAACAAGAATAACAATAAAATAACGAACAGATATGAGTAATACACAATACGCTGTCTGCCACCTGCAGCGTGGCAGCGGCAATGACAGTGGAATGTCATGCCATATAGAAAGAAAGGATGCCAAGGGAAAGATTTATGTGCCGGTTAATGCCGATGCGGACCGGACACATCTCAACCGTGAGTTGGTCAGATTTCCCGATGGCGTGTCCAATCGCACCGAGGCGATACAGCACCGTATCGAGACTGCCGGGCTGCGCCGCAAAGTCAGCAAGAACCAGACAAAGGCAATACGTGTAATGCTGACCGGAACGCATGAGCAGATGATGGAAATTACCAATGGCGGCAAACTGGACAGTTGGATCGATGCCAATCTCAAATGGCTAAAGGAAACCTTTGGTGATGACAACCTTGTGTCCTGCGTGCTGCATATGGACGAGAAGACCCCACACCTGCACGCCACAGTCGTACCCATTGTAACCGGTGAGCGTATCCGCAGGAAGCGGGAAGGCGAAAAGAAATATGAAACGAAGTCCGGACCCCGCCTGTCGGCAGACGATGTGATGCGTCGTACCAAATTACATGAATACCAGAACAACTATGCTAAGGCCATGAAACCGTTCGGGTTGCAGCGTGGGATTGTCGGATCTACCGCCAAGCATCAGGCGAACTCGGAATATTACAGGCAGCAGGTAATACAATATGAAGAGGATATAGCCAAGTTACAGGCCGATGTGGAGAAGGCGCAAGAAGGCAGGAACACCATCCTCGCGTGGTTCGGCAAGGGGGACCTTTCCAAGGCGAAAAAGGAACTGGCTGACAAAGATGGACTGATTGCCGAACTCAATAAACAGATTAAGGAACTTCAGGCAGAAAAGGCACGGTTGCAGGAACAACATAAATCAGAAATCGGAAAGTTACGAAACGGCTATCAAAAAGAAATAGACAAGGCCATTCATCAGGCGGAAGCAGCAG
>ENA-ORTV01003944-ORTV01003944.1-human-gut-metagenome-genome-assembly--contig:-NODE-3944-length-11777-cov-2.509469_pt1 | contig 11777 bp, 7 predicted proteins | sample MGYA00241915_ERZ509194 | MGnify/ENA primary metagenome ERZ509194 (study PRJEB26280, sample SAMEA2338810) | human gut metagenome | biome: human gut; feature: human-associated habitat; material: faeces... | reverse complement strand
TTTATTAATAATTCTTTGAATAAATTTCATTTAGCAGAGAAAGCTCTTTAAGTCAAACAAAAAAACTCCCCATCGACCTCTACTCTTCCCCACAGATATCCGCCACTTTCGTAAGAAAACGTCCTTTCCTTTGTCATCCCTCATTTTTCTGCCCAAAAAAGAGGCCGGAGTAACAGTAAAATAATAAAAGCCGGAGTTCTCCCAAACCCCGGCCGCCAACAATAGAAAATTCTGAATTATACTAAGATATTATTCAAAACCTCTTTGCAATAAGCCCGCAAATCAGGATTCATCATCAGGCTCAGTTTCAGATTGGATTTTGCCAATTCCTCATTGGTCCCGCAGTCAAATCGCAATGCATCGCACAAAACGCCGGTCAGCTTCATCCCGCGAACTGCCGCCAATCCCATTGCATCGGCCAGATTGATTTCGCCGTTGTTGCCTTTGCGAACCTCCGGCAGAATATCCATAATCACATTCGGCAGAATATAGGGCCCCATACTGGCATAATTGGAAGGTACCTCTTCCAGTTTCGGTTTTTCAACCAATCCGCGGGCATGAACCACCCGGCCGTCGCGAACCGTCCCTTTCAGACAGCCGTAACGAACCATCTCGCTGGTCGGAAATTCCATAATGTTTTCAACCATGCCGCCAAATTCGTCATAAACTTTCAGCAACTGTTTTAACACGCCCTCGCCGCGAATATTGACATAAACATCATCAGGCCACATGACAATAAAATCACGGGTTCCGACCAAATCTTTAGCCATCAGCACGGCATGGCCGTTGCCTTTGGGTTCTTTCTGCTCGGCAAAGGAAAACTTCATTCCTTCCGGAATAACTTCGCGAACGGCTTTCAAGAGATCAAGTTTGTTTTTGGCAATTAAATGCTCTTCCAGCCAGGGATAAGGTGAAAAATAAGTCTCAAATAAATGTTTGCAGGATTGATCGCTGTAAATGAAGATGATCTCCTTAACCCCGATTTCCGCACAGGCATTGACCGCATACTGAATAATCGGAATATTATGCAAAGTCAGAAACCCCTTATGCAGGGCTTTTGTAGCCGGCAAATTTCTGGTTGACAAACCGGCAACGGGGAGAATACATACTTCAGGTTTTTGTTTCATATCGGCAACTCCGGATAATAATTGTTAACATTATACTAAAGATATAGCATAAAAAAACGATTCGACAACCCTATTTTTTGCGTATTACCCCGCTGGCTTTGGTTTTTATTTCTCCTTCCCGCAAAATCAAATTTCCGGCAGCGGGTTTTGCTTTTTCCGCCCCGGAATCACTGCGTTTGACAATGCCTTGCGGCGCCGGATTCCCGGCAGAAAAATCCAAGACTTTTACCTCTTCGTTCTTCTGTGCCTCCTCGGCTTTTTCGATATCTTCGATATCCCGTCTCACCGTCATGCTTTTACCGGTTCCTTTTATCGAAATCTTACCGGTATTTTCTTCCAGCTTCCGCTTAATCTCCTCAGCTTTAATTCGGTCATGATATTTTTTTTCTTCCAGAGCAACTCTTTCTTCGGCATATTGCCGCAATTCGCCGACCGTTTGCTCCAAAGCCGCCGCATTCATCTGAATCTGCATAACCGCCAGCTCCAGATTATGAGCCTTGTCTTCCAGCTCATTGGCGTTATCGCTTTCGGCAGCCGCTTCCAGTTCCCGGTCAATCTGCTGCTTGGCATTTTCCATATCTGCGGAACGGGATTCAATGACCTTAAGCAGCCGCAGAATATTTTCATCCTGCGCGGTCTGGTAACCGCTTTCGGCCTGCCGCAGCCTCTCATCATAGCGGCTGTATCCGTCCCGGAAATTTTTCACGATATCCAAACTGTTATTATAAGCCTGCGCTATTTTATCGCCGTGTGTCTTAATCCGCAGTCTGAGTTCTTTAACAAAACTCTCTCTGATACGCTGCTGGAGCTTGGCAATATCTTGACTGATTTGTTTGTTTCGGGACGTAACCTCCGTAATTTGCTCAGGGGTAAAATCGGGCAGCAGCCCCATGGCAAAAATATCTTCAATCTCACCGTCAATCCGTTGCATCTCGGCCGCCAGGTTTTCATACTCGGCCGCCGTTTCCTGATTAAACGCCGCGGTTTTCTTATTTTCCAAATCCACTGCGATAACGTTTGTAATTTCGCTCTTAGAGGTCTTGGCCAGATTCTGCTGTGCCTGCATTTGTGTCCGTAGCTCATTCAAACGCTGTTCTTCCCGGGCTTTGGCCATTGCCTTAAATTCATCCTGACGGTCATGATACATCTTCTGCAAATCTTCAATATCAACATCCAGAACCGGATTAGCCAGAGAACCGCTCAGGCTGAATGAAAATCCCGGCAGATAGGCCGGCTGCGGAAACTTCACCGCAAAAGAGCTTTCCGTATTCCATTCAAACAGATTCCCCTGACCGGAAATTCCGATCTGCAGATTCGGTGCCGTCAGCTGCACATCGGCAAGCGTATATTTCCCGGCGGCAAAATTCAATCTGCCGTTAAGCTTTTCAAAACCTGTCTCCCCGCTTGACAACAGACTCTTAACCAGCGCCGCCAGACCATCCGGTTTTTCGCGAACCGTAACATCATCATAAATTTTTTGCATATCCCAGCCTTTAACCTGAGGCTGGGTAATCTCAAAATCTACGCTGCCGTTTAACCCCTGTGCCATATCGGCCACGGAAGCCGCACTTGTTTCCAGATTAAAGCTGCTCTGTAGACGCCCCGCCGTCAGGCCGTAAATTTTTCCGCTCCAACGGTCTTCTTTGATCTCCTGATTGCTGATCATCAGCTGTGCCGAAAGTTTCGGACTGCCGGAAGTCTCCAACAGCAATTTACTGTCCAGCGTCCCCCCCAGATAGGTTCCGTTCAGCTTCTGAATATTAGCCGTTCCCTGCTCCAGGTTAATAAAAGCTGCGGCATTATATAAAACCTCATCGCCGTAACTGAGCGTTCCGAATTTCAAATCGGCCAGCAGATCAAAGCCGGCAAACAAACTGTAGTCTATCTTTTCGCGGCTGAAAAAGGGCTGGCTTAAAAACTCGGCATTTCCGCCGCTGCTCCTGAACATATTCTGGTCGCCACCCGGTTTTCCGCCCATTCCGTTATAAAAGAAACGGTCGATTTCCAGCTTGTTAATCTCCCCTTCGACGGCAATTTTCGGCCGGCCGTTATTAAGCGTATAATCAATACCGCCTTTAAAATTATTAAGCCCGGCATTCATTGTCAGATTACGCAGTCTTAACTTGTCGGCGGTACCGCTGACCGTTCCCCGGAGATTAAACAACCCCAGCGATAAAACTTTCGGCGTATAATTAAATCCCAGATTATTAAGTAATTCAATAAAATCTGGGCTGCGCAGTTCCACGCTGCCTTTATAATAATTGCCGCCGTTTTGCGCCTTAATCTCGCCGCCGTAAATCAAACTGATTTTTCCCGCCTGCGCCGCCGTTTTGGTTGCAAAATATTGCAAATTGCCGCTGGCTATTCCCTCCAGCTTCAGGGTCCTTAATTTCTGCAAATCAAGTTTCGGCGCATTCAGACCGAACTTACTGACCAAAGCGCCGCTGTCCGCCGTCGTCAGCAGATATTTCAGATTCTTAAACTGCGGCGCCTGTCCGAACCCGCTGACTTCTCCCGACAGTCCGATCTGGGCATTGGCAACCGAAGCAATATCCAAAGTATTGATATTCAGACGCCCGCCGGAAAGTTTTCCTTCCAGATAAGTTCTTTCAAAAGGCATTCCTTCATAAATACCGAGATTCAGATCCAGCATCATTTCCATATCGAATTTATTAAGAAAATCCAGCCGGCCGAACCGATAAGCCATCCGTTCCGCAAAGGGTTTCTTTTGCTCTTCTTCCGGCAAAGGCTTAACATAATTATCAAAATTAACCGTATCTGCCCGCATGATTGCCAGCATATTCAGGCGTTCTCCGTTAATAACGCCGACATCGCCGCGAAACGTCGTCTTGTCTATCGTAACCTCGATCGGCGAAATCTGCATCCGCTGCATATCCCCGTCAAATTTAATGCTGCCCATCGCTTTGCGGTAAACCCCGGGAACCGGCGCTTCGGGCTGATATCCCGCCCATTCCAGAAGCTTGGAAAAATCATTGGCGCTGAAAGAAATATTGCTGCTGTAGGCCAAACGTTCGTCACGATCAAAAATCGAGCCGCTCAGACTCAAATTAGTATCGCCGGGAAGCTGCGCGTTAAAATTTGATAAAGTCAGAACATTGTCAACCTCATCAATGCTCAGGACAATATCCCGCAGTTCCTGATTATTGTAAGACGCCTTGACGGCTTTTATATCCGCCGCCAGATCAAAATCCCATTCCGGCAGATAAACCGCCTCGGGATTATTATATTTATCAAACTGCTTCTGCAGCCAATAAACCGCCGGCGCCAGATTCCACTCCGTCATCTCAAAACCGGTCTCGATTTTCGGCCGCCATACCTGCTCGACATTCAAATTCGGATTATCCGGCCGCAGCGGAATAAGCACATTTCCGGCGCCTGCCGTCGTCCCGTATTTTACCACCAGATTATTCAGTTCGATTTTGGTTTTATTGGTATTCACTTCCGTCGAAACGGCCAGCGGATAGTCATAATTTTTATCAAACGCAAATTGCTTGAAGGTCGCATCGCTGAAGCTCATCAGCTTTTTAGAATCAAAAATAAAATTCCCGCTGACCGCCCGGTTTTTATACAGCACCGTTCCGTCAAAACGAACAATCGTTTCCGACAGCGGGTGATTCAAAACCATATTCAGCGTCGTCGGCATACTGTCTGAGATTTTGCCGATTGAAATTGCAAAACCTTCGGGATTATTGTCTTTTACATAACTTCCTTCGATATGATACGGCCCCAGAATACTCTGCGCCATGACCTCGGCATTCAAACTGTCAAGATGAACATTAATATCCCGCTCGGGATAAACAAAATCGACCGAAGCATTCTCCAGCGTCACGCTGTCCAGCTGCACTTCCGATTCGTTAAAATCTTTTTGCGAACCGGGCAAAGGCGAATACCAGTTAAGCACGCCTTCTTCCGTCACTTCCAGATTAATTTCCGGTCCGACCAGCGACATCCGCTTAACATCAAAATTTCCCTTTAAAAGCGGCCGCAGCGACAAAGTGGCAACCAGGCTTTTAATCGTTGCCAGCGGTTTACCGCCCTGCGCTCCGGGATTGTAAATTTTGACATTTTCGGCATTCAGATAAGGGGTCGGCAGCAGCGAGAAAGAAACCGGCCCGTCAAAAACAATCATCTTGCCGGTTACCAAAGCAAATTGCTCGGCAATTTTATCCTTATGCTGGTTCCAGTCAATGGTCGCCGCATAGACAAACAACCCCCCTATTATCAGGACAATAACGGCAGCTATGGACAACCAGAGTTTTTTCAAAAGGATTCTCCTGCTCAAAAATTAAAAAATCGCTTTGCTAAATCGCATAACTATTCTAATATATAACAGCATAAATTGGTTAATAAAACTTTTATATAAGACTTATCAGAACTTAAGGAAAAAAGCAAGTATGAGCAATACACAACCCCTCCTTTCCGCCGCCCTTTCCGCCCGAAAAAAAGCTTATGCGCCCTATTCCGGTTTTGCGGTCGGCTGCGCGCTGCTCGCCGATGACAAACAAATTTACACCGGCGCCAATGTCGAAAATATTTCTTACCCCTGCGGCACCTGCGCCGAAGCGGGCGCGATCGCGGCGATGATTGCCGGAAGCGGCCGCCGGATTCTTGAGATTCTGATTACGGCCGGCGGAACTGATTTGATTACGCCCTGCGGCGCCTGTCTGCAGCGTATTGCCGAATTTGCCGACGCAGAAACGCAAATTCATCTGGCAGACACGACTGCCGTCAAAAAAACCTTAAAACTTGCCGACCTTTTGCCGCTCGGCTTCAAAGAAAGGAGCCTCAAGTCATGATTGAACGGATTGCCGCGCAGATTCGCGGCCGTATCGGTGAACGCCGCCTCAAAACCGCCGTTATTCTCGGCAGCGGCCTCGGGAAACTCGCCGATGAAATTACCGACCCGGTCGTTATTCCTTATGCCGAACTTGAAGGATTTCCGCAAAGCACCGTTTCCGGTCACCGCGGACAGCTGATTATCGGCCGGCTGGAAGGCCGCGAAGTCCTCTGCCTGCAGGGACGTTTTCACCTGTATGAAGGCATTGCCCCTTCCGAAATCAATAAAGTCATCAAAGTCCTGCAGGTGCTGGGCATCAAGACTCTGATTGTCACCAACGCCGCCGGCTCGCTGAATTATGACCTTGCTCCCGGCAGTATCATGCTGATTACCGACCATATTAATCTGTGCGGTACCAATCCCTTAATCGGCCCCGATGACGAAACTTTCGGCCCGCGTTTCCCCGACATGAGCAACGCCTATGACAGCGGCCTGCGTCAAAAATTGCTGACTGCCGCCGACAGGCAAAAACTCGAAATCGGTCAGGGCGTTTATCTGATGGTCAGCGGCCCAACCTTTGAAACCCCGGCCGAAATCAGAGCCTTCCGCACCCTGGGCGCCGATGCCGTCGGCATGTCGACCGTTCCCGAAGTTATCAGCGCCGTCCATTCCGGCATAAAAGTTCTCGGCCTTTCGGTCATTACCAATTTCGGAACCGGCATGAAAACCGGCCCGCAAAGCCATGCTGAAACACTGGAGCAGGGACAGCGCGCCTCTGAAAATCTGATTCGCCTGGTCAAAGGTTTTCTGGGAGAAATAAACGAGGAATGATATTGAAGCCGCCAAAATCTTAATCTCCTGTCTGGATTTAACCTCTCTGGGCGATAAGGACACCGACGTCAAAATCGAAGAACTCTGCCGCAAGGCCGTCACACCTTACGGCAAAGTCGCCGCCGTCTGCGTTTATCCCAAATTCATTCCGTTGGTCAAACGCCTGCTCGGCGGCAGCGAAATCAAAACTGCCACGGTCGTAAATTTCCCCAAAGGCACCGGCAGCATAGAAACCGTGCAGACCGAAATTCAAAACGCCCTCAAACTCGGCGCCGACGAAATCGACGCGGTATTTCCCTATCGCCGCTTTCTTGACGGCGATGAGGAATACTGCCGCCGGTATCTTGCGGCCGTTCGCGAAGCCTGCGGCAAAAAGCATACGCTGAAAATCATTCTCGAAACCGGCGAAATTATCAAAGCCGCCAAAATTGCCCGGGCGGCCGAACTCTGCCTGGAAGCCGAAGTCGATTTTATCAAAACCTCGACCGGAAAAAGCAAAATTTCCGCCACGCCCGAGGCCGCCAACATCATTTTGGAAACGATTCACGCCGCCCATAAAAACACCGGGTTTAAGGCCAGCGGCGGTATCCGCACATTGGAAGAGGCCAAAAAATATCTGGTGCTGGCCAACGCCGTTATCGGCCCTAAGGCAACCACGCCGAAACGCCTGCGTATCGGCGCCAGCTCGCTTTTAGATGATTTACTCAATGTTATCGCAAGAGGTTATTAAAATGTTCCCCCAGGAAATTATCCGCAAAAAACGCAACAAACAAAAACTGACAGCCGAAGAAATCAAATTTTTTATTGACGGTCTGACCAAAGGCGAAATCGCCGACAGTCAGGCGGCCGCTTTAACCATGGCCATTTTTCTCAACGGCTTTGATAAAGACGAAACCGTCGCCCTGACTCTGAATATGCGCGATTCCGGCGATGTCCTGCACTGGGGTGACTTAAACGGCCCGGCGGTTGACAAACATTCGTCCGGCGGCGTCGGCGATAAAATCAGCTTAATGCTGGCGCCGATGATTGCGGCCTGCGGCGGCTATGTTCCGATGATTTCCGGCCGCGGCCTCGGCCATACCGGCGGCACGCTCGACAAGTTTGACTCAATCCCCGGTTATCAGACCCTGCCCGACAACAACACTTTCCGCAAAGTCGTCAAAGAAGTCGGCTGCGCGATTATCGGCCAGACCGGCAATCTCGCGCCGGCCGACAAAAAAATTTACGCAATCCGCGATGTTTGCGGCACGGTTGAATCAATCCCGCTGATTACCGCCTCGATTCTTTCCAAAAAACTGGCCGCCGGCCTTGACTGCCTGATTATGGATTTAAAATGCGGCAACGGCGCTTTCATGTCCAGCCTTGAAGACGGCGAAGCTTTGGCGCGGTCGATTGTCAGCGTTGCCAATGACGCCGGTACCAAAACCCGCGCGATTATCACCGACATGAATCAGGTGCTCGGTGCCAATGTCGGCAATGCCCTGGAAGTCCGGGAAGCCGTAGATTATCTCAAAAACCTGCGCCGCGATCCCCGCCTGCACGAAATCACGCTGGCGCTCTGCGCCGACCTGCTGGTTATCAGCAAACTGGCCGCCAATGAAAACGAAGCCCGGCAAAAACTGCAAAAAGCGCTCGATTCCGGCGCTGCTCTCGAAAAATTTGCCGCCATGGTAACCGCTCTCGGCGGCCCGTCCGACTTCTGCGACAACCCTGATAAATATCTGCCCCGCGCTAAAATCATCAGACCGGTTTTTGCCAAAAAATCCGGCCATGTCAAAGCCATGCAGACCCGCGATATCGGCATGAGCATCGTCGGGCTTAAAGGCGGGAGGGTTCATCCCGAACAGAAACTTGATTACGCTACCGGCTTCAGCGACTTCTGCCAAATCGGAGACCCGGCCGACAAAGAACATCCGCTGGCAGTTATTCACGCCCAAAGCGAAGCCGATTACGAACGCGCCGCCGCCGAACTTCAGGCCGCAATTACCGTCGGCGCCGGCAAACCGGTTCAGAACAAATCAATTATAGAAAAAATAGGATAAAGATATGACTCAAAAAGGACGCGTAATTATCCTGATGATGGATTCTTTCGGTATCGGCGCCGCTGCCGACGCCGACAAATTTGACAATCTCGGCGCCGATACTTTCGGCCATATCGCTGCGGCCTTTCCCGGGCTGAAACTTCCCAACCTTGCCGCGCTCGGGCTGTTTGACGCTTACCGAACCTCAACCGGCAAAGAGCTTCCGCTGCAGCGCGGCACGCCGGCTCTCGCCCTGCCCGCAAAATACGGCTGTATGTCGGAAATCAGCCTTGATAAAGACACCACCTCCGGGCATTGGGAAATTGCCGGCGCTCCGGTTTTGCAGCCCTGGGGACATTTCAAACCCGACTACCCGTCGTTTCCTGCCGAACTGATTAAACAAATCTGCGACGAAGCCGGGATTCCGGGAATTTTAGGCAACCTTGCCGCCAGCGGCACCGAAATTATTCAGCTTCACGGCGAAGAACACCTCAAAACCGGCAAGCCGATTTTCTACACTTCCGCCGACAGCAATATCCAGATTGCCGCGCACGAGGAATTTTTCGGCCTCGACAAACTTTACAGGCTTTGCGAAATTGCTTTCAAATATGTCAAGCCTTACAATATTGCCCGCATTATCGCCCGTCCTTTTGTCGGCGAAAAAGCCGGCGAATTCACCCGCACCAAAAACCGCCATGATTATTCTGTCAAACCGTTGATGACCACGGTTCTGGATAAAAACTGCGCTTCCGGTAACAAAGTCATTGCCATCGGCAAAATCCGCGATATTTTCGCCGGACAGGGCATTAGCGAACATCATCCCGCCAGTGGGCTGGAAGAAATCTGGAATGTCACGCTTGAACAGATTCGCACCGCTCCCGACGGCAGCATTATTTTTCCCAACTTTGTTGATTTTGATATGCTCTGGGGGCACCGCCGCAATGTCGAAGGCTATGCCCGCGGCCTGGAATATTTCGATTCGCGCTTGCCCGAAATCTCTCCGTTGCTGCGGGAAGACGATATTGTTTTCATCACCGCCGACCACGGCAATGACCCGACCTACCGCGGCACCGACCACACCCGCGAAAATGTCCCGGTTCTGATGTTCGGCCCCAAAGTCACTCCCGAATTTATCGGACACCGCAAGACCTTTGCCGATATCGGCCAAACCATCGCCGCCCGCCTCGGTCTGGAACCGATGAGTTACGGCACGTCCTTTCTGTAAAAGCAAAAACGGCAGAGCTTACTCTGCCGTTTTTTATTTTAACCGAAAACTTTTTTATCCAGGCGTTCCAGTTCGTCAATATATTCGGAAATCAGATCCAAACCTTTATTCCAAAAGGCCGGGCTGTTTACATCCAGGCCAAACGGTTTGAATATTTCATTATAATCGCCGATGGCCGTCTGCGATAACAAATGCAGATATTTCTCGGGAAAATCCTTTACTTCGCCGTCGCGGCTGACTTTATAGAGCGAGTTAACCAGACAATCGGCAAAAGAATAGGCATAAACATAAAAAGGCAGGAAAAAGAAATGTCCGACCTGCAGCCAGATGTAACGGCTGTTATCGTCGACCACAACATAATCGCCGAGACTTTGCCGCATTTCTTCAAGCCAAAGCTCTCCCAGCCTGTCTTCGGAAAGCTCGCCGTTCTTGCGTTCCTCATGGGCGCGGCTTTCAAAGAAATGAAACGCAATCTGACGGATCGCGGTATTAATCATATCATTAACTTTTCCGGCAATCAGGCAAAGTTTGGCCTTATCGTCCGTCTGCTGTTTCAACAACGATTGGAAAGTCATCATCTCGCCGAAAACCGAAGCGATTTCTTCCGACGTCATCCGGCTGAATTCGTTCAGATCGCCGTTCTCGCGGCGCAGCTGATGATGACAGCCGTGGCCGAGCTCATGCGCCAAGGTCAGAACATCATTTTGTTTACCGACAAAATTCAACAGCAGATAAGGATGGCTCGAAGCCGATCCGCCGGAACAGAAAGCGCCGCTGCGCTTGCCGTCGCGGGGCGGCACGTCAATCCAGTTTTTGTTAAAGAAATCAGTCGCCGTTTCATATAATTTCGGCGAAAACTCTTTATAAGCATTAAGAACAATTTTAACGCTTTCGTCCCAGGAATAAGTTACATCATCACAAAAAGGCAGCGGCGCGTTGCGATCCCAATACTGGATTTTATCAACGCCGAGCCATTTGGCCTTCAGTTTATAAAAACGGTGGGCAATATCCGCATACCGCGACCGAACGGTTTCCGCCAAGGCCTTGACTGTTTCGTCGGGAACGTTCTCTGCCAGATTCCGGGCTGAAATCGGCATTTTGAAACCGCGTTTCACATCTTCTATCGCCTTGTCCTTGATAATCATATTGTAAATAAAACTGAACAGAGGCGCATTTTCTTTACTGACCCGGTTAATTTCCTTACCGGCCTTTTCACGGACTTTCGGATCTTTATCCAACAGCAGTTTGGATATTTCGGCGTCATTATATTCTTTGCCGTCGACGGTATACACCAACCGCGAAGATATCTCTTCATAAAGACGAACCCAGGCATCGGAAGAGGTAATGGATTTCTCATGCAGAACTTCTTCAACCGCCTCGGAAAGTTCATAATCTTTAAATTTGCGCAAGCGGGTAATAAACGGACGGTAAAAAGCAAGTTTCTCGTCACTGAGCCACTCGTCGATTTTGCTTTGCGGCAGCTGATTAATTTCCAAGGTAAAGAAAATTGTCGGTTTGCTGTAATCGGTCATTTTCTCGCTGATATTCTGATACAATGCCATCGCCTCTTTATTTTTCATCTGCGTGACCATATTCAGATAAGCAAACTCGCCGAGTTTGGAAGCATATTTTCTACGCTCTTCAATTTCCTGCAGCAGCTGATAAAATTCCGCTGCCGAAAGCCCGGCCAGTTTGCCTTTATATTTTGCGGCAAAAGCTTCATTCTCCCGGCGATACCGCTCCAAATCCTTTTCAATCTGCGGATCATCAATCCC